>Ga0182024_10003206_pt1 | contig 39345 bp, 35 predicted proteins | sample P32metaG_FD_120480 | JGI IMG/M metagenome (GOLD analysis project Ga0182024, IMG submission 120480) | Permafrost microbial communities from Stordalen Mire, Sweden - P3-2 metaG (Illumina Assembly) | ecosystem: Environmental > Terrestrial > Soil > Wetlands > Permafrost | place: Sweden: Stordalen...
GGCGCTGTTCCCGCGACCAACTGAAAATCTCCTCCAGATCGGCTAACGCGTCTTCGTGGTAGAGGATTTTGAAAGCCATCGCTGGATTCGCTGGCGGGCTGCTTTCGCAGGAACCAAGCGGCCCTGATTGGCGGTCTCCACACGCTGCTTGAGGATGCGGCTGGTCGCGGCGTCGAGCCTAACTTCCGGTTCATTCGAGACAAACGGATCGACTCCCTGTGCTTTAACCATACTTCCAACATAGTCTGGTTAGCCCGGAACCGCAAGCGGGACCAGCAATGCAGCGCGCAATAATGGATGGCATGGCGTTCAGCCGCATCATCTGGATCGTCCTCGACAGCGTGGGCATCGGCGAAATGCCCGACGCCGCCCAATACGGCGACGTCGGCAGCGACACGCTCGGCAACATCGCGCGCCGGCGGCAACTGCATCTCCCCAATCTGTGCCGGCTCGGGCTCGCCAACATCAAGCCGCTGACAGGACTGGCACCAGACCCCGCTCCGATCGGCTCATATGGCAAATGCGCGCTCGCTTCGCCCGGCAAAGATACGACCACTGGCCATTGGGAGATGGCCGGCATTCATCTCGAAAAACCGTTTCCGCTGTTCCCCCACGGATTCCCACCTGAGGTGATGAACCCGTTCGAGACCCGCATCGGCCGCCACGCGATCGGCAACAAAGCCGCGTCCGGCACTGAAATTCTAGAAGAGCTGGGCGAGGAACATATGCGCACCGGCTCGCCGATCGTGTACACCTCGGCCGACAGCGTGTTCCAGGTCGCGGCGCACGAGGAAGTGATTCCGCTGTTCGAGCTCTACAAAATCTGCGAAACCGCCCGCGATATTCTGCGCGGCCCTTACGAAGTCGGTCGCGTGATCGCGCGGCCTTTCATTGGATCACCGGGCGGTTCGCCCGAGGGATCGCCCGGGAATTTCCAGCGCACTTCGAATCGCCACGATTACGCCGTCCCCCCGCCCCACGGTATGCTGCTCGATCGGCTTGCCGACGCGAAAGTGAACGTGTTCGCCATCGGCAAGATCTTCGACGTGTTCCTGGGCCGCGGAATTCGCGAGTACGAAAAGACCAGGAGCAACGCCGACGGCATGGCGAAAACCTTGGCCGCGATGGAAACGGCCCCGGACGGGCTGATTTTCGTCAACCTGGTCGATTTCGACCAGCTTTACGGCCATCGCAACGATGTCGAGGGCTATGCCCGCGCGCTCGAAGAGGTGGACGCGTGGCTCCCCGCGTTTGAAGCCAAGCTCGGCGATGGCGATCTGGCGATCCTCACCGCCGATCACGGCTGCGATCCGACCACCCCTTCCACCGATCACAGCCGCGAGTACGTGCCGCTGCTGACCTGTGGAAAACGCGCCCGAGCCCGAGTGAATCTTGGGGTGCGCGAAACGCTCTCGGACATCGGCCAAACCGTAGCCCAGAACTTCGGGACCGAAATCGCGTGTGGACGCAGCTTTCTCAATCAGTTAGCGTGATTCCGGTCAAGCTCCAGCCCCATTCCGCTCCCATTGACCTTTCTTGACAGGAAAATGTTCAATCCGGCGGCCAGGGGGCTGTAACCACGCGCCTATAGTGGTAGTCTTAACAGTTGCGAAACTTATACTTATGCGCACAACGGACTGACGCCTGTGTGCCGACACTTATGCGCACTGGGGCTTACGCTTGTGCGGTAAGGCTTGACGCGCCACTGGGCTCGTGCGCCAGGCGAAACGGCTTCCGGATGTGATGTCGGGTAACGGATCACTGTGAAATTTACATTCCTCCATCGAATTATCGGCGTGGCTCAAGTGCTGGCGATTGGCGCGCTGGTCTGTGGATTCGCATTAGACGCCCAACAGCCGCCGCCTGCCGCCAACAGCCAGAGGCTCAGTGGAGTGGTAACGAAAGTCGACCCGGCGGGCCCGCAAGTCACGCTTAAGAACGACGCCGGCCAGGACGTGACCGTCACCATGCAGCCCAAAGTGAGCTACCGGCGTGTGGAGCCCGGAGAAACCGATCTATCCAAAGCCGCCAACATCGCCGTGACTGACATCGCAGCCGGCGATCATGTGCTGGCTGTCGGAGCAGCCCCGGACGAGAAGTCCTTTTCTGCGCGGCTGATCGTGGTGATGTCCAAGGCCGACCTCGCCACCAAGCAGTCCAGCGAGCTCGCGGATTGGCAGAAGCGAGGCGTCATTGGGCTGGTTACGGCGGCAACCCCCGAGGAAATCACCATCAGTGTGCGTGGTCCCGGGGGCGCTAAGCCGTTAATGATCGCGCCCGCGCCGAACGCCGTCATCCGCCGCTATACCGCGGAGTCCATCAAGTTCCAGGACGCCGCGCCTTCCACGCTCGCCGAAGTGAAGGTCGGCGACCAGGTGCGCGCCCGAGGCGATAAGAGTGCGGACGGCGGGAAGATGACCGCGGATGAGGTCGTCTCCGGATCGTTCAAGGAGATTGCCGCGACCATTCTTTCCATCGACCCCGTGGAAAAAGTGATGCGCGTGAGAGATCTCGCCACCAAGAATCCCGTGACGTTGAAGATCACCGCCGATTCCAACCTTCGCAAGCTTCCACTCCAGATGGCGCAGATGCTGGCGGCGCAGAGTCGGCCGCCGGAAGAAAATGCGGGACCTGGAGGGCGGGGAGGCGGTGCGCCGCAAGGCCGTGGTGGCGATGGACGCGGAGGCCCTGGCGGCGGGGGCGGACGTGGACGCGGCGGAGCCAACGATCTGGGGCAGATTCTGGACCGCTCGCCGGTCCTGGCATTCACCGATCTGAAGGCCGATCCCAAGGGCGATCCCAAGAATAGCGATGCGATCATCGTGCTGGGTACCGTGGGGAAGAGCTCCGATCAATTGAACGTGATCACCATGCTGGCCGGCGTGGAACCGATTCTCACCAAGCCCGGCACGCGGGAAATGTCGCTCGGCGGATGGAGCCTGGGCGGCGGTGGCGGTGAGCCGTAATCGCCCACCGGGAGACTGGCCCGCGGATTTCGAAGCAACGGCAACTTTTTAAGGACAAGGAATGATTTCATTAACTCGCGTAGTTTCTTGGTTTTCTGTTCTGGCGCTGCTGGCAGCGTCCCTGCTGGCGCAGGCGCCGGGCACGCTGACAGGCCAGGTGCTGGATCAATCCGGCGCGTCCGTTCCCAAGGCGAGCGTCATCGTGACCGGCCCCAACAATGTCACTAAGGTCGCCGAGACCAACAACGATGGTGTTTACACCGTCACGGGGCTGCCTGCCGGAAAATACACGGTGCGGGTGACTGCGCCCAGTTTCACGTTGTTTGAGAAGACCGCTCTGGACGTAGCCGCCGGCCGTCCCACCACGCTCGATGTCAAGCTTGCGGTGGAGATCTCCAAGCAGGAAGTCACCGTCGCCGACACCCAGCAGGTGGAGCTCGATCCGGCCAAGAATGCCGGTGCGCTGATCCTCAAGGCGGAGGATCTCGACATGCTTTCCGACGACCCCGACGATCTCCAGGCGGAATTGCTGGCGCTGGCCGGTCCCGCCGCGGGGCCGAACGGCGGCCAGATCTTTATCGACGGTTTCAGCGGTGGCCAGCTTCCGCCCAAGGATTCGATTCGCGAAATCCGCATCAACTCCAATCCGTTTTCCGCGGAATACGATACCTCCGGCCGCGGACGTATCGAAATCTTCACCAAGCCCGGCTCCGAGAAATTCCACGGAAGCGTAAACCTCAGCTACAGCGACCATTGGTTCAACGCGCGGAACCCCTACATTACTTCACCGTCTTTCGCCGTGCCGGCGTCGGACACCAAGAACCTCCAGGCCAATCTCAGCGGCCCCATCATCAAGGGCAAGCTTTCGTTCTTTGTCGACTATTCGCGCCGCCAGCAGCGCGAGGACGATATCATCAACGCGCTCATTCTGACTCCGGTGACGCTGTTGCCGCAACAGGAAGGTTTTGCGATTATCGCGCCCAACAGCAACAACCGGTTTAGTCCGCGATTTACCTACCAGTTGTCGCCGAATATCACTCTGGACGGACGTTACTCCCTCAACACCAGCTCCTCCTACAATCAGGGCATCGGTGGAACCAGTCTGCCCGCCGGCGTCCCGGTGGCCGGGATCGCCTCCAGCAACAGCGCGCAGCACACCACTTCCAACAATCAGAACGTCAACCTCATCGAGACGCAGGTGGTGAATGCCTCGACCATCAATGAGACGCGTTTCCAATACGCGCGCAATCGGAATAACTCGCTCGGCGACAATCCCGAGTTGAACATCTCGGTTGCCGACGCGTTCACCTCGGGCAGCACCATCCTTACCAACTACACCAACGCGGACACCTACGAGCTTCAGAACTACACTTCCATCACGCACGGGACCCACTTCATCAAATTCGGAGCGCGCCTCCGCGGCTACAACACCGCGAGCGCCGTGACCAGCAATTTTACGGGACAGTTCAACTTCCTGAACATCGGCGCCTACCAGATCATGGAGCAGGGGATCGCGGCCGGCTTGCCGCTTTCGCAGATCATCGCCAACGGAGGCGGCCCGTTTCAGTATCAGTTCGCCGCCGGAAATCCGCTCATCAGCGGCTACCAAGTGGACGCGGGCCCGTTCGTTCAGGATGACTGGCGCGTGAAGCCGAACATCACCTTGAGCCTGGGCTTGCGGTATGAGGTGCAGAATAACGTCGGCGATCACAAGGATGTGGCGCCGCGCATCGGCCTCGCCTGGGGCGTCGGCCCATCCAACAACCGGACGCGAAGTCCCAAGACCGTGATTCGCGCCGGCTATGGTTGGTTCTATGACCGGTTCAGCCTGAATAACACCCTGAATGCGGACCGCTTCAACGGGATCAACCAGCTCACCTATACCATCCCCAACCCGACCTTCTTCCCGCAGGCCGGAGTTGCCATCCCCTCGACGGCGACGCTGGAGAGTCCCGTGTACCAACAGTCCTCGGCGACGTATCACGTCGATTCGGGGTGGCACGCGCCCACCATGATGCAGGCCGCCATCGGGGTCGACCGCCAGTTGCCCAAGAATACGACTCTGTCGCTGAACTACATCAACTCGCGCGGCGAGCATATCCTGCAAACCGTGGACATCAACACGCCTCTTCCGGGAACCTTCAACGCCATCGCCGGTACGGGCGTATACCCCCTGGGAGCGGCGGCCGGTCTGTACGAGCTTTATGAATCGAGCGGCGATTACAAGCAGAATCAGTTGGTCGTCAACATCAACTCGCGCATCAACGCGAAATTCAACATGTTCGGGTATTACGCCTACGGCCACGTGAGTAGCGATGTCAACGGCTCGCCTTCGAATCCGTACAACTTCCATCAGGATTGGGGACCGGCGAGTTACGACATTCGCCATCGCGTGAGTTTACAGGGCGGCCTCGTGCTTCCCTTTGGCCTGCGTATGTCGCCCAACATCACCTACAACTCGGCGCCGCCTTTCAATGTCACCCAGGGCATCGACGAAGTAGGCGATACACTCACCAATACCCGGCCGGCGCTCGCGCCCGCGGGGTACACCGCCGGGGCGGGCGCTGCGGCCTGCACCACCACGCTCGCGAAAGATCTTCAGCCTTGCGTGGTCTCGGGCGGACAGTACGGCAACTTCGTCATTAATCCGCAGGTCCTGGGACTCAAGCCGATTCCGATTAATGCTTTCCGTGCGGCCCAGCAGTTTCAGGTCAACGTGCGCCTCAGCCGCACCTGGGGATTCGGCGAGATCACGGCGCCCAATCCCAATCGCCGCGGCCAGGATGGCGGCCCCGGAGGCCGCGGACCCGGATTCGGTCAGGCTGCGGGCGGCGGCGGCGGTCGTGGAGGTGGCGGCGCCCCTGGCGGCGGCGGACGTGGAGGTGGTGGCGCCCCTGGCGGCGGTGGCGGCGGAGAAAATAGCGGTAAGAAATATACCGTTAACGTGGGAATCTTCGTCCACAATCTGCTCAATAACGTGAATCCGGGCGGGCCCGTGGGCGACCTGCTCTCGCCCCGCTTCGGCGAAACCGAGAATCTCGCCAATATAGGCGGCCCGGGCTCGACGGCGTTCAATCGACGCATCGACCTGAACGTCCGATTCAGCTTCTAGCTTTTCTGTGGGGCGGGTCCCCTGACCTGGTCCCCTGACCCGCGCGCGACCCCCCGGTCGCGCCGACCCGACGCACGGTTTAGCGACGGGGCGCACGATTTATCGTGCCGGCGGGCACTTTAGTGCCCGCTTTAGAAAACGCTTGCGGGGTTTAGCTCCAGGAAAGCGCCGGGAACCGGGTGGCCACATCAACGCAGATCTAAAGAAGGCATAATTCTTATCTGCGTTCATCAGCGTTAATCCGCGGCCAGTCGATCTACTTCTTCGGAACCGCGATCGTGATGTTGCGGTACTTCATTCCGCCGGTGTGATCGCCCTGGATGTAGAACGGTCCCGGCTCCGCTTCATTCGCGTCCAGGGCGCCGCCGGTGATCCCCGCGATCTCCTGATGATCGATCACCGTGACGCCGTTGCGGACCAAGGTAACCCACCGGCCCACCAGCGTCGCATCCAGGTTCTCCCACTCACCCGGCTTGCGCGGCAGATCCACTGACGGCGCCAGCATCCCGTAGATCGACCCCATGCTGTGAAAATTGTCCGGCTCTTTTTCATACGCGACCTGAATCTCATAACGGCCCCGCAGGTACACGCCGCTGTTGCCGCCGTCGGGACAATTCAGTTCGAGGTGCAGCTTGAAATCCTGAAACTTGCGCGTGGTTTGCAGGTTCGCGCCCTTTTCCACGTTCACCAGGACACCGTCTTGCGCGGCCCAGTGATTTTTCGACACGTCGTCCGGAACCCAACCCGTAAGATCCTTGCCGTTGAACAGCGGCTCGGGATTCGACCACGCTTTGGGTGCGGCCCGTTTCAACTCCGGCGCGCGAACGCCCGCGAGCTGCGCCGTCGCATCGCTGCCGTGCTTCTCGCTTCCACTGATTTTCCCGCCCGTTGACGTCAGCTCCCAGGTCGTCTCGGGACGCTTCGCGTTCGCCGCCGAGAGTTGCAGCGTCAGGCGATTGCCTTCGAGCGAAACCACCTTTACCGGATGCACGCTGCCCGTGCGCGGCTGTATGCGAACCTGCGGCGCGCCGTCCTTTTCCGTGAGCTCCATCCAGTCTGGATACGTCTGATTGCCGGCGGTGACCACGATGTCCCACCGTCCTGCGAACGGACTTCGCGATTGCGCGATCACGGGAGTCAAACAAGCGGCGATCAAGCCGGCAGCAAACCAGAGGCGTGTCATGGTCTTACATTATCGCTTTTTACAATGGGTGGCACAGACTTCAGTCTGTGTTCCGGGCGAGCGGTTCTTGGACGCCGCTACGCACCCGCCGCCGACGACTTCCCACCCGCAGCGCTGCTCTCTTTGTAAAAATACGCGCCCGCCACCGACGCCACCAGCATTTCCACCAGTTCATAACCCACGCCAATCAGGCCGAGATCGAGCCGGTAGACGTGCAGGATCACCGGCACCGCCGTGCCCATGCCGCAAATGGTCACCCACGTGAAGAGTCCGGCGCACATCGCCGTCTTGGGTCCCGCGCCCATGCGCGGCCGGATCGCCGCGTACAGCCACACCGCCAGAATTCCCGCCGCGAATCCCCACAGGTTCAGCACGATGATCTGTTTTGTCGATCCCTCCGCGGAGCGATTCAAACTCTTCATCTGCTCCATCCACTGGCTCGCCAGCACCGTCGCATGCATCATCCCTTCGACAATGTTGATGATCACGCCCGCCACCAGGCCGCCCAGGATCACGCGGCCATAATTGATCTTTCCATCGGGACTAAGCACCGCTACTTCATTTCCCATGTTGCTCCTTTCGATCCGAATGATGATATTGCTCCGTGCGCTCAAACGCAAGCCCCACCCGTACCGAGCCGCGACCCGTACTGAGCCGCGACCAAAGGGAGCGGCCTAAATGTTCCGGCTCCGTCGGTCTTCCAGCCCCGCCCGTCAGGGCGGGGGAATCCTGACTCACGATTCGACGGTGTTCGCGGCCCACGTTCCAGATCCTGTCGTTCCGAATCCTGTCGTTCCGAATCCGCTAGAATCACCTAATGCGCGTCGCATTCCTTCTTCTCGCCGCGATCTTGTCGGCATCCGCAGCCTTTGCTCAACCACCGTCTCCACCGTCGACGCCGCCCGCGTCTTCGACAGCGCCTTCCTCCGCGCCCACTGCCGCCGCTGCCGCCGCCGCCCCCGGCGGAGGACCCGACCTCGACTCCGTCCTCAAAGCCGTCGATGACATGATGTGGCAGATGAAACTCTCGGACATCGCCGACGTCGACAAGATCGAGTACACCAGCCTCCCTCCCGCGCGCATCCCCAATCCGAAAGCGCCCGGCGCCACAAATCCCCTGATCATCCGCGCCAACACCTTCATCCCCAAGAATCTCGACCGATCCAAAAAGCAGCCGCTGATCGTCTTCGCCCACCAGGGCATTCACGCCAACTCCGATACTCGCGACGCCCACGTTTTCCGCGAGCTGGTGCAGCAGGGTTACTCGATCATTTCAGCCGACTATCGCGGCAGCACCGGCTACGGCCGCGGATTCTATCAGCAAATCGATTACGGCGGACGCGAAGTGGACGACGTGTATATCGGAATGCAATGGATGCTCGAAAATTACAGCTTTCTCGATCCCAAGCGCGTGGGCATCATCGGCTGGAGCCACGGCGGTCTCATCACGCTGATGAATATCTTCGCGCATCCCCACGATTTCGCCGTCGCCTACGCGGGCGTGCCCGCCAGCGACCTGGTGTTGCGCCTCGGCTACCAGACGGACGCGTATCGCGCGCTCTACTCCGCGCCCTATCACATCGGCAAAACCGTGCGCGAGGACATCGCGGAATACCGCAAGCGCTCGCCCGTCTCTCACGCCAAGGAATTGGACACGCCGCTGTTGATCCACTCGAACACCAACGATGAAGACGTCAACGTGCTGGAGGTGGAGCACCTGATCGAAGCGCTCAAGGCCGAGGGCAAGAAGTTCGAATACAAAATCTATCAGGACGCGCCCGGCGGCCATTACTTCAACCGCACCGACACCAAGCTGGCCAAAGAATCGCGACTGGAAGTCTGGCGATTCCTGGCGGGCTACCTCCACCCCGCCAATCCCCCGAAGTGAACACGAAAAAATAGGGACTTACAAGTCCCCCCTGATTTCCTCCGCTAGTCCAGCCCCATGCGCTTCTTGAGCGCGCGAAATCCGGGGGAGTTTCGCATCCCAGCATAAGCGGGATGCACTGCCAAATTCAAGGCCTGCCATTCGTGCCGGTCCGCGGAGCGCCCCAGCCATTTCACGGTGTTCGGCTCATCACCCATGAATGCGTACACCAACGCCAACCATTGCATGGAGACGCCGGGATTCGGGTACTTTTCCTCGTAGGGACGAATCAGACGGAGAGCTACTTCCCGTTGTCCGGCGCGGGCGGACGCCATCGCCTCAAATACCTGGACCTGAGGGAAACGCTGCTCCAGTGGCCGGAATACCGGCAAGGCCAGTTCCGGGTGACCTTCCTCGACGTAAGTCAGGCCGATCATTTGGGGGGGCGTTAGCATCGTTGGATGCTCCGCAGCCATCTGTTGATATACATCGCGAGCTTCGGCGAAACGTCCCTCCAGATTCCGAGCCAGGGAAAGATTGGCTCTGGCCCCGCTCGAGAACGGGTCCAAGTCGAGCATGCGCCGGATGTGCTGGTCCGCTTCGGCAAGCCGTCCGCTAAAGAGCAAAAGAAATGCGTACTGGCACTCAGCCACTGCGCTGGACGGCTCGGCGACTGCTAGTTGGAGTTCCCGTTCGGCCCGGCCCCAGTCCCACTCGTATTGCATGGCGAGCGACGCCAGCATGGCGTGGGCCGTCGATAAGCCGGGGTCCAGGTCGAGTGCTTTATGGAATAACTGCTCCGCGCTGTGGCGCTCGGCATCCGTCTGGTAGGTCGACCCCCTTGCTAGAGCCTGATCGTATTTTGCGCTGGCCAAGCCGAGATATGCCGTAGCGTATTCGGGGTCCAGGTCGATCGCGTGCCGATACTCTGTCTCGGCTCGCGTCAGAGCCTCGGTGGTCATCTGCTCCGTGTCGTAGCGCGCCTTCAGCGCGGATTCGTGGGCTTCGGCGTTGGGAACGTGCTTGACAGTCGGGACTCCGCCGGCTACCCTCAGGCCCCCGGCGATACCCGCCGCAAGTTCCGACTGGACCGCGAACAGATCCGACGCTTTACGCTCGTACGTGTTCGACCACAGCAAAGACCCGTCCAACACGCGCTCGAGATGGACGACGATCTTGATCCGGTCGCCGGATCGCTCGACGCTCCCTTCGAGCACATTGGTCACGTTCAGCAATCGCCCTACTTCACGAGCGTCCGTTGTCTTCCCTTTGACCTGAAACGCCGAGGATCGCGCGATCACTCGCACAGTTTTGAGCCGCGCCAGCGAATCGGTGATTTCGTCAGTCAGGCCGTCGGCGAAGTACTGATCGGCGGAATCGGAGGACAAGTTGGCGAAGGGCAGGACCGCGATGGAAGGCGTCGATTCGTGGCGAGAAAGCGTGCGCCACGCCGCAAACGCGCCCAGCGCGCCGCCGACGCACAGGACTCCCGCTGCTACATATAACCACGTCGCTCGTCCCCGAATTGGAGACTGCGCGACCGTCTGGGTTCCGGTCGCTGGAGCTCCGATTGGCGCGGCTTCGGTTTCGCTCGTTTTCCGAAGAAGCGCTTTCCATTGAAACACGGGCACGTAGGTGCCCACCGGCAATTCAATCCGGACCTCGGCCTCCGCGCCGCCGTTTTCGTAATATTTGGCGAGCCTCCTCCGCAGCCGCGCGGCTTCTTGCCTGACTATAGGGTCCAGACGCGGGTCCCAGGAGGCAGGACGCCCGAAAACGTCCATCCCGACGACGCTTTCTTTTAGGAAGTGACCTTCGCCACGGAGAGCGGCTTCCACCAGATGCCGCAAGAACCGGGCCGGCCGGTCGGCTGTGCCAAACGCCTCGCTGGCGACCACCTTGTCGAGTGCAGCGAGCACCGCCTCAGGCGGAATTTCCGATCGCCCTTGTTTATCGAGATCCGGTCGCCCGGTCGTTTTCGGCATACCCACCTTCGGGGAGATTTAAGATTACGCGCTTTTCGTGTGCGACGCAAGTCCAGTAGTTACCTCCGTTTATCGCGGGTTGGCTACGGTAGCACTACCTACTACTTCTTGTTTTTGCCTGAGGTGTCTCGTTAAGGTTGAGGTGTGTAAAGACGGAAATCCTGAACAATACTTCCGGATTCTGGATTCCGAAAACGGAGACGATGGCTTATGTATAAATTTGCAATTGCGCTGCTGGTGAGCGCTTTCTGTTGCAGCGCCGCGCCTATCATCGGGCCTCTCGCAACGGGCAACATTCTCGATTGGGACCTGACGGTGAGTGACCCCGCCGCGACGGTCACATCGTTTCAGCTCCTGGGGCCGTTGGAAAGCGGCACTAATTCCCAAGTCGGGGTTAGCGGCTCCGATTTGACGGAAACGTCGAGCCAGCTATTTTTCAATTTCAGCGGCTCCGACAATGGCTGGCTTTTGTTTCAAGCCGCGACCCTGTTTGACGGTAAGACTTTTTGGTGCTCTCAGAACTCACCCTTCAATGCGAGCCATCCCATGCAATCGTGCTCAGACGCGGCTGTTGCAGGAGAAAGCCTCTCCTCCACTATGGGAGATAACGAGTCCGAGTCGCTCTCCGGGGATCTCGTCATCGCGAGCGGAGGAACCGCCTCGGGGGCCGACATTATATACAACGTTAATCAGTCCTGGACCACCGGCAGCCATGTCTTTAGCGTGACCGGCACCGTCACAACCGGACCAGTAGCCGCAGCCGTGCCCGAGCCGTCCGCCGTTGGTTTGCTGGGCCTCGGCATGGCCGTCATGGGGTTCTGGAAATTCCGCGCCTCGCGCTCGTCTTGATCCTCTTCGTGAGGCGTCCAGCCATGCATACTTCTCGCAGAAAATCGCGACGGACGAGACCGCCCGTTACCCTGCGCCTAACGAACAAGCGAGAAACCCGGGACAGTACACTCAATTACCTTTTCCGCCGCGCTGCGTCTCCCTACTCGTGCCGCAGCGCGACCATCGGATCCACCCTCGCCGCCCGCCTCGCGGGCAGATAGCTCGCGATCAGAGCGACCACAGTCAGCACGCCTCCCGCAGCAACAAACGTGAGCGGATCGTTCGGTTCCAACCCAAATAACAACGTTGCCGCCGCGCGCCCGGCCACCAATGCGATCAGAACTCCCGCGCCTAACCCCACGGCCAGAAGCATCCCCGTCTCGCGCAAAATCAATCCCATCACATTATTCCTGCCCGCCCCCAGCGCGATTCGGATTCCGATCTCGTTCGTGCGCCGAGCCACCGTGTAGGAAATGACGCCATACAGGCCGACCGTCGCCAGCAGCACCGCGAGCCCGCCGAACATCCCCGACAGCACAGCCATCAGCCGCTCCCGCAGCAAGGACTCCTCAATCCGAGTCTTGAAAACAGAAAATGAATACCCGATATTCGGATTCACATCCGATATTGCACGTCGGACCGATGGAGTCAGCGCATCCAGGCCGGCGCCCGATCGAATCAGGACGTTGAAACCCGTCACCGGCTGCGGAAATTGCGAGATCGGGAAGTACGCGACTGGCACGAAATCCTGACGCAGGTCGCGATACTTGCTGTTCTTCACGACGCCTACGATCTCGCAGACGATTTCCGCGTACCCGCCGATCGGTGTTCTTTCAATCCAGAATCGCTTGCCGATCGGATTCGGCCCGAGCGAGAATCTGCGCGCGAACTCCTCGCTCACGATCGCCGTGTTTACCGAAGTGGGCGTGTCGCGCTCGTCAAATTCCCGGCCGGCCAGCAAGGGCGTCCCGATCGTGTGGAAATATCCCGGTCCCACCAGGCTTCGGAAAATATCGCGGCTGCTGCTGACATCCGATCCGTCCATCCACATCGTGTTGACCCAATTGTGGCCGTCGACCGCCGGAAGGGAAGCAGTTTCAGCCGCGGCGTCCACGCCCGGAATGGCTTGGATGTGCTCCACCAGATCCCGCCGGAGATTCGCATAGCGGCTTGCCGGCAGGTCCAGCCACCCGTAACTTACTCTCGCGATCAATATTCCGCTCTCCCGAAAACCGGGTTCCACCGTCATCAGATTGTTGAGAGTTCGCACAAACAGCAGAGCGCCCACCATCAGCACCAGCGACAACGCGATCTGCGACGCGACCAGAATGCGGCGGAGCCCGAAGCGCTCGCGCCCGGCAGTCATTCCGCGGCTGCCCGATTTCAGCACGTCACCCGGCTGGGCTTGCGTCGCGCGCAACGCCGGCGCCAATGAAAAGAATACGCACGTGACCAGCGCCAGGAACGCGGTGAAGCCAAATACGCGCCAGTCCGGACGAACATCCTGGAACACGAAGTTGTCGCCCGATCCCAAAAACGCGACCAGGAACTGGCTCAGCTCGCGCGCCAGAAACAGCGCCCCCGCCGCGCCTGTGATCGCCAGCAGCAATCCCTCGGTCATCAATTGCTGGATCAGACGGGCGCGCGAAGCGCCGATCGCCAGCCGCACCGCGATCTCGCGCTCTCGCGCGCTGGCTCGCGCGAGCATCAGATTGGCCAGATTCGCGCACGCGATCAGCAATACCAATCCGGCGATCGCCAGCAGCAACCCGAGCGGAGTGGAGTATTGATCGCGCAAGCTGGACAGCCCTCCGCCCGCTGCGAACGCATTCAACTTCATCGCCAGATACGGTTTCACGCTGACAGGCGGATAGTCGGCGGGCAATGTCGCTTCGAAAATGCCGGGGGAAATCGCCTGAAAATGCGCATCGGCTTGCGCCACTGAAACTCCCGGCTTCAGCCGTCCCATCACCGTCAGCCACCAGGTGGTGCCGGAATCGAGGCGCTTCTCATCGCTGGTCGCGACGGAGCATATCGGCATCGCCAGGTCAAACTGCCGACCTACTTCGAGACCGAAAAAGCTGGGCGGAGTCACACCAATCACGTTTACACGTCCGCCGCCGCCGACCACTATCTTCTTCCCGATCACGGACGCACTGCCGCCGAATTCGCGCTGCCAGAATCCGTAGCTGATCACCGCGCCCGCTAAGCCGCAGCCTCGCCGGTCGTCAGCGGGAGAGAACACGCGGCCAAGCATCGGCCGGACGCCCAGTGCGTCGAAGAAATTTCCACTTACCCACAGACGTCGAGCGAAGTGGGCTTCCTGATTTGGCGAAAGATTGACCTCTTCGTCAGCCCACGCGAAGATTTCCGAAAAGACCTGCTGCCTCTGGCGAATCTGCTCCCACAGTGGATTCGTCACGGAGGCGTCTCGCAGCCAGTTTCCCCGCGCGTGAGTCATGTCGTCGATGTGCAACTGCGCGAGCTCCTGGGGTGATTTCACCGGCAGCGTCCGCAGCCGTACCGCGTCAATCAACTGAAAGATCGCCGTATTCGCCCCGATGCCCAGCGCGAGCGACACGATCGCCACCGCGGCGAATCCCGGGCTTTTCGCCAGCGTGCGGACTGCGAATCGCAGGTCGGAGATCACCGTTTTCATAAATACCTATTTTGACTCACCGTCATCCCGAGCCGCCCACCCGTCATCCTGAGCGGTAGCGAGGATCTGCTGTTTCCCTCTGGAACATCCATTCGATCACCATTTATTCGATCACAGTGAGGCGCGTCTCGCAGCGACCATAGAAAGGCAGCTCTCATAGTCCGGCAATTCCCACGCTAATCATCACCGCACGGTCAATCCGCTGCATCGTCTCCGCGGTCGCCCTCCCCATGCGCTTGAGCAGCCGCTGCCGGTCAACGGAACGGATTTGGTTCAGCAGCACGGCAGAACCCAAGGGCAGGGCGCTCTCTTGCGGTTCCAGGATGACTTGGGTTGGGTAAGGCGGCTCAGTGAACTTGGAGGTGATGGCTGCCACAATCGTGATGGGGCTGTACTGGTTGGCGATATTGTTCTGAATTACCAAAGCCGGCCGGGTCTTTCTGATCTCGGAGCCGATCGTAGGGTCGAAGCTGACCAGGTAGATTTCGCCGCGGACGGGGTGGCCTACTTTTTGCGTTTTGCTGCGGGTTTTGTGCGCTGCCATGCTTCCTCGTCCACGGAAAACCACTCCTGGGCAATCTCCAGATCTCGCTCGGCATTGGACAGGGCTCCCTGTTTAAGCCCCTCGGCCAAATTGCTTTTGGCGCGGCCGGTCACGTAATGAATCACCGCGTCCGAAATGAGGCGGCTGCGGTTGCCTTTGGGGGCGACCCGGTCCAGCATCCGAATCGTCGCTTCGGGCAGGACAATGTTGATGCGTCTGGTCATAGAGTTTTCGTAGTTAAACACAGCGTCAGAAGTATTTGCGCATCCGCTCCCTGATGGTCGCGGTTCTGTTACGGAACCGCGCGCGTCAGCAAGCGGCCATTCGCAAATATTTATGACGCTGTGTTTAATAGCCTTTACAGGTACTATACACACCATCTGTGTGTACGTCAAATCGCCAATTTCCATCGCCAATTTCCACGGTTTGTCCGTGCGGGAAACGGGCCCGGACTCGACCACCATTTATTCGATCACAGTGAGTCCGGTATCGCCGCTCGCCGCGATCGCTTCCCGGATCAGCCGGCCCGCGATAATGCACCCGCGCGACGCAAATCCGGGCCGCGCGATCGAATCGCCGTGGATCAGGAAACCACTGCGCCCGAACATCGTGTTCGCCGGATCGGGCGTAAGCGGCAGGATAAATGGACCGTGGGGCCCCGGCGACTCTACGCATTGCGGCGCCGCGATCGAGTAGCGGCCCTGCGGCACCGGGCCGGTGTTCTCCACGCCCTGCATGGCGGGATTGTTCTTGCCGGCTTCATAACCCGAATAGCACGTGCCGGCGGGCGCGCCGTCACGCGAGAGTTCCCCGGTGCTTTGTCGATACGTCCACATGCCCGATACTAAACCCGGAAATCGCGCGAAGGCCATGAAGCGAACCGCCAAGTTCTTGAATCGTTATGAACTTTCGTTGAAAGAAATCCGGTTTTGTGGGGCGGGCCTCTGGCCAGGCCTCTGGCCCGCGGTCGACGCCCTCGTCGGCCCTCGTGCTGATCGCCGTGCCAAAGCCGGACCAGGGGTCCGGCGCAGACGAGGGCGTCTGCCCCACAAGACACGTGCAGGCGGCGGCACACTCATGCGCTACGGTACAATGATGCCCGGCCATGACCGGTCACGTGAGCGAGTACAGCGTCCGCGAGCAGCGCGGTTGGTACATGTACGATTTCGCTAACTCTGCGTTCTCGACTACGGTCGTCACGCTGTTCATGGGGCCGTACCTCACCGCCATCGCCAAGAGCGCCGCCGACGCAAGCGGCTACGTTCACCCACTCGGCATCCCCATCTACGCGCCCAGCTTTTACAGCTACATGGTCGCGCTTTCGGTGATCCTTCAGGTGCTGGTGTTGCCGCTGGTCGGCGCGATCGCCGATTACGGGCGGAAGAAGAAGCAGGTCCTCGCCGCGACCGCGTACTTCGGCGCAGCCGTAACCATGGCGATGTTCTTTCTCGAAGGGAAGGACTATCTGTTCGGCGGTCTGTTATTTGTGATCGCGAACCTGAGCTTCGGCGCCTCCTGCGTGATCTACAATTCGTTTCTGCCGGAAATCGCGCCGCTCGAAGAGCGCGACGCCGTCTCCTCCAAAGGATTCGCGTGGGGCTACCTCGGCGGCGGATTACTGCTCGCGCTGAACCTGGTGTTGCTGCTCAAGACCGAAAGCCTCGGCATTTCGCGAGGCTTGGCCGTTCGTATCAGCCTGTGTTCCGCCGGCGCGTGGTGGGCGATTTTCACCATTCCGACGCTCCTCACGCTCCGGAATCGCGGCCCGGCCCGTACCCTGGCAGCCGGCCAGAGTGCGGTGGGTACCGTGCTGCGGCAGCTCGCCCACACCGCGGCCGAAGTGAAAAAGTATCCGCAGACGCTGACGTTTCTGATCGCCTACCTGCTCTATAACGACGCGATCCAGACGGTACTGGCGCTCGCGTCGCAATTCGGCAGCGACGAGCTGCGCATTTCCGAAGCCAACCTGACGCTGGCGATCCTGATGGTGCAGTTCGTCGCGTTCCCGGGCTCCATCGCGTTTTCCTGGCTCGCGAAAATTATCACGGCCAAACGCGCGGTCATCGTCAGCCTGGTGATCTGGACCGGCACGCTCGTGTATATCTACGCCGCGGTAAAGACCACCGTGCAATTTTTCATTATGGCGGCGATTGTGGCGGTGGTGATGGGCGGCAGCCAGGCGTTGAGCCGATCGCTGTACGCGCAAATCATTCCCAAAGGCCGCGAGGCCGAATACTACAGCGTGTATGAAGTCAGCGACAAAGGCACCAGTTGGATGTGCCCCATTTTCTTCGGCCTGGCGATGCAGTTTACGCACAGCTACCGGATCGCGGTATTGTCGCTGATCGTGTTCTTCATCGCGGGCTTATTGGTGCTCTTGAAAGTGGATATGGAGAAGGGCGAACGCGATGTCGCGCGGGCGGCAGCCGGGGTGAGTTAGACCGCAGCCGCGCGCAGGTGGTTGAAAATACGACATGCGAGCCGGGAAATTCAGACGAATCAGCGTACCGGTGAAACGACGCTGATTTCACGGTGATTTGCCGGTAATTTGACGCAAGAAAACCCGGTGCGTCCGAATCGTGCTTGTGGATCTTAGGACCTCGGCTCGCGCAGAAGAAGCATTAGCCCGGCCATCATCAGAACCATCATGGCGTCGGTGATTTCGGCCGAACGGCCGGGCAGGAATACCTGCGCCAGACGCAGACAGAACACCAGGGCCGCCCCTGCCATCATCGTGATCGGGAAGGACATGCCGGCTCGCACGGGCAGCCATACCAGCGTGCCGTAGGTGAACGCCTTCTCGAAAAAAACACGCACCCCGTTTTCGCGGGGGCCCGAGATGAAGCCCACGAACGGAATCCAACCGAACTGACGGGGCTCGGCCAGGAAGTGGAACGGATCCAGGCTTTGCAGGATCACCAGCACCACGAGAAGCATCGCGACGATGGCTGCGCGGCGCCTTAATCGCGACATCGCGGTCCACGCGAAAATCGCAATGCAAGGCCCGGCGATTTCGGCCGAAGAAACCGTGCCGGAGATCAGGAACAGGCGCGCGATGGCCACGGCCGCAAACATCACGGCAAGAGCGACCCGGCTTGGCGCCGATTCGAGATTGCCGGCCGGCTCCGATTCCGGCGCCAATTTCATGGGGGCGAATAGCGATTCGAGTATCGCCGCCGCCGCGAGCCAGTATACCGACTGCTTGTACAAATCGAGCAGCGCGGGAGCGGCGGCGAGCGTTCGCAGCGAACTCCAATGAGCACGAAAATCATCAGTGGGCAAGAAAGGGAAGAAGCGATTGCCCAGCCAGCACGCGATCAGCAGAATCGCGAACGGGCGCCAGACAATTTCCTGGCGGAGTATAGTCACACGCGCGCCGGGAACCAGATCGCGCTTGAGGCAGGCGGCGGCCAGCGCGCCGGCGAACGCGCCCGCGGTATTCATGTACACGTCACCCAGGGCGGAGTCACGCCCTGGAATGTAGAGCTGCACCATCTCGATGCACATGGACAGCGCGAATCCGGCCATCGTGACCAGCAGCGTCAGCGCCCATCGCGGGAGTGTCCGGAGCGCGCGCACGAAAAAAAACCCAAAGGGGAGATACAAAAAGAAATTCGAGACGGCGTCGCCGCGATCATCGGGAATGTTCCAAGTGGAAAGCAGTGCGCTTAGCGGGCCACTGGGAATCGCCCGCACCTCAAAATGAAATGGAAATAAAGACCCGTACAGGATGACGGCCGCGATCCCGGCGGCGGCGATAGCAAGCCTGGCGTCGAGCGCAGAGCCGACAGGGTGGCCAACATTGGTGTTCATCGCCGTGGTTGGGAGGGCAAGCTTTGTCGCGCTTCTACTTCTTGAAGTGCCATGGTAACCCACAGGCATCCCCGCCCTGACGGGCGGGGCTTGAAGTAGCGCTACCCAGCGATCCGTGTACCGTTAGAGAATGCCGTCCGTTCAATTTGAGAATCGAGACAGAATTGCGATCGTCACCATAAATCGCCCGCACGCGCGCAATGCTGTGGACCGCGACACCGCGGCTGAACTGGTTCAGTCATTTCGTGCGTTCGATTCCGATGATTCGCTCGACGTTGCGATCCTCACCGGAGCGGGAGGAACCTTCTGCGCGGGCGCGGATCTGAAGGCGGTTGCGGCTGGCGTTGGCAACCGGATGTCGGAGGACGGCGACGGCCCGATGGGTCCGACGCGAATGCTTCTTTCGAAGCCGGTGATCGCGGCGGTGGAGGGATACGCAGTGGCGGGAGGATTGGAGCTGGCGTTGTGGTGCGACCTTCGCGTGGCGGCGTCGAACGCGGTGTTCGGCGTTTTCTGCCGGCGATTCGGCGTGCCGCTGGTGGATCTCGGCACCATCCGGCTGCCGCGGTTGATCGGGCAGAGCCGGGCACTGGACTTGATCCTGACGGGTCGCGGCGTATCCGGCGAAGAGGCGTTGCAGATGGGCCTGGCGAATCGATTGGCGGAACCTGGCAGGGCACTGGAAGCGGCGATCGAGTTGGCCGGCATTTTGTCCGCGTTCCCGCAGCGGTGCATGCGGTCGGATCGAATGTCGGCTTACGAGCAATGGCCGCTCGATTGGGACGCGGCCACTCGCAATGAGTTCCGGCGGGGCAGGGAAGTGGTGGAGAGCGGAGAAACGGTTCGCGGAGCGGGGCGGTTCGCGGGCGGCGAGGGCCGGCACGGTGTGAGGTGATCGCGGGATGAGAACTGGCAGGCGACAAGAATCGCGCGCAACGGCACGAACGGCCTGCGCGCTTGATCGCCTGCCCCACAGGTTTCGTGGGACACTGGATCGAGAGAGAATGTCCACGACATTATTGATCGGAATTGTTTTAGCCATAGCGCTGGGGATTGCGCTGGGTGTGACGCTGGGGGCGCTGTGGTTTCGCTCGCGGCCGTCCCAGCCGGCCAGCGCTTCACCGGCCGCTGAAAACGATCCGGCGCAGCCGGTGGCCGAAGCGCTGGCGCGCATCGAAGCGCAGATTCAAGGCTTCGATGCGCAAATTCACGATTTCGAAGCGCAACGGCAGCACATGTTCGGCGGTCTGGAGCATCATCTGACGTCGCTCAGCCGCGAAACGGTGGCGTTGTCGCAAGCGCTGCGCGCGCCGAATTCGCGCGGGCGATGGGGCGAGCTGACGTTGCGCCGCGTGGCGGAACTTGCGGGCATGGCGGCGCAGTGCGATTTCTTCGAACAGGAAAGCGCTGGTTCTGGAATCGTCCGGGGCGCTATCCGGAGTGATAGCTCGGATGGGCGATTGAGGCCTGACATGATCGTGCGATTGCCGGGCGGCCGGACCTTGGCAGTGGACGCGAAAGTACCGCTCGCCGCGTATCTGGATGCCGAGGCGGCGCAAGACGACGCAGCGCGGCACGCCGCTCTCGATCGTCATGCACAGGCGATCTCGCGGCACGTGAACGTATTGAGCGCGCGCGAATACTGGTCGCAACTTCAACCCGCGCCGGAGATGGTGGTGCTGTTTCTGGCCGGCGATCATTTCCTGAGCGCGGCCCTTGCGCGCGATCCGGAATTATTGGAACGCGCGCTTGCGCGAAAAGTTCTGCTGGCCACGCCGGTGACTCTGGTGAGCGTGCTCAAAGGCGTTTCCTACGGATGGAAGCAGGAGCGGCTGGCGCAAAACGCGGACGAAATCCGGCGCATCGCGGGCGAATTTTACGAACGCATCCGAAACTTCGCGGACTCGTATGCCGATTCGGGCCGGCACCTGGCGAGGGCCGTGGAGGCGTACAATCGATCGGCCGGATCGTGGGAAGCGCGCATGTTGCCATCCTTGAAGCGGATGCGAGAGTTGGGCGCGGGCGCGGGCGACGATGCTCCCGAACCGATGCGGATCGACACGGCCGTCCGCGATCCGCAGGTCATCATGAGAGAGCCGCAAGCGCTTGCTGCTTCACAGGGCAGCGGACACGGGAGTTCTGGCCTGCCGGCATGATGCGCCGCTTTTTCCTTTTCCTCTCCGGCAACCAACGCGTGCGGAGATGGATGGAGACGTCGTCCGCCTCGAAGAGGTTCACGCGCCGGTTCATTGCAGGGGAGACGCTCGACGACGCGCTTGCCACTTGCGCGGGTCTTGCTCAGGAACGCATCTGGTCCACGCTAGATCATCTAGGCGAAAATGTCACCTCGCTAGAAGAGGCGGAGCGTTCGCGCGACGCTTATTTTGAGGCGCTCAAAGGGATACAGGCGCGCGGGTTGCCGTCCACGGTCTCGATGAAACTCACGCAGTTGGGGCTGGATCTTTCAGCAGACGCCTGTCTGGAACACATACGGCAACTGGCGGCGCGGGCGAAGGCGGGCGGCGGCGGAATCGAAGTGGACATGGAGTCGACCGCGTACACGGATCGCACGCTCTCAGTCGTGGAACGCATCAATCAAGAAATCAGTGATGTGAGATGCGTGATTCAGGCGTATCTCAAGCGAAGCGCCGCGGATATCGACCGCATGAATCGCCTGGCGATTCCGGTTCGCCTATGCAAGGGCGCGTATGATGAGCCGACGTCAGTGGCGTTTGCGGAGAAGCGCGACGTGGATCGAAACTATCTGGCGCTGATGAAGAAGCTGCTGGATCAGGGGAACTATCCGGCCATCGCGACGCACGATGAAACCATCATTGGCGATGCATTTCGCTACGCGCGCGAGCGGAAGATCGCTCCCGACAAATTCGAATTTCAGATGCTCTATGGAATTCGCCGCGACTTGCAGCGCCGCATCGTGGACCTGGGTTACCGTTTACGCTTGTACGTGCCGTACGGGACGGCGTGGTATCCATATTTCATGCGGAGGCTGGCGGAACGGCCGGCGAATGTGTTGTTCGTGGCGCGAAATTTGTTTCGCTAGCCACGCAATTAGACGACGGGAACCTGCTCCACGATCTCGATTCCAAATGCATCGAGCCCCACTACTTTGCGCGGATGGTTGGTGAGCAGACGAATGGAAGTGAGGCCGAGATCGGCGAGAATCTGCGCGCCGATTCCGGATTCGTGCAGCGGCGGCGCCTGGCCCTGCGGCGGCGGAGGCGGCAGATGATGCGTGCGCGCACCCAGTCCGGATTGGTGCAGATACACCAGCACCCCGGCGCCTTCTTCGGCGATCCGCGCGAGCGAGCCCTGAATCATCCGCCGGCAATCGCAGCGCGTGGAGCCGAACACGTCGCCATACACGCATCGCGCATGCATGCGAACCAGCGTATTCTCGCGTCCGCGAATGTCGCCGAAAATCAGCGCGACATGCGACTCGCCATTGAAGTTGCTGACGTAGGAAATGGTTTTGAACGACCCGAATTCGGTTTCGAGGCAACCCTCCCCGCGCCGCTCGACGAAGCGCTCATTTTCCAGACGATAGCGGATCAGGCTGGCGACCGAGATCATCTTCACCTGGTGGAGCCGGCAGAATTCGGCGAGCTGCGGAACGCGCGCCATGGAGCCATCGGCGTTCATGATTTCGCAGATCACGCCCCCCGGCTGGATTCCGGACATGCGGGCGAGATCGACGGCGGCTTCAGTCTGGCCGGCGCGGACCAGCACTCCGCCTTCGCGCGCGCGCAGCGGAAAAACGTGGCCGGGGCGCGCCAGGTCGCGCGGACGGCAATCCGGCGACATCGCGATTCGAATGGTGTGGGCGCGGTCGGCCGCCGAGATTCCGGTGCTGACGCCTTCGGCGGCGTCGATCGATTCACAAAACGCGGTGCCGAAGCGCGATGTGTTCATCGGCGAAACCAGCGGCAGGTGCAGCGCGTCACAACGATCCGGAGCGAGCGCGAGGCAGATGAGCCCGCGTCCGTGCGTCGCCATGAAATTGATGGCTTCAGGCGTGACGCATTCGGCGGCCATGGTGAGGTCGCCTTCGTTTTCGCGGTCTTCGTCGTCGACGACGATGAGCATGCGGCCGGCGCGGAAATCGTCGAGCGCCTCCGGAATGGTGGCGAAAGGCATTTAATTCCAGGATAGCTGAGGCGCGACCGTCAGGAAGCGCGTGCCGCTAGAGCCCCAGCCGCTTATCCAGTTCGGCGGTGACTTGCGCGAGGCGCTCGGGATTCCGCAGCAGATTGCCGAGTCCATACTGCGCGTAATCCTTATAGAACATTTCGACCGCGGCGAGCGACAGCGCATAAGCGACCAGCGCGTGATTGGTATCCAGGCGCGACCAATCCTGTCCCAGATTTTCGAGCCTGGGCACCTTCTTTTCGGCGGCCATTCCGGCGATGCGGGCAAGCACGGCCGGCGTCAACGTGTCGCCGGAAAGTTTTTGCGCGAGGCCTTCCTGCAACCACGCGGGCCATCGGCCGAGCATCGAAAGACAGGCATGCGTGATCTCATGCGCCAGCGTGCGGCGCAGCGCGGCGTCCATACCCTGCCCGCCCGCCACCGGAACGCGAATGCGTCCGTCGTACTGGCCGCCGCTCCATTCCGCCGCGTCCGTGGTCTTGCGATACGCGTCGCGGCTTTGCACGATCGCGGTCACGCGTTCCTCGGGATGGCAGCCGAGCTGCGCGGCGATGCGCGCGTACTCATCATCGATGGCGCCGAGCATTTGCCGCGCGGTTTCAATCGGCACGGTCCCGCCGTCATAGCGCAGGACGACGCGCATGCCGACCAGTTTTTCCGTGCTCTGGTCGCCCTTGGTTTCGCGCTCGACGCGGCGAATGAGAGTTTCAAGAGCCGGATTCGGCTCCAGGTCGAGCGCCCCGCGCCAGTATTCGAGCGCAAGGCGGCTATCGTCAGACCGCCACGCCGCGATGCCTGCCAGCGCGAGCAGCGACGGATCTTTCTTCTTGCGAAGCTCGGCTTGAAGAAGCTCGAGCGCTTTTGCGGGTTGGCTGGATTCGATGAGGCGCGCGGCATCGGCGGCGGCGCCTTTAGGTGCGTTCGCGAGCGAGGGAAGCGGAGCGGAAGTGGTGATCGCGCCCATGAGCTGCGCTGCGTCCAGCCAGCGCGCCTCGCGTCGGGTCTGGTCGAATTGTTCCAGGCCGTCGATCGCACTTGCGGGCAGATAGCCTTCGAAAGTCGTGCCGCCGGATTCCGCGGTGACCTTGTAGCACACGCTTTCGCCCGAAAGCGCGAAGCGAATGGTGAGCGCGGCGCCGGCGGGGAGGGTCGCAACGGGATCGTCGTCGGGGGAGCAACCTGCGCGCAACGGCGTGTGGTCGGTTTTCACGGACACCGCGAGGAGCAGCATCGCAAACAGGGCGGGCATGCTTTGAGAATAGGACGGGCGATCCTGAAAGTCCCTCGGGGAAAATACTTAGGCGCGAGCAAGTTGTAACCGCTCCCGTTGGTCGCGGCTCGTAAGAATTGGGCGCGGCTCGTTAAGAAGGTCGGCGCGATCGGCGGCTAATACACGCCTTCCACTACGCTGGTCTGCAATTTGCGGAACGGCCGCACGTTGCGGACGCCGTCCCAGGGATAGCGCGCGCAGGGGAGTTCGCGCTCGCACTCGTCGCGTTCCAGAAATCGCGGCATGAAGAATTCCTTGGTCAGCGTGGTGAGCCGCACGCGACCGGTCTTGCCATAATCGACCATCCGCGACGGCTCCTCGGGATCCACCACCTCGATCATCGCGCGCGGGCTGGGCGGGTAATAAATCACCGCGTAGTTGTCGGCGGGATCGAACGGTTTGTGGGTCGCGAGACCCATCAGCGTATTGCCGTAGGTCGGCGCGAAATAGATTCCATCCAGCAGCTCTTCTTTCGCGAAGCGATGGAACTGCGGAGTCATTTCCGTTCCGCCGCAGAAGATGCCGCGGATGCCGGCTTTCTTCAGGCTGATTTTCTCGGCGATGGCTTCGAGCAGCTTCGGCGTTGTGAACATGCAGCGAATCTCATGCGCTTTGAGAATGGTCAGCGCCTGTTCGACGACGTGCTGCTTATACAGCTCGGCTTCCTTGAACTCGCCGCGCTTGAGCAGCTTGATCACCCAGCGGGGGTCGAGATCGAGGCCGAAACAAATTCCGCCGCGATGTTGCGCCAGATGCTCGACGGCGAGCCGCAAACGCCGGGGACCGCTGGGGCCGACCATGATCCAATCCGATCCGCGCGGGAAAAACTCGTCGGGCAGCGTCTCGGAGAACTGTTCGTAGTCGATGCGAAAATCCTGATAGTTGATGCGCGATTTCGGAACGCCGGTGCTGCCGCCGGTTTCAAACGTGCAGATGGGTTTATCGGCGTAAGCTTTCGGGACCCCGCGGCGCACGGGGCCGCCGCGCAGCCAATCGTCCTCAAAAAAACCAAAACGATCCAGATCCTGGTACGTCTGTATCTCGCGGCGTGGATCGAAATCCAAAGTCTTGGCGCGTTCCAGCCAGAAGGGCGTGCCGGTGGCCGGATCGAAATGCCACTGGACCACCTCTCGGGTCCAGGCGTCGAGCGCGATTTTCGCGGCGTCCGCGGCTTGATGATCAACTGGCGAGTTCGCGCCGGGCTGCTCTTGTATAGTGGGAGTCACAGGGTCAAAATGTCCTATCGAAGATTCAGTTTACCCGTTTTCGTTGCGTCGTTACCCAACAGGTTCGCGCCAGTCGCGTTGGGTTGTCTGCTCTTGATTGGAGCGACAGCAGCGTTTTCGAGCGATTGGCCGCGGTTTCGCGGACCCAACGGCGCCGGCGTGAACGAAACCACCGGTCTGCCCACTGAATTCGGTCCGGCGAAGAATCTGGTCTGGCGAACGCCGCTGCCCAACGGGTACTCGTCGCCGATTCTTGTCGGCGACCGTATCTTCCTCACCGGATACGAAGGCGAGAAGCGCGTCACCAAACAAGGCTACGTGGTGCACGATCACGAAAAGCTGCTGACGTTCGCGCTCGATCGCGCAACGGGCAGGATTCTGTGGCGCCGCGAAGCTCCACTGGAGCGAACCGAGACCATCGACGCGCGCAATAGCCCTGCATCGCCGACCCCGGTGTCCGATGGAAAGAATCTGTTCGTATTTTTCGGCGACTATGGGCTCGTTTCGTACGGCCTCGATGGCAATGAGCGATGGCACGTGCCGCTCGGCCCCTTCACTAATGTTTATGGCGTGGGCGTTTCGCCCGTGCTGGTGGACGACAAAATCATTCTGGTGATCGATCAATCCGGCGGATCGTATATCGCGGCGTTCGGGCAGAATGACGGCAAGCAGCGGTGGAAAGTGGCGCGGCCGGAGGCTCTGAGCGGACATTCGACGCCGTCGATCATGCGCGATGCGAATGGCAAGGCGCTGATCGTCGCACCCGCGTCTTTCCGGATGGACGTGTACTCGGCGGATATGGGAGAGATCGTGTGGTTCATGCACGGGCTCGCATCGGAAATGAAGAGCGTGCCCATCATCGACGGAGACACCATCTACATCAACGGGTACAACACTCCGGAAAACGATCCGGGCCGGCAGGTCGCGGTCGCGCCGTTTGAAGAGGTGCTGAAGAAGTTCGACGCCAACCACGACGGCAAAATCTCCATCGACGAATCGCCGGATCAACGCACTAAGACGTACTTTCCCTATATCGATTTGAATGGCGACGGATTCATGAATGCCGAGGAATGGAAAATCTACGCGGCATCGATGGCGGCCGAGAATTCACTGATGGCGATAAAGGCGCAAGGCAAGGGCGACATGACGCAGACGGCGGTCAAGTGGAAATACGGCCGCGCGATTCCTCAGTTGCCGTCGCTGGTGCTGTATCGCGGCGTCCTGTATATGCTGAATGACTCGGGAGTCCTCACCACTCTGAATCCCGCCACGGGCGAAGTTTTCAAACAGGCGCGATTGCGTGGAGTTTCGGATAAGTATTTCGCGTCGCCGGTGGCCGCCGACGGAAAAGTGTACATCTCGGGAAATAGCGGCGTGGTTTCGGTGCTGAAGGCCGGAGGCGATCAGGAGGTGCTGGCCGCCAATAAACTGGATGAGGATATTGTCGCCACGCCTGCTATCGCCGACGGGCGCATCTACATCAGAACCGTAGCCGCGCTATATTGTTTCGGCGTTTCCGAGCCGCGACCATAGGGAGCGGTTATAAAATAACTACCGCAGCTATTTCGGATGCAGCTTCGCGGCCGCCTCGACGTACTTCTTGGTCTTAGGATTCGACGCGTTCCACTGCGGCGGCGGAGCGTCCGAGGCGAAATGCAGCAGCGCGATTGCCACGGTTCGATCCACCTTGGCCATGTTGGCGTAATCGATTTTCTGCCACTCGTCGCCGACTCCGTGATAATCGGGAAAATCGAATGCAACCCCCAGCGTGTGCGCCGGAACGCCCATGTCCGCCAGGGCCTGATTGTCGCTGCGCGCGAAATACGGATCGCTGTTCTTTTCGTTCTTGTAAACTTTGATCCCGGTGAGGGCGCCCGCGTCCCGCAACACTTTCGTCATGTCCGAAAAATCAAAACCGGTGACTGTCGCCGTGCCCACTTGCGGACCTTCTGAATCGTCGGTGCGGCCGATTTGCTCGAGGTTCAAATCCGCGATCGTGTTCGCCAGCGGAACCAGCGGATGACGGCCATAGTAATGCGATCCAAGATCGCCGAGTTCTTCGCCGAAAAAGGTCATGAAGAGAATGCTGCGTTTGGGATGTGGATTCTGCGCCGCGATCGCCGACGCGACTTCCATCACCGAGACAGTGCCACTGCCGTCGTCGTTGGCGCCGTTAAAGATCTTGTCGTCGCCCGTGGTCCGCATGCCCACGTGATCGTAATGCGCGGTGAGCATCACATAAGTGTTTTGAAGAGCCGGATCGGAGCCGCGCAAAATGCCGGCGACGTTGCGAACCTTTGCCGAATGCTCCACCGGCGGCAGGACGTGCAGCGTCACGTGAGGGTCACTCGCGTTTTTCAGAAAGTCGATCAGCTCCGGCGCGGCGATCGCATTTCTCGCGGGCCGGCGCGGCGCCTCGGGGTCGAAAGCCTGCGAGCCGCGGAGCTCGCGCACCGAGGGCAAATCCAATCCTTCGATGGAAACACCCCTGGTGGTCTGCTTGATCGGCACGTTGTCGAACTGGACCGGCTTGTCCGGAAAGATCGCGGTTTCATTCGAGGAGATGTGGATTGTTTTGCCCTGTGCGAACACCGTGAACTCGAAATTCTCCGAATTCTGCTCGCGCAGTGTCAGCGTCGCGGTTTGGAAATAGCCGTCGTCGCCGGCGGGTTCGAGCCCCGCGCGGCGAAACTGCGACGCGATATATTCGGCCGCAAGATCCAGACCGCGCGACGGCGTGCCACGCCCTTCGAGTAAGTCCGAAGCGATGAATGAAAGATGCCCGCGCAAAGAATCCGCGGTGATGCGATCGGCCACCGCCTGCATTTCGGGCGTGAGCTTCGGATCGGCGGCGAATACGACGATCGCGGTGGCGAACAGCAGGAACTTACGCATTATCTTTATACTCTTCCAGCCACGCCATCTGAATGTGTTCGAGCTTGGCTTCGTTCGATTTCGCCGGATCGTCATCAAATCCTTCCAGCTCCGTGATCCACTTGTGCAGATCGGTGAAGCGGATATGCGTGGGATCTAGGTCAGGAAACTTTTCGTAAAGCGCGAACGCGATGTCGTCCAGATTGCCCCAGGTCAGCTTTCCCATCAGATCCCCCTAACATTTAGGCCGCTCCCTTGGCGCGAGCGCAGCTTGGCGCGAGCGCAGCTTGGTCACGGCTCGTCAAATCTTCGTCCCCTTGAGCGCCGTGTTCACCGCCTCATTCATGATCATTTCGGCGAGCTTCAGCGTGGCCTCATTCAACTGATCGATCTTCGCGCGAATCAGCAGGTGATCGTCGCCATGATACACCGTGTGCAGATCGTTGATGGCCCGGTCAATCGCGGCGCGCTCTTCGTCAGAAAGCGATACGTACGCGTCGTCGCGCTGCGCTTGTTCGATGGCCGCGAGAATTCCGTCGGCCTCCACGCGCGCTTCGCGCACCTGGCGCTCCTTGAAATCCGCCTCGGCCTTCTCGAAGGATTCGAGAATCATCGCCTCCACCTGCTGGTCGGTCAGGCCATAGGAAGGCTTGACGTCGACGCTGTGCTCCTTGCCGGTGCGCTGATCGCGGGCAGTTACATTAAGGATGCCGTTCGCGTCGATCAGGAAACGCACTTCGATGCGAGCCATTCCAGCCACCATTGGCGCAATGTCTTTCAGATCGAATCGGGCGAGACTGCGGCAATCCTTGACCAGCTCGCGCTCACCTTGCACCACGTGAATCAGCACGTTGCGCTGCCCATCGACGGCGGTTGTGAACTGCTCGGTGGCCGACGCGGGAATGGTCGAGTTGCGATGAATCAGCTTGGCGACCAGGCCGCCCATGGTTTCGATGCCGAGCGAGAGCGGCGTCACGTCGAGCAGGAGTTGATCCTGCACATCGCCGGCAAGAATTCCCGCCTGCACCGCCGCGCCCAGCGCGACTACTTCATCGGGATTCAATTCAGTGTGGGGCCGCGCACGAAACAGCGCCTCCACTGCTGACCGCACCAGCGGGATGCGCGTCGACCCGCCCACCAGAACCACTTCGTCGATTTGCTCCACCGTGACGCCGGCATCCTTAATGCATTCGCGGCAGGGGCTGAGAGTGCGATTGACGATGGGCTGGATAAGCTGGTCAAACTGATTGCGGTCGAGCTCGCGTTGATATTTCCGATCGCCGAACTGAAACTCGAGCATGACTTCCGGAGTGAACGACAACGCTTCCTTGGCAGCGATCACCGCGCGCCGCAGCGCCTGCACCGCCATACTGTTGGTCGAGATATCCTCGCCCCATTCTGTTTGGATATCTTCGAGGGCGATCCCCAACATCAGGTTGTCGATATCGTCACCGCCCAGGTGCGTGTCGCCGTTGGTCGCCAGCACTTCGAAGATTCCGTCATGCAGCCGGAGAATCGAAATGTCGAACGTGCCGCCGCCCAGATCGTACACCGCGACGATGCCCTGTTTGCGTTTGTCGAGGCCGTAGGCAAGCGCGGCCGCCGTCGGCTCATTCACCAAACGGAGAACTTCGAGCCCGGCGATGCGGCCCGCGTCCTTGGTCGCCTGGCGTTGCGCGTCGTTAAAGTACGCGGGCACGGTGATCACGGCCTGCGAGACAGGCGTACCCAGTGCGGCTTCGGCGTCGAGCTTCAGTTTGCGCAGAATGTGCGCGGAAATCTCGGGCGGCGTGAAAGTCCTATCGCCGAGCAAGAGCTTGAGTGCTGAACCATCTGTCTCGCCCTCCGTTCGTCCCGCGACTCGAAACGGAAACAGCTTCAGCTCTTCCTGGATGTCGTCGACGCCGCGGCCCATCAGTCGTTTGACGGAGTACACCGTGCGCTCGGGATGCGTGAGCAGCATCTCGCGGGCTTCCGCGCCCGCGACGATGTCGCCGCTTTCGGTGAGCGAGACGACGCTCGGCACTATGCCTGAAAGAATACGCGGCCCGGTCAACTCCATCACGGCGACCAAACTGTTGGTGGTGCCGAGATCGATCCCGACTATTTTTGATTCCGCCTTCGAGGGGCCGAAATCAATCTGAAACGTGGACATTCAATTCCTTGTCGACTTCCCGGAGAAAGTTGCCGATGTAGCGTCGCAGATTTATCAGATCTCCGATGGGGATCTCGAGCTTGGCATGCTCGCGGGACGCATCGTCATAGCCGTCGTACAGTTCAAAAAACTCCAGCAGCATTCGCGCGCCCTGCTCTTGAGCCTTAAGCTCGCGTTGCCGTGCCTCAATCAACTGTGGACGCACAGACTGGTCTCCGCTCCTGAATTCCTGAAGAGTCATGTTTAATTCGAAGAAGTCTTCAAGCATATCGGGAGGAACTTCTTTGGGTAACGCAATACCCTTTTGTTTGAAGAAGTACTCCGCGCGGGCAAAAGGATCGCGTAGGGTTCGGAGCGCATCATTTAGCAGCGCCGTCATATCGAGCGCCTTCTGCTGTTCGTCCGGGCTCGCCCGCGAAAACCGATCCGGGTGCCATTGCCGGCTGCGTTCGTAAAATCTCTTCTTGAGATCGTCCGCGTCCAGCGACAATCGGGGCTCGAGGCCCAATGCCTCGTAGTACGTCATTTTGCCACCGCGCACAACGGCTGGCGCCTGTGCGCTCGTTCGACTCGCATTACGCCGAGAACGAAGTCCCGCAACCGCAACTCTTGGTCGCGTGCGGATTGTCGAAGACGAATCCGGATTGGATCAGCGAATCTTTCCAATCGAGCGTCATCCCGTCCAGGTACACCAGGCTTTTGGGGTCGATGAACACCTGCACGTCGTCGAAGTTCAAGACCTGGTCGGTTGGTCGCGGCTTGGCGTCGAACTTGAACTGATAGCTGAGGCCCGAACAGCCGCCGCCGAGCACGCCCAGACGCAATCCGCCCTGGACATGTTCGCGCGCGAATGCCTCGCGAATTTTCTGAACGGCTTTGGGCGTAACTGTGACCATGTCCCTGCTTATGTGATGCGCGCATCTGCGAGCGAGATTCGCCCGGTTGGCTCGTCCCGCGTCGCAAAAAAGCCCTTACGCTACGCCGGCCTTCTTCTTGTAATCGCCGATGGCGGCCTTGATCGCGTCCTCCGCCAGCACCGAACAGTGAATCTTCACCGGCGGCAGGCTCAGCTCATTGACGATATCGGTGTTCTTGATCGCCAGCGCCTGGTCGACGGTCTTGCCGCGCAGCCATTCCGTGGCGAGCGATGAACTCGCGATCGCGCTGCCGCAGCCGAACGTCTTGAACTTCGCTTCTTCGATCACGCCCGTCGCAGGGTTCACCTTCACCTGCAACTTCATCACGTCGCCGCACTCCGGCGCGCCGACCATCCCCGTCCCCACGTTGGGATCGCTCTTATCCAGCGAGCCGACGTTGCGCGGATGATTGTAGTGGTCGATTACTTTCTCTGAATACGCCATAGTTTCCTCTTCCCCTCATCCCCGTCCCATAAGGGCGGGGATCGCTAACTAGTCTAGTGAGCCGTCCCCAGCGCACTTAGTGCGCCGTCCATTGCACTTTGCTTAAATCGATTCCTTCTTTGAACATCTCATACAGCGGCGAAAGTTCGCGCAGCTTGTTCACCACGTCGATCACCTTGGCCGCCACGTAATCCACTTCCTCTTCCGTGTTGAACCGGCCCAATCCGAACCGGATGGAAGAGTGCGCCAGATCGTCGCCCGCGCCCAGCGCTTTCAAAACATAACTCGGTTCGAGCGTCGCCGACGTGCACGCCGATCCGCTCGACACCGCGATTTCGTTGATCCCCATCAGCAGCGATTCGCCTTCCACATACGCGAAGCTGATGTTCAGATTGTTCGGCAGCCGGCTCTCCATCGTACCGTTGATGTACACCTCGTCGAGATTCGCCAGCAGCCGATCCTTCAATTTGTCGCGCAGGTGCGCCATGCGTTTCGATTCCTCGGGCATGCTCGCCTTGGCGATCGCCGCCGCTTCGCCCAGCCCCACGATTCCTGTTACGTTCAACGTGCCGGATCGCATCCCGCGCTCATGGCCGCCACCGTCCATCTGCGCCGTCAGTTGCACGCGCGGATTGCGGCGCCGCACATACAACGCGCCCACGCCCTTCGGTCCGTACATTTTGTGCGCGCTGATGGATGCCAGATCGATATTGTCGGTGATCACGTTTACAGGTATCTTGCCGACAGCCTGCGTGGCGTCGCTGTGCACCAGCACGCCGCGTTCCTTCGCGATCTTTCCGATCTCGCGCAAATTCTGCACCACGCCGATCTCGTTATTCGCGTACATGATGCTCACCAGAATCGTTTTATCGGTGATCGCGTCGCGAAACTTGTCCAGATCCACCAGGCCGTTCTGTTCGACAGCCAAATACGTCACCCGCGCGCCCTCTTTTTCGAGACGCTTGCAGGTGTCGAGCACCGCCTTGTGCTCGGTCGCTGCCGTGATAATGTGATTGCCCTTTTCGGCGTACATCTGCGCGACGCCTTTCAGCGCCAGGTTGTTCGATTCCGTCGCGCCGCTGGTGAAGACAATCTCCTTAGCGGTGGCTCCAATGAGTTCCGCCACTTGTTTGCGCGCCTTCTCCACGGCTTCCTCGGCTTGCCATCCGAAGCTGTGATTGCGGCTCGCGGCGTTGCCGAAAACTTCGGTGAAATACGGCCGCATCGCCTCGAACACGCGCGGGTCCACCGCCGTGGTGGCGTGATTGTCCATGTAAATCGGCAGTTTCATGATTGTGTCCTTGCGAGGTCCGCGGAGCGGCCTGTAACGTGATGTCCCGCCGAGCGGGCCGGAGTAAGATGCCCCGCAACGCGCCCGGCAGTTTGAATGTTTGACAGCGGCTGAATCGACGGAATCCGCATATCGTCCTTGGTCATATCCAAGATACTGATGCTCGAAAGCAGCCGGAGGATTCCCTCGTGTACTTTCCGCAGCGGTTCGCGTACCGGGCAGAGGTCGCTCTGGTCGCATTCGGCGTGCTCGGTGAAGCAGTGCGTCAGAATGATGGGACCGTCGATGGTGCGGATCACCTCGAGCGCCGTGATCTCTTCAGGATCGCGCGCCAGTCGATACCCGCCGTGCGTGCCTTGTTCAGAAACCAGCAGTCCCGCTCGCGCCAGATTCTGAAGGATTTTCGAGAGCAACGGCAGCGGAATGCGATACGTGTCGGCGATATCCTTGGCGCTAGTGCTCCGCCGCGCCGCGGCAAGGTGCCGGAGCGCGATCAGCCCGTAATCTGCTTTCTTGGTCAGCTTGAGCATGGTGCTGGATCTCAGACCAAATTGGTCCTAAATCATTATGGCGCTTGGGCGAGCCAACTGTCAAGGTGGAGGGATCGCCTGCGAAAGGATCATTCGCCATGCGGCATAATGCAAGTGTGAAAGCGATTTTGTGCGTCCCTCTCTTCTTCGCCGCCTACGCTTACGCCGACCAAGCGTCCGATCGCGTCGCTATCGACCGCACCATCGCCGCGATGAATAATCTGCCGCAGCGCGGCGCGCTTTTTACGCAGGATGCGGACGCCTCCTCAGAACTCGCGCGCCTTCCAAAGATCAGGCCGGTTGCGATTTTAGGACCGGCAGCGGATGCCGACCCCCTGCCTCGCACCCATCAGCCCACTGTGACTATCTCGAAGGAGCCCTGGGGAGAAGCGACCGTCAATTTCCCCGGAACGGTTTCGCTTCCGCCGCTGAATATCCTCAATCCCCGAATCGTAAGCGGCGCGATCCGATTCATCACGCCCGACGTAGCGCTGGCCGAAGGGGCTTGGATATACGATGACGGCGTGGTGATGCGGTCCGTACCGCTTTTGTTCGTGATGAAGCGAGAGGCAGACGCCTGGAAGATCGCGTCTCTCCGTGTGCTCGCGCCGCGCTAGTGGGGCAGGCCCCCCGGCCAGGCCCCCCGGCCTGCGGCCGACGCCCTCGTCGGCCTCTTTTCCGAACGCGCCTCTTTTTCTGAACGCGCAGGAGAGCCGGACCAGGGGTCCGGCGCGGACGCGGCGTCCGCCACACGAACAAAGCTATTCCAGCTTCAACACGACCTTGCCCGCGGGACCTCATAGATCAGATCCAGCGTCGCAAATTCGCTAAAGCCGCCCACGACCCAGCCGCTCAAGCCGCGCGGATATCTACGATCCGGGAAGTGAGCACCACTTCATGCACCGGATGCCCGAATTCGAGATGCATGCCGCGCCCTATGTAATGGTTCATGATCATCGAACCACCCCACGTCGAACCGTGGATTTCCACCTCAACCGGATCAGGGCAGAACTCCGGATGGCCGGAGATCAGTGCATTGCCCCACGCCTTATGCACCACCGTGTAGACGTGGTTCTGAGTCTCCACCTCGATAACGGTGCCGGGCGGCACGTCATATAAGTCGACACCGCCTTCGATCTCGGATTGCACAACGTTCCGATTGATCGCGTCGCTGAAGTTCGGGTGCGGAAAGAACAGATTGGTGGTGTCCACGGGGCTTCTCTATTCGATGATATGCCATCGTGTCCGCATGCGCCGTCATCCAGGGCCTATCTGCATTCCGATCGAGTATATTAAGCTAAATCAGAACTAAACACAGCGTCAGAAGTATTTGCGCATCCGCTCCCTGATGGTCGCGGTTCTGTTACGGAACCGCGCGCGTCAGCAAGCGGCCATTCGCAAATACTTATGACGCTGTGTTTAGCGATGATGCTGGCGCGCGGAGTTGCATGAACGATGATCGCTGCACAAAAAATGATCAAGGAGGACGCCGACTTATGGGTTCCACCAGACGCACCATACTGGCTGCGGGCGCCGCGGCCGCTGCAACGGCCGCCGTGCCGCGCGTATTTGCTCAGCCGGCTGGCAAATTAGGAACTGGCAAGTTCTACGAAAAAGGCTCCGTTCGCATCTACTACGAAGAGGCCGGGTCCGGTTTTCCCCTGCTGCTGCTTCCCGGCGGGGGATTGAACTCGACCATATCCTTCTTCACCGGCAACTCCCCGTTCAACGCCATGGAGGAGTTCAAGGCAGAGTATCGCGCGATCGCGGCGGACCTGCGCAACGCCCCCAGCGGCCAATCTACCGGCCCTGTCGAGCCCGACCGGCCGTGGGATTCCTACGCCGACGATCAACTCGGCCTGATGGATCATCTGGGCATCGACAAGTTCATGGTGATGGGTTTCTGCATTGGCGGCCCCTTCATCTGGAATCTTTTGAAGCGCGCGCCCAATCGTATTGTCGCGGCGGTTCTGGCGCAGCCCGTGGGGTGGCGTCCGGAGATGCGCGACCCTGCCTACCCAGGCGTATTTTGGAAAACCTGGGGTCCCGCGCTGATCGCCAAGCGGCCCGAAATCACCCTGCCGGTGACCGACAAATTCGTGACCACGATGTTCGGCGCCAACCCCGACTTCGTCTTCACAGTGACCCGGGATTTCGTGCGCAATTGCCAGACGCCTGTATTGATCCTGCCGGATGAAATTCCAGCCCACCCGTACGCTGTCGCCATGGAGTGCGCGATGCTCGCGCCGAAAGCCGAAGTGAGCATCTTCCCCTGGAAAGAGCCCAATGAGCGGATTCCTCTGGCAGTGCGCCAGATCCATTCCTTCCTCAAGGCGCATCGGCCTGTTTAGGCGGTGGTGTCCATCCGACAGGGCCGGGGAGTGTGCACTCCGAGCATTGTGCTCGTCATCGCGCCCCGTTGTGGCGCACGCTTTAGCGTGTTTTTCTTTACGGAACCGCGACCGTAAGGGAGCGGCAGGAAACCGGTTTTTTTCAACGTCCTCTTCAGCGTGCAGCGGCGAACTTTAGTTCGCCGTGTTTTTCTTTACGGAACCGCGACCGTAAGGGAGCGGCAGGAAACCGGCTTTTTTCAACGTCCTCTTCAGCGTGCAGCGGCGAACTTTAGTTCGCCGTCTTTAAATGAGATGGTCTCCGACTGTCGGCTGAAGCCGACAACGGCACGCTCAAGCGTGCGCCACAAGGCAAACTCAACCCCTCGCCAGCGCCAGGAATTCGTCCCGTGTGGATTTGTTCGTCCGAAAACTGCCGAGCATCGTGCTCGTCACCGCGCCCGAGCGCGGAGGGAGTGGCCGGTGCTTCGAGGCGCATCCACAATATCGATCTTCAGTCCCAATGCGCGAAGAATCGCCCGGATGTTTCGGATCCCAGGATTTCCTTCTTTCGACAGCATCCGGTACAGATTCACTCGATTCACTCTGGTTGCTCTTGCAAGGCGAGTCATTCCGGTGCGCGCGCTGGCGACATCACGAAGAGCAACCAAAAACGCCTCATCCGAATCGTCTGCTGCCGCCGCAAGATATTTTGCAGCATAGCCCGGCCTAGTTCTTAGTTCGTTTAGGATGTCTTGGTTGTAGCTTGGCATGTTCTTGCGCTCCCTTCGCACGCTCGGCCTTCTTGCGTTCTTTCTCGCGTATCTTGTTAATCGTCCCAATATCTTCTCGCCCGCTTGATGTCAGGAGTTTGCGTCGATTTGTCGCCCGCGCAAAGCAATATGATCTTATTGCCATCCACCCCGTAATAGATCCTGTAGCCCGGGCCAAAATCGACTTTACTTTCCGAAACTCCGCCGCCGAGCGATCGAGAGTTCCCAAAAATTGCCTCCACGAAAACGAGCTATCCGAGCATCTATTGCCGCCCTCGTGTCGTCACCCACGATGCAGCTACGCCACTCCCTGAATGGGAGTGCGTCCAGTGCCGTTTTGTAGTAGAGAACTTCGAGTTCTCTGCCTTCCATACGCACACCCCAGGCATACTACGTAGCATATAAGCTACACCAAGTTTAGCACGGTTCGGATCGTCAGTTGTAGTCTATATGCTACAGCACCACGCTCAGCCCCGCGCCAGCGCCAGGAACTCGTCGCGCGTCGATTTGTTCGTCCGAAAACTGCCGAGCATCGTGCTCGTCACCGCGCCCGAGTGCTGCTTTTCCACTCCACGCATCATCATGCAAAAGTGCTGCGCCTCGCACAAAACCCCCACGCCGCGCGGCGAAATGACTTCCGCGATCGCCTCGGCCACCTGCTGCGTCAGGCGCTCCTGCAATTGCAGCCGGCGCGCGAACATGTCGACGATTCTGGGAACCTTGCTCAGGCCGATCACCTTGTCCTTGGGCAAATACGCGACGTGCATCTTGCCGAAAAACGGAAGCAGGTGATGCTCGCAGGTGCTGAAAAACTCGATGTTCCGGAGCACCACCATCTCGTCGCATTTCACGGTGAACAGCGCTCCGTTGACGATCTCTTCCAGCTTTGTGTCATAGCCGCTGGTGATAAAGCGCAGGGCTTTTTCGTAACGCTCCGGCGTCCGGATCAGGCCTTCGCGCTGCGGATCCTCGCCGATCATCTCGAGCACCGGCCGCATCTGCGATGCGATGGTCGGCCCTTTCGGGATCATTTCCACGACTGATTTCTTGGCTGATTTATTTCTCATCTCGTGTCTTTCCCGCTAACGAGCCGCGCAAACGAGCCGCGACCAAGCTGCGCTTGCGCCAAGGGAGCGGTTAAAATGACTCATGATCCTTACTTCCTTATTTCCCTTTCGAAAACATTTCTGATTCTATTTAACCGCTCCCTTGGCGCAAGCGCAGCTTGGTCGCGGCTCGCTACTACCTCCAGTTCGAAGACATTCCGATCCGTCTCCGAAATTCGCACCCGCGCCAGCCGCGCCTGTAGCGGCCAGTCCTCCGCCAACGCACTGCGGATCGCCCCAGCCAGATTCTCCGTCGTCGCAACGACATTGTTAAGCGCGCCCACATCTTTACTGAGATTCTTGTGATCCAGGCGTTGCAGGACTTTTTCGTTCACCAGCGCATCCAGCGCGCGGCGATCGGCCACCTGTCCCGTCGCATCCACCGGACCCTCCACCGTCACGTCCAAAACATAATCGTGCCCATGGCCGTAAGGATTGTTGCATTTCCCGTAGAGCCGCTTGTTTTCCTCTGCGCTCAGCGCCGGCGTGTCCAGGCGATGCGACGCGCTGAACCGGTACCGGCGCGTTAATTCCAGGTTCCCATTAGGCTCTGTCATGACATGCCGCTTTCCAGTGCCGCCCCCCTTAAAACGCCCAACAGAACCGCGACCGTAAGGGAGCGGCGGAACTGGGAGCGGCGGAACGGTCGTTTCTCGATGAGCGCTTACTCACTCCCCGCCCCCATAATCGACGTACAGATCGGCGGTCTCATACAGCCGTACGTTCTTCAAGCGCACGTTCTCCCGCCCGATCGACGGCGCCAGCCGATTCCAGATTTCGACGGCGATATTTTCCGTGGTCGGCACCACCCGGTCGAACGGCGGAACTTCGCGATTCAGAAACCGATGGTCCATCGGCTCGATCACTTCGCGCGTCAGGATTTCCTTCAGCTCACGCAAATCGAAAACCATGCCGGTGACGCCATCCGGCTCGCCTTCAATGCTCACCTCGACAACGTAGTTGTGTCCGTGACCGTTGGGATTGGCGTTGGCGCCATACACCGCGCGATTCTCGGCTTCACTCCACGCCGGGTTCGCGCAAACGTGCGACGCGGAAAACTCGGCTTTACGCGTGAGCAGCATAATCCCTATTCTTCTAGATGCACGGGAACCGCCTTCCGATGCGCGATTCCAGCCCCACCCGTCAGGGTGGGGGAATTATCTCCCGACCCACCTCCAGCCCCACCCGTCAGGGTGGGGGAATTGTCTCCCGACCCACCACCAGCCCCATGCGTCAGCTTGGGGCTTCTTCCCGCCAACCCCACCCGTCAGGGTGGGGGAATTGTCTCCCGACCCACCACCA
>Ga0182024_10003207_pt1 | contig 39342 bp, 40 predicted proteins | sample P32metaG_FD_120480 | JGI IMG/M metagenome (GOLD analysis project Ga0182024, IMG submission 120480) | Permafrost microbial communities from Stordalen Mire, Sweden - P3-2 metaG (Illumina Assembly) | ecosystem: Environmental > Terrestrial > Soil > Wetlands > Permafrost | place: Sweden: Stordalen...
CCTCGTCCAACTGCTTCTTGAACATTTCCACGCCCGTGCAAACCGTCTTGCGCGTCTCGCGGAAGCCCACAATCTCAATGTCCTCGCCCACCTTCACCTTGCCGCGCTCGATGCGGCCCGTGACCACCGTGCCGCGTCCCGAGATCGAGAAGATATCTTCGATCGGCATCAGGAAAGGCTTGTCAATCGCGCGATCGGGCCGCGGAACATATGTGTCCACCGCCTCCATCAGCTCGTCGACCTTGGCTTCCCACTGCGCCTCGCCGTTCAGGGCGCCCAGCGCCGAGCCGCGAATCACAGGCACGTCGTCGCCGGGGAACTGGTACTTCGACAGAAGCTCGCGCACTTCCATCTCCACCAGCTCAATCAGCTCCGCATCCTCGACCGCGTCGCACTTGTTCAGAAACACCACCATGCAGGGAACGCCCACCTGGCGCGCCAAAAGCACGTGCTCCTTGGTCTGCGGCATGGGGCCGTCCGTGGCCGCTACCACCAGAATCGCGCCGTCCATCTGCGCCGCGCCGGTGATCATGTTCTTGATATAGTCGGCGTGGCCGGGGCAGTCCACGTGCGCGTAATGCCGGTTCTTGGTCTCGTACTCAACGTGCGCCGTGGCGATGGTGATGCCGCGCTCCCGCTCCTCAGGCGCGTTGTCGATCGAATCGAACGACCGGAACTGGATCTTCGGGTTGTGCTTCGACAATACCTTCGTGATCGCCGCCGTCAGCGTCGTCTTGCCGTGATCGATGTGCCCGATCGTCCCCACGTTCACGTGAGGCTTCGTACGGTCAAACTTTTCCTTCGCCATAAAAGTCCCAAATCCCTTTCGTAGCTGTACTGCCCGTTTCAACTCGGGGCGCCGGCCATCCGGCTCCAGCCCCAAAACTTTTCTTCTCGGCCTTCGGCTCGACTACCAAGCCGTCGTGCCGGACTTACTTCCCCTGCGCCCGTCCGATAATCTCATCGGCGATCATGCGCGGCGCCTCTTCGTAACGCGCGAACTGCATCGAATACGACGCCCGGCCCTGCGTAGAGGAGCGAATGTCGTTGACGTAACCAAACATTTCTTTCAGCGGCACAATGGCCTTGATCAGTTGCGATCCGCCCACATGCTCCATCCCCTCGATGCGCCCGCGCCGCGAGTTGATGTCGCCGATAATCGTTCCCATATGCTCTTCGGGCACGGTGACTTCGACTGCCATCACCGGCTCCAGCAGCACCGGGCTGGCCTTGCGCGCGGCTTCCTTGAAGGCGATCGATCCGGCAAACTTGAAGGCCATTTCGTTCGAGTCCACTTCGTGGTAGCTGCCGTCGTAAAGAGTCACCTTGATGTCTACCAGAGGATAGCCGGCCAGGATGCCCAGCTCGATTGCGCCCTGCACGCCCTGATCGATGGGCTTGATGTATTCCTTGGGCACCGAGCCGCTCTTGATTTCGTTGATGAACTCGTAGCCCGCGCCCGGCGTATTCGGCTCGACGCGCAGCTTGCAATGGCCATAGTTGCCCGAACCGCCGGTCTGGCGAATGTACTTGCCCTCGGCCTCGGCCTTCTTCCGCAGCGTCTCACGGAAGGCAACCTTGGGCTCGCCGACATTGGCTTCAACCTTGTGCTCGCGCTTCATGCGGTCGACCAGAATCTCAAGGTGCAACTCGCCCATGCCGCTGATGATGGTCTGGCCCGATTCTTCGTCGGTGCGCACCTTAAAGGTAGGATCCTCGTCGGCCAGGCGCGACAGAGCCACGCCCATCTTCTCCTGATCGGCCTTGGTCTTGGGCTCGATGGCCACCGAGATCACAGTGTCGGGGAAGGTAATGGCGCCGAGAGCAATGGGGTGGTGCGGAGCGCTCAGCGTGTCGCCTGTCTTCAATTCCTTGAGGCCTACGCAGGCGCAGATGTCACCGGCATAGATCTCGGTAATATCCTCGCGTTTGTTGGCATGCATCTTGACCAGGCGGCCCACGCGATCGGTCTTGCCGGTGCGCGGATTGAGGATCGTATCGCCGGTCTTGAGCGATCCCGAATAGACGCGAACAAAGCAGAGCTTGCCGAAGGGGTCGTTGATGATTTTGAAAGCCAGGGCCGCGAGCGGCTCGCTGTCATCCGCCTTGCGGATCTCAATCTCGGACGGATGGGAGGGATTGATGCCCTCCACCGGAGGCTTGTCGAGCGGGCTGGGCAGGTAGTCCACCACAGCGTCGAGCAGCGTCTGGACGCCCTTGTTCTTGAAGGCACTTCCGCAGAGGACCGGGAAAACCTTCAGGTCGATGGTGGCCTGGCGGATGCCGGCCTTCAACTCTGCGATCGAAGGAGTCTCGCCTTCGAGGAACTTCTCGAGCAGCACATCGTCGGTTTCGGCAATGACTTCGATCAATTGCAAACGGAAGGCTTCAGCCTTCTTTTGTAAGTCAGCCGGAATCGGTTGAATGTCGTATTCCGAACCCATGGCCTCGTCATGCCAGAGAATCGCCTTCATCTCGATCAGGTCGACGACGCCTTTAAATCCGGCTTCTGCGCCAACGGGAATCTGCAACGCAACCGGGCGCGCGCCCAGCCGCTTGCGAATGGTTTCCAGAACGTGCTCGAAGTCCGCGCCGTTCTTATCCATCTTATTCACGAAGCAGATGCGCGGCACCTTGTACTTGTCGCCCTGCCGCCACACCGTCTCCGTCTGCGGCTGCACGCCGCTGACCGAGTCGAACAGCGCAACCGCGCCATCCAGCACGCGCAGGCTCCGCTCCACTTCGGCGGTAAAGTCCACGTGGCCGGGGGTGTCAATGATATTGATGCGCACATCTTTCCAGGTGCAGGTCGTAGCGGCCGATGTGATGGTGATGCCGCGCTCCTGCTCCTGCTCCATGTAATCCATGGTCGCCGTGCCCTCATGCACTTCGCCTATGCGGTGCGTGATGCCCGTGTAGAACAGAATGCGTTCTGTCGCTGTCGTCTTTCCGGCGTCGATGTGCGCCATGATTCCGATATTCCGGCAGCGGTTCAGCGGTGTAGTGCGAGGCACGGCATTTCTTCCTTGCGGGCCATTCAGCCCGCGGTTAGATCTTTCAACAACCCAAAATTACTGGGTGCCCCAGGTCTCGATTTTGAGACCTGGGAAACTTCAACTCACGCGAATCTCACCTACCAGCGGTAGTGAGCAAAGGCCTTGTTGGCCTCGGCCATGCGGTGAACGTCTTCCTTCTTCTTCATCGCCGCGCCGCGCCCGTTGGCCGCGTCCAGCAGCTCATTGCTCAGCTTGTCGATCATTCCCTTTTCGCCGCGATTGCGGCCATAGGTGATCAGCCAGCGAATGGCCAGCGAGGTGCGCCGGTCAGGAAGCACTTCGATCGGCACCTGGTAATTAGCGCCACCCACCCGGCGGGTCTTCACTTCAAGCAGCGGCTTGCAATTCTCCACTGCCTTCTTGAAGAGCTTCAGGGCATCGTCGCCGCCGCCCTTTTCCTCAAGGTTCTTCATCGATTGATAGAAGATGCCCTGGGCCGTCGACTTCTTGCCGCCCCACATCATCGAGTTGACAAACTTGGTGACCAGCGTAGACCCATAAACCGGGTCCGCCGCCACTTCCCGCTTCGCAATGTGCCCTTTTCTCGGCATAATCCTCTAAATCCTCGCGCTTTCGCGCCTCACTGCCCTAGTCCGGGTTCCGAATTCCGCCCCGGAACCATTGACTATTTCTTCTTCGCCGGTGCCGCCGCGCCGCCCTTGGCACGCTTGGCTCCGTACTTCGACCGGCTCTGCTTGCGGTTGGCCACGCCCACTGAATCCAGCGTGCCGCGCACTACGTGATAGCGGACGCCCGGCAGATCCTTCACACGGCCGCCGCGAATCAGCACAATCGAGTGCTCCTGCAGGTTGTGGCCGATGCCTGGAATGTAGGTGGTGACCTCAATCCCATTGGTCAGCCGCACACGAGCTACCTTGCGCAGGGCCGAGTTCGGCTTCTTGGGAGTCTGTGTATACACGCGGGTGCAAACGCCGCGCCGCTGCGGCGAGGCCTGCAAGGCAGGGGACGCCGTCTTGTACCGCGGGGCCGTGCGCCCCTTGCGAACCAACTGATTAAATGTCGGCAAACTGAAACTCCTTACCCAAAAACCTGCTGCTTCCAACTTCATCAGTCACGAGCAGCCCTTTCGAGCTTCCCGCCGCAGTTTCGCAACCTTTCACGGTTGCGCACGCGCACGGAAGCCCTATCGTTGCTGCTTCGCGTCTGCCCTCTTTCCTTCTCAGACGAAAACCGGGACGGTGGCCGGGCGTTTTCCCGCTCTTTTGCGGTTAAAGCCAACTCCGTTTCGCGGTCTCGGCCCGCATAGCCCTCCAAGGTGGAGAACGCGCGGACACCGTAGCGATTTGCCCCTGCCCTCCGCAAGAAGAGAGCCACTTCAGGGCTTGTCTGGCCGGTTACCTTCACCTGGCCTCTACCGCCTCTGGCCTTGCTGCTGACCTTGAGGATCGGCTCCCGTCCCTTGCTGCCGGACGGACTGCACATACGCGACCATCCTTACGACACACGAACGGAGGCGTTCTTGCGGAACCTTCTTACAATAGCAAGAATTGCGGGCGAGGTCAACGAATTCGGCCCCCGCGGGTGATTTTTCTGTGCAACCGGATCGAAAAACGCTTACGGCTCCGTATACGCCCCAGAATTCCCTACAGATGTAACCGTTGAGCTGGAATCGACAGAGCCAACGGAAACTCCCTGACCAATACCAGCTTGCCAGTGGATCGTCGTACCGGTCGGCGCCGGCGCAATAAACCCGGTAATCCCAGAGAGATCGGGAATGGAAATTGCGGTCGCTCCATTCTGATAGTTTGCCGACGCAAGCATGTTTATTGAACTGACGGATGTGCCCGACGACCATTCGATGATTCCTTCTCGTGTGACATCCGTCGTTCCGGAGAACCCCGCGTAATCAAAGTTGAACGTGGGCAAAGCCGCTGCTGTTGGTCCAGCATACGTCCAAGGCGTAGGAAAGGTGAATGCCTGCGGACCGCCGCCGCTTACTTGAGGCTTTCCGACATACATAGTTTCGCTCGGCGTCGTGGTGCTATTCGTTGCAGCGGCGAAGGCATAACTGTCCCCGCTTTGAACTTCGCCAGATGGGACAGCAAAGTATTGCGATGTCGCGTTGAAATTAAGGTCTACCCTTACGCCACCAGCCGTGAGGTAATCGGCCCCTGTGGATGGCGCTGCAAATCCGGATGGGACATTGCTATAGGTAATCGTCTGCGGCACAGTCATATCGCTGGCGCCAAGCACAACCGGGTTCCCGCCATTGAGAGCACCGGGAATCGTCTGATTGCGCAAAATCCTGACAGCTAGAACGTTGGAGTTTGCACCGACCGCGATCACGGCGACGTCGTGGATTCCGGATACCAGCTCGAGGCTTAAGGACAAGGTGCTGCCGGACCACGGTTGTAAATTTGGTCCAACCTCCCCAACGGAGACGAATGTCACCCCCGGAATAGCGGCCGCATTGACCTGGACTGTCGCCGTTCCCACATCGGCTACGCTCGGGTCGCCACAAATCAAAGAAAATGATGTGCCATCCTCAATGCTAGCCAGGATCACCTGCTCACCATTTATGTTCGAGATATTCACAGCTGCGCCGTTGTTCTCCGGGCACACATAAGCGACCGAATAATCCGTCGTCCCGCTGGGAATACTGAGGGTCAACGTGTTGGATTGCAACGAAGCCTGCGTGTACGCGCCTGTTCCAATCTGCGTGGCCACAGCAGTCGGCGTACTACCGGTAAAGGTGTAGGTCACCGTCGTCGGGCTGTCTCTGCCCCCGCCCCCGGAGCCGCCGTTGGCCCCTCCCTCGCAACCCGCGAGGCAGGTCATCACAAAAACGCAGAGCGTAAAACGAGAAATCGACGTAGACAAGCAACACTCCTCTGCCGCCAGTCCAAAACGGCCCCTCGCCGAGCATATCAGTTGATTGAGACCAGCTTCCAGGCCCCGCCATCCAGCGCGAACTCCGCCTGCCGTTTGTGGCTCAGCTTGTTGCCTGGGTTGTGGGCAATATCTTGCAACGGACCCGGCACGCCGTCCAGGTTCACGGATTCAGTGAATGAAACGCCCTTGCCCCCCACATCGTCCTGCGGATCCTTTACGTCGCGGGCTTTCAAATGATTGGCAGCCACCGAAACCACGATGATCGAATAGTTCTTATCGTCGGTGCTCTCCGGACGCCACTGGATCACATCGCCCCCGTTCTGGAGCTTAAGCGCCTTTTTGCTCTCGTCAGTCAACTTGAAGTCGGCCCAGAACTTGTTGGGATAGATGATGGTCCGATTCCAATATTTATCCGTTGCGCCCATCCTCATGCCCAGGTCGTCGACCAAAATGTTAGCGCCAACGGCGGGCGTCTGGTCATACTTCGCCTGGATCAGCGCCTGCGCGTCGGCCGCTGTCAGGTCTGGCGCGGACTTGCATCCGGCGACGAGTAAACCCGCGACCGACAAGCTGGCCAACGAAAAGGCCAACACTCCAACGAACCTCACTTGCCCGAGGTTTTTCATGTTTCCTCCCCACACGACATCCAACGGCCGCATTGCACGGCCCGCCATTTTGCCTCTACTTTCCCGCAGTATCGACGGAGTTGCAAGTGATCTCGCTCACAGCTGTGCGATTTCTGCCCCTTGGCAGCGCAAAACCACCCCGAACCGAGGGCAAAAAAGGAGGCGTCAGTTTAATCCGTCTCCCTCGATCGGTGCGGCATTCTGCAACCCACCCAGCGCTATAAAAGGGCGCAAGATGGGCCACCCAATTCCTCAGCGCGTCAAGGATGGCCACCCGCCTATAGCTCGGTCCAGTCAATCGACTTCGGTAGTGATTTTGATTTGAAGAATTCCTCAGCCACATTCAGTGCAGAGGCAAACTGGATCACTTGGCTATTTGGAACCTCGAGTCCCTGTTCAATAGTATCCCCCCTGAACGTGGTGCAGTCTGTGCCACTCAAGCCTTCAATCCCGCCGACAGGGATGAAACCTGGATGGTCCTCAGATGGAAAGTAAATGAGAGTCGCGAGATCCTCCTTGACCAGAAGCGATATCACAGGTCTCTGCTGATCATCATGTGATATCCAAAAACCGTTGACATTGGGCCCATATCTCTTGCACAAGATTTCTTTGAGGGCAGACAGGGTGTAGGCTTCGTGTCGGCCCGAAAAATCATATATTGTAATGCTCATTTCCTCCCTCACTTCGGAGCATTTGGGCTCCTTGAATTCCCCGTGAAAATAACAGTTTTAGCGGTCAACTGGCGGTTGTTTGGGACAGCGTCACTAGGAGGAACAACTTCGAGTTGTGTTCCCTCATTGAGAAACGTTGAGGTGTGGCCTCTGCACCAGCCACAGGTGCCATTGGGTTGTTAGGGTAAAGCGTACCTCTTTCAGATCCCATTTCGTTCATCCAATTTGACGCGGCCCATCACGAGCGGCGCAACCCGTTCACAACCCGCCGCACCGCCCCCAAACCTCTTCAATGTAGCTGTCGGTCATGCCGGCGATGTAGTCGGCGGCCGTACGGGCCAGTCCCTGCGAGGCAATTTGCGTGCGGTGGTCCTCGGGAAGCAGGCCCGGATCGCCGACCAGTGCGGCAAACAGTCCCTCGACCACCCTGGCGGCATGCGCATGCGCCTCCTCCATGCCTGCGGAGTTGTAGAGGTTAGCGTAGAGGAACTCCTTGGCTGCGGCACGCTTCGCTTCCATCTCCTGGCTCAGGGCTGCCAGTCGCTCCGGCGCCCGGCGAATATCGGCCAGCGTCGTCGCGCCGATTGCGGCCACGCGCGCCCGCACTTCGTTTAGTAGGTCGGTTACAAGAGCATTCAGAACGCCCTTGAGCGCCTCGTTCACGGTCAGTTTGGGTGCGGCGGCAGGATATTTTCTGACCGCAGCGTCGTGGAACCCGCGGAACAAAGGCACGCCCTCGCGAACCTGCTCCAGCGTGAGGATGCCGGAGTCGAGTCCATCGTCGAGATCGGCGGTCAGATAGGCAATCTCGTCGGCAAGATCGATGAGTTGTGCCTCAAGCGGCGGTCGCTGGTCCAGAAAGTATTCGGCCAGCTCAGGGTGCTCGTTTACCGAGTAATCGCGGGAGTGCTTGACGATGCCTTCGCGCACGCCGAGGGTCAGATTCAAGCCGCGAAAAGCCGCGTAGCGCTCCTCGAACCAGGTGACGATGCGCAGGGCATGGAGGTTGTGGTCAAAGCGCAGCGAGAAGCCGCGCAGGCATTGGTCGAGAGCCTTTTCCCCCGCGTGGCCAAAGGGAGGATGACCGATGTCGTGCACCAGCGCCAGCGCTTCGGCCAGCTCCGCATTCAGCCCCAGCACCGCGGCCAGCGTGCGCGCAATCTGGGTCACTTCCAGCGTGTGCGTCAGGCGGCTGCGGAAGTGGTCGGCTGGGGGAGCGCCAGGCAGGCGAGTAAACACCTGGGTCTTGCCGGCCAGGCGGCGAAAGGCGCGCGCGTGCAGAATGCGTGCGCCGTCACGCGCAAAAGGTGTGCGATAGGGATGAGGCGGCTCGGCATGGACGCGCCGGGTCAGTTCGCCGTCTTCATTCCCACCGGCGGCAATTCCTGAAGGCAATTTGGCAGGCAGCCTGGTTTCCGAGTGCGTCATCGATTCGCGATCCCCGCTTCACATCCGGTTATACCGCACTTTGACACTAGCCTACTGAAGAACGCAAATCACGTGCCCCAAATCACGTTCGATAGGGTCGTAAGTGCTATATCGTTCACACACAGCGGGGATAGACAGTGCCCAATGTGCGGGACTACTATCCAGCCAAATATCGATGTGCCCGCGCGAGAAAAAATCTCGTGCCGGCTCGGGAGATCCTTCAGGTCTCAGCAGAGAGGGAAGTATGAAATTGAGCGGTAAAACAGCGTTGGCCATGCTCGCGCTGGCCGTTGCATTCACGTCGGGGTGCGAAGGCAGGCACTCCACCAAAGAGGTTTTCTATCTGATAGGGACCAACATGAAGCTGCCGTACTGGCAAACAGCGGCAGAGGGGTTCGAGAGGGCAGCGGCTGAATACAAGGTCACCGCGAAGGTAGTGGGGCCGGACGGCTACGATCCCCAGGCCGAGCTGACTGCGTTGCACAGCGCGATAGCGGCTAAGCCGTCAGGCATCCTGATCTCAGTCGCCGATGCCACGCTGCTTCAGTCGGAGATCAATGCCGCCGTCTATGCTGGAATTCCCGTGATTACCATCGACTCCGACGCCGAGAACAGCCGCCGGATGTATTTCATCGGCACCAACAACCTCGAGGCTGGACGCCTCGGCGGCAGGCGCATCATTGAGAAGCTGGGCGGCAAAGGCAACGTGGTTTTCTTTACCCTCAGCGGGCAGCCCAACACGGCGGAGCGGCTGAAGGGCTTCAAAGAAGTTCTTGACACCCGGCCGGATATTCACATCACGGCTGTTGTGGACATCAAGGGCGACGCGCGCAACGCCTTCGACTGGACGCAGGAGTCCCTGGCCTTAGCCGGCCCGCAGAGAATCGACGCCTATATCAGTCTTGAATCGGCGTCGGGCAAGTTGGTCGCCGATGCCGTCAAGCGTGGCGGCGGCGGCCGGGAGATACTGGCATTCGATGTGGACCAGGATACCCTGGACGCAATCAAGGCTGGAACCATCGACGCGACCATCGCTCAAAAGCCCTTCACCATGGCCTATGTCGGGTTGAAGGAGCTGGACGCGGTATACCACGATCCGCCCAAGGACCTCACCAGGGACTACAGCGCGGACTCCTTTGCGCCGTACCCGGTGTTCATCGATACGGGCACCTCGGTGGTCGACCAGAACAACGTGGATCTCTACATCGCCGGAGGGGCGGAGGGAAACAAGTAAAGCAGTTGCCGAAAAAACGAGTTGAACGGACTCGATAAGACAACGAACTCAAAGGAATGGCGGCTTTCTTCTTGGAAGAGAGCCGCCATTCCCATTTCAGGGCCTTGATTGATTGTCGTGTGCGCTGCCGATTTCAGTGCCAGCCTACTCCGGCTTGGGCTGGCCGATGGCGCTTTCCTGCTTAGCCAGTTTCACGCGGGCGCTTTCCAGCTTGTGCTGCACTTTGGCTACGTCTCCCGGTTCGATGTCGGCGGCAGATGACTTCGCGTACTCCGCCAGCGATAGCTCCCATTGCGCCGCGGCCAGACGGATACGGCCTGTCTTCTCGTAGAGGTCGCCCAGGTGATCGTGGACTGTGGGGTCGGTCTGGTCGCGCTCGACGGCCTGGCGCAGGTTTTCCTCCGCCAATTCGTTCTCCCCCAGCTTGAAATACGCCCAGCCCAGCGAATCGAGGTAAGCCCCGTTCATCGGCTCCAACTCCACGGCCTTGCGAATCAGCGTCAGCGCCTCGGTCAACCGCGTGCCCTTGTCAGCCAGCATATAGCCCAGGTAGTTCAGGGTCATGGCGTTCGAGGGGTCAACATCCAGTGCCTGGCGGAAGAACTGCTCGGCCGGCTCATAGTGTTTCTGCCGCTCAGCCCACTCGCCCTTGAGGAACAGCAGGTAAGTGCGGTCTTCCTTCTTCGTGGTCAGAGCGTCGGCCTTGGCCAAAGCGTCGTCGGCATCTTTCCAGCGCCGCAAACGGATGTCCATTTGAGCCAGCGCCATCCAGATCGCGCGGTCCTGGTCGGTATTGTCCAAGAGGCTTTTGGCCATCTCTAAACCTTCATCGGCTTTGCCCTGGTCCGCCAGTTCACCGGCAAGCATCAGCTTGAATTCCCGATTTTTGGGGTCGGCATCCACGGCTTTGCGAGAGACCTCGATCGCCTTGTCGAACTGCCGGGCATCGCGGTACGTGTCCACCTGTCCCTGGTATCCGCGCAGTGCCGCGTCGCCTCCCATGTCGATCATCTTTTGGAAAGTGGCGATCGCCAGGTCGGTCTTGTTCTCCTCGTGATACACCGAGCCCAGCCGCTCAAGGAAGATGCTGCGGTTGTTCTTCTCCTCGCCGGTGTAAGCGCCGTTGGCATGGGAAGTCAGGTCCACCATCTTCTGGTAAACCTGCGCAGCCTCGTCGTAACGGCCCAGCACATCCAGCACCAACCCCTCGTTGTACCCGGCTTCCAGCGAAGATGGATCTTTCTCGCGCGCTTTGTGGACGGTGGCCAGCGCATCTTCATACTTTCCCTGGCGGCGCTGAATCTCGCTGATATGAACCAGAGCCTCCGTATCCTCGGGATCGGCCTCGGCAAGCTGCTTAAACTGTTTCAGCGCGTCGTCAAGCTGGTCCGCGTTGAGCAGCGCCTGCCCCAGCGCCTCAAGCGTGCGCTCATCTCCGGGGTCCATATCGGCTGCGCGTTTATAGGCGGCAATGGCATCCTTGGGCTGCTTCAACTGGTCATAGGCTGCGCCCAGAGCAAACTCCATCTTGGGGCTGCGGTCCTCCAGCGGAACCGCCTCAATCACCTTAACTGCGTGGGGAAGGTCGCCGTTTTCACCGTAGAGGCGGGCCAGGTTCAGCACCACTTCCTCCGAATCAGGCTCGATCGCCTGGGCGGTCTTGAACTCTTCTTCGGCCTTCTTTCCATCGTGCTTGACGGTATAAAGCTGGCCCAGCACCATGCGATCGTCAACACTGTTGGGCTCGAGCGCAACGATCTTCTCGAACTCTGCAATGGCCAGGTCCAGCACGTTACCGGAAGGCGAAGACGAGGATACGGTGTTGGAGGCGTCGCTCAATTGGCGCAGATAAATTTTGCCCAGCAGCTTGTGCGCGTCAATGTCGTTGGGCGACGCCTTGAGCAGCCCTCGCGCCGTGGTTTCGGCTTCGTGTACGCGGCCGGTCCGGAAATACAAATCCGCCAGCCCGTCGTTCAACTGCGAGGAGCTGGGGTCATTGTTCAGCGCCAGCTTGTACTCTTCGATTGCCTGCGTCGCCAGCTCGGGACGGCCCATGGAGCCGGCATCGTCCTCATACGAGTTGGCCATCGCGAAGTGATAGTAAGCCTGAGCGCGGTCGGCCGGTGTCGCGGACGACGCGGCAGACTCGGACGGGGCAGCTTTGGCGGGCGCTGCCTGGGTAGAGCCGCTGGCAGGCGACTTGGCGGGAGCAGCGCCTTCGGGAAGCGTACCTGCCGGTTCGGGGAGTGAGCCTGCCGGTTTGGCCTGGCCGTAAACACACACGGCGGGTAGCAGGACCAGTAGGGCGGCGGCGAGCGACAGTTGAGAGGGAAGCAAAGAAAGTTTTGTTTTCATCATCCAGGGAATTCCGTGCCTTCTCAGCCCTGCGGACAGCAAAATCCCGCTTCGTATGGCTAATCAGCCTCGCAGGCAGCCGGTAGGGCAACTCTGCCTACTGTACAGACGATTCTACCCGTCATTCGGCTCAAACGGGACGCCGGATTGCGGGATTTTCCAGAAATGACTCTCCACGGCGCGCAGAAATGCGGTAGTCGTTGCCTTCTGCGCCCGCTGAAACAATAGATGCGCATGTCTCATGAAACGATCAATGCCGGAAATGGCGAATCCCGGTAAACACCATGGCCATGCCCAGCTTGTCGGCGGCGGCGATCACTTCGTCGTCGCGCACGGACCCTCCAGGCTGGATGATGGCGGTGGCTCCGGCAGCGGCCACGGCTTCCAGCCCGTCCGGGAACGGAAAGAAGGCATCGGAAGCGGCTACCGACCCGGCAAGCGGCAGCACGGCCTTCATCGCACCGAAGCGAGCAGCATCCACGCGGCTCATTTGGCCTGCGCCCACACCGATGGTCTGGCCGTCCCTGGCGTAAACGATGGCGTTGGACTTGACGTGCTTGCAGACGCGCCAGGCAAAAAGCAGGCTGCGCAACTCCTCAGCCGTCGGCGGACGCCACGTGACCACTTTCAGCTCGTCTTCTGTAACCCGGCCGGTGTCCGCATCCTGAAGCAACAATCCGCCGGATACGTGCTTGACCACCGGGCTCGCCGGGGCGGAATGCACCTCGACCAGCCGCAGGTTCTTTTTGGCGGCAAACCGTTCGCGCGCCTCTGCTGTAAAGGCCGGAGCCGCGATGGCCTCGACAAACAGCTTGGCAATCTCCGCCGCCGCGTCGCCATCCACCTCACGGTTGATGCCGATGACCCCGCCAAACGCCGAGACCGGGTCGCTGGCAAGCGCCTTCTGGTACGCCTCCAGAACCGTTGCGCCGGTGGCCGCGCCGCAGGGGTTGGTGTGCTTGACAATAATGACCGCCGGCTCCGTAAACTCCTGCGCCAGCTCCCAGCAGGCGTCCAGATCGACGAGGTTGTTGAAGCTGAGTTCCTTGCCTTGCAACTGAGTTGCCCCAGCTATTCCAAGACCACTGCCATCCGAGTAAAGCACTGCCCGTTGGTGCGGGTTTTCTCCGTAGCGCAGCGACTGCGCCAGCGGGAAGTTGACCCGCAAGGTCGCGGGCAAGCTGGTTGTATCAGGAGCGGCGGCAGTGGCAGGCGCCGGAGCCTCCGCGATCCTGTCCAGCGTGTTGGCGATCGCCGAATCGTAGGCCGCAGTGGTGGCGAATGCCTGCCGCGCCAACCGCCAGCGGGTCTCGCGGCTCAGGGCTCCGCCATTGCCTTTCAGTTCTTCAATCAAAGTCGGATAATCTTCAACGCGCGTTACAATGGCCACATCTTCAAAGTTCTTGGCCGCGGAACGCACCATCGACGGCCCCCCGATGTCGATGTTCTCGATCAGATGGCCGAAAGCCACACTGGGCTGTGCAGCCGTTTTCTCAAAAGCGTAGAGGTTCACCACCACCATATCGATGGGCTCGATGCCGTGCGCGGCCACGGCGGCCTCGTGCTCGGCGTTGCCGCGAATGTAAAGCAGCCCCCCGTGGACGCGCGGGTGCAGCGTCTTCACCCGGCCGTCGAGCATCTCCGGAAAGCCTGTCAGGTCGCTGATGTCCTTGACGGCCAGCCCAGCCTCGCGCAGCGCCCGCGCCGTTCCGCCGGTGGAAACCAGTTCCACCCCAAAACTCGCCAGCACCTGGGCAAACTCCACCAGCCCAGTCTTATCCGTAACGCTCAGCAACGCCCGCCGAATCTGCTTTTCCGCGCTCACAGTTTCGCTCCTTTTCGGGTTCAGCTTACCCACGCACGTGATTCAGGCACAGGCCCTGGCCGCGGTGCGTGCTCGAAGACCAAACTCCAGATTACATCGAGGTTCCGCCTCCGTATCCCATATCCACAGCTCGCAAGGTTTCGCAATGCAGCACTTACGTCATGCAAATCCTTGAGCCTCGTCCCCCAGCATTCCAAAAAATGCTTTAAAGTGGAGTCATGGGAAGTTATTCCCCGGAACCTCCACCCCCAGAACAAATGCCCGTCCAAGCGGCCGCCGAGCCGGAGTATCTCTCTCCGGATCCCGCTTATATTGAGGCGCCGCAACCTGTCCCCCGCCAGCGGCCGTCATGGTCGTACGCCCCGGCCACTTATTTGCTGGTCGGCATCAACTGCGCGGTCTTTGTGGCCATGGTGACGCACGGCGTCAGCGCCGGAACCCCTACGACCGCCCAATTGACTCATTGGGGAGCGGACAACGCTGGCTCGGTACTCGTCCAGGGTCAGTGGTGGCGCATTGTCACCGCCATGTTCGTGCATGTAGGCATCCTTCATCTGGCGACGAACATGTGGTGCCTTTGGAACCTGGGCCTGCTGGCTGAACCGCTGCTGGGCTCAGTGGGCGTGCTCGCGGCCTACATCCTCACCGGCGCAGCCGGCAACTTGCTCTCTACAGGGGTCAACTGGTGGTGGTATAACTCCGACTGGGCGAAATACCACGCCGAGTGGGTCGCCCGCCACGCGCCGGGGGAGCTATTTGACCCTACTGCTGTGTTTCCTGCCGGTGCGGGCGCTTCGGGGGCAGTCTTCGGCATCGCCGGAGCGCTGATTGTCCTGCTGAAGTCGAATCGCCTGCCCGTACCACCCGTGGAACTGAAAAAGCTGCGCAGGTCCGTAATCTACTTTGCCGCTGTCAATTTGGTACTCGGCCTCTCCATCAGCATTGGCACGATGGTGGCGCACTACGGGATCAGCATCGACAACATGGCCCACCTCGGCGGCTTCTCCTGCGGCTTGCTCTTCGCCGCTCCTCTTGTGCCCCGTTTCGGCTCGCCACGGCCGCTCTTCCAGGAGCGTCTGCGTATCGCGGTGGCGATAGTGGTCGGAGTCCTGGTGTTGTTCGGCTTTTACCTGACCAAGTTCGCGGGCTGAAAACGCCAACGAATTCGTCCGGTCTCCTAGAATCGGAGCAGTGCTGCAAACCCTGACCAACCCGCTGACCGCTGAGAGCACCACTAGTCGCATTCGTTCAATGAACCAGCAATGGGACGCGCCTACCCCGCTGCGCCTGTGGCACCTGACCAGCCTCGATGCCCCCACCGTCGCGGTGGTCTGGGCGTTGGGCTTCGCCTGGGCCGCAGGCGTCCGCCTGCCGGTGTGGATACTCGTGCTTCTGGCGCTGGCGGCCTGGACCGTCTACATCGCCGACCGGGTGCTGGACGCTCACTTCAGCGTTCGGGCCGGCGAACCCGATCGCCTCCGCCTGCGCCACCACTTCCATTGGCGCTATCGCCGCATTCTAATCCCCCTGGCTTTCGCCGCCGCCTGCGCCGCCGTCGGCATCGTCCTCGTCCTCATGCCACCAGCCGCGCTCGAGCGAAACTCGGTGCTGGCCGTCGCTGCCGTAGCTTATTTCACCAGAGTCCACTCCCGCCCCAGCCAGTCACCTGTCCGGCCCTCATCTCTTTCGTCCTTCTTGTCACTATTTCTGTCGAAAGAGCTGCTGGTAGCCCTTCTCTTCACCACTGCGTGTGTGCTTCCCGCCTGGTCAAGAACCGATGCCCGAACCGCGTTCGGTTCCCTGCTCGCGCCGGCCGTCTTCTTTGCCTTGCTGGCCTGGCTCAACTGCCACGCCATCGAGCGCTGGGAGTCTGCCCCAAAGCTGTCCGAGAAGCCGCAAATCCTTCCCCTTGCCGGACTGCTCGCCCTTCTCGGCATGTCCCTCGCGGCGGTTCTGTCTCTGACCCTGCCCCGCGCAACCGCACTCGTAGCTGCCGGTACGGCCAGCGCCCTGCTGCTGGCTCTACTTGACCGCCTGCGCAATCGTCTCAGTCCACTCGCCCTGCGCGCAGCCGCCGACCTGGTTCTCCTCACGCCGATCTTGCTCATCCCCTTCTGCCCCCTGCTCCGATGAATCCGCCGCCGAACTTTGACCGCCTCGCCAAACTCTATCGCTGGATGGAACTGGCCACCTTTGGCCCGTGGCTCTGGCGATGCCGTTGCGCTTTCCTTGCGGAAGCAGCCGGCTGCCGCCACGCCCTTGTCCTGGGCGACGGCGACGGCCGCTTTACCGCCCGTCTGCTGGCCGAGAACTCCACCGTCGAGATCGACGCCGTCGATGCCAGCCCCGCCATGCTCAACGCTCTCGCCCGCAGCGCTGGCCGCAACGCTGCCCGTGTCCGCACGCACCTGGCCGACGCCCGCCTATGGCAGCCCGGCCTCTCATCGGATGCTCTGGCCAATAGCCAGCCCTACGACTTGATCGTCACCCATTTTTTCCTGGACTGTTTCACCACCGAAGAGGTTCAATCTCTCGCTTCGGAACTTCGCCGAGAAGTCGCTCCCTCCACCCTGTGGGTGATCTCGGAATTCGCCATCCCGACCGGCTGGTTTGGCCGTGTGCTGGCCCGTCCGCTGATCTCCGGACTCTACCTGTCCTTCGGCTGGCTCACCAGGCTGCCCGTCCGCGCGCTGCCGGATCATCGACCCGCCCTAAGCGCGGCCGGCTTCACTCTTCTACGGCATCGCACTCGGCTCGCCGGCCTGCTGACCGCCGAACTTTGGACTTCGAGTCAGAATGGCATGCCCTAAGTCTCAGCAAAAACGTTTTACTTTGGTTCCAATGTTAAGGTCGTGTTAAAATCGAGTCTCAAGGAGCAGAAAGACCCACTTAAACCTCCCGCCGGATCCAACCCCATGAACCTCTATTTAATGCGCCATGCCAATGCCGGAGTCGCCCGCGAGAATCCCGTGCTCGACGCCAAGCGGGGACTCATCAAGGAGGGCAAGGACCAGTGCATGTTGATGGCCCGCGTCCTGAGCGCCCTCAAGGTCCAGGTGGATGTGGTCGTCTCCAGCCCTCTCAAGCGCGCCTTGCAGACCGCGCAATTTGTGGGCACGGAGCTAGGCTACGAAGCCAAAGTCGAAATCAGCAAGGCTCTGGCGCCCGGCGCAGATTACGCTGACTTCCAGGAGTTGCTGGCGAAGTATGCCGGCCACGAAGGCGTGCTGATGGTGGGCCACAACCCCAACGTGTTCCAGTTCCTTGGCCGTCTGATCACGGGCAATGGCGGCGCCGCCATCCGCATGAGAAAGGGCTCAGTGGCCCGTGTCGACCTGGACCGCCATCCGCCCCTGTTGCAGTGGCTGATCGATCCGCGCATGGCCCGCTCGATTTACTTGAGCGTGCAAAAGAGGTCCCGCCCAAAAACTTCGCGGAAGTAGCCTGCCTCCTTGCGCAGTGACCAAAGTTCAAGTTCAGCGCCCGTTCGCCCCGGCTTCACCTCCAGATAAACCCTCCTCGGATAGACCTTGACGGCCACGCGCAGCACGTCGGAAGCGCGGTCCTGATTCAGGGCCTCAGCCAACCGCAGCAACACTACGGCCCGATGCACATGCTTGTGCTCGTCCGCGGGAATATTGCGCAGCGCTCTGTCTCCCGGCTGCGGGCGGCTCTTGCCCAGATAGCGCGCAATCGCTGAAACCACCGTCCGCTGTAGTTGTGTATACCCGTAAATCTCCGAGCTCGACACAATGTATTGCGTATGCCGGTGATGCCCCTGGTGGTTGATGAACTTGCCGGTTTCGCGCAGCATCGCCGCCGCCACTAGCCATGTCTCGTACTCCGCCGGCAATTGGTGCAGCGCCTTCAGATCCCTGAACAACTGCGCTGCGTGGGCCCGCACCGGCTCTGCCCGCTTCAGATCCACACCATAGCGCCGCGCCGTGGCCAACACGCTCTGCCAGCGCTCCAGCTCGAACTCCCGGTGCGCCGTCGCCCGTGCGTCCTGCTCGGCCAGCATCTGGGCCAGAATCCCGTCCCGCAGTCCCAGCGGCGAGTAGCGAAACCCCGGCAATCCGAAGCTTTCCAGCAGTTCCGCAAACACCTCGGCCCCGGCCACAATGATCTCCGCCCGCCGTGGTCCGATTCCCTGCACAGCTTCCCGCTCCGGCAGCGTCATCTTGGCGAGCTTTGTAGCCAGCTTGCGCACTTCGCGCGTTGGCACAGCCCCCGCCCCTGCCAGGCCCCGGCGCGCGGTCAGTGCCTGCAGCGGCCTCCCTGTCGTTTTGGCAGCCGATTTTCCCGCGGCCCTTGCGGAGACTTTGCCCGCCTTGCCGTTCGTGCCCCCGCGCGCGCACGCATCGCTCAGCGCCGCCGCCGTGCCCGAGGTAGCGACCACCAACGAAACGCCCACCGGCTGAATCCTGCGATGCGCCCGCCGCAGTTCGCGGGCAATCCACCGCCGCATCCGCGCTAAACCATCCGGCGGCGCGGGATCGGCCTGCAAGAACTCCTCTGTTAGCCGCACCGCGCCGAGCGGCACGCTGATGGTCTCCTTGATGCGCTTATGCTCGGAGAGAGTAATCTCGCAGCTTCCCCCGCCAAGATCCACCAGCAGCACCTTTCCGCCTGTTCCCGGCTCAGGGCCCATCGCCCCGCCCGCCACCACACCGAGATGGATCAACCGCCCCTCTTCAAGCCCCGAGATGATCTCCAGCGTCCAGCCCGTCTCCGCCTTCACCCAAGCCTGAAATGCCGGCCCGTTGCGGGCATCCCGCATGGCCGCGGTAGCCACCACACGGATCTGATCCACCCCATGCGCCTGCACCGCGCGCTGAAACCGCTTCAGTGCCCTGAGCGTAGCCGCCATCGCCTCCGGCGAAACCAGCCCCGACTCGAAGACACTTGCCCCCAGCCGCGTAACCTCGCGGTCCTCATGCAGCGTCCGCAACTGGTGCGCCACAACCTTAGCAATCTTCAACCTGCATGAATTCGAACCGATATCGATAGCGGCAAAAGTAGGCATGGCGGTCTAGGGCGCTCCCCTTGATCGAACTTGATCGGAATAGTTCGGAATGGTTGTAAATCGGTCTCTCGGCCAAGATACACGACCGCGCCGGAGAGTTGCTGTGGAGATAAGGCCTATTGGCTGCGGAAGATTTATTGGCACGAAAAAGCGGAATCGACGGCCAGAAATTTTAGCCCCGAAGACATAATCAACGGTTTTTCAATGAAAACTGGCAACTTGACACAGGATATGTGCGCACGTATCCTGTGTACATGAATATCACGCTCTCCATCGACGAACAAATCATAGAGCGCGCACGCGAGAAGCTCCGAGCCACCGGCAAGTCCGTCAACCAGGAGATTCGCGAGCACCTCCAACACATCGCTGGCGACGACGACCTCGAGCGCGACATCGAGTTCTTCGTGAAAACCAGTGGTATGGGAAAACCCGAGGCGGACTGGAAGTGGAACCGGGATGAGCTTTACGAGGACCGGCTCAAATGGCCCCGGAAATGACCGTCAGAGGCAGGATCCCGCGAACATTCCTCGACACCAATATCCTCGTCTATTCCGACGATCCCAGAGACCCGGCAAAACGAGCAAGGGCGATCAATTTAGTGCAGGATCACCTCCGCTCACAGACCGGAACGGTTTCGCTCCAGGTACTTCAAGAGTACTTCGTCTCGGCCACAGGAAAACTCAAACTTAGTTCGGAATTGGCCAGGCAAAGGGTTGAGGTCTTTGCGAAATTTCATGTCGGTGAACCCAACATCGGCGACATTCTTGCCGCCATCGACATCCACCGGTTTCACGGCCTCTCGTTCTGGGGCGCTCTCGTCCTGCGCATGGCCAAGCAGACCGGCTGCCGAGTATTGCTCTCGGAAGACATGCAGCACGGCCAGGAGTTCGACGGAGTCAAGATCGTCAATCCGTTCCTCTGAAACACCGTCTTGCGCGAAAAGGAAATGTTTTTCCGTTCGATACGCAATCTGTTGCACATCAGAACTCAAATTTCTCCCAGAACGCTGAAACGGATGGAGTTGCGCGCTTACTCGATGGCCAGCGAATTGCAAGATTGCGTGGAAAAGCTACAACGATCAGCTCATCTTTGTTTCAAAAGAGGTCGACGCCATGAATTCTTTGCGTTCGCTCATTTTCCCCGCAGCGGTGGTCATACTAAGCGCACTCGTATTCACCGCATCCGCTCACGCTGACGATATCTCCTGGAACGCCTGGAGCTCGGGAACCCCTGGCGATCCAGGCTCGGCTACAGGCGCCATCCCCGGCGGTCCCACGGTCACCTACTCCGGCCAGATCAGCAGCCTCGTTCTCGACTACCCCAGTTGGACCCCAAGCTCTACCTATGTCGGCGGTGCTGTCGGCAACGCGCCGCTCGCAACCGATAACATCATCCAGATGACCGGTGGAACCGGTTTAGCGGAGTCGATTACCTTCTCTTCCCCGATCGTCAACCCTGTCATCGCCATCTGGAGCCTGGGTTCCGGTGGCAACCCTGCCTCCTTCGACTTCACCTCGACCGAGCCGTTCTCCGTCGCTGCGGGCGGACCGTCGGCCGAGTATGGCGGCGGTTCGATCACCCAGGGAACGGGCGCCAACAGCGAAAACGTTTATGGAGAGGAAGGCAACGGAGTCATCCAGTTCGTCGGCACCTATTCCGAAATCGACTTCACCACACCGGGCTTCGAGAACTGGTACGGCTTCACCGTCGGCGAGGATGCTACCCTGACCAACGCCTCCCCTGTACCAGAGCCGGAGACATTCATGCTTTTGGGCCTTGGCCTGGCCGTGCTACCCTTCCTGCGAGTTTCGCTGGCAAGCCGCCGCCGCTCCTGACGCTGCGGGCGCCCGGCAACAAGATTGTTTTCGAGCAAGGTTTCCGGTTTTCGGTGTCATTGCTTTTGGCACCGCGAATCGGCCATCCTCTTTTCTGCCTCTTTTTTTCGCGCTAGAATAGAATTGTGACTATGGCCCTTCATCACCCCATTCCGGCCCTCCTCTAGCGGCGCCCGCCGCCTACACTCGTTTTCCGCGCACTTTTCCCATCCAATTTCACTAATCCAAGAGTCTGCCGCCCCGCAGGGGCCCGGAGGGGCACATGATCGATCGTTTGCAACAGATGGACCAGCGGTACGACGAGCTTTCAGCCCAGCTTTCGCTGCCCGAGATCGTCAACGACCGCGAAAAATACCAGCAGGCCGGCAAGGCGCTCAGCGACCTGGAAACTCCGGTGATGAAGTTCCGTGAACTGAAGCAGGTGCGCCAGGCGCTGGCCGAAGCCCGCGCCATGCTCTCCGATCCCGATATGAGCGCCATGGCCGAGGAGGAGATTGCGGCTCTCGCTCCCCGCGAACCCATCCTCGAAGAAGAGATCAAGGTCCTGCTTCTGCCCAAGGATCCCAACGACGAGAAGAATGTCATTCTCGAAATCCGCGCCGGCACCGGCGGCGATGAGGCCTCGCTCTTTGCCGCCGAAGTCTTCCGCATGTATCAGCGCTTCGCCGAGCAGCACCGCTGGAAGATCGAGCTGCTCTCGCTCTCGGAGTCTGGCGTTGGCGGCTACAAAGAAGTCATCGCCATCATCGAAGGCGAGCGCGTCTACTCCCAGATGAAGTGGGAGAGCGGCGTTCATCGCGTCCAGCGCGTTCCCGCCACCGAAACGCAAGGCCGCGTCCATACCTCGGCCATCACCGTCGCCGTGCTCCCCGAGGCCGAAGATGTTGACATCAAGATCGAGGCCAAGGACATTCGCATCGATACCTTCTGTTCCTCCGGCCCGGGTGGCCAGTCCGTCAATACCACCTACTCCGCCGTCCGCATCACGCACATTCCCACCAACACCGTAGTCAGTTGCCAGGACGAGAAATCGCAGATCAAGAACCGCGAAAAAGGCATGCGTGTGTTGCGTTCGCGGCTCTACGAGCAAGAAATGGATCGGCAGAATGCGGAACTGGCGAAAGAGCGCAAACAGCAAGTTGGCACGGGTGATCGAAGCGAGAAGATCCGCACCTATAACTTCCCGCAGAATCGCCTGACCGACCACCGCATCGGCCTGACACTGCACCAACTCGACCTGGTGATGGAAGGCCGCCTGCAGCCCATCGTCGATGCGCTCATCGCCCACAGCCAGGCCCAACTGTTGAAGTCCGATGCAGCCTAATCCTCCTGATCGCCGTGTTCCAAGATTTCGTGAATTAGTCGCCGAAGCCGAATATTCGCTAGCCGAGGGATCTCATCCTGAGCGAGCGCGGCGCGATGTTGAGGAGCTTTTCCTTTATGTTCTCCGAGAAAGCGCCCAGGATAGAAGTAGCACTTGGATGGTTGTGCATGGAACCACGAAGGATATAAACAGTGCATGGCTGGCTGCTCATAGAGACACACCAACCAATCTTGCCGTCAGTGCCAGGCTGAGAGCCCTTGTCGAAAGGCGGCGCGGCGGCGAGCCCCTTCAATACATCGTGGGAGAAACGGAGTTCTACGGCCTGCCCTTTTACGTCACGCGCGACGTTCTAATTCCGCGCCCCGAGACCGAGCATCTTGTCGAGAAAGTTCTTGAGTTTGTCTTGGACTTTCCCGGTCCGAGCATCGTGGATATCGGAACAGGCTCGGGAGCGATTGCCGTTGCGCTCGCCCACAAGCTGCCGCGGGCATCGATTACTGCTATTGATTTGTCCGCATCCGCTTTGGCCGTTGCTCGCAAAAACGCAAAATGCAACGGAGTCGCACTCCGCTTCCTCGAAGGTGATCTGCTCACACCCGTCGCCGGAGAGAAATTCCAAATTATCGTCTCCAATCCGCCCTACGTGCCGACCACCGACCGCTCTACGCTTTCCATCGAAGTCCGCGACCACGAACCGGCCCTAGCCCTCTTCGCCGGCATCGACGGCCTCGACATCTACCGCCTCCTGATCCCTCAAGCCTTCGCCTGTCTCGTCCCCGGCGGCTTCGTCGTCCTGGAAATCGGCTACGGTCAATCGCCCGCAATCACTGAACTACTCGCCCGCTCGGGCTTTGAGCAGATCGAATTCATCCCCGATCTGCAAGGCATTCCCCGCGTCGCCTGCGCGCGGCGGCCATGACCGCAATCCCTTCACCGTCGTAATGTAGAATTCACTCCGGAAAGGATTCATCTTAATGCCCGCATCCAAAGGTTATGGCACTCCCGACGCGCAATCCCCGCTTGCTCCCTATAACTTCACACGACGCGAACCCGGCCCCTCCGCGATCGTCGTGGACACCCTCTACTGCGGCGTCTGCCACTCGGACCTGCACATGGCCCGCAACGAATGGGGCAACGCACGCTATCCCCTGGTTCCCGGCCACGAGATCGTCGGCCGCGTCACCGCCGTGGGCAGCACCGTCACCAAGTTCAAGGCGGGCGACATCGCGGCGGTTGGCGTCATCGTCGATTCATGCCGCAAGTGCGCCCCCTGCAAGCGCAGCGAAGAGAATTACTGCAATGAGGGACCCACGCTCACTTATGGCGTCAAGGACCGCGTCGACGGCTCAATCACCATGGGCGGCTACTCCAACAATTATGTTGTGGACGAGCGCTTTGCCCACACCGTGCCCGCGAACCTTGACCTTGCCGGAGTAGCGCCGTTGCTCTGCGCCGGCATCACCACCTATTCGCCGCTGCGCCACTGGAACGCCGGCCCCGGCAAAAAGGTCGGCATCGTCGGTCTCGGCGGTCTCGGCCACATGGCGCTCAAGTTCGCCCACTCCCTCGGCGCTCACGTCGTTCAGTTCACGACCAATCTCAGGAAGAAGGAAGACGCGCAGAGACTGGGCGCCGATGAGGTTGTGCTCTCCTCGGACGCCAACGCCATGAAGGCGCACACCAACTCCTTCGACTTCATCATTGACTGTGCCGCCGCCCCGCACGCGGTTGATCCCTACACCGCCCTCCTGAAGCAAGACACAACCATGTGCCTAGTCGGCCTGCCTGAACAACCCCCCGCCGTCAGCATCTTCAACCTCATCACACGGCGCGTTTCGGTGGCCGGCTCCATGATCGGCGGCATGACTGAGACGCAGCAGATGCTCGACTACTGCGGCCAGCACAACATCGTCTCCGACGTCGAAGTCATCCCCATCCAGAAGATCAATGAAGCCTACGAACGCATGCTCAGGCAAGACGTGAAGTACCGCTTCGTGATCGACATGAGCTCGCTGAAGTAGCGGCTCACGTCCAAACAATAGATTGGGGTGCCCCACCCTCGCCGCGTACTCGTTTTTGCGGCTAGGGTGGGAAACCTGATATCCAACCGCACCGTCTATTAGGAAATGCAAGGCGCGCCAATGAACAAGTCCTCGCCAACAATAAGGCATTATTGCGAACAACGGGGTTTCTCAAGTAGCGTCTGCGAAGGGGGAATTGGCTATCTACTGGTTGTCTGGGAACATGTCGTTGGTGAGGTCAACGATGGCTACAGAGCGTTGTTTGACGAGTACCTAAATGACATGGACGGCCGGAGGATCATAGACGAGCTCCTAATACTTGTCGACGATGCTGAGCGGGCTGAACTTGAAGTGTCCTTGGCCGCTCTGGACGACCGTTTTTTCAAAGCGACCGATCCGGTAGATTCTTGCATTTGGGGGGAGGCTGCCGCCGCCAAACAGGGTTATGAGCGCAACCGCAATTGGTGGTATTTTAGAATCCCAACGAATCTCAGCAGTGTAGAGGATCGAGATGAATGGCCATAAACTGCTGACTGTCGCTTACTCAGGTCGACCTCGGAGAAGTGCGCGGATACTTCCGAGGCCTCCTGCATTCTAGCCATTCTTATCCGGCCCAGCGAGCAATTCCCCCAGCCGATCCAAGCGACGCTCCAAAATGGATCGGCGATCGCCGATCCATTGCTCCATTGCGTCAAGCCCGGTGGGCTCGATGCGGCAACTGCGCACCCTGCCCACCTTCTCGGTTTGCACCAGGCCGCATTCTTCCAACACCTGCAAGTGTTGAACCACCGCAGCCAAACTCATCTCGAACGGCTCTGCCAACCGTGACACAGACATGGGGCCCTGGCTCAGCCTCACCACCATGGCTCGGCGCGTAGCATCGCCAAGAGCGTGAAAGATACGATCGATATTCGGTTTTCTTCTTTTCATGGCCCGCGCCTTCTCGCGCCGCTCCCCGATCACAGTATCTTCAACTCAAGTGTTCGCAGAATCCACCGTGCCCCATCCATTGTGCGCCCTTTGCACAATGGGTGGGAGAGCACAGAAGCCTGGGCGAACGCTAAACAGCTGGCCGCATTCCTCACCAGGCGCGTCAACGAATTTGTAGCGCCGGCCTCCTGGCCGACTGTAGCGTGGGTCTCCGGACCCACGCCGAACAGCGTTTGCCCCGTCACGATGTGTGCGAAGTGCACAGATCAACGAAGCCTTTCTCTGGCGGCGAGGACGCCGCCAGTACAGCCGACCAGGAGGTCGGCGCTAAAGAGCATCGATCAGGCCGCGAGAAATGCAGGCTAGCGTGAAAATGCTCTAGCTCTCCAGCACCTTTGCCAGCTTGTCGAACAAACCGCGCCATCCGGCTTCCCGCATCTTCGGGCCATCGGCGCCCTCGAGAAATGCGCTCTGAAAGGTGAGGATCAGGTCGGTGCCCTTGTCAGACGGCAGAAGCTCAACCGTGCCCACAGACACCGAGATGCACTTGTCGGCTACGGCCATGGTCGCGGTAAAGATAATGCGGCGGTTCGGGACGATGTCTTGATATACATTCTCGTTCTTGAGCGAACGGCCCGCCAGCGGGTGGCCTTCATCAAAGCCGAGGGCGTAATACTCCCGGCCGCCAGGGCGAAAGTCCAGCTCATAGCTTTCGACCCGATTGCGCTCGCTCTCGACAAACCAGCGGCGCTTCTGAGCCGGATCGGCGAAGGCAACGAAAACGCGCTCCGGCTTGACGGGGTAGCTGCGCTCGATAACAAACGTGTTGTGAATAACGGGTTGCTGTTCCATAGTCTTCTCTCCTCCCAAGGGGAATAGTTAAGTACACGATTAAGTGTAAACCGACAAAGATTATTTGTCAAGTGTGTACTTAAGTATTTTAATCGGTAACCTTGTCGAGCGAATGTTCGAGCGCCACTACCTTAGAACCCTGGCGCGCGCTCCCCTGCAACCCCGAACGCACTCTCCAGAGCGATGCCCGCCTCCGCCAGTGTGCCTTCGTCGAACAGGCGGCCAATCAGCGTGACACCGTGCGGCACCCGGCGCGGTGGAGAGAACTTGGGCAGCGGATGCTTGGGATCGGGCGCCCAATCGCTGCGCGCCTCCGATACTTCCACAAATCCAGCGCGAAGCGTCAAAGACGGATGGCCCGTGAAGTTCGTGATTACCAGCATCTCGTCACGCAGCGATGGCACAAGCAGCAGATCCACGTCTGAGAAGACGCGTGCCATCTCCTGCGCCACCTTGCGGCGTAGCCGGTCCGCCTGCACAAAATCCACTGCCGACAGAAATCTCGATTGACGAAAAGTATTGGGCCATGCATCGGGCACTTGCGCCTTCAACTCGTCGATACCATGGCTGAGCGTCAACTCTTCAAATGCCGCGGCAGCTTCCGCAAACAGAATGAGATAAAGCGAGTCATAGGGCCAGTCAGGAATCGAAACGGCAACCGGAGTCATCCCCACCCTCTTCACCGTTTCCAGTGCCGCGCGGTCTACATCCGTCGCGGGACTCTCCTTCATCCATGCCGGAAAGTAACCCACGCGCAGTCCCGCAACGTCCGCACCGGCATTGAACGGCAGCGTACTTGGGACGCTCGCCAGGTCGCCCGCATCCGGCCCAGAGATCGCGTCCAGCACGAGCATCGTATCTTCAACGCTCCGCGCCATGGGGCCAAGTTTATCCAGCGACCAGCACAGAGTCATGGCGCCCGTCCGCGCCACGCGGCCATAGGTGGGGCGCAACCCCGTCACCCCGCAGCGCATGGAGGGACTCACGATGCTCCCGCCCGTCTCACTCCCGATGGCAAAGCCCACCAGCCCCGCAGCGGTCGCCGCAGCGGGGCCCGCGCTCGAGCCGGAAGACCCCTCTTCCAGCAGCCACGGATTCATCGTCTGTCCGCCAAACCAAACGTCGTTCAGCGCCAACGCGCCCAGGCTCAACTTGGCCACCAGCACAGCGCCTGCCGCATTCAGCCTCGCCACCACCGCGCTGTCCACGGCGGGGATGCGATTCTTGTATGGCTCCGCGCCATAGGTCGTTGGAATGTTGGCAGTATCGAGCAAATCCTTCGCGCCCCATGGAATCCCGTGCAGCGGTCCGCGATAGTGGCCCGCCGCAATCTCCGCATCCGCTTGCCGCGCCTGCGCCAGTGCGTGTTCGCGCGTCAGCGTAATAACGCAATGCAACTGTGCATCGTAGCGTTCCAGCCGCCGAAGGTATATCTCCGTCAGCCGTTCCGAAGTCAGTTGGCGGCTCTCGATCCATCGCGAAAGCTGCGCCACCGAAGCGAAGGCAATATCCTCGTCGTTGCTGGGCAGCGGCGCGTTCTTGTCAGCGCTGCGAACAAAACGGCCGGCTGACGAGTCACCTGGTTTACCGCGCGCGACTCCAATCGAGGCTGGATTCCATTGCGTAGCTGGCGCCAAAGTCGATTCCAGCGCCAACTTGCGCGGCCCCGTGCGACGCTCATACAGAGGAGCCATCTGCATGCGCCAGTTGCCTGCCGCAGTTGCCAGCTCGGCCGGGGCCAGCTCGACTTGAACCAGCTTTTCCGCCTCGCTAAATGTCGCGGCCGATACCTCGGGCCCCACTGCCTGCGCCGTGCCAAATGCTGGCGGCGCACCGGGAGGCAGATCCGTACTCTGAGACGCCGGGGCTTGTGCGGCTCGAGACTCGATGGCTGCTCCCAGCACCCCCAGCGAGCCATAGGTGAGAAACTCTCTGCGTGAACTTGGCAAGGCATCTCCCCTTCCCATCAAACAAGATTAAGGAAAATATACTCCCGACCCCAGGGAAAAACCTTGTGCCAGTTACTTAGCCGGCTTGTCCAAATTGTCCAAAACTACTTCACGCCGTGCGCCTCAGCGGGATGGTTCGGCCCATGCTCCGCGATCCGCATATGGTAGTTGAACACCAACAGCACGCATATCCCGAACACCATCGCCAAGATCGCCAGTGGCGCGCCATACGGATATCCCTCGGTCAGCGCAAACCGGATCAGCACAATCGACACCACGAATGCGGCGCTGCGAAACACAAATTCATAGTGCCCCGACACCACAATCGACAGGATCAGGATCAGCACATCGGTAAAGATCATTACCGTGAACAGATCGTTATAGAACGTCGTCACGTGCGCCAGTCCGGTCTGTCCGGTCACCGCATCGCGATAAAGGTCTAGCCCAAACAGGCCTATGTTATACGCGGCCATCGTCAGCAGCAGCGCGCCCAACCCCAGCGCCACACCCTTCTTTTGCGCAACAAACCGCGCCCGTGCGTGCGACGGCGCGGCCGTTCCCATATGTCCAGGGCTTTGCCGCGCCACATGCTGAAAAACCGCCACCAGCAGGTACATCAGAAACCCGGCCCACATATCCACAAACAGAGGCAGCGCCTCCCACGTCAGTTGGTGCTTCGTCACCATTTCGGCGGCCTCGGCAATGTCCTTGAACACTTCCCGTATGAAGATCAGCGACACAATCTCGAACTGGTAGGCAATCGACCGTGTTGTGGACTCGTGCAGCGCCCCAATCAGCGTCACTACTTCGTAGAAGAGGATGAAGTTGAAAGGCGTCGAAATGGCCACAAGATAGTTTTCTCCTGCGCCCGCAATGAGCGCCGGCGGATGCGCCAGCGTCTTCGCCAGAAAGATCAGCAACAGATGAATCGCAAAGCCGGCAATTCCCAATCGGATCACCAGATGCTTGAGTGCCGTCTTGTTGCCCTCTGAAAAAATCCGATCGTGCGCCGAACTCACCTGCTGCCAGATGCGTGCCGGCGCTTCTTCGCCGTTCTCTTCGTATTGCGTCGCTGTGCTTGTCATAGCCTCTTCAGGTTCGGTTGCAGGATAGGGATGATGTGGACTTCAAAAGCTGGAGCGTGTGCAGGGATTTCTTAGCTTAACGCATAAAACCGCCGTTAAGCACCAGGCGAATTGCCGAAACACCCACAACCGGCATACCATTGCCCCGCGAACGTTTTCAAGGAGACTCCGTCGTGCGCATCCTCGCTTCTCTCGCCGTTGCCGTTCTCACCCTAGCGTCTCTCGCGGGACACTCTCAAGAACCCGCCGCACCGCCGTTGGCGCCGAAGGCGCAGTTGGCCGCACCGCAGGTGCCCCCTATGGGCTGGAACAGCTGGAATTACTTTGCCGGTAGAGTGGACGACAAAGGCATCCGCGCCGCTGCCGACCAGCTTGTCTCGACAGGCATGAAAGACGCCGGCTACGTCTACGTCAACATCGACGACACCTGGCAGGGGGAGCGCGACGCCAGCGGCGTCCTGCACGCCAACGCCAAGTTCCCCGACATGAAAGCCCTGGCCGACTATGTACACTCCAAAGGCCTCAAGATCGGCATCTACTCCTCGCCCGGCTCCAAGACCTGCGGCGGCTACGCTGGCTCACTGGGCCACGAGGAACAGGACGCCCAAATGTACGCGGATTGGGGCATCGATTACCTGAAATACGACCTGTGCAGCTTTAGGGAAGACGTGATGGCGAAGGAGGCCCCCAACGACAAAGCCGCCAGGATGCGCCTCATGATCGCGGCCTACGACAAGATGGGAAAAGCTCTCAAGGCCACTGGCCGTCCCATCGTCTATTCGCTCTGCCAATATGGCTGGGATGCCGTCTGGGAGTGGGCGCCCGCGCTCGGCGGCAACCTCTGGCGCACCACCGGCGACATCACGCCCAACTGGGATCGCATCTACTCCATCGTCAGCCAGCAGGCCGGTCTTGAGAGCTATGCCGGTCCCGGCCACTGGAACGATCCTGACATGCTGGAAGTGGGCAACGGCAAGCTCACGCTGGCCGAGAACCGCACACACTTTTCGATGTGGGCCATGTTGGCCGCGCCCCTGCTGGCGGGTAACGACCTGCCCAATATGAAGCCAGAGGTCAAGTCCATCCTCACCAACCGCGACGTCATTGCCATCGATCAGGACGCGCTGGGCAAGCAGGGCAGCCGCACTTATTCCGACGGCGAAGTCGAGGTCTGGACCCGCCCGCTTTCCGGCGAAGCCATGGCCGTAGCCATCGTCGCTGTCGGCGACAGCCGCTACGCGACCCATCCCTTCCACCTCAGCCTCGCCAAGCTCGGCCTCCACGGCCCGCAGAGCGGCAAAGATCTCTGGACCGGCAAGCCCATTACCCTCACCGACAACCAGCCCATCGAGATCGAGAGCCACGACGTGTTGCTCGTCCGCATCGACGCGCCGAAGTAGGACTACAGTTGGACAGTTAGGCAGTTTCTGTGGTTTTGTGCTGCGTATTTTTCTAAAAAATTGAAAAAATGGTAGTTAGATTGGGTTTTTGCACGGCTGCACAGTTGGTACGGAGACTGTGCTTCTGTGCTGCTTTCCGGAGCAAAGTATTGATTTCAAGCCGGTTATTTTTGTCGGCACAGTTAGACAGCGCGAAAAACGCATGAAACTTTTACTTTTCACGAGGCCGGAGAGGCTAAACCCTTGCTGGCCATGGGCTTGTGAGCCTCCAGGAAGGCGCGCAGCCCGCGAAATTGTGTGCAGAGTCTGGAGGAGACGCTGCATGACCGCGGAGATGGAAGTATCGCGGCGGGCGGCCCAGATGCGGGCGTCGCGGTAGGTGTCGTCGCTGATCTTTACGGTGATGTTGTGCATGGGTTCGCCCCTTGGAATTGGGGAGAGTTTTTGTTTCTTCTCTATATCCAGTGTGCGCCAAGGCAGCCTTATTTTCTGCAAGCACCTGCGATGCGGCTGACCTTCGTTTCGGGCAGGCCTCAGGCCGGTTTCGGTCTCCACGCGAGACCCACCAGCGTTGCGGCCAGCAGGGTCATCACCAGCGGGAAAATCGGATTGAACAGCGCCATGGTGAAGCACAAGATGGTTCCCAGGCCTACTGTGCAGGTAATGATGAGAGCACCGTAGGAGGTCCAGCGCGGCACGAAGATGAGCAATGCCCCGGCCGTATCCAGGGCTCCGGAAGCGTAGCGGAACCATTGTCCCCAGCCGATCGCATCGAAGAATGGAATCGTTCCCATGGTTCCGGTCAGCTTTTCGATTCCGATCCCCAGGAAGGCCAAGCCCAAAAAGACTCTGAGAAACCAGGTGAGGATGAAGCGCACCTTGCCAGTCGTCGCTGATGTCATCATTTTCCTCCTGGAAGGAGAAGGGCCGAACGCTCGACGTGAAGCGCCCAAGGATCGTGTTCAGATTAGCACCCTTGGATCCTGTCAAGAGGGAGATCGAGTCCTTGTTGACGGGTTGGCGGTGGGAACACGACGGGAAACTCCCAGGTCCGAAAATCCGGACCTGGGGCACCCAGATTTGAGGGTTGGGACCTGCGCCACCCGCCCACGACGTGCTGCTCGTCCGCATCGACGCGCCACGGTAGAGCCGTCCCTACTCAGTTGAGGCCATCTTATCTCTTTTATTGGGATGCTTGCGCATATCCACTCGCAACATGCTTTCAATGAGAAAACGCGTTCATAATGTTGGGCCCGAACCACGCCGCGACAAGCGCGATGAGGATCAAAACGAGCAAAACGGCGTAGAGTCCTAATTTCCATGTGCGCACAAGTTTTGATTGGAGAAGGCCGGGCAGATAGAACTCGGCAGGACGATCCGGATTGAATCGTATGCCGACCGTGTCTCCGTCGCAGAGCTGGTAAAGCGGCGACTCCTCGAAAACTTCAAATGCTGCCGTGTGCTGGACGCGATGCTGATCCTGCCACACGATTTTGCACACCGATTGCCACCCAAGCGATAGCTCATTCTTCCCGCCTTTTCCTTCGCTCAGATCCCCGAATCCGACAGGGGCGAGAATCGAAGATTGAACCGTCGCAACAGTCGGCGTCCACTCGTCATATCCGCGGAAGCGCTCCCAAATCTCAATCAGCATCGTGAGCCCAGTCTACCGGGTGTTGGGTGCGACCTGCGCCACCCGCCTATCAGCATCGCCGGGTCAATCATTCGGCTGGCGTCTACGTGGTTGGCACAACGCACACGCAGACAATCGAAGGATTCTGGAGTTTGGTAAAGCGTGGAATCGGAGGAGTTTACCACTCAGTCAGCAAGAAGTATTTGCAGACCTACTTGAACGAGTACAGCTTCCGCTACAACCGGCGCAACGACTCGCAGCCGATGTTCAATGCATTTCTGAATCAGGTTGTGCATAAGGCAACGTAGCCTTATCGACTAGAACGGCAAACTCTTCTTCCGTGATCGGTTCCATTAGCTCCTGAATCTCTTCTGAGGGGATCAGGAGCTTTCTTTTGCCGTTCTGCTTCTCTTGCTCTGTGAGCTTTGATGATGGTCTCATCGAATCCGCCTGCTAGGATTATGGCACACTCGGAGATCGCAATAACCGTTAGGCAGGCCAGTATGATGAGGAACCATCTCACCTCCTTGTTTCTCTCCTCGATATATGGGTTTGTATTACCCACAGATACCTTCAGAGGCGATCTAGAAGGCTGGAGCGCCGCATGGTTTAGAGGCGTCTGGATATCGGGAATCGTGGTGGCGTTCGGCTGCGTACTAGAACTCTGGGAAGTAGCAATCGACTTAAGGAATTGGCGGAGGGCCAGAAACAATCTTGATCCGCTCCCCGACAATCCAGGTAGTTGGATGTATCCACTGGCCGCCCTAGGGCTATTTCTTGTGGTCGGCGGCATCTTTAGCGAAACGATTTTCGAAGTACTAGACGCCAACGTCGAAACACAATTGCGGCAATACGATTCGGATAAGATAACCGCCGCCGAGAGCGCCGCCGACGTCGCAATCACAAAAGCGGCTGAAGTGGGCAGAGACACAGAAGGACTCAAAACGGACGCCGCTAAGGCGAAACGAGACATGGTCGCGGCGCAGCTAGAACTAGCCCGATTGACAGGACCCGTACACGTAGTGACCGTCATCAATGGCGTGGCGAGACCCGATCTGTCAGAGGGACTCATCCAAGAAATCTTGTTGACTCGGGACGTTCGTATCATGGCTCCCATCCTTCCGGATATAGGTAAAGACGGGACTGCCCCTTGGACGCTGTTTCTTGACCAAGACAGCGTCGGCTCCCACCAGTACACGTTTGAATTCATGCGCGACGTAAAGGCGTATCCAGGATTGGTCCCGAACAGTCGGGCGAGTTTTGAATTCATCACGGACGCGCACGGACGCTCCACAATTCGTGGTATCCCGCTCGTGGACATGCCCAACACGAATACGAGCGAAAAGAAGTAAAGCACTGTCCTTTCACGGTTCATTGAGTATACCTTACCAGAGGGGATATTTGCCCTAGAAAATTAATACCCCCCACCCCCCTCTATTTATTTTCGAAACCTTGCAGATAATTTTCTAGATACGGGTGCTCCAGGTCCGAAACTTCGGAATTGGGACGCAAACTACAACGGATACCGTTCCAGTTGAATCGAATGACGGGCGACCGCGCGGCTCAGGGCCACCGAGTCGGCGGGCGTGAATCGAGCAAGCCGGCGCAGAATCGCCAACTGCGTGCGCAGCAGGTCTCCCTCGGCGCAGGCCGCCAGCACCCGCCGAGACGCCTGCTCGGCCAAGGCCATGCTCTCGTCGGCCAATAGCCCTGTCATATCTGCTGCAACCTGGGTCGCTGATCCCTGATCCCTGTTCCCTGACCCCTGTTTCGCAAGTTTCCGCGCCCGCAGGAGCGCCGACTCCAGCGCATAGACCTGCATGATGATGTCGGCCAGGTCGGCCATCACCTCCTGCTGATCCTGCAAAGCGGTCATGAAGCGCTGGCTGGCCACCCCGGCGGCAAAGAGTGCAATCTTCTTCACCGCTGTCAGCACCTCAGCCTCGCGCGCCAGGGGTTCACCCGCGTCGGAACTGGACTCAAAGGACGGCGGTTGCGTAACTTCATCCATGAGTTTCTTGATGGCCGGAAGCAGCGGAAGCTGTCCGGTCATGGCCCGCTTCATCAGCCAGCCGGTAATGATGAGCCGGTTGATTTCATTGGTGCCTTCAAAAATTCGGTTAATGCGCGCATCGCGGTAGGTGCGCTCCGCCGGGTACTCCTCGACATAGCCGTAGCCGCCCATGGTGGCGATCAGCTCGTCGGCCACCAGGGTGAGCATCTCGGAGCCGTAGACCTTGAGAATGGAGCACTCGACGGCGTACTCCTCGATGCGCTTCTGCGTCTCGCGCGGCGACTGCGTCTGCTCCGGTGTGAGCGCAGCCATGGCCGCATCGATGAGGCCCACCGTGCGGTAGGCCATGCTTTCAGCAGCGTAGAGCTGCGTCGCGCTGGCTGCAATCTTCCTCTGGATCAGGCCAAACTCGGCGATTGGCTTGCCGAAGGCGACGCGCTCTTTGGCATAGCGAATCATGTCGGCCAGCGCGTGCCGCGCTCCGCCGATGCAGGCCACGCCCAGCTTGAACCGTCCCACATTCAAAACGTTGAAGGCGATGTGGTGTCCCTTGCCGGCCTCGCCCAGCAGGTTGGCGGCGGGCACCTTGCAATCCGCAAACACCAGCGGGCAGGTGCTGGAGCCGCGAATGCCCAGCTTGTGCTCCTCCGCGCCCACGGTCAGCCCCGGCGTGTCGCGTTCAACGAGAAAAGCGGAGAACTTCTCGCCATCGATTTTGGCGAAGACGGTGTAGAGGCTGGCGATGCCGCAGTTGGTAATCCACATCTTCTCGCCGTTGAGCGTGTAAGTGCTGCCGTCGGGCGAGAGAGTGGCGCGGGTGCGGATGTTCATGGCGTCGGACCCGGAGCTGGCCTCGGAAAGCCCGTAGGCGCCGACCCACTCCCCGCTGGCCAGCTTAGGCAGGTAGCGCTGCTTCTGCTCCTCAGTGCCGTACCAGACCAGCGGCAGGGTGGCGATGCCGATGTGCGCGCCAAAGGCCGTGGAGAAACTGGCCAGTACCGACAGGTGATCGGTGACCAGCGTCGAGGTGGTCTTATCCATCCCCATGCCGCCGTACTCCTCGGGAATGTCGACCGAAGTGAAGCCCAGCTCGCCAGCCTTGCGGATAAGCCCCGCCATCACCCCCGGCTGCTTGGCCTCGATAGCCGCCACATTGGGCAGAATCTCTTCGCGGGCAAAGCGGACCGCCGTGGCGGCAATCTGGCGCTGCTCCTCGTTCAGGTCTTCGGGAGTAAACACCTCGGCGGGGGGGCGGGTTTCCAGCAGAAAACTGCCACCCGCGGCGGCAACGATGGGCGAAGCGGCAATCGGGGACATGAGGGTACTCCAACTGCCCAAACGGTACGCCAGGATGGGGGCGGAGGGCAAATGCGGGGAGAGGCATTGAAATGTGTCAAAATCTCCGCTATTCTGAATATCGGAGATTCTGATATGCGGACAGTTGTGATCGGCAAACGAGGGACGGTGGTGATTCCGGCCAAGATGCGCAAGCGCTACCGGCTGGACGAGGGCAGCCCTCTGCTCATTGAAGAGCGCGAGGACGGCATTCTTATGCGTCCGGCGACCACAACGCCCGTCGATGTGGAGATTTATACCCCCGAGCGCCTGGCCGAATTCTTTCTGAACAATGCGATGGACAAGGAAGACTATCTTGAGGCACGCAAAGAGGTCGAAGCCATGGGGATCGACCCGGATACGATCGACCATTTCCGCTGGCCGGCATGAGCGATCTCCGAGTGCAGGGTGCACGCCTTTTTCTTGACGCCAATGTCCTGATTTCCGCAGCCTGGAAAAACGACAGCAAAGTGACCCGTATCTGGCGCATTCCAGACGTCGAGTTGGTGACCTCGAACTATATTGTGGCGGAATGCGAGCGTAACTTGCCGCGCGAGGAGCAACGGAACCGCCTGGTCCAACTTCTGCTTCGGGTTCGGATTCTCACCTTCCAAAGAACGCCCGCACTTGAGAACTCACCGGATCTGCCAGAGAAAGACCAGCGCGTTTTTGCAGCGGCAGTCCTGGCCAGGGCCGACTTTCTGGTTACTGGCGACCGCAAGCACTTTGGCGGCTGGTTTGGGATGACGGTTTTGGGATTGAAGATCGAGCCTCCAGGCAGATTCCCGCAGGTTCTTGACGAGGGCTAGCCAGCCTCGGTGTACCCCACATCGACTACAATTGCGGTTATCCCGGTCGTGGAGGCTTGCCCTGTTCGCCGCGCTAGTGAACTGTTTGAGTCCCGTTGCAAGTCTTCTCCAGACCCGGCTTGCCGGGCTGCCGTCGCGGGTGGCCGCGCATATCCTGTTTGCGCCCCAGAGTGGCCTGCGCCACTACTGGAAGGAGATGCAGACTACCGACCAGACCTTCAAGGGGCTCTACCACTGGAACTTCTTCGACGCGGCAGTGCTGCTGCCCTACTTCGCGGTAATGATCGTTCTGGCGCTCTATGGCGTCCACCGCTACACCATGTGCTACCTCTACTTCAGGTACCGCAAGAATTACAATCCAGACCCTCCCCAGCACTTCGATGAACTGCCGCTGGTGACGGTGCAACTTCCCATCTACAACGAGCAGTTTGTCATCGACCGGCTGATCGAGGCGGTCTGCGCCATGGAGTATCCGCGCGAAAAGCTGGAGATTCAAGTGCTGGACGACTCGACGGACGAAACCCAGCAGGTGGCGGCGGACATTGTTGCGCAGTACGCGGCGCTGGGCCACCCCATCGTCTATATTCACCGCACCAATCGCCACGGCTACAAGGCTGGAGCGCTGGACGCGGGCCTCAACGTCGCCAAGGGCAAGTTTGTCGCCATCTTCGACGCCGACTTTGTGCCGCCACCCGACTGGATCATGAAGGTGATTCACCACTTTGCCGAGCCGGAGATCGGCATGGTGCAGACGCGCTGGACTCACATGAACCGCGACTACAGCATGTTGACGCAGATTGAGGCCATCCTGCTCGACGGCCACTTTGTGCTGGAGCATGGAGCCCGGGTCCGCACCGGCGACTACTTCAACTTCAACGGCACTGCGGGCATGTGGCGCATCCGGGCTATCTCCGACGGCGGCGGCTGGCAGCACGACACCCTCACCGAAGACACCGATCTCAGTTATCGCTCGCAGCTGGCCGGCTGGAAATTCAAATACCTGCCCGAGGTCGAATGCCCATCGGAACTACCCATCGAGATGACAGCATTCAAGACGCAGCAGGCGCGCTGGGCCAAGGGGCTTATCCAGACCAGCATCAAAGTGCTGCCCATGATGTTCCGCTCCGACGTGCCGCGGCGAATCAAAGTTGAGGCTGTCTACCATCTGACGGCGAACCTGAGCTATCCGCTGATGATTATCATGTCGGTGTTGCTGATGCCGGCCATGATCTGCCGGTTTTATCAGGGCTGGTTTCAGATGCTGCTTATCGATGTGCCGCTGTTCACTGCGTCTAGCTTATCGATCGCGGTGTTTTACATGATGAGCCAGCGAGAGCTCTTCCCCAAGACCTGGATGAAAACCCTTCTCTATCTACCTTTGCTGATGGCACTGGGCATTGGCCTCACGGTCACCAACACCAAGGCGGTGATGGAGGCGCTGTTTGGCATCAAGAGCGCTTTTGTGCGCACACCCAAATACCGCGTGGCCAAGAAGGGCGAGAAGTCGCAGGCCGCGAAGTACCGCAAGCGCCTAGTGCTGGCCCCCTGGATCGAAATCGTGCTCGGTTTCTATTTCCTCGGAGCGATTCTCTACACCTTCTCGAACCACAACTACTTCACCGCGCCCTTCCTCATACTGTTTGTCGTCGGCTACTGGTACACCGGCCTGATGAGCCTGCTGCAAGGCCGCTTCGAGCGCTGGCGCACGGGCGCCACCAACACCGACGAAGAATCCAGCCCCAAGCCGTTCCCGGTGGGGGTGTAAGGCCACTTCGGATCGCGGATTTTCACGAGGCATTCCGTTGCAAGTCAGTTCAAATCACGTGCCAGCCGATCTGCTGCTCTTTCTCGTGGCACTCTTTGCGGCGGTATTCAGCATTGCAGGATTGCTGTCCAGTTTTCTTTCCGGCTGGTACGCGCTGTCCAAGCGTTTCCGCGCGCTGTCCGAGCCTTATGGGCACACCGAGAGCGCTGGACCGTTTTTCTATGGCGTGAAGATGCGCTGGACCAATTACGCGAACGTTGTTCGTCTCGTCGCCGCGGAAGACGCTATCTATATCTCAGTCCTGTTCCTGTTACGTCTCAGCCATCCTCCACTCCGCATTCCATGGACGGAAATCAAGATAGGTAGAACAAAGTTCTTGTGGCGAAGGTACATCGTGCTCACTCTCGGAGATCAGGAACGCATCCCCATGCGCATCTCCGAGAAGATGGCTCGCAATCTGGGAATTCTGGCACGTTTTCCCGACTAAGAGCCGCCCTTGGGACATCTAAGTTGGGGCGCAATCCGGAAATTCCTTTCATGCTGCACCTGGAGCGGGGCTACACTATTACCGAGGCACCCATGCTGACCGCCGATAAGTTCGAAGATTTCCGCCAGAGCTGGCGTCCGACGCCGGAGAAGGTCGATCTGGCGATCAAAACGGCCATTGAGGTGGCCCGCCCTTCGCGCGTCTTCATTTTCGGCTCCTGGGCGCGCGGAGAGGCCACCGCCGATAGCGACCTCGATCTGGCTGTGCTGGTTCCGGATGAGAGGAAGAGCGAGATTCCCGACTTATGGCGGCAGATTAGCAGACAGCTTGAACCCATGAGAATGAGCATCGATCTCATTCTGGTCACGGAGGAGTATTTTGCTAAGTTCCGTACCTCCATCAACAGCATCTATTACAAGATTGCCAATCAAGGGAAGCTGGTCCATGAGCAATGACCTCGATCCGTGGGCAGAAAAGCTGCTTTTGAAGGCGGCTGAGGACGAAACTTCCATTCACATAGATGAGCTTCCCGACGGACCTTTTGGCTTTCACGCTCAGCAGGCCGTCGAAAAGCTGATCAAGGCTCTTCTCTCGCAACTGAGCGTTGCATTCGCAGGGCCGACGCATCTTAATTTCTTCGGCTAAACGGTTACTGCTCTGATTCCGATCGATTGGTTTGGCAACCCAGTTCAGATGATTGGCACTTATTTTTAAGCTGCAAAGCGCATCCTCTTAGCTTCCAGAAGGTTCGTTGGTCATTTTCTCGATCCAGAACGGGCTCAGTTTGTGACCCAAGCCGCGTCGCACCGAATAATGACCTCGAAAAGAA
>Ga0182024_10003208_pt1 | contig 39336 bp, 24 predicted proteins | sample P32metaG_FD_120480 | JGI IMG/M metagenome (GOLD analysis project Ga0182024, IMG submission 120480) | Permafrost microbial communities from Stordalen Mire, Sweden - P3-2 metaG (Illumina Assembly) | ecosystem: Environmental > Terrestrial > Soil > Wetlands > Permafrost | place: Sweden: Stordalen...
CGCTTTTTTCTTCCCCTTCGCCGCATCGATCTTCCACGCGGGCGGCTGCATCGTGCAAATGGTCGGGGTCTGCTTCCTGGCGGGTTTTTACGGGATGTCTCTCTCCTCCGCACAGTTCGCCGCCCTCGCTCTCAACGCCATCGCTGTTAGCATGACCGCCCCGGGCATACCTGGCGGTGCCATTATCGTGATGTCGCCCATGCTTGCTTCCGCAGGTATCCCACTTGAAGGCATGGCCATGTTACTGGCTGTCGATACCCTCCCTGACATGTTTCGCACTACGGTCACCGTCTCGTGCTGGCTAGGTGCCGCAAGCCTGCTAAAACCCCGAGTACAGTCAGCCGCGATCGAAGGCGCGTTCGCGGTTTCAGATGTCCGTGAGCCTGATTGTTAACACGTGGTTCGTCCAGCCGTCCCCATCCCTTACAAGCATTCTGTTGTCTCTTTCTTCAGCGTCCTGAAAGAATTCCGCAGCAGCGCGAGAAAACTCAGGCTTGAGAGGAACCGGCGTTTCCTGAATAATCTTCCATTGAAAACTGTCCGTTTTGAGCGCTTCTGCGATTTGTCGCTTGCCAAGGATCGACCACAGGACGAATACGGCGTCAGGTTTTGGCTGTCTGAGACCGGCATACCACTGGCAGAAGTTACGTGCCAGCTTTAACCCGTCCCGGCCAGCTAAACGGTACCTGGCTCTAATAGGATCGGCTCCGATTTTGGATAATTCACTCGGGGCTACAAAGTCCTCGGGAAACTGCGGGAGGTTGAAAACAACCATATCGTGTTGGGCAACGACTTCTGGGAGGATTCGATCGAAGGGCATTGCATCCAGAACATCGACTTGGGATGAAGTAATGGCGCCTTCCTCAATTTTGAGACTGACATTGGCGCGAGTGATGTCAATCCATTCATGCAGAATGTCAATGAAGGTGACAGAGCCGGCCTTCTTCTCAAGAAGGCAGTAGAGACCGATAATCCCGGTGCCGCAGCCGATATCCAATAGCTTTTTTGTACGCAGTTCGGCGGGAATGGTTTCTGCCAGAAGTTGGGAAAGCCTGGATGGTTTCTCACAACCACAATCACCAATGTAGGCCTGCCACCATTCCGCCGGTGTACTCACTGACCTTCTCTCGCTCATACAGCTTTCTGAATTGCGAAATCCTAACACTCCACCTCTCCCAATCGCGATTGCGTGATTCAGCATCAGCCGGCTCTCTTGTTCGGTGAGCCCACCGCCCCGCTCCACGAGTTCGACCACCTTCTAGTAGGATGATGTGAAGTGAAGCTTCCTGGGCAGGCCCAACACCTCAGCCGGCACTCGCTGAACCTTATACCCCTATGGGGCATGCGAATACTCCTCTGGGTATATGCTTCAGTCGCAGGTTTAGTCGCCCGGGCTTCGTACAATATGGCAACTTCGTGCCAACACCAAGTGTCTTTTTCTGTGCCATGAAGATCTCTCCGAGCTACTATCGTCTACCTGATCCCATAAAGCAATAGTCAGGTGCATCTGGATACAACAGAAAGGCCGGGAGAAATCCCGGCCTTCTGGTAGGACAACAGTTAAGCTGCGCGGTTCACCGGCCCGAAGTGATCGGAATGCAGGACGAAATCCTGTTCACCGTGCGGGCTTAGATTGTGGCACAAATCAGCCGTCGATCAGAATGTGATGCCGCAATCACGGCTCGGGATTGATCGTGACCCTCTCGTGGCTTAACTCGACAGGAGTGCTTACGCTCTCTGAACCAATATCGTGAGCGTCTGTTTCCGCATCGCCTGACGCGGCGAGTTGCCTCAGCGGCGCTTTCTGGCTGGATTGTTTGGCCTCCGCAATTTCGGCCGGAGTACACAGAGGAAACGTTGCTTGAACGACAGTTCCGACGCCTTCCCGGCTTTGGATGGACACTGTTCCGTCGAATGCAGCACAAATGGCTTTGACGATGGGAAGGCCGAGGCCTGTTCCGCCTGACTCCCGGGAACGTGCTTTGTCTGCGCGGTAGAAGCGATCGAAAACAAAGGGGAGACACTCGGCTGGAATACCAATGCCGTTATCGCGAATCTCGATTACTCCGCGAGAGTGTTGCGCTGAGACGGCCGGCCAGATATCTCCTCCGGCTGAGGTGTACTTGATGGCGTTGTCGAGAAGATTCACGATGACCTGTTGCAGGCGCACTCTGTCGCCCGGCACCCAAGTTTCCGCGGCCACGCTGGCGTGGATAGCCAACTGCTTGTCCTCGGCAAGCAACTGCAATTGCTCCACAGTGGAAAGCGCAAGCGCATTCAGATTCACAGCAGTGCGGGGCAAAGGGTTGCGAAAATCGAGCTTTGAGATGACCAGCAGGTTCTCGACAATGTCGGACATACGGTCAATCTCTTCGAGCGCACTGCCGATGGCATCCAGTGCCAATGGAGATAATTCCTGATTGTCGACCAGAGGCTCCAACTCGCCTCGCAGGATCGTGAGGGGGGTTCGCAGCTCGTGCGAAACGTCGGCAGAGAAGCGCTGGTTGTGGGCCAGCGCATCCTCAAGGCGATCTATCATGGGCAGGCTAAGAACAAGGCTGTCGTTGCAGTGGCGCGCAAGCTTGCTGTGCCGAGGTGAATGGGAATGTCGGAAAGGCCATCACCTGTGGGGCTGAGGAACGGGCACAGGGAGATGTGGCGAGCCGGTCGGCGCTCTGGAGGCGCTGCGACAGGGGATTGTTATGCTGGGTCAGCAGGGCCGCGCAGTATGTCTCATCGTCGGCAACACCAGCATCACAACCGATGCCAGCCGCCAAGCCATCCCCAAAGCCATCGCTCGCGCACGCCAATGGTACAACAGATCACCACAGGCAAAGCTAGGAATATCGCGCAATTGGCCGATATGGACGGAATTTCACCTCGATTTAGGCCGGGATCGTGCCCGAAGTGCGGAATGGCTTTCGAACCGGTCGACCTTTCTTCAACGACCGAACGCGTTGAGTACACCTGCCCCATGCACCCACAGATCGTTCGAGATCAGCCGGGAAGTTGCCCCATCTGCGGCATGGCGCTTGAACCCCGCAACGTAACAGCAAATGCGTCGAATCCTGAACTGGACGACATGACACGACGCTTTTGGATAGGCGTTGTCCTCACAATTCCACTTCTCGCGGTCATGGCCTCGGATATTCTTCCCGTTCATCCCACCAGCTTCGATCTGCGTCGGGATGTGGGCATCTGGACGGGCGTTCTTGCGATCGTGCACACGGCGATCGGCTTGACCGTTCATCTTCGCGGACGGATGTGGATGGATTGTTTCAAAGCGCTTCAGGCTCTGCTCGCATTGCCGTTCGACCGGACCTGGAGCGAAAATTCTCCGGGTCCGGTAGCGATTTCACTGCCGAGATTGCCGCCGGAACAGGGTATACACTCCTCAGGGCAACTTTGACTCTTCCGCAGGAACTGATGGAGGAATCGGCGGCCATTCTCAACTGGATGCCCAGGTCTTGCGGACTTCCTAAGAGTAGGCGCGCAGGAGCCAGCCGAGGTCACTCACCCTGGAAACGAGTACCGCGATTCGCAAGATAAAATCGGCATGTTTTTGCAAGACGAAACCGAGGACGGGGCGATATGGATCATTGCCCACGAGGATGCATTCCTTCCGGCAAGCGTAGCTTAGAGCATTTGAACCTGTGTGCGGTGCTTTTTTCAGTTGGCGAGCTGAGCCGCAATCCAGGTGTAAATCTCTTCCGGCGTCACAGTGCTTTCAGGGCTCCACGCCGGGCTCGCAGCGGTCAACGGAATCACATAGGCTGAATTTTGAAATTCTGAAATACAGACGCAGATCGTCTGTTCTTGTTCCGGGTACCGGGAGGCGGCCAGCCAGACGTAGCGCGCAAGGATAGCCGCGTCGATCGCGCTACCTTCGGGGTCGTTCACATCGGGCAAAGAACTGATTCTCTGCTGGTTCTCGAAGATGGCAATGCTGGTGAATGGTTTTGGCTTACTGCGCATGCCGAAGCGGACGACTAAGATCCGCGGACGAGCGCGGCGAAGCGCCTCAGAGGCTCCCCACTCGACGAACGCATTGGAGAAGATTAGAGCGCCATTTCCGGTGAGAAACAGCTCCAGCAGGAAGTTCCGCAGCTTTGGTTGGTCGGCAAGTTCCGGGGGCCACCAGCGCTTCCAATCCTTTTGCCGGAGGGCCGCGATGATTTGATCGGCGCCTTCAATGTTCCTTGGGATCGTATTCAAGCCGGCGAGGAGCTCATCGCGGAAGGGCGCGAGAGCCACATAGCTTAAATGGGATGCGACAGCCGGCGTGGCCGGGGAAAGCAGGCTGTCCAATTTTGCCTCCGCATCGATCAGCCACAAATCGGAGCTATCCGCGCTTTCACTCCGCGCCATCAGTGTTGCGATGCCGGGCTGGCCGGATTGGCCTTGCATCATCAGTTCAAGCAGCCTACGAGAGTCACCGGCAATCCTGATCTCATGTCCGCGTGGTGAAATTTCCTGCCAAGCGGTCTGAGGGCCGGTAGGAAGGGCTTCGGGAAGAATGAGCAGAACGAGCCGGGTGGGCGTGGCCTGAGCCGGCGCAGAGTTGCGCGCCGCGTTGTCGACGACCATGAAGATCTGCTGCACCGCACGGCGCCATTCGGCATAATACGCCGACCGGGCAAGCATCGAGGCATTTTCCACGGTGTCTCTGTCCGTGGAGAAGCCCCACTGCGCGACTCCCATTTTTCTTTCCAGTGCGCGCAGGGGCTGGGTGAGCGAATCAAGCGCGGCAGGCTGGAATGACTCGACGCTGCCCAGAAACTCCGCAAGCCGGTTCTGCTCAAAGGGGAAAAGCATATCCCACTGGCCCAACTGCTGGTTCAGCGACGGACGAAGGGTGACCGGCAATTGGGCGATCAAACCCCGGAATGTGCCTAACCTGACCGCTTCTGACTGCTCTTGGCTTTGCTGTTCGCTCATGTGTTCCCTTCAAAGCCAGAGCCCTGGCAGGGGTCGTCCGGGCAGATCCATGCCTTTGATTCTGAATAGTTGCGCAATGGTGGGGCAGATGTCGATCTGATCGGTGGGATCTTCGATGATCTGGGCCCTCCGTACCGTTTCGCCAAGGCACATCATCCAGGTCAGGCGCGTGGAGTCGTGATCCTGCCGGTGATTGAAGAAGCCGTTGGTGGTCGAACCATCCAGGTCGCGCCCGAACTCCGGCAGAACCATCAGGGTTGTCTTGCCTTGGTAGCCGGGCAGGGTCTGCACCAGGTTCCAAAGTTCGGAAACCAACCTGTCGACGGTGCGGATGCCGGCCAGATGAAGAGAATATGACCCGAAATGTGCAACCTCCATATCGGAGAAGGTAATCACCAGCAGCGTGGGCGCAAAGCGGCGCATCACTTCCTCGCTGAGTAGAAGTGTAAATTCGTCTCCGCTGGCTGGTTCATTGGTGCGCACGAGGTCGGAGATGGCCTGCTGGACAATGGCCAGCGTTGGCGCGTCAAGCGAAGGGGAGTCTCCGCCGACTGACCAGCCCAGCCCCTCGTAGTTGTCACCGGCGATCATGGCCTCGATCGCGGGCTGCAGGGTGGAGCGATCGGCGCTATGCACAGCGTGGCCCTGCGCCGCAGCATGAACCACAGCGTTGATGAGCAGCTGTTTGGGAAACACCACGTTGGCTCCGTAATCCGGACCGAAGTCGCGAACCGAACTGGCGCCGATGCGGCTGGTGAGCGCCTTGTTGCTGGAAATAAACCAGGCCTGGTTCTGGGCAACCCGCATCTGCTTGCGCACGTATTCAAAAACTGTGGGGCTCTCCGGAGGCGTCTTTCCCCAGTCGTCCAGCCGCTGCCAATTCCCCGTGAGGACGCTGGAAATGGTGTTGTAGTGCGAGGTGACACCCGCATTGCGCATCAACGGGTAAAACACGCTCTGCGGCAGCAATTCGCGATAAAGATGCGGAATATTCTGAAAGCCATTCTCGGAAAACGTATCGAGGCGACGCAATCCGCCGCAGGTTACGACGATGATCTTGCGTCCCGCGTTTTCAGAGCTCCCGCTTGCAAAGGCTGGGCTGCGGGTGCTGACCCACTGATCGAGCAGCAGAACTGCTGCTGCTTTCAGAGCTTTGCGGCGCGAGGCATCCATTGTCCACCAGCGTTTTCCAGGCAACCGCTTTTGCCCGAGGCGATCGAATTCTACCGGTCACTGGCCGCCCCATCGAGACGGAAGATTGCCGCTTCCAGCTTCAGTAGCCGTACAAGCGGGATCGTGTCGACCAGTATAGTGTCAGATTGCGAAGCCGCGCAAACAGGCGTGCGACCAGTTGGGGATCGCAAGACCGGCAGATTGCCCTCAGCGGCATGCTTAAAAGTCATTGATGTTTGCACGGCAAGCGGCACGACCTCCGAAACGCTGCTCCCGCCTTCCATGAGCAGCGCCAGTTAAGAGTAGGCGCCTTTGTCCTTGACAAATAATTTTAGCCGGAGTAGGGTGAGTGCCGGTAACGTACACAATCCCAACGTTTCGCGTTGCCGGCGGCGAGGCACGGAAGTGTCACGCAAGTCGTTTTTTCAACCCAGTCCGGCTAAAGGGTACTTCCGATGACGAAATCCATCTGCTCTTTTATTGCTGCTGCGTCCATTGCGGCCTCTTCGATGTTGACTTTTTCGCAGGCCACCACACCCACTCTCAGCTCTCCTGCCACACCCACTCTCAGCTCTCCTGATGGTCAGTTGGTCATGAGCTTCTCCATTCAGCCGTCTCCTACACTCGGCGAGAACGGAAGCGGCAAGCTGATGTACTCCGTCACCTTCACGGAAAGCCCGTCACCGACAACTCAGCACTTGGCCTCGAGTTGGATGATAAGACCCCGCTGGGTTTGAATGTAACAATCACGGACAGCCAGCCGGGCAGCGGCGTGGATGATTACTCTCTTGCTCATAGCAAAGTGGGCCACGTTCACGATGCCTATAACAGCCTGGCCGTGCAGGTTACCGAGGCCGGCATGGGAGCCAGGCGGGGAGGACGTTCCATGAAAGTGGAGGCGCGCGCTTACAACAGCGGTGTCGCCTTCCGCTACGTGCTTCCGCAACAGGGATCAATTCCCAGCCTGCATTTGCGCGCTGAGGATACCGAGTTTCGCTTCAGCGAGGACGATACCGCCTGGGCGCTGGCGCTCCCCGGCTACCGCTCCAGCTATGAGAGCGAGTATGTGCGCTTGAACCTATCGGGCTTGAGCAATCAGGGAGGCGTGCCCAGCAAGTTTCTCATCGGGATGCCGGTACTGCTGCACCAGCCGGGAGTGGCTTGGATTTCGTTGATGGAAGCAGACCTTGAAGGCAACAGCTCAATGTACGTGACGAACCCTTCGGGAAATTGGGCAGGCCATTACCTTAGCGTGAAGCTGTCACCGCGATGGGATGATCCGGGTTACGCGGTTATTGGGGATTTGCCGCATCACTCGGCATGGCGCGTGCTGGGGATTGCCGACGACCCCGGACGGTTGCTGGAGGCAAACCTCGAAACCAACCTGAGTCCCGAGAACCGGCTCCAGGACACAACGTGGATTCACCCCGGGAAAGCCAGCTGGAATTGGTGGGTCGACAACGTGGATAAGGATGGCAACTCCGGAAACAAGTACTTCACCACCGACACGATGAAGTACTACGTCGATTTCGCTGCCGACGCAGGGTTTCCTTACTTCTTTCTCGATGCGGGCTGGTCTTCGCCGCGCGACATCACCCAAATGAACGGACGCGTGGACATTCCGGCGCTGGTGCAGTATGCGGCAACAAAGAACGTGAAAGTCTGGATATGGTTATCTTCCGAAGCCGTTATGCGGCAAATGAAGGAGGCCTTCCCAGTCTATGAGAAATGGGGAGTTGCGGGATTGAAAATCGACTTCGTAAATCGCGACGATCAGGAGGGAATCCAGTTCTTCTACGATGTGGCGCGCTATGGCGCGGAGCATCATCTGATGATCGACTTTCATGGCTGCCACACTCCCTGGGGCCTGATGCGTGCCTATCCCAACTTGATGAGCCAAGAAGGCGTGCTGGGATTGGAGAATAACAAGGTAGGACGGCGCGACAGTCCGGTCGATCGTACGGTCTTCGCCTTCACCCGTCTTCTGGCCGGCCCCATGGACTACACGCCTGGAGCCTTTGACAACGCGACCGAGGCGAGTTTCGTGGCCCGCAATGCCGCTCCAATGGCCATGGGGACGCGGGCGCAACAACTCGCGCTCTATGTGATCTTCGAGAGCCCTGTGCCGATGGTTTCCGATAGTCCCCAGAACTACAAGGGTCAGGCGGCTTTCCAGTTTATCAAGGAAGTACCGACCACGTGGGACGAGACCCGCGTCTTGAACGGCGCGCCCGGCGAGTATGCCACCATTGCGCGCCGCAACGGCGACGAATGGTATCTGGGCAGCATCACCAATTGGGATTCACGCACGCTTCAGGTTCCACTCGAGTTCCTGGAATCCAGCAGCTATGTCGCAGAAATCTATGAGGACGGCCCTGACGCCGCTACGGAGCCCAAGCACGTGACCATCCGTAACGAAACCGTGAGGGCAAACTCCACCATGACGCTGCATCTTGCGCCCGGGGGCGGCGCCGCCATTCGCTTCGTGCCGAAGAAGGGGCGTTAGAGCAAGATGCGGGCCTCCGGTATGGTTTCGATGGCTGCGAAAGGAATTCCAAGTTCGCTTGCGTGTCGAAGAAGGAAGCTATCCTCGCCCCTTCATGCGGCAATACACGCACACGGAGATGATTGTTGCGAAGTACAACGCCGCTCGCGGCACGATCGCCCGCTACGCCCATAGACCCAATTTCCCTCTTGTATGTTCGCTGCTCTTCGCCCTACTGCGCGATGAGCGTGTAACTGAGAGAACGCACAGTGTTACCACCAGCCGTGACATTTACCTGAAAGCTATAGGAGCCAGAGTTTGACCCGCTAACTAACGTTGCACGGCACGCGACCAGGCCCACAGCTAGGAGGAACGTGATTACTACCATAAGTAATCGTGTAAGTTGGCGGCGATCCAAGGGGACTACAAGCCACAATGCCAACCAGGCAGAAATATTGATTCTCATTCTGCTTAACTCAGTGCCGGCCGCTTTACGAACCGGGAATTGGCCCGATCCAGCGAACGCGTTCAGGTTAGAGACAGTCATCGTTATCTGTTGCTGGGCTGAAAGACCCGACAAGGGAAGGCTAGAAGGGCTGAAGCTGCAACTGTACGCCGCGGGCAGACCGGTGCATGCGAAGGTAAGCGTCCTAGTATCGCCGCCGGGTGTAACTGTGAGAATGGACGTAGCCTGAGCGTGTGAACCGTTCAACGAAAGGGCGGTTGGAGACGCAACAATTCCAAAACCCTGGGCGACCGTAATGTTGAGGGGTACAGAGGCAATAGGGTTGAAGTTCGCGTCGCCTGCGTAGTTTGCCGTAACCGGATCGAGCCCGACCGGCAGGGCAGATGTTGTAAGAGTAGCGTTTCCACTCGCCAAGGTTTCCGATCCCAGGTTATTCGTGCCGATGAAGAAATAGACGAGGCCGCCCGGTATGCCACTGGTCGATGAGACGCGCGCCACAAGATTGATCGCATCCCCGCTGAAGACGTCCGTCGCAGAACTGCTGAGCGATATCGCCGGGGTAATGGCCGCATTGCCGTGTGGCGTGACTTTCAGCAACTGGGACGCATGAGCGTTGAGCAGGACTGAGTAGTTTCCGGAAAAACTGCCCAGGTCTTGATCTGCCCAAATGTCAAACACTTCTGCCGAGCCGCTAAAACCCAAGCTGCCCCAGCTCAGGCTGGTTGCAGAGCTGGTGCTGTTCAGATTAAACATGGCGACGTTGTAGGTCCCATCCCGGAGCATGGAAGTCGCCCACACCGGATTGTTGCTGCCGGTGATCTGGGTTCCGGGGACCCCGGACTGATCGACTGCAATCACCTTGTCGTTCGTCAGAAGTTGCAACCCAAAGCTGTCCAGCTTTGTCAGGTCGTCGCCCATGTACATGGGGGAATTAGCAATCACCCAAAGCGACATCGCGCTCTGTCGTTCGTCGTTGCTCAGTCCGTCCTGGCTCCCATTGCCGACTTCAAGCGAGTCCAGGTCATTCCATCCCATTGCGGACCCGGAATCCATCTGCCAAACAGTAAGATCGTTGAATCGCCGTGACACGCTTGTCCATGTCGTGAGTGTGCTGCAATAGCAGTCCACGTCATCATCGATTCTTCTGGCATTTGAATAGGTCTGCCAGGTGCCGATGTAATCGTGCTCGAGCGCCCACGAAATTGTGAGCCAAATGGGGCGGCCCGACAGGGCGATAGCCTGCGACCATGCGAGAACATCGGGACGATTATCGATGTTGAGATTGTCGTGGTCAGATCCAGGCGTCACCCCATCCAACTTGATCAGATCTACTCCCCAGGAAGCAAAGAGATCGACAACCGAGTTGATGTACGCTTGAGCCCCAGGTTTTGTGAAATCTATCTTTTTGTGCCACGGATTGTTTTGGCCGTAACTGAATGCGTTGCCGGGAATGTTGGGTAGCACAATGTCCTGAATCGTATAAGGGGTTCCGAGAATTGGCGAATTCGCATCCCATACTGGCTGCTGCACGCCGGGGATCCAGTAAATGCCCGCCTTCTGCCCGTTATTGTGAATGTGCTCGATCGTTGCCGCGATGCCATCCGGGAACTTAGATGGATCGACGGTTGGTCGACCGTTCTGATCGAAGCCGTTCTGCCATCCCGAATCGATATTGATGTAGATGTACCCGTGTGACTGCAGGCCCGAGGACTTCAACATATCGGACTGCGTCTCGATCTGGCTTTCCGTGGCCCAACTTTCCCCGTGGAGGGTTTCCTGCCCCCAACTTGTCCATCCCAGGTACGGACTCTGTCCCTGGCCATTGACCTGCGCAATGGCTGAATTCTGGAGGACAATTGCCAGCAGGAGAACGACGGCGAAGAGAGGTATGGTTCCGACTTCCAGTTTCATTAACGGACGAATGGCGGCCATGACTGCGAGATTTCCGGGCATGACTTTCTGACAATAGCCACTGCTCACGGCCACTCCCTCCTGGCGCCTGCGCGCTCAGATCGACAGAGACGTGTACGAACACGCTTTTGCGGAGAATTATACGCCGGCCGCGGAGGAGGGAACAATTCTTCTTGCTTTCCCGGCGCAAGGAGCGCCTGCAGGAACAGAATCGCCGCGACCGCACGCGGAGCCGGACAACCGGATGATCTGCGGAGTATCATCGCTAGTCAAGAAGCAGGTAGGCACATCGGTCGCGTAGTTCGGGAATTATGGCTTGGGCATCGACTGCCGGAAGAGCGACAATTGCGCTGTCACTTGCAGGAATTGGGGAATCATTCAGCTTGATGAGGCACCGCGAATGAACACACTTGCAGATCTTTTGGAAGGAATCGCGCGCGCGCCGATCAGGAAGCGCGCCATGACCAACCATGCCGTGCTCAACGAAGCTTATGACTATGCCCGGCCAAGCTCATTTTCGCGGGGCATGCGGATCGACCTGAACGGCCTCGTCATTCTGCTCATCTCCGGCACCGCGTCGATCGACGAACAGGGCAAGAGTGTCCACGTCGGCGATTTTCCCGCCCAACTGCGGCGCACTTTTGACAACATCACGGGCCTGCTGGCCAGTGAGGGCGCCACCTGGCACGATGTGGTTCGCACCAGTTGCTACCTGCGCGATATCGAACGCGATTACGACGCCTTCAACGCGGGACGAACGGCTTTCTTCAAGCAGCAGGGGCTCGATCCGCTGCCTGCGTCGACCGGCATTCAGGCTACGCTTTGCCGCCCTGAACTGCTGGTGGAAATCGAGGCCATCGCGATGTTCAGCCCCGAGGAAGCAGCCGTCAGGAGCAAGGAATAGGTGTCACGCCGCGGGCATCGGTCTTATGGCTTGTCGCGACCTGGCCAAGTAATCCGCGCCGCTTCCTGCTTCTTGCCCCTTTTGACATAAGTCTCAATCTCTTCCAGGGTTTTCTCGCGTGTCTCCGGCAGGCGGATGTAAAGGAACAGCAAGCCGGCTAGGCAGATTGCCGCATATGCCCAGAACACGCCAGCCGCGCCAAGCGCCGCATTCAGCAGGGGAAATGTGTAAGTGAGCAGGAAGCAGGCTGTCCACAGTGCGGTAACCGCAACGGACATTGCGCTGCCACGAACACGGTTGGGAAAAATCTCCGCGATGACTACCCATGTGACCGGCGCCAACGACATGGCGTAACAGGCGATGGCGGCGAGCACCAGCACCAGCATCGGCTTGCCTTGCAGATGCAGGCGGTAGAAGGCGCCGAGAATCGTGTAGATGAGGGTCAATCCGGCAACCCCGCCGAGGAGTAGAAAGCGTCTTCCGTAGCGATCGATCGCGGCCAGTGCGATCAGGGTGAAGACCAGATTCACCGCGCCGGTAATGACGATGTTGAAGAGGATGCCTGAGACCTGGTATCCGGCGGCCGCGAAGATCTCCTGCGCGTAGTTGAAGATTACGTTGATGCCGCACCACTGCTGCAGAACGGCGAGCGTTACGCCCAGCAGAAGAACCTTTGCCATTCCCGGCGAGGAAAGCTCGCGCAAAATTGAGAGTTGTGGGTCGGCACCGCCGGCAGCCTTGAAATCCTCGAGGACCTGCCGCGCATAAGGTGGGCCGCCCAGCCGCTCAAGCACGCGGAACGCCTGCTGGTCGCGGCCCTTGGCAGCCAGCCAGCGCGGGCTCTCGGGGACCAGAAACGTTGCTGCTAGAAAAAGCAGCGAGGGAATCGCGGTGACCGCAAACATCCAGCGCCATCCCCACTGGCCGTTCCACGACGAGAGAATCTCGTACGCCGTAGCGCCGGGCGGGACGGGGCGCGCGATCATCCAATTCACCACCTGCGCCAGCAGAATCCCGACGACGATGGCCAACTGGTTGAGTGAAACCAGCCTGCCGCGCAGATGCGCCGGCGAAATCTCCGCAATGTACATGGGAGAGATGCCGGAAGCGAGGCCGATGGCGTAGCCGCCCAGCATTCTCCACATCACGAAGGCGCTGAACTGAGACGCCATGCCGGTTCCCAGCGAAGAGAGCGCAAACACCAGCGCGGCCAGCGTCAGCATCGGTTTTCTGCCGAAGCGATTGGTCAGAGCTCCAGAACTCACGGCGCCGATCAGGCAGCCGATCAGCGCGCAACTCATGGCCCAGCCCTGGAGCGCAGGCGAATCGAGATGAAAGTAAAGCTCGTAGAAAGGCTTTGCGCCGCCAATCACCACCCAGTCGTAGCCGAAAAGCAGTCCGCCCAGCGCGCCGGCGGTGGCGGTCAGCCACACATACGCCGGGCGGAAGGAGCCGTCGTGCTTTTCGATTGCACCGGAGGAGGACAGGGGCGCGATCATGGTGCAGCGCGCTCCACCTGCATCTCCGGAGCCACCGGGCGTTGAAGCTTCAGCCAGCGAAGCAACTCTGCGGCAAGGAGATGATTGGGGTCTTCAACAAGCAACTGTTCGAACTGGTGCGCAGCTTTCTCCGCATCGCCGAGACCATCGCTGACCAATGCGCTCAACAATAGCGTGTCCACGCGATTTCGTTTGACCGGGTCGTCGTCAAAGAGCAGCAGGTTAGGCAGGGATGTGGCAAAGTAATCGATCTTGGACTCGGTTCTTGCCAACCGCTCGGCAAACTGCGCGAGGCGGGATAAAATCGCGCTGGCCGCCCCATCGTCGTCCAACTTGCGTAGCGCCAAAGCCTGGAAATAGGAGTGGGCTCCGACTGCCGGGAGCGGCGCCGCGGCCGTTTTCCAGTGGTGCCGCGCAAGTTCCACGTCTCCGAGCATCCGTGCCGCCAACCCCGAAAAATAATCCAGATCTCGTTCCAGCGTGAGGAGATGCTTGCCTTCGCCAAGATTTTCAGGGTAGTGGCGCGCGGCCTCGAAGTGCTCCAGCGCCTGGGCCGGCATTCCGGCAGCAAGCTCCGTCAAGCCCAGCGCGCGATGTGCGTGAACATACTGGGCCGACACCAGGCCCTCGCCGCCTTCCCAGGGACTGAAGCGTCGCGCACTCAAGCGCTCCAATGCTGCCTGCCATCGCCCGGACTGGTTCAGCAGCGTAATGTACTCCACGCTCAAATCGTCTCGGAATTCAACCAGATCCTCGTGCCCCTCCAATGACCGCAAACGCTCTTGGGGCAAAGCCAGCCCCGCCCGCTTTTTCAGCTGGTCCCACTCATACAGCACGCGTGCGTCTTCAGGGCTGACGGCGAAGGCGCGCGCATACATGCGGTCGGCGGCTTCAGGATTGCGCAGTATATTGAACTCGGCAATACCCAGATTCCGGAAAGGAATCGACAGCTTATCATCCAACTCCACCGAGTGCCGCCAGCAGCGGATCGCGTCCTCGTAGCGGCGCTTGTCATAGTAGAGATTGCCGAGATAGTAATGCGCCCGCGCGCTGGCCGGATCCCGCGTGATCGCATCTTCCAGCACGATCATTTCTTCGAGCCGGGCAGGAAAGCAGTAGCGTGGCGAAGCTGACTCGGCCTGGCTTGCATAGTGGCTGGATTGCTGTTCATCGCCGAGTGAAAAAGCGAGCCACGAAAGCGTGTACCAAAGCATCGGATGGCCGAAGCACTCCTCGCGGCTGCAAGCCCGCAGCAGCGAGTAGGCATCTTCGCGAAATCCGGACCAGGCCAACTCGTAGCCAACGTCGAGCAGCGTCTGGATGTCTCCATCCAGTGCGGCAGCGAATGCGCGCAGGTCCTTGTCCTCGCGGCTCAACAGGAAGCGCTCGGCCAACATGCGGAAGCAAAGCCTATCCAGCGCCAGAGTTTCACCGATCACAGCCTTCGCATCGGCGGTGCGGCCCATGCGGCGTAGCAAGGCCGCCTTCAGGCCGCCGGCATTCAGACTGGCGGCGTTGGTAAGCAGGCTCTGCTCCACCTGCTCCAAGGCCACGCGCAGTTCGCCGCGCTCCGCGCTGATTGACGCCAGCCCATAGTACCCCGCGCTCTGCCAGGCGTAGTTCCAAACGGATCTGTGAAATGCCTCGGAGGCGCTGGAATTCTTGCCCTGGTATAAGCGCGCAAGGCCAAGGTGATAGAACGGCTCCCCATCATACGGATTCGGATTCCTGAGCGTGAGGCGGTGAATGGCGCGAGTAAAATGCTCTTCCGCCTCGGCAAACCGGCCCTTGCGCAAATCCACGAGGCCCATCGCATTGTTCAGCCGGGAATCGTCTGCATCGCGCCTCAGGCCTTCGCGCCAGTAGTCCTCGGCACTCCGCGTGGCATGACGGTACTGCTCAAGATGCAGGCCGGTCACGTACAGCTCATCAGCGCTCGCAATCTCTGGGGGTGGCGGCGGCTCGGTGGCTGGGCCGGGCAGGGTGCGGTCCACCGCCGTTTCCGGCCGATAGACAATTAGCTCCTTACCTTCGCTATCCAGCACGCAAAGACGGTATTCTTCGGACTGGATTGCGGAGTGTTCGATGGTGCAGACGAGTGGCTCGCCCGGCGCCAATTCAACTTGTTCCTCGATTAGGGTCTGCCCCTTGCAGGTGAGAGTCACGCGCACTCGTCGCCGCTCGGTGACGCAGACTCCCACGCGCACACTGCCCGCATCGAACTCCAGATTCACGGCTGCTTCGGTGTTGGCGTTTTTCACCGGGCCGATCTTCTGAATCGGGTACCAGTACTGGCTGAAAGTTTTTGTCTCGTAAGGTTGCAGCCAGGAGAAATCCGGCTGGTTATCCGTATAGGCGCCCGCCATTAGCTCTGCATAGGGGCCATCGGCGTCGGTCAGGTTTCGGTCCCAGGCGTAACCGAACTCCGCGTTTCCCCAGGTCCACAGCTTCTTGCCCGGCGCCACGAGGTGATTGGACGTGTGCACTATCCCCGCAGCGCGACCGTGATCGTAGCCGCCGAAGAAATCGTACTTCGATTCCGTAACCATGTAGGAGGTTGGAACCGGAATGTTCTTATACCAGGAGATATCCGCGCCGGGGCTGTAATCCACGCCGTAATAACTACCCCGAGCGATTGGGAACGAAGAGATCGCTCGCCGGGCATGGTCCGCGACGAAAGTCACGTCGGGCGGAAAGAATGCCTGATAGCGATCGTGAACCCGTACCGCAACGTTCGCCCAACACAAAAACGTCTGGGGCAGTGGAGTGCGATTGTAGAGCCTGACTTTGGCCTCCACGATCGCCTTGCCGGGCGCAAGATGGATGCCGAACATGCCTTTCATCCGCAGCATGGGATCGTGTTCGCTCAGCCAAACCGTGCGGCTGCCGTCGGCATGCTCCTCGATGGCGGTGTGGACCGGCATATACGTGGACGGCCGATGATGCTGCGGCCAGTTGAACTCGACGCCGCCGGATATCCAAGGTCCAAGTAGTCCCACCAATGCCGGCTTGATCACGTGCTGGCGGTAGAAAAAATCGTATCCATTGGTCTTGTCGAGGCCCGCATGAATGCGTCCCCCGATCTCGGGAAGAACCATCAATTGGACGAATTCGTTCTCGAGGAAAACGGCCTTATAGGTGGCATCTACCTTTTCAAGAGCTACGCGGTCAGTAAAGGGATTGGGATAAACCCTCCCGCTGCTTCCCTGGTAAACCCGCTTCTCGAGAAACATGGGATTGGGGTCGGCTTCCTGAACCGGATACGTGGGAATTGTCACGCGCTCTTCCCAGCAGCGAACCGGCCCGGATTCACGCCCTTGGCTCATCGCTCGCACTCCTCGGCAATTGAAAAGATTGCCCCGCCATCCTGAACGGTCCGCCCTCTCGTCAGTCGGCAACCGGGAAAGAGTTGTTGGTGCCGGTAACGTACACGATCAACGCAGTACCTGTCAATAACCTTTCGACAAACTGCATTGGAATTCTGGCTTCGCGGCCCGGTTCCATCTGCTGAAGCTCCGAAGGAGCTCATCCTGCCGAGTATACGAGGGACGGATCGCCCTTGGGCTCCGCTGAATTGCCGGGGTAGTCCTTCCTGCTGGTAAACAGAGCGAGGTTACTGCGAAGGATGATGTGGGGAGCAAGGCGTGTCACCGGCTCAGGCCTTACACCGTGTAACAGGTAGTCGAGAAGGAGTTCGAGCGCAGTCTTGCCCTGGGCAAACGGCCGCTGATAGAGGCTCGCAAGAATCTTTCCGGATTCGATATAGGGAACCAGCTCAGGGAACAAATCTGTAGTGATGACCTGAATCTCGCCGAAGAGTTGCTTCTCCTCCATGGCGCGGAGCACGGGAATGCTGTTGGCCGTGCTCAGATAGATGCCGAGTGGGCGCGGCTTGCGGGAAAGCAGTTCGATCGCCTGGCGGTACGCAATCTTGCCTAGCTCGTGAGATTCCATGGCCGGAAGCAGAGAAAGATGGGGAGCAAGCACAGCCAGGCTGGCCGCAAATCCACGAAGCTTCTCGGCATGGTCCAGTGTGGTTAGCTCTCCGGTGAGAGTCGCAAGCGGCCCCGTCTTTGAGATGACGCGCGAGAAGAGCTCTGCGGCAATGGCCCCGCTGGTAAGCGCGTCAACGGAGACCGCAGCCAGGCGTCCGCTGTGCGGGGCGTCGCTGGAAACGCAGACAATGGGAACCCCCCGCTCGGCCAGAAGGCGAAGTGCCGGCTCGATGCGGCGAGGATTGCCGGGCGCAACGAGAATACCATCGAACTCTTGCTTGGCATCGGCCGCGAGCAATTCCACATCGCCTTCATCGAACCTGGGAAAGGTGCGAAAGACGAGATCGACGTTGACGCCTACCGAAGCGACATTGACGGAGCGGACGCCGGCGCGAAGCGGATCGAAAAAGGAGGCGATCTCGCGGGGAAAATAAACTCCGATGCGCAGTCTGCGATTGAGCTTTAGAGAACGCGCGGCAAGATTAGGACGGTATCCGAGTTGCTGGGCCTTCTTCAAAACCCGGGCCCGGGTACTGGGGTTGATCCCGGCTCGCCCATGTAATGCGCGATCGACGGTGCCGATCGATATGCCCAGTGCCTTTGCAATGTCATGAATGCTGGCAGGCTTCATATGCGTTCGACCAATCTTTCGTTCATACTCCGCGGGTTCCTAACTGTAACTTTTGGGCCTTTCGAAAGCGGGCAAGAGAATACCAAAAGAACAGGGCGGTTGAACCGCCCTGTTCGAGTTAGCCGCGTAGCTTTCCGCTAGAATACATACTTTCCTGACAACTGCAAGAAGCGCGCGTCAGGCGTGTTCGACTGGAAGCTCTTGGGCGCAGTGATGAGACCGGACGCCGGGCTGGTGCTGGCCGTTGAAGGATTATTCCACGTCGGATCGTTGAAGATATTGAAAGCATCCACGCGGAATTGCAGAAATTGTTCTCGTATCGTGTTGAAGTTCTTGAACAGCGACATGTCCGTGCGCCAATAGCCGGGGCCATAGATATTGTTCTGCTTGCCCCCGAGGAATTTGAGCACCGTAGGCGTATCGGTGATGGGGGCGGCATACTGACAGGCCACGCCGCCGACGACCGTGCCGACCGGGCTTCCCACCGGGCAGATGAGATTGCCCGCGAGCGGATCTGCGAATGCGCAAGGATTGTACCAGTGAGTGCGGTTTCGCGTGGTTGTGGAGCAGTTCGAGCCCGAGCCGCCGGGCGTAAACGGATCGGCGATCTTGATAGCATTTGCGCTACCGCCGGCGGCCGTTGCCAGTTGGCTGCTGACCCGGAACGGAGTGCCGGTCTGCGTAGCAAAGACAGCGCTAGTCGACCATCCGCCAACAACGCGATCAAGCAAGCGCGAATGATTCAGGAAAGCCCTTCCCTGGCCCAATGGGAGCTGATAGTTGCCGTTGAGAGTGAAGCGACTGCGGACATCATAATCGGAGTTGGTGTACTCCGCGGGGATACCGAGCAGATAGTAATCACGTACTCCGATCGCGCTGGAGAGACCGCCTGATGAGCTGGAATCGTCCAGCAGGTGCGACCACGTGTAAGTGGAAAGGAAGTACAGGCCGTGCGAGACCCGCTTCTCTAGTTTTGCTTGCAGCGCGTTGTAGTCGCTGATGCCGGAAAACTGCGTCGTACCCGTTCCACCAAGGAGAGGGAACGGTTGGTACGGAAGCGTGCTGACACCATTCCTGAGCAGCGCCAGCGAAGAATTAGGCGCCCAGTACGTAGAGAGATGACGCGATTGATTGCCAACGAAGGCCGCCGAGGCTAACAGGTTGGGCGTAAATGCGTGCTGAACCGAGAGACTGTAGTTCTCCGTATACGGCGTCTTTATGTGCGGATCGGTGGCGTGGAAGCCCGGCTGCGAAGGAGAACTCGTTGTCGTCAACACCGGCATTCCACTTTCCAGTGTGTCAGCGATAGGAGGGCAGCTTGCCACCGCGCATGTCGGGGTTGGGACTGTGTAGGTCAGATTGAAAGGATAGTTGGCGCCGAGGTTGGAATTACCGTCGCTCTCCAGGCCGCCGTAGAAGAAGCCAAAACCACCGCGGACCACCGTCTTTGGATCGAGCATATAGGCAAAGCCAAGGCGCGGAGCGAAGTTTGTGTGTTGCGAGGTTACCAGGCGAGAATTGCTGACGTACTGCACCGAGACGTTGCTGCTCGCCAGTAGCGCGAGAAACGGTGCACTGAGTGTGTACGCATTCTGCACACTGGCTGGGAACTGATATGCCGCTGTTCCTTGCCCGAAACTCACAGGCCCGGTCATAACGAAGTTCGCTTGCCTGTTATGCGACTCGGCATATGGCTCGTACCAGTCATAGCGCACACCGAGGTTCAGCGTGAGTCGGCGCCCGACACGCCAGTCGTCCTGCACATAGCCAGAGTCATACCACTGCTGGTCGTGTACACCTGGAGCATTGGTAATGTACGCCGACTCCATGTCGTCGGCCAGGAAATCCGCGACGCCGTAACCTGTGAAACTGGTTCCGGGAAGTTTGGTGTAATTGCCGTTGAACGTGTAGTCGCCGCGCGGGTCCTGGGCGTAAGTATAGTAGAAGCGGACGTTCTCAAGCGCCACGCCGAATTTCACCGAGTGATTGCCGAATGTCCTCGTCAGGTTATCCGTGATCTGATAAACGTTCTGCGATTCGTTTGAAGTTCCCTGCGATCCCCACGTCGTAAGATTGCCCACCGCGACGAGCGGAAGTCCGTCAAGAAGTTTGCCGGCTTCCGGAACCCCCCCAAGCCCGAGTGCAGTTGAGACGTTGGGGTTATTCGCGTTTGGTTGAAGATAATCGAAAAATCCCCAGTTATAGCCGAAGCGAAACTCATTGATGGCTTTCGGACTAAAGGTGTGTGTCTCGCTCAACATGCCGTTCTCGGCAAGATTCGTGTCATACTGCCCGCCGTACGGGCTTCCGTCCAGGATGGATCCCAGCGGCAATGCGTTCTCTTTAATTTCGTGAACGTAGCTGTAGCGGCCGTAGGCCTGGTCCTTGGCGCTCAGATTGTAGTCGATGCGCTGGTCCCACTGCAGAACGTAATCGGCCTTGGTTACGTTGATGACGTAGTTATTATAGGTGTCGCCGCCGTTTGCGTTGGGCGCCGGATACAAGCTAAGAATGTTCTTCGCCACGGCATCGAGTTGGCCGGAGCAGAAGACATTCTGCTGACCATTACAGGTGAGCGGGGTCGTTCCCCCGGTTCCAGGTTCATACAATGTAATCGGTGAGCTTTGACCTGTCAGCGAAGTGTTCAGCAACTCTGAGAAATTGCCCGCCCGCATGTCCGGTGTCGGCACCGTGTAGGTCCCCGGAGAAGCGTTGATGATGCGGTTCAGCTCCATATCGCCGAAGTAGAAGAGCTTGTTTTTCCATATCGGCAGGCCGAGTGTTGCGCCGAACTGATTCTCGTGATACTCGGGAACCGTGAGCGCATTCCAGTTCTGCGCGTTCAGTTTATCGCTGCGAAAGTACTCCCACGCATCACCATGGATATTGTTGGTGCCCGACTTGATGCTGGCGTTCATCACAGCGCCGGCAGAATGGCCGAACTCGGCGCTGAAATTGCTGGTCTGCAGGTCAAACTCGGCCAGCGCGTCAGGAGGGGGGCGCTGGACATAGGTGGCTCCATTCAGGAAGTCGACGAGGTTGGTATTGTTATCCACACCGTCCAGAATGAAGTTGTTCTGCGTGGCGCGCTGGCCGTTGGCAAGAAAATCGCCGCTGCCGGAGCCGCGCGTTCCACCCAGGGGATTCACCACACCCGCGGTGAGTTGTGCGATATAGACCCAGTTGCGACCATTCAGCGGTGTATTGTTGATTTGCTCAGTGGTGACCACCTGATCTACCGCTCCGGTTTGGGTTTCGAGCAGCGGCAACGCCGAAGAAACCGTCACCGTCTCGGAAACCGCACCCGGCTTGAGCGTCAGATTCACGTTCACGCGCGACTGGATATCGACGACGACGTTGGTCCTGGTCGTGGTTTCAAATCCCTGTGCGGTGGCAGACACGCTGTAGTTGCCGATCTTGACCGTCGAGAACACGTAGATGCCGTCGGCATTGGTTTTCTGTTGCTGCACAAAGTCGGTATCGACGCTGGCCAGCGACACGCTTGCATTGGCGACGGCAGCGCCCGAGGAGTCGGTCACCACACCTGTAACCGCTCCCTGGTCGACCTGCGCCACAAGCGCTTGCGCGCCCACAAGAAGTAAACAGAGACAAAGCAGTCCAGACCAGCGCATCCACTTCCGTAACGGTTCGACTTTTCTTCCCATGATGGCTCTCCCATGTGAATTTTCTCGGCCCGCTTCTCAGCAACTCCGCGCGAGGCGGCGGCCAGGTTCCACCGGCGCCCACCCATTTATCAGTCGAAGTGATGAACGGGCTTTGAAGCGGAACGAATGTTAGGCGTATCGGCAACGTATGTCAATAGAATTTTATGTACTGTATGTAACATAACCTAAATAAAGAGGATATATAAAGTGAACGTACACGTAATCTGCTCCCGCAAGTCGCCTTCGAGGCGTCGGGCACTCCCCGCGTGCGATCCGTACGCCGGGTGGTTATCTCGTGTCGAGCTTTCGAGCGGATTTGCGGCGAGTTGGCTGTCGCATGGGGCGCGAGCATGTAGACTCCAACTCGGGACCTTCATTGAATCCGGGAGCCTGATCATGACTGATCCTTCGTCGAATCCCTCGCGTACTCGCCGCGATTTCTTGCGCCGCGCAGCCTGGGCCTCTGGCGCAGTGGCTGCCGCGGGAGCCACTGTTGCCACCGCCGCCGCCCCCGCGGACGCTGCTCCCGCATCCTCTCGGCCGCCGAACGTGCTCATGATCTGCGCCGACCAGTTCCGTGCCGACTTTGTGGGCGCAAGCCGCGAGAATCCTTCTGTGCAGACAAGGCATATTGACGCCCTGGCCGCGCGCGGCGTGAACTTCAGGCAATGCATCTCGAATCAGCCCCTATGTTCGCCTTCGCGCGCTTCGTTCCTTACCGGCCGATATGCCACCGAAACTTCTGTCTGGAAACTTGGCAATGAACTCGATCACTCTCTGCCCACGCTTGCGACGGAGTTCCGCAGGAACGGCTATACGGCAAATTTCATGGGCAAGTGGCACATCTCTCAGACCGAGCTTGAGAGCGGCAGGAAGCAAATGGGATGGATTCCGCCCGGGCCTTCGCGCGGAGGCTTCGACGATCTGTGGGAGGGCGCGAATGTCCTTGAACTCGTCTCGCATCCGTATGAAGGCAGTTACTGGGATAACGAGGGCACGAACATCGGATTCAAGGATGAGTATCGGGTGGACTTCATCACCCATCGCGCTGTCGAATTCATTGCGCAGAAGCACGACAAGCCGTGGCTGCTCTTTCTCTCCCAGCTGGAGCCGCATCAGCAGAACGATGTGGATGCGTTTGTTCCGCCGAAGCGTTATGAGGGCTCCTACGCCGATCCGTTTATTCCCGAAGATCTACGCAACCTGCCGGGGAACTGGCGGTCCCGGATTCCGGGCTACTACGGCTGCGTGCAGGCCATCGACGATTGTGTAGGCGCCCTGGTTTCTGCGCTCGACAGGACGGGGCAGCTCGAGAACACCATCCTTCTCTTCTTCTCGGATCACGGCTGCACCTTCCGCACGCGCCTCGGCGAGTACAAGCGTTCGCCGCATGACTCTTCGCTGCGCGTGCCGTTCGTGATCGCGGGTCCTGGCTTCGATCAATCGATCGTGGTCGACGAGGTGGTGTCGCTCCTGGACCTGACTCCGACGCTTCTTGACGCTGCCGGCATCCGGCCGCCCTCCAGAATGCGCGGCCAGCTGCTGAAGCCGCTGGCACGGGATCCACAAGCGCGAAGCGCCTGGGATTCGGCGGCGTACTTCCAGATCAGCCAATCCATTTGCGGGCGGGGCATTCGCACGCGCGAATGGTGCTACTGCGCCTTCGATCCCACGGTTCAGCATGGAGAGGCTGAGTACGGCACACACTACCAGGATTTTGCGCTCTACTCGATTGCGGGCGATCCGGCCGAGATGGTCAATCTGGTGGGGCGGCCGGAATACAAGGACATTGCGGACCAGTTGCGGGAGGAGTTGCAGAAGCAGATCGTTGCCGCCGGCGAGCCGGAGACGGCCATCGCACCCGTTTATTATTACGCGTAGTCACGGCTGCAGCCCGGCGAGACTTGTCCGGCCTCCAGCGCCATCGGCCATCTTCGCCGTTACTTTGGCGCGCCAACCTCTTCCAAAGTGAAACCTGCGGCTTGAAAGTCGCCGTACAACTCAGCGTCCAGGCCATGCTGCATCCAGTAGGCGCCGCTGGCCACTGCGGGAGTGCGGCTCGCCGCGTTGCCGGCAAAAGCGGCGAGCTTATACATGACGTTCGCATCGAGCCCCTTGAGCTTCAGCGTCGGATACGCGTAGTGTTCCCGGCTGGAAAGCAGGAACGCGAAAACCACAACCTGCTTCCCATCGCGAGACACGTACTCGGTCGCAGATTGCTCGCCGCCTTCCGGAGGCAGAATGCGGTAGAGCGACCCGCGCTGTACGGTTTCGCGAATGGTTTTGTATTCCGCAATCAGCCGCTTCGCCACGGCAAGATCGTCAGGCGTGTACTTGTTCAGATTGGCTCCCACGCCAAGCGCGCCCTGCATCGCCGACAGGAACCTGAACGAAAGAGAAAACGCCGGCCGGTCCGGCGAATTGCCAGAATCCGTCACCCACGCGACCATCAGCCCGGGACTGTAGGCGTACGTGAATCCATTCTGAATGAGAAGCCGGTCCGCCGGATTCGTATTATCCGACGGCCAGTCTTGGTCGGTGTAGCGCATCACGCCCAGGTCCACGCGGCTGCCTCCCCCTGAGCAGCTCTCGATCTCCAGCTTCGGGTACTTGGCGCGCAACTCGGCTAATATGCCGTAATAATTTCGCGTGTAGTCGTAATAGACGTTCTTCTGGTCTTCCAGGGGAACAGCGGGCCAGCCAGGCTCGGACCAATTGCGGTTGTAATCCCATTTCAAGAAGTCGATCTGGTTCTCGCTGAGCAGCTTCTCGAGGGCATCCAGAACGTAGGCACGCACATCGGGCCGGGCCAGGTTCAGCACCAGCTGGTTGCGGCCTTCGGTTCGCGGACGGCCTGGAAAATTCAGCACCCAGTCAGGATGATTGCGATAGAGATCGCTGTCCGGGTTGACCATCTCCGGTTCCACCCACAAACCAAACTCCATGCCCAAGGAATGCACCTTGTCAATGAGCGGCTTAAGGCCATGCGGAAACTTCTGCTGGTTGACATACCAGTCGCCCAGTCCGGCATGGTCGTTTTTGCGCTGGCCAAACCATCCGTCATCCATCACGAAGCGCTCCACGCCGATCGAAGCTGCCTTCTCCGCCAATGCGATCTGCCCGGCTTCATCCACGTTGAATTCCGTCGCCTCCCAGGAGTTGTAAAGTACCGGCCGCAGCTGGGGATGGGGAGCGTTCGGCACAATGGTGTCGATCTCGAGCCGATGCATCAGGCGCGACGCGCCGCCCAGCCCATGATCGCAATACCCGCCGTAGAACGCGGGCGTTTCGAATTTCTGACCGGGCATGAGATGGTATGCGAAATCGAACGCGTTAAGCCCGCCGGTCACGTGTACCTGTTGCAGCGCGTCCTGTTCCACCGTGATTTGCCACGACCCGCTCCACGCCAGGGCTCCGAAGTAGACGTCGCCCTGGTCCTGGTCCTTCGAGATGTCGCGGTCGATGGCGAAGAACGGATTGTTCTGCGAGCCCGTGCTTCCGCGCCTGCTCTCCAATACGATCTTGCCGCCGCGGATGGCATCATCCTGGACATTCCACTCGCCCGCCCACCGGCCGGTAAGGAAGTGCAGGTGATAGTCCGTGCCGCGCGGCAAATTATAGGTTCCCGCTGCCGCTTGTTCGATGGTGAACGGCGCGCCGGTCCGATTCTCAATCTCGGCCCATCGGCAGATAATCCCGGTTTCGGCATCCATTGCGTAGTGGAGCGTGACATACACTTCGCGAGAGATATCCTTCATCACAATGCTCAACGCATCGCCCTCGATCTTGTGCGAAACGTATTTGAGCGCGAGATCGCGATTGCCGTCGGGAAAGGTGATCTTGAGATCCGGTTCAAGATAGAGTCCGCCGCCCCAGCCTGCGAACTCGTGCTGTGTCACAGTGACCGGAGCGTCGAAGGCGGAGGATCCGCGTGGCGAATGGGCGGCCGGAAATGCATCGCCGGCAGAGAGGCGCTCGCCCCAATAGAGCGTCTGGACCTGCTCCTGTTCGTTTACGCCCATCACATAAGTGACGTCTGCCGCGTCCATGCGGAAGACGCGCGAAGTCGGGTCATACGTAACGTGCACGCTGTTCTGCTGGCCGGCCGCGGCCCCGCAGAACACCCATAACAATGCCATGCCCGCCGCGGTCGCGCGCAGCCGTTTCAAAGCAGAAGAAAATGTGCCAGTCATGATGGACATACTCACATACTCCTTGAACAAAAGCTGAATGAACCCGCCCGGCGTCACGCGCATTCCTGGTCGCGCCGGAGGCGATCATTGCCGCCCGGCATCGGCAAGAACCGCTACTCCGTAGACGGGTAATGTCACAGCGCGTTCCACATTCCCTGTGAGCACGTTTCGCATGGCGTGGGGCAGCGATACGGTTTGCGGCGTGTGCCGGAAGTTCTCGAAGATGAATATGTCCTTCCCATTCCCCGTGCGATGATACACTTCGATCCCATCGGGCACCGGCGGCAAATCCGGCCTCACACCACTGGTCATAAGCATCCACCGCGCGGCACGCTTCATCCCCGCCGGTTCCATCCAGACTCCGATATAAGTGATTGTGCCGCGGCCAACCTTGCGGGTAATGGCAGCGGGCTGCTTATCCAGCCACCCATTGCTTATGCCGTAGCGCATCAGCACCTTCACGTCCGGAGCCAGGACTTTCAGTTGCTCTTCGAAGATCGATGCCTTGCTTTGTCCCCAGGTTCCGGAAACGGAAACCGGCGCCGCAAGTCCGAAGTATTGCTCCACTCGCCCACCAAGAATCGCTGCCAGCGGGCCGGGCTGCCGCTGGGGCCAGCGTGCATTGGCGTCGTTTTTCATCCCGGAGCGCAACCCAAGGACCAGGTTTCCGCCCTGCTGCACATATTGGATGAGGCGATCGGCCACTGTTTGCGAAACCACGTTGAGGGCCGGAGCAACCACCAATTCATACTTTGAGAGGTCTACTTCGGGCGAGACGATTTCGATTGAGTTTCCCAGCTCATGCAGGGGCGCGTAATAACTTAGCAGCTCTTCGATGGGATCATAGCCGTCTGTCATTTTCTGCCAGTTCAAAGTCCAGCGGCTATCGTAAGAATGCAGGATAGCTATTTTTGACTCCACGGTTGTTCCCTGTAACGCCGGCCCGGCCTTCTCCATCTCCAAACCAACTTGGGCTATCTCCGTATAAATTGGATCGGGCTCGCCATCCACATCCACAATGGCGCCGTGATTCTGTTCCTGGCCATTCAAATCGTCGCGCCACTGCCAGTAACTCACGGCATCGGCGCCATGGCCAATGTCGTGCCAAATGGTGGCGCGCATCGCTCCTTTATCCATTATGGTGCCGCCGTTATTCCAGGTCGTGGGCCCGGCGGTCGTCTCCATCACCCAGAAGTTCTGATTTTTGAAGCCGCGTGTCAGGTCGTGGGTTGCGCCATTCCGGATGGGGTCCAGATGGCCACGGCTGATGGGATCGTCCCAGGCGGCGAAATCCAGGTCCCGGCTCACAACATAATGGTCGAAGCCGTCAAACCATCCCATCATGTTGGTGGTGATGCGCTGCCGGCGATCCGCATTGCGGCGGATGACTTCGATCTGATTCTGCTGATAGCTGCGCCATGTGTCGCTGATGAACCGCTTCCAGTCCAGCATCAAGCCAGGGTTGCCATTGGCGGACGGGATGGAGATCTGGTCCCAGGAAAAGTAGGTTTGGCTCCAGTATGCAGTCGTCCAGGCGCGATTCAGATTGTCGAGCGTGCCGTAACGCACCTTCAGCCAATCCTGAAACTGCGTGCGCGTGTTCGCATCAAAGGAGACGAATGAGTATTCATTATCAATCTGCCAGGCGATGACATTCGCATTGTGCCCGAAGCGGCGGGCCAGTTGCTCATCGATTTTCTGCGCGAACTGACGGTATTTTGCATTTGCGAAATTGAACTGGCCGCGCTCGCCGTGAGCCGCCACCTGGCCGGTCTCAGAGACGCGCAACGTTTCCGGATACTTCTGTGTGAGCCATGCGGGCGGGGCGCACGTGGGTGTACCGATGACGACGTAGATGCCATGTTTTGCTGCAAGGTCGATCGCTCGTCCCATCCACTCGAGATCGTACTGCCCCTCTCGCGGCTCCAGACGGCTCCACGCAAACTCGCCGATGCGCACCAGGTGAATGTGCGCCTTTTGCATCAAATCGAGGTCGGAGTTCCAGCGCGACTCCGGCCATTGCTCCGGATACCAGGCCGCGCCCAGCAGCAGCGGCGGCGGCGCGGGAGCACCGGCTGCATTCTCCGACGGCTGACTCTGCCCAGCCAGAAGAGCCGATAGGACTACATAGCAAATGCCGGCCAGCATTGTTGAAGATCTGGGAACAATTGCGCCTATTTTGAAGATCACAAGTCCGACTCCGTGCTTGCAAAGCCTCGAAAGCGAAGCCGATTCAAGATTAACGCCCCTTCGGCACGAAGCGAATTGCGGCGCACATAGATTTCTGCGACATAGCTGCTGGATCCCAGGAACTGGAGTGGAACCTGAAGGGTGCGTGGATCCCGGTTGGTGATGCTGCCCAGGTACCATTCGTCGCTATGGCAGCCATGAAAGGTGTCTCCGGGTACCAGAGCATTACCTGTGGCGGCCAAGCGAAGGCAGCGCAGGTCCCATTGGCGGCACTGCGATTGCCGCAGCAAGGGACTTCACAAAATGTCGTCGGTCGAATGCCATTCGCTTGATCCTGTCGGGCAAGCCGCTGCTCTTCAACAGTAGGCGGCGTACCGCGCATTTATTTTCGCGTTGCCCGTATTTGGGCAGATTACTTTCTTGACACAAAAACAGCGGCATTCAACGCATCGATTGCGGCTGTTTGGTTGATGGAACCGTGATTCCTGGCGGGCCGGACCAAATCAATCCAAACGAATGCGACGGACCGACGGGACCAAGGTCAGGAAACCCCTACCTCTGTCACAGTTTGGTCTGCCCGAAGACCAATAATGCCGTTGGTTCAAAAGAAATCGGACAGATCACACATAATCGCAAAAATACTCCAAATCGTTCCTTGAATAACTCCTCAGAATCGATATTCGAGCGCCATTTGACCTTGACGACCAGCGCTGGCTGAGCTGATCATACCGGCCGTAGATGTGTTCGCCGTATCTCCAGGCTGCCCGAAGTTCACATTGTTGAAAACGTTGAAGAACTCAAACCTGAACTGCAGGTTTTGTTCGTGGTAGGTGGGGAAAGCCTTCATCAAGGCCATATCCCAGTCCTTATAGCCCGGCCCCTGGACGATACCGCGGTTCGAGTTACCGAACGTGTACTGTGCCGGCGCCTGGAAGCATGCCGTGTTGTACCAATCCTGATACGACCGGCTCGACAACTTGCCGTTGCACGTCCGCACCGGCCTGGTACCGAGCCCAACATTGGCCACGTCACCCGGCCAGGTAATTGTATTTGGGAACCCGGACCGCAAAGTGGTTATGCCGCTGAACTGCCAGCCTCCAAAAGCTTCGTCCAACGCGCCCCCGCGGTTCATGAATTTCCTGCCATGGCCAAAGGGCAGATCGTAGATGTAGCTCGCCGTCAGGTTTTGCGGAATGTCGAAGTCCGACGGGCCGTAGTCGAAGTTGAGGTTCGTCGGGATCACCGTGCCGCCGGAGTTTTCGTTCGAGGCCTGGTCAAGATTCTTGGACCAGGTGTACGACAGCAGGAACGCAAAGTCATTGGTGAAATGCTTCTCCAACCGGGCCTGAAGCGCCTGGTAGCTACTGTGTGCGTCGTACTGGATGGATGTGACCTGGCCGAAATTCGTCAGCGGCCGGCGCGCCTGGATGGCGCCCGGACCGGGCGTCAGCGGCACGTTCAGCCCCATTTCGCGGCCGAGATGAATCGCGCGGTTCCCCACATAGCCCACATCGAGCAGCAGATTCGGCGAAAAGCTGTGCTGAATATCCAGCATCCACTCGTAGATCGCCGGCGTGCGCCGGTTCTGCTGCACGGTGATGGGCGCGGGCACCCCGCCGACTGCCGCCTGGCCCACGGGGAACGGACTCGCGGAGTTGAGCGGGTTGCCGGCGGCGGCATTGAATGTGTAGCTGGTAATGAACGGTGGATTGCTTGCGAGAGTCGTCAGCGCCAGCGTCGGGGGATTGGAGTAGAAGATGCCACTGAAGGCGCGCACCACGGTGCTCGGCATGAATCTGTAATTGATGCCGAGGCGCGGCGCGAAGTCTCGCAGGTCGGAGTCCCACAGCGCCTGCCCGGGAGCAATTTGCTGGAAGCCACCCGGAGCCGTGTAGTTAAACAAGGAAACGCGCCCGTTATGTTCGTTGGCCGGCGCATCCAGCTCATAGCGCAGCCCCATCTCGACAGTAAGTTTTGGCGTAGCAAGCCACTGGTCAGCGATGTAGAGGTCTGTCGCCGTACGGCGCAGGTCGATGACCACCGGCAGAGTTGCCACCTGAGTTGAGGCGGGCAAGCCAAGCAGGAAGTCCGCCAGGGCGTTGCCGGTTCCTGCCGGATTGGTGTTAGTGAAATTCAATATTCCATTAGTGTTGTCGTTTACCTGCCGGTCGGAACGATAGCGGTCAAGTTCGAAGCCCATTTTCAGCGAGTGCTTACCCCGCGTCAACGATACATCCGAAGCTATTTCGTAGTTCTGATCGGGCTGAATGAGGGGTGCGCCGCCGTCCAGGCCAATGTCGGTGAAGTTTGTAATCGTGAACAGCGGATACGTGTTCATCAGGCTGTTGGCGCCGGGGTAGTACGGGTTGTTCATGCTGAACAACTGATTCATATTCGTGCCCGGCGGCACCTCGGGGTAGAGATTCTCGTTATGCTCCCGGTTAAACGCGAGGCGTGTGGCAACAACCGCCGTCGGCGATAGCACGTGGGTCTCTATGAACGCCAGGTTCCTGGTCAGGATAGGGGCCTGGATCAAGTCCAAAACACCGACTGTATAGCTCAGCTTGTCGACGAAAAGATTCCGAATAATGTAGCGGCCGCTCAGTTGATCGTGCTGCCCAAAGGATTGGTCAACCTTGGCGACCCCTTCGTCGTCGTCCCGGGGTGTCGGTATCAAGTATCCGAAGTCGTTCCCGCCGTTGACGGCGGGGTTTTGATTGGGTGGCGGATCGAGCGCCATGGCAGCTGTGGCCGTCGCGGAAATCCGCCCCGGCGGTATCTGATTGCCCGGAAAGGGCAGGCCCGTGGTGGGATCGGTGGCAGCGCTGGGTAGTGTGCCCCCACGCTCTGCCTGGGTAATCGTGTTTTGAGACAAGATGGAGTCAGTAAAATTTCTCAGCCCTTCGTAAGCCACCATGAAGAACGTGCTGTTCCGCCGGATGGGACCCCCGAACAGGCCTCCAAACTGATTCTGTCGCAGGGGCGCCTTAGGTCCGGTCCGCGAAAAGAAGTTGCGCGCATTCAAGTCGGTGTTTTCCAGATATTCCCACGCGTTGCCATGGAAATCGTTGGCTCCGGATCGCAACACATAGTTGACGTGTGCCCCGGCAAATTGCCCGTATTCCGCCGAGTAGTTGCCCGTCACCACGTTGGATTCCTCCACGGCATCGGGCATCGGCACATAGCTCGGGTAGTTGTAGATGCCGATGTTCATGTTGGCGCCGTCAATGGTGTACTGGTTGGAACTGTCGCGCAACCCGTTTGCCGTCACCGTCACTCCATTGGTGAGCGTCACCTGCAAAATCGCCGAAATCGAGTTCTGGCTCGGTTCCATGCCGGGACCCAGCAATGTCTCCGAGAGAAGGTTTTCATTATTCACCGGCAAGTTTTGGACTGTCGCTGTCCCGAGTGTCTGGCCGGTCGTAGTGTTCGCCGTCTCCAGCAGCGGCGCCTGGGAGGTCACTGTCACCACCTCGGTGGCGCTGCCCACGTGCAGCAAGAAAGTCAGGTGCTGCGTTTCCTGGGCATGCACGGTAACCGAAGGGTTCGATGCCTTTGAGAATCCCTTCGCGTCTACCTCCACGTGATAATCGCCCGGCACCATGAACGGGAGGTTGAAATCGCCGGACTCGTCGCTGTGCGTGGTGGTCTCAATGCCGGTCGCCACGTTGGTCGATTGTACCGTCGCATTCGCTACCGGCGCTCCAGTCTCGTCTGTTACCGTGCCCAGAATGCTGCCCCGGTTTTCCTGGGCCTGAACCCTGTAAAGCAGCGGTCCTGCCATTGTCAGCAGCAGACACGCGGTTCCTGCCGCCGCCTTTGCAAGTGATCGTATGCACGAGTTTGAAGAAAACGTTAAATACCGTTCGGTGAATCGCATGGCCAGCCTCCTTTGAAATGTTTATTCGTTTTTTGCAGTCGCTGATGATGCTCAGCACGGTCTCAACAAGGGGGAATGAAGAGGGCAATCAGATTTTGATAAAGGTTCGGGTTCTATACAGGCAATAAAGGCCCAGCCACAGAATGCTCATGGCCACAAACCAGCCAATCGCGTCGTACCAGCGGCCCGTGTATTGCGCGAGTCCTCCCACCAGCGTATCGGCCATCATGCGGAACGAGCGCGAGAATAAGCCCCACGCCATATACGCGACAATGGCGTTCATGCCTATCACGATGAACGGAAACGCCCATCTCCGGTAGCGCCGCACGTCGATAATCCAGTAGAAGAGCGCCAGTGCAAGATAACTCCATCCTCCCGCCCACAGGACGTAGGTACTGGTCCAGCGGTTCTTGATGATCGGAAACCAGAAACTCCACACCCATCCTGAAAGCAGGCAAGCCGCACCCAGCCCCAGCAGCCACAGAAGTTTTTGGCTGTCAGGCTTGCGCGAGCGCAACAGGTAGGCTGCGAAAACCCCCAGCATGGCCGTGGCCCCGTTTGTCATGCTTTGCAGGATCCAGCCGTTGTGCCACCCCGCTTGCAGCTTCCCCAGCACAAAGTTGTTCAGCCAGTCCCCCAGGTTCAGCCCGGGCTTGTACACTCCCACCACATGCCCTGGGACTGGGACGTAGTTCATCAGCGCCCAGTACACCACGAGCAGCGCAACCGTCATCACAATCTGCCCGCGCACACTGAGATTCAGCAGGATGAATGACGCCACCATGTAGCCCAGCGCCAGCACCATCAGCACGCTGTAGCTCGCCGTAAGCTGGTGTACGTTAAACGACAGCAGATGCCCGTGGATCACCGCTCCCAGAATCACCAGCACCGCAACGCGCTTGAAGACATGGGCGTAGATGCTGGCCTTGCTATCGCCTCGCGCCATCCGCTTGTCGAACGAAAACGGCATCGAAACTCCGATTGCGAACAGGAAAACGGGGAAGATCAGGTCATAGAGATGGCACCCGTCCCACGGCACATGCTCGAACTGAGCGCCCAGCATTTGCATCCAGCGGTTATGCGAATTCGAGGCCAGTGCGCGGACCACATCGTCCGCGCCGATAATCAGAAACATGTCAAAGCCGCGCAGCACATCGACGCAGACCATTCGCCCGCCCCGCAGCGCAACCTCCTCCGCGGAGCTGGCCCGGGGCGGTACCTGGCGCTTCGGCGCGTGGGCACGCCTGTCAACCTTCGCGTTCGCCTGGCCTCTCTGGTCCTGCATCAGCATGGCTCACCCGTCACCCTGCACCGCTGTCGTCCCTTCGCTTGGCTGCAACGCTTTCCGCATCTCGCCCGTTGTTCAGTCTGCGTCGAAAAGCCCTGAATACAGGCGCTGGACCCGCCCGACCGCTGGCCCGATAAGCACATTTGTAATATAAGCAGTTACCAGTTCGGTCGCCGGGTGTCAAGGAATATTTCAAAAGGCAACAAATTGTGCCAATAGGAAAACAACTTGCAGGGCCTTCGCAGACGGTTCCGCGCGATCGTCAGGCTGCGCATACCCGCACGGAAACCAGGGAATTCACAGCGCGAATTGCGGGAGCGATGGCATGCCGCGAGATACAACACGGAGCAAGGGCGGCGTGTCGGTTGCGTCGATCCGGAAATAGTTTCTCGCGAGGTCGAAGCGGCAGGAACGCTGTACCGAGGTTTCTGGAGTGAAATGCGCTCGGGCTTCAGCGATCGCGAAAATCCTGCCTGACCGAATGGGCGCGAATCCGCTCAGGAATTGATTGCCGTAAGAATCTGGCTGATCGCACGACTAAGTTCCGTTGTGGCTTTTAGAAGCGATGCGATGGCGGGTGAGTCCCGCTTCGGATTGAACCGGGAAGCGGGCCCGGAAATACTCATCGCCGCGATCGCATGGCCTTGTTCATCCAGAATCGGGGCGCCGATGCAGACCGCCAGCAAAGAGCCCTCTCCGCGGTCGAAGGCGAAACCCGCGTGGCGCACGCGCTTGATTTCGGCCCAAAAGTCGTCAGGCTCTGTAATGGTATTCGGCGTAATGCTTTGAAGATGGTGCGGCCGCACCAGGTGTTCGACCACATCCTGCGGAGAGAATGCGAGGATAACTTTGCCCAGGGCGCTGGCGTGCGCCGGAACTGAGGCCCCACGACTTTCCTGCAGGCGCAGCGCAAATTCGCTGGGCACAACTTCGATGTAGGTTACCTTGTCGAACTCCTGTACACCCAGATTCACAGTCTCGTGGTACTTGTCGCGAAGCTCGAGCATCAGGGGCAGTGCCAGGCGGCGCAGTTCTTCGTGAATTGCTTCCTCGTTCACCAGCCGGCCGAGCATCGGGCTTATACGGTAATAGCGATTGGAATCGCGGATCACGTAACCGATCTGCACCAGCGTGTTGAGGATGCGAAACACTGTAGACTTCGCGATGCTGGTATTTTGCGTGATTTCTTTCAGGCCCAATCGCTGTGAGCGTGCCAGTTCCTCAAGAATGCGGAAGGTGCTGCGAACGACGGGAACGGAATATTTTCCGGATTGGTCGGGAGACTTGGAAGTTTGCCGTTTGCGGGTTGCGGCGGTGCTTTTCGATCTCAAATTCATCAGCAAGGAAGCCCCTGAGAGATATTTCTATTGAAACACAAATGCATGCGTCGCGTCACAGCACAGCCTGTTCGCCGTTGCGATAGACAAAGTCAATGCCAGTCGGGGCGCGGTTGGGGTTCTCATAGGTGGCCGGGCTGTCGATGGCGTCCGCGCGAAAACCGACTAAGTCTGCGAAGTAACCCGGAGCCAGTAAGCCGCGTCCTTCGAGCGAATAGCGTTGCGCTGGCTTACTGGTGATCTTGTGTACGGCCTGTGCAAGCGTCAGCCAGCCGCGCTCCCGGGTAAAGGCGCCAAGCAGCAGTGGGAAGGTACCGTGCAGGCGCGGATGCGGCCTGCCTTTTACGTAGAAGCCGTCGCTGATAATCGTGGAGCAGGGATGAGTGAGCGTGATCTGGAGATTTTCCATGCTCTGGTTGAAGCACAGCATGGTCACATCGCCGTCCTCTTCGAGGAGAAGGTCGAGAGTCACGTCGGCAGGGGATTTGCCGCTCTTCTCCGCCAGTTCCTGCAGATTGCTGCCAATCGCGGACTGATTCTTTGCTGTCGATAACGAGGAAATGTAAATGTCGGACCAGCGCCAGGGAATGATGCGGTTCAGCTCATCGTGAATCGCTCGTCGGGCATCTGGATCGCGCAGGCGCTGCAGAAGGGCGGGAACCCCGCCATCCAGCGCGCTCTGCGGCAGCACCTGGGTCAGCACGCTGGAGCCGGCGACGTACGGATAACAATCGAATTCGACATCGACCCCGGCGGCGCGAGCTTCCTCGATGTGAGCTATGGCTATCTGCTGCAGCGGCCAATTCGCGGCGCCCACAGCCTGCAGATGCGAAATCTGCATTCGTCCACCGCTTCGTCGCGCCAGTTCCAACTGCTCATCAACAGCGTCCACAAGCTCGGAAAAGTAGGAACGAATATGGCTGGTATAGATCTTGCCGGCTTTGGCGGTGACCCCGCACAGCCGCTCCAGTTCCTCGGTTGGAGCGCTCGAACCGGGCGCGTACATCAGCCCTGTCGAAAACCCCGCCGCCCCGGCGGCGAAGGCTTCTTCCAGCAGGCTCTCCATGGAGAGAATCTCGGCCTCGCTCAACGGCCCCTGCCGCGGTCCGGCGACGGCGATGCGCAGCGATCCATGGCCCACCAGCGAAACCACGTTCGCAGTGCGGCTCTGCTGAATCGTCCGCAGGTAGTCCTCGCTCGAGTTCCAGCCCCAGCCATCGTCTCCGCAGAAAATGCCGTTGGCGAAGCTGCGCAGATCCTCCGGGTGACGCGCGGGAGGATACGCAGAAAATCCGCAGTTGCCGATCACCTCAGTGGTTACGCCTTGGCGCAGCTTGTCGGTGCGGCCCGCGATCACCTGTAGATCGGAGTGCGTATGCGAGTCGATGAAGCCGGGGGCGAGCGTCAGCCCGGCGCAATCAATTCGGTTGGCATCGGAAGCTTCGATGCCTGCCCCGATTCGGCTGATGCGGTCACCCTCCACGAGCAGGTCGGCCTGAAACGGCTCGCGTCCGCTGCCGTCCACGATCGTCCCACCTGAAAAGAGCAAGGGTCGCATAAAATAGGGTCTTCCTTCTGTGTTTCTATTGGACGTAGTATATACCTATTGAGACAGCGGTTTGTTTTTCGCAAGCATACCCAGGGAGGCGACGAATGAGCGAAATCGAGGCCGTAAAAGCCGAGGATGCGCCAGAACCCAAGGGCCCATATTCTCCAGTGGTGCGGGCAAGCGATTTTCTGTACGTATCCGGCCAGGGACCGATCGATCCGGAGACGCAGCAATTTGTGTTCGGCGACATCCAGGCGCAAACCAGCCTGACGCTCGAAAACGTCGAACGCGCCTTGGCCGGCTGCGGCGCCAGCCGAAAGAATATCGTGAAATGCGGCGTCTTCCTCTCGAGCGCCAGCGATTTCGCCGCCATGAACCAGGCCTATGCGGCTTTCTTCGGAGAAACGCGGCCGGCGCGCACAACCGTTCAGGCTGCTTTGGTAGAAGAGGGCATGAAGATAGAAATCGACTGCGTCGCCTACCTGCCAAGAAACGCCTAGACGGTCAGCTCAAACAGGCCGACCGCTCCACCGCATCGAGAGTGGCCTGGATATCCTCGTCCGTGTGAACCGTGGAGACATACCAGCGGCCGTCGGGCAGGGGAAGGACGCCTTCATCCAGAAGCGCCATCAGGAAATCGCTGTACTTCTCCCGGTCGGCATCAAGCAGGTCGCGATAGTTCTGGGGCTGGCGATCGATGAAGCAAACATGAAACACAGGACCTGCGCCGGAGGTGCACACCTTGTGGCCGTGACCCTCCAGAATCTGCGCGATCCCCCTTCGGAGAGCCTCCCCGCGCCGGAACAAATCCACATAGATATTCTTGGTCCTAGTCAGCTTTTGCAGCGCGGCCCGCGCGGCAGCCAGCGCGATCAGGTTGCCGTTCAGCGTGCCGGCATGCACCACTTCGCCGCGCTCGATGTAATCCATGTACGTCTTGGGCCCGGCGAGCACGCTCAAGGGTGCACCGGCACCCACTGCCTTGGCGTAAGTCGCAAGGTCGGGCAGCACACCATAATAGCCCTGCGCTCCGGAAATTCCGAGCCGAAACCCGGTAATGACTTCGTCAAAGATCAGCAGAGCGCCGTGATTGCTGGTGATCTGGCGCAGGAACTCCAGAAACCCAGGTCCCGGCGCGATGCAGCCGCTGTTGCACATCATCGGCTCGCAGATCACAGCCGCGATTTCCCCGTCGTTTGCCTCAAAGCAGGAGCGCACGCTTTCGACATCGTTCCACTGCGCAATCAAGGTGGAGTCGGCCGGCAGTTGCCCCATCCCCTCGTGGATCGGCTTTCCGTCCGAAGCGGCAATTCCTTCCCGCGAAGGATGGTAACTGAGCAGAACGCTGTCATCCCATCCGTGGTAATGGCCCTCAAACTTCAGGAATTTGCGCCTGCCCGTGATGGCGCGCGCCAGCCGCAACGCCACCTGTACAATCTCCGTCCCGCTGTTTGCAAAGCAGACGCGATCCGCGCAGGGGATTACGCGAGTCAACATCTCTGCGACTTCATATTCCAGGTCGTGCTGCGCGCCAAAAGTCAGTCCTTTTCCGATTTCACTTTGAATGGACTCAATGACCTCGGCAGGCGCGTTGCCCAGGATGTTGGGACCCCAGCCGAGCGTGTAATCCAGATAGGAGTTTCCATCCACGTCCTGCAGGCGCGCGCCCCGGCCATGCGAAAAGTAAAGTGGATACGGCCGCGCGCTGCGGCGCAGCCCGCTCGAAACGCCCCCGCTCAAGCTCTGGGAAGCTCTCTCAAAACGCTGCAGGGAGGCGCCGGTCTTGCCGCGCACGCTGGCCTCTCGGCGAAGGGGAGAAAACGAATGAGCAGGCTCGGCGAGAGTGATTTCGTTCCCCATGGTGTATTTTTGTATTGAATCAGTCATGTTTCATTTGGTCTCGGCACTTTATAGTGAGGGAGCGAAACGCTAATGTCAAGACAGTTTGGCCAGACTGCGGAAACCGTCGCAGCGCAATTCACGGGCGCTTCACCGGCCTGGGAGGATCAAGCTTGTCCATCTCTGAGGAAATTCCCCAGCTCAACCGAGTCGTCGGCCTCTGGGAGTGGTTTTCTATGGAATCGTGCGGTCATCTGGATCAGCCTGCCACGCGTTACCAAAGAGTTCGGAGCCACTGGGTTGATCGTCGGGCTTCTCTACTTGACGTGACGCGCCAGTTTAACTGTCCTTTGATACAACTACAATTCAGCGATTCATGAAGGGAAGCAATATGTCGCAGGCAGAGCGAAAAAAATCTCTGGTCGCGGTCATCGGACTGGGGTTGATGGGACGCAGCATCGCGGCCTGTCTAATGGCTGCTGGGCATCACGTGATGGGCGTGACCGACAACCTTGAAGCCAGCGCGGGCACGCCCGAACGGATTCGCGCTCTGCTAGCGGAAATGGCCGAGGAGGGCCTGCTCACCGGCCCTGTCGGGCCTGTCCTAGAGCGCTTCCGTCTCACTGCGGAGCTGCCCGATATCGCCGGCGTCGAAATTGTCTTCGAGTCCGTGACCGAGGACGTGAACGTAAAACGCGAGCTCCTGCATCGCATCGAGCACGTTGTCTCGCCAGGCTGCATTCTGGCCACCAACACTTCGGCCATCCCGGTTTCACTGATGCAGGAAGGAGCGGAGCGTCCGGAGCGGATCCTGGGCCTCCATTGGGACGAACCGGCTCACGTGACCCGTTTCATGGAGATTATCCCGGGTAAGGCGACCGCGCCCGAGTATCTGGATCGCATTGCAGAGCTCGCCCTGGCGTGGGGCAAAGAGCCTTCCACGCTGCGCAAGGAGATTCGCGGCTTCATCACCAATCGTATTTCCTACGCCATGTTTCGCGAGGCATGTCACCTGGTGGATTCCGGGGTTTGCACCGTGGAGGATGTGGATCGTTCGCTCCGCAACGACGTGGGCTGGTGGATTCCGTTTGCCGGCCCATTCCGCTACATGGACCTGATGGGCGTGGAAGGATACCAGCGCGTGATGCGCGATCTGCTTCCCGACCTGGCCAGCAGCCCGGAAGTTCCGAAGCTCATCCGCGAAGTCGTCGAGAGCGGGGGGCGCGGCATCTCCAACGGCAGAGGCTTCTACCAGTACACGCCCGAAGAAGCCAGGGCATGGGAAGAAAAATTTATCGAGTTCAACTACAGGATTCGTCGCCTGACCGCCGAGTACTCCGCCATCCAACATGGGCGCAAGGACGATGGGCGCAAAGACGACGGGCGCAAAGAC
>Ga0182024_10003209_pt1 | contig 39313 bp, 32 predicted proteins | sample P32metaG_FD_120480 | JGI IMG/M metagenome (GOLD analysis project Ga0182024, IMG submission 120480) | Permafrost microbial communities from Stordalen Mire, Sweden - P3-2 metaG (Illumina Assembly) | ecosystem: Environmental > Terrestrial > Soil > Wetlands > Permafrost | place: Sweden: Stordalen...
ACGCGAAAAGGACGGGGCACCCGGCCGAGGGGGGCTGTCCCTACATGAGTATTGGATTACTTCAAGCCTTCGACAAGATAGAGGTCGGAGAGTGTGCGCCCGTATTCATAGATGTAAGTCTTGGCATCGGGAGTGATCAGGATCGGGCCAATGTCGGTCACGCCTGCGCTGTCGGCCGGTATAATTTGCCGCCACGGCTGTTTCTGTCCCGTTGTCAGATCCAGGCGCTCAACTCTGGCAGGCAATTCGCCGGGTCGATAAATAAGAATCGAGCGGCCATCCCCGGCCCATCCCACGGGCGCGTCCCCCAGCGGGAAGCCGGAGACCGGGCGGGGATTTCCTCCATCGACGGGAAAAAGATAGCCCTTCAGGTCGGGGCCAACGGCAGCCACAAATTTGCCGTCAGGCGAAATCACGAATTCGTTCGCGCTCACACCCTCCGGAGAAAAAGCTCGTGGGTTGCCGCCATCGATGTCCTGGACATACAGGCGCATGCCATGTTCGGGTTCATTTCCCAGAAAAACAAATCGTTTGCCGTCGGGAAGCCACCGGGCCCGTCCGTGGTTGATAGCATCATGGGTCAACTGCCGGACTTCTCCTGCGCCAGTGGGCAGCAAGGTAAGCTGCGAGGGCGGACGAGGAAGACTACAAATCACCCACTTCTGATCCGGCGACGCGGCCAGAGCCGCGCCTTCACCGAGGCGAACCGCAGGAGACCCGTTGGTTTCGCGAATATAGGCGGCATAATTTTCTCCACCCGCCTCACCCGATTCGGTAAACACCACCATCTTCCCGTCAGCGGAAAGATCGTTGGGGGCCGACCAGTCGAGCCAGGATAGATCGCGCTCCTTGCTTTCACCCTCGGTCAGCCCCATCATGCCCACACGCAACACATCGCGGGTGAGCAGAACGCGTCCGTCACGCCCCACATCCTGCAGCGTAAGCGTTCCTGGTTCCCGGGCAAGCAGCCTCTCCGGGCCAGATAGGCTTACCGCATAGAGGAACCGCCCGACTCCGACTCGTGCCGTGGTGAACCATACTTCGTCGCCGGCTGGAGACCAGGCCAATCCCTGAGCGGTTTCCCATTCGCCTGAAAGAACTTTCTTGTTCCCCGACAGATCAACGATTGCGACCGAGCCAGCGTCATCGCGCCGCGCGGGGTGATCGATGAAAGCGATGAGATTGCCTTTGGGAGACATGCGCACGTGGCTGATCCATCCACCGGTCTGGTAGAGCACCTTGCCAATGGGATACTCCAATCGGTTTTGTCCGCCGAAATCTCTTACTACGGCAAGATTCGTTCCATCGGGAGACCAATCCGCCCATTGCACGTTATCCAGAATCTCGCGTGGCGCGCCGCCGCCGAGAGGAACCCGGGCCAGGGTTCCGCTGTTAATGAAAGGCTCGATGTTGCGGCTGCCTAGCAGGACGGCCATTTCACCCGACTGCGAGATCGACAGGACTTCCGCGTTCTGCAGGCCGAAAGGCCGCGATTCCGGGCTTTCTGGGCGTGTGGAAAAAATCTCTACGGGATTGGATTCCCAGGATGCGCTGTACAAAATGGTCTGCCCATCGGGTGCGAACCGCGCCATACGAATTCCGCCGTGGCGGAAGGTGAGTTGGTGATAGACCGGCGGCGCGTTGGGTTGTGTACGGCCGCTGCGCCTTCCTAGATAAAACGCGCCCGCTACGGCCGCAATGGCAACAATTCCAGCGACCCAAGGGAATAGTGATTTTTTTGTATCTGGCGACTCTACAGTTGCCGGAACTATAGGAATGGAAGTAGAACTGCTGCCTACGGCAACGCGTCCGGATTCGGTATCGCGCTTTAGTCGCTTCAAATCTCCCCGCAACTCCGCGGCGGTCTGACAGCGCAGATCACGATCTTTTTCGAGCGTCTTGTTGATGATCTCTTCCAGCTTGGGTGGAAGCTGGGGGTTGATGCTGGTAGGCGGAGGCGGCATGCGTTCGAGAATCTGATTGAAGATCACTGCCGACGTGGTACCGGTGAACGGCTGCCTTCCCGTCGCCATTTCGTAGAGCACCACGCCGAAGGAGAACAGGTCGGTGCGCGGGTCCAAGGGCTCGCCGCGGGCCTGCTCGGGTGACATGTAAGCGATGGTTCCGACTGCAGATCCGGGGCTGGTCAAATCGGCTTCGGTGACAGCGGTCGGCATATCCGAAATTCCAGTGGAGCTTCCGCTGGCCGGGCCTCCCGCTGCTAAAGGACGGGTATTCGGGCTGAGCTTGGCCAGACCGAAATCGAGAATCTTGGCATGTCCGCGATTGGTGACGAAGATGTTGGCGGGCTTGATGTCCCGATGCACGATGCCGCCGGTGTGGGCAGCATCGAGTGCATCTGAGATTTGAGTCCCTAGTTCGAGGAGTTGGTCGAACTTCAGCGACTTGCCTTCGATGCGGTGCTTGAGGGTTTGGCCTTCGAGCAGCTCCATGGCGATAAAGTGCTCGCCATCGGCCAGATCGATTTCGTAGATGGTGCAGATATGCGGATGATTGAGGGCGGAGGCGGCACGGGCCTCGCGCTGGAAACGTTCCACAGCCTGCGGATCTTTGGAGAATTCGGGAGGCAGAAACTTAAGGGCGACAAAGCGGCGGAGCTTGGTGTCTTCCGCTTTGTACACCACGCCCATGCCGCCACCACCTAGCTTTTCCACGATCCGGTAGTGGGAAATGGTGCGTCCGATCATGCTCGAGGCCGTCTGCGCCAACAGGCGACCATGCTAGTAGGTCAAGGGGCCGCAAGTCAATGAGAGTGGGGAGGGGCGGTAGCTCGGGCTGATTGACTTTGTTTCCATTGACTCAGTATCGACCGCGCACATTAAGATGGCGCAAACTTTGGATAGCGTTGACAGTAGGTTGAGAGTCCCCTATTGCTTCTCTTGTCCTTCTCATTAGCATTCAGCCAAACAGTGCTTGCAGCAGATCGCACCCTCGTCGCCGAGGGGGGGACTACGTCGCTCGTAAAAAGAGGGGAACAAGCCACTGGCTGACTTGACCCTGTGGCGTCTGAGGAGTGGCGAATACGGGGTGGAGTCGGCAGCCAAGAATGCTCCAATCCTCCAGGTCTTTGGTTTCGACGCGCAGTTCCTTCCAACTGGATATTCACTAAAACTCGGGCCATTGCCAAACAGTCCCCGCGATCCCGACACCCCTCGTTCGGAGAGTATTTCCTGCCAGGACGGGGAACAGCAGTTACTCTGCGACGCCGACTACGATGGGCGCAAATCGACGACATCGATCCTGGCGAAGAAGCTCTATAGTTTTCTTCCCGGGCGAGTTTTATGGATTGGATTTCTCGTGGTTCCTCACTGGCGTCATCCGATCAGCCTCGCTTGCTCGTGCCAAAGAGAGTGTCGTAAACGTCTGTACAATGGAGGAAAACGAAGCCAACATTGATGAAATCGCACTGAAGCCGGATAAGCCCATGAAGTTGTCTTTACAGGGGGGAGAGACCGCTCTGGTCATGGGCAAAACACAGGTCGTCAAGAAATACGAATGCGTGGACGTAGGCGCACTGTCGATATGGCGAGTCACTTCGCAGGGTTTAGTGGTTAGCGGAAGCGGGAGATCAAACCCTGCAATTGGATTTGCGATGAGCAATTACTAAGGAATACAAAGCCTGGGGGCCCCGCTCGCTGAATGGAACCAGCCTGCCCGTGGATCCGTTTGGAATTAAGGAAGACGTTCCTCATTTATTGAGCTGTACTCCACCGGACAGACGAGGGCGGCTGTCCCGACATGAGTCACCGCCGCTTACCTCATGTCATCTTTCCTGGTCTCATTTGCGGTGGGCATCTTCACTTCTGTGATGTGAATGGAATCCTTGTCCGGGTAGACGTAAGCATTCGCGTGCACGTAGTGTCCTTCGTGCCCCTTAAGGATCTCCGGATTGTCCACATTCCAGGCTCGTTGATCGGTTACGAACTTCAATTTGTCACCATCTTGCTGAATCGTGCCCATGATGGTTGTCTGCCGAGCCCCGGCAGCCGCCTGAGTCTTTCGTGGCACCTGATTGGGAGTGTCCTGCGTGAGAGCAACGATGCTTAGGGTAAAGCACAGAGAGAGAATGGCCAATAAAATGGTTTTCATGGAAGGAACCCCCGTTCCGAGCGATCCATGGCTCGGCATGTTGTAAGCCGGGAAGGCGGGATGGAACCGCCTTCCCGCGTCAAGAAACTCACAGTTTTAGGCTGCTGCGTGAGCGGCGATCTTATGGAAGGTCGAGTTGACAACGTCAGAGGTCTGAACCTTGGGCGTGCCGTCGATAAACCTTGTCATCGACTTCAACACTTCGGGATAAGCATTGGTGTTGTAAGCTTCCGCATCTGCCTTGTTTTCCCACAGACTGATTGCCGTCACATCCACTCCGCCGGGACCAGCGAAGGTGATTTCGTCCTTGAAGCCCTTTTGTTTACGAAGTAGAGGAAGAATGTCCTTGTCAAACGTTCGCGTGTAATCAGAAAGCATATTGGATTTCAGATGAATCGAGATATTGCGTGCAAACATGGGCAACCTCCTTAGGTTGTCGTTCGCTAAGATAGGGAGAACTTCAGATGGGCTGACTTAGTTCAGGGAACCTGAAAGAGGAGAAGAATGCTCACTCCACCAAACTCTTGCATTTAAGTGGCCCTCTTGCATCAACTGCGTAAGTTGTTGTTTCGATATGTCACAGCGCAGATCGGCACCCCAAAGTCTAGGTACCATCGTGTACGTTTGACTCGTTGGCGAAGTTTGGTGTCATTTCCGGCGGAGATCCTCAATCTCTCTTCAATGCCGTCCAGCGGGCCAGGTGGTTGTGAAACACCGCTGTGCTTTCTATAATCGCGACTCCGGTCGGCAAATGTGAATGGCTCACACTTATCTCCGAGACGCAAAATCTTTGGCCGTCTTTCGATCATTGCCGGGAATACGGTGCAGATCGCTGGGCTTGTTACCGCGTATCTGGCCCTCTCTGCGGCGCGATCAGCAGGTTCGACCGCAGCGGCCGACGTCGCCATGGTCGTGGGATGGGTGCTCCTTTATTTCTGCTGCCATGGCATCGCCCACTGGGTTGCGGGACGGCTTCTTGGCATTCGCTTCGCCTTCTACACGATCGGCGGAACTGGGAATCCAGAAGGCTGGCCCGTTGGGCTGCGGTGGTTGTTCGAACATCTTCCTTTCTTTGGCGTGCAGACGGAGAAGGCTTCCATGCAAAGTGCCAGCCCCATTGCCAAAGCAATCATGTGGTCTGCGGGAGTGACGTCTTCAGCTGTCGTCCCAACTCTGGGTGCGTTTTGGGCATGGCGCTCGGGCGTTCCATGGAGCAAGTTGTTTTTTCTGGTTGCGCTGGGATGGGCGATTGGAACGTTGGCGAGCAACTGGACGAGCCGCACGGGAGACTATTCCAAGGCCCGACGCGTCCTCAGCAATCCATGAGTGATTGTCTGTATTCTTTATGGAAGGGTAGCCGACCACTCGCAAAGAATTTCTTCGCTGTTGGTCTGTTTTTCTGCGATCCCGGCTATAGGAGCTAGCGTCTTGTGCGCAAAGCGGGCTTACGGATTCCCGAGCTGCTCAGACAGTTGGAGTCTTTTTACGGCCAGCAGGAACCTTGCTGGCCGACCGACCCGTACCTCTTTCTGGTGTGGTGGCATTGCGGGTATCCGGCGAGCGATGCTGCGTGCGCGAAAGGTTGGGAGTCGCTGAACCGGAAGACTGGGGTAGAGCCGCAGCAACTCCTCGGAGCGTCTCCTGCAAATCTCGCGAGTGCGTTAAGACCGGGCGGCATGGTCCCGGAAATCAGAGCGCCCCTACCGAAATCCATGATAGATGGAGAACTAACGATGCCCCCACAGCCACAGCCGAAGATCCACTCCCGGCGATGGTCAAATAATTCTGGGTTCTCCCTTGCCGATCCACCGGAGGCACCCTCAGCAGCTTCCACAATGTTCTACACAAAATGACTAACCACACCGCTAAGAAAATTAAGACCAACCCGAGCAAGCGCCCGCTAATCATGTTTGCATTCCAGCTGAGGTGAAGAGCCAAGAAAAAGACGTCCAGCCGCTGCTTGCCTGCTCGTGTACTCACACTCCCGCTGCCCGAAATTGCTTCACGCGCTCGTAGATCCGGATGTATTCCCTGGCGGAGGCGTCCCAGGAAAAATCTTTCTTCATGCCGTTGCGCATCAGCAGTTGCCAGGAAGGTAGATCGCGGAAAGCCAGCAGCGCGTGCTTGATGGTGAGTAGAAGCACCTCGCCGCTGTATTCGGAGAACTTGAAGCCGGTGCCCTTGCCGGTGCGGGCGTCCCAGGGTTCAATGGTGTCGTCGAGGCCGCCGGTGGCGCGCGCAATGGGCACGGTGCCGTACTTCAGGCTGTAAATCTGGTTCAAGCCGCACGGCTCATATTGCGAGGGCATGAGGAACATGTCACTGCCAGCCTCGACTTTGTGGGCAAGCGCGTTGTCGTAAGCAATCCGCACGGAGATTTTCTGCGGATATTGCTTGTTGAGACGCAAGAACATTTCTTCATATTTCTTGTCGCCGCTGCCCAGGCCAATGATCATCAGGTCTTCGCGGACCAGGCGATCCACGATTTGCGCGATCAGATCGAATCCTTTTTGAGATGCAAAACGCGAAACCATGCCGATGACGGGAAGGCGGGGATCCGCATTGGTCATGCCGAAAGTGTTCAGCAGGTCCTGCTTGCACTTGGCTTTGCCGGATAGATCCTCGGGAGAATATTTTGCAACGATGTACTTGTCGGCCTGCGGACTCCATTCGTCGTAGTCCACGCCATTCAGGATGCCGGCAACGGTGGAAGAGCGGTCATGCAGTACGCCGTCCAGGCCGAAGCCGAATTCCGTGGTCTGAATTTCCTGGGCGTACTTGCGGCTCACCGTAGTAATGAAATCCGCGTAGACCAGCGCGCCTTTGAGAAAGTTTACCTGACCGAAAAATTCCATCTTCGAAATGGTGAACAGGTCCCAGGGCAAGGTGAGCAGAGGCAGAGTGTCCGGTGAAAAGAGGCCCTGGTAGCCCATGTTGTGAATGGTGAAAACCGTGGCTACATCGCGGAAGGCCGGGTCGGCCGCGTATTGTGTGTGCAGCAGAACCGAGATGAGCGCCGTCTGCCAATCATGACAGTGAAAAATATGCGGCACGCCGAGAACCTTGGAGGCTTCGAGAACGGCGCGGGAGAAAAGCGCGAAACGCTCGGCATTGTCGGGATAATCGCCAGCAGAAGTGCCATAGAGAGCTTCACGATCGAAGTACGCCGGATATTCCACGAAGTAATAACGCACGCCGGCTAGATTGCCGCCGCTCACGATTGAGCAAAAACGGTAGTGATCATCGAAGGGGATGGTGATGCTGCGCACCACGGTCTGCGGGTCCGCCAGTTTGGTCTGACGATAACGGGGAAGATAGACGCTCACCTGATGTCCGGCGGCGGCGAGGGCCTTGGGAAGGGCGCCGACTACGTCCGCCAGGCCGCCGGTCTTGGAGAATGGGGCACATTCCGAGGCGGCAAAGGCGATATGCATGAGCGCGACTCCTGTGGTCCGAAGCAGGGTCTTTCGGCACAAGCTATTATTAGGACAGCACACCTAGGGCGGTATCTCGAAGAAACGACGCCTCGGTGCACTCCACGCTTGCGCTGCAGACTCGCGGGGTGACGGTCAAGTCTAAAGCCGGAGAGAAAGAGGGTCAATGTGCCGAAAGTCTCGGCCGCGCGGCCAACTCGCGCAAAACCAAAACTGGGCCAGCATTTTCTGGTGGATGATTCCGCAGCCATGCGCATTGTGGAAGCGCTGGGAGATATTTCGCAGAGCACGGTGCTCGAAATTGGGCCCGGCCGCGGCGCTCTGACTTCCCTGTTGGCGCGGCGGGCGCGACGGTTGATTGCGATTGAACTGGATCGCGTGCTGGCGGCGCAGTTGCGCATGAACTTTGGCTTGACCCCGAATGTGGAGATCATCGAGGGTGACGTGCTGGCGATGGATTTCCATACCATCTTTGGGCCGAAGCCAGGCAGCACGCGTCCGGGGATGGAGCAAGCGCCGCAGGCGGTGCGGGTGGTTGGCAATCTTCCCTACTTTATTACTTCGGACATTTTGTTCCGCCTGTTTTCCTACCGTCAGTCTTTCGAAACCATTGTGTTGATGGTGCAGCGCGAGGTGGCCGACCGGCTGGTGGCCCGTCCCGGAAAAAGCGATTATGGAGTGCTTTCGGCGACCACACAGCTCTATGCCCGGGTGGAAAACTTGTTCACGCTTCCGCCCGAATCGTTTTCGCCGCCGCCCAAAGTGCATTCTTCCGTGGTGCGGCTCACTATCGCACCAAGAATCGACGACTTGCGTGTACCTGAAGCTGCGTTTATCAATTTTCTGAGGTTGGCGTTTGGTCAGAAGCGGAAAACGCTTTGGAATAATTTGAAATCCGACTACAAGCCAGAAGTCTTGCGGGCCGCGTTGGAAAAAGCCGGGGTGAAGCGGACGGTGCGGGCGGAAGCTTTGTCGTTGGAAAAGACTGCGTCGTTGTTGCGGGCATTGTTGGATGGGGCAGCATAGGAGTTGGGCGCATTGAGGGATTGCCTCGGGCGCTGAAGCGCGCGCAAAACATAAAACCGTTAGCGCAGCACTGAAGTGCTGCTCCACCCAGGATCGGTGTTTTTCGGCAACCAGCTTCAGCTTCTGAGCTGAGTGAAAAAGTCATCCATGACCGAAATCGTACGCCATGCTGCCGTGGCTGGACGGTTCTATCCTCGAGATCCCGACGTTCTGCTAGCGGAGGTAAATTCTTACCTCTCGCGTGGCGAAGAGGACGCGACGGCGATCGGGTGTGTGGCGCCGCATGCGGGCTACATCTACTCTGGACACGTCGCGGGCGCGGTCTATGCCAAGGTAGACCTTCCTCAGCACTATATTGTGTTGTGCCCCAACCATACCGGCATGGGCCAACCGCTTGCGATCATGAGCAAGGGGACGTGGCAAACGCCGATGGGTCCAGCACGCATCGATTCCGATTTGGCGGAAGCACTCAAGCAACAATTCTCGCTTCTCATTGAAGATCGTGAAGCCCATCGCAGCGAACACGCGGTCGAAGTTCAGCTGCCTTTCCTGCAGGCGCGAAGACCTGACTTCACCTTCGTGCCAATTGCGCTGGGAACGGGCAAGTTCGAAATTCTTGAAGCGCTGGGTGAAGCGATGGCCGAAGTCCTCAAAACGCAACCCGAACCAATCTTGATGATCGCCTCCAGCGACATGAATCACTATGAGAGCGAATTCGTGACCCGGGTTAAAGACCACAAAGCAATTGAGCGAATCCTGGCGCTCGATCCTCGCGAACTGTTCGATGTGGTGATGAAAGAAAACATCAGCATGTGCGGCTTTGGACCCACGGTCGCCATGCTGACGGCTGCCCGGCGTCTGGGAGCCACCAACGCCGAGTTGGTCAGATATGCGACTTCCGGCGATGTCTCTGGAGATCGAGAGATGGTGGTAGGATACGCGGGCATTGTGGTGCGGTAGGCCTCGCCCATCAGAGCGAGGCCCAAGCAGTAGAACTACTGCTGTTTCGAGGCATCGACCGCCGGCGCGGCTGATTCCCCAATAGTTGCGCTGTCGGCGTGTTGAACTGGCGGCGGCGCGCCGGGAGTTTCGCCAAATGACCGTGCCGGCGGTTCGACCGCAGGGACCACCACGGGGTGGATCTTCACTGAGGAAAGAATCGCTTCCAGACGGCTGAATACCCGGTCGCCATTCACTTTTTTTGCGGACTTTTTATCGGACGTCTCCGCATTAAGGGATGTTTCCAACCCCAGTTGCACTTCGTAGCAGGTACCGTTGGCAAAACCGGCGTAGCTGCGCCACTCGGAATGATTCTGTCTTTCTGCACTGGAATTTTCCGTCCAATGAAATTCCACTCCGTTGACCTTCTCCGTCATTACTTCCGAATCCTCGTGGGTAATTACGGATTGCTGACACGCCTCTTCCGTCAGGGTGCGATTGACACTCACACTGAAATAACCGTCGTCAAAATCGGTTTTCGGATACAAGCTCTGCGGCACTTGCACCGTCGCCAATGGGACTTCGCCAGGATCGCCGCCCATCGACTGTTCCAAAGCCGCGGGTTTCGCATCTCCGGCCGCCACATTCAATTTCTTTAGCTTGTAACTCAGCGGATAGCGAAAGGAGATTCCATAAGCGTCGTTGGTATAAGTTGCGGTGGGCGACCTTCTTTGCACAATCCGCTTCGGCGCTGCTGGCTGATGTGTGGCTGACGATGCAGTCAACTGTGGAACGGGCGAACTTGGCGCCGATGGTGGATTCGGGGACACGACTGCCGCCTGCTGTTCCGTCTTTTTTGAGCATCCGTAAATTCCCAGCAGACCGACGAGCATCAGTGAACTGCCCAATAAGGCCGCTCTATAATTGCTGGTCCGTCCCATGTGCTGGTCTTCGTTTCGATTTGGACCCGAGCTGTACCGCGTTGTGGTTGTGTCTTCATTTGACCGATTTGGTTGCTTCATACCTGCCTCCCTTTTGAACTGCCTAGCCAGACAGATGGCACGATGGCAACCATTGGACAAGACGCTCATTCGATGAGACTTACGGGATTCTAGATGGGAGCGAGTTGCGGCCTGCAAGACACCATGTGGCAGGGGATACACAGGTCTTTAGAGTTTTATTGATTGCAAATAAGAAGGCGGCCCTAAGGCCGCCTTCTTGAGCACAATGACTTACTTTTTCATTTGCCGTGGTGGCCGGGAGCAGGCGCAGCGAGCGGAACTGGAGACGGTGCTGGCATGGGCAACCCTGCCGATGACCCAGAACGCGACGTGGATTCTCCATATCCTGACTCCCGAGATGGGGATACCGGCACCGTGTGGATCCGAGTGGTCATTTGACCTTGCTCCTGAACCGATTGCGAAATCTTCGTCAGGTTCTCCACACTCCCACGCGGAATTCCCAGCCCGGCGGAGTTATTGCGTACCACCAGTTTGTCCGAGAACCGCCCGACCGTCGACACCGGCCCCCGATTCACAACAATCGTACTTTTTCCGGTACCTGCCGGAGGCTGTGGCATGACGAAATTATGTGGAGGATTGACCACGCGCGGAATGCCGGAGAATGCTGTCCACGCCCCACCGGGTTGCCAGGCCCATCCATAGCCAGGCGCAAACATCCACGAACCGTAGTGGTACGGTGTCCATCCCCATGGATACGCGGAAACCCAACCATAGCCCATGCCGGGAGAAAACGCCCAGGCACCATCCATGAATGGGTCCCAACCCACTCCAGCAAAGAAGGGTTGCCACATCATGCCGTAGCCCGGAGCGTTGAAGAAGTTGCCATAGTAGGCCATGTCGGTGGAGCCGTAGGCGTAGGGTGAATAGGTATTGGAAGCGGTATTAGTGTAACGCTGATGATATTGGTCTTGTGCCTTGTCCCATGCGTCGTAAGGATCAGAATCAATATTCTTTGCCAACTCGTATTTGTCTTTATCGTCCTTGCGGAGCTCGAACCTGGCCGTCTGATTCTTGCCTATTTCCACCATGCCCGACGGAGCTTCGACCTGCACGTCGCCTTTGAAAACCGCGACCGAGGCCTCACCGTCACCCAGGTCGACGCGCAGGTGAGCCGCGTGATTGAATACGAATTTCTCATGACCAAACGTTAAGGTGAACTGATCGTCTTTCGCGCCAGAAAAATTGATGTAGGCCGTGCCTTCCGCAACGTTCACGCTTGAAGCTTTGCCGCCGGAATCAAGCAGGGCGAGCTGAGGAAATTCCACAACCGTGTCCGGAGTAATGCGCAAAGTGCTGCCATCCTCGAACTCGACTTCCGCGCGGCCCACACCTTTTGTGCGGAGTTTCACACCCTGGGTAAGGGGCAAATTCAGAAATGCTTTCTCGTAGCCTTGTCCGATATTGCGATCGATCTGCACATTGCCTTCAACATCGCTCAAGCGCACGATACGCGCCTGCGAGCCGGCAAAAGATGGCGCGGAATACAACGAAAGCACTAAAGCAGCCAGCACCACCGCAACGACTTCCAGCTTTCGCTTCAACATGGGATACCTCCACTACTGTGAAAGCTATTATCTCTCTGATTGGGGTGCTATGCACCCTTTAAATTGTCACGCGGATGTCATTTCACGGGGGCTGCCAGCAGCCGCTGGGCGCGGGCGCGAACCACGATCATGAGCGAGGGATCGTGGGCAATCTGCTGCAAAATGGGCGCAACAGCCGCCAGCTCTGCCAGACCGTTTTCGTTCAACTGTTGCTCCATGCGCTTCAATTCCTCGTCGAGAGCCGTTTTCTGGTAATGCCGATAATAATCGAGTCTGCGGCCAAATTCCAGCGTCGTGGAGAGCTGCTGGAAGAATGTGGTCAAATCCTGCACGGCTTGGACCGGGGAATAGTTGTACGTGGCTTCCGTGTTCTTTTCCGAATCTTTGTAGATCAGGACCTTAGTTCCTGTGTTTGCGAGGCCTTTCCTGCCCGAGTCGATCTTTCCTTCAAAGTAGTGGGTCTTCTGGGCAAGATCGAAGATCCGCGTAGAAGCGAATTGGGAGACGGTGAACTGCACATGAAAAGAGTCGCCTGCGTCGGATTCAGAGCTGAGCTTGCCGTTCGACTCATAACTGGCATGACCGTCTTCGGAAACAGAGATTGCGTAGTGATCAGGATCGGCGCCGGGAAAATCGAATTTGAAAGTAACTGCGGGAGGAACCTGCTGGGCCGATCCTAAAGACGAGCAAAAAAACAAAAAGCAAGCCAGGGAGAATAGTTGCGATCGAAGTCGGCGCGGATGTCTGAGCTCGGCTAGAAGCATGCAAGAGAATTATGCCAAAAATGCAACAAAAACGCGCCTTTCAAGACTCCCGGTAGTGGTCAAGTTTGAGAACAATTCAGTCGTGAGCTGTTTTGAACTTAAAACGATTAGGGGACCACAAGAAAAACATCTTCGCAGCCACGCCTGCGACCAGCGCAGCCGCCGCCAACACAAGGAGTTTCAGCCAGTACGGTTCCAGTCCACTTGCCCACGAGAGCAATGCAACCATTCCGAATCGCAGGAGCACAAACAACCACGCGATACCAAAGGCTTTCGCGTATCGGCCAATTTGGTAAGTGATGCTGTCCCAATTCACGCCGCTGGTCCTGCCGCCTTAGGTTCCAAAGATCGCACCAATTCTTCCAAACTCCTACGATTGTCAAACTTGACCACTACAAGATTCCCTCATCTTCCCACAGCGCGCTGCCGCTCCAGTGTGGCGGACGTGTGCAAGTGGCAGATTGCGATCGCCAAAGCATCGGCGGCATCCGGTGGCTCCGGAATTTGCGCGAGGTTCAGCAGATTTGTGACCATGTGCTGTACCTGCTGCTTCTCTGCTCGGCCGTAGCCCACCACTGCGGACTTGATGGTGAGCGGCGAATACTCGGTGACTGCCAGTCCGGCGGTGGATGCCGCCAGCATGGCCACTCCGCGGACTTGTCCCAGCTTGAGTGCCGATTTCACGTTCAGCGCGTAGAAGATGTCCTCAATGGCGACGTTGTCCGGCTGATGTTCCTGAATGATCGCACCAAGGCGATCAAAAATTGTAACGAGACGCAGCGGAAGAGGTTGGCGGGGAGAAAGTTTCACGGCTCCGCAGGTCAGGCAGATGAGCTTGCCGTCGAGGCAAAGTTCCACTACTCCAAAGCCGGTGTACTCGGTGCCGCAGTCAATGCCGAGAACTCGCATTGGGAGAAGTCTAGCACCAGAGGGAAAGAAACTGGGTTTACTCCTGATTTCCTACGGCTGGTCGAAAAGCTCAGAGCGGTCGAGGTGCTCGCCCTTGAAAAAGACGATTGAGATGCGCTCAATAGCGCTGATGTCTTCCAGCGGATTCCCGTCCACCAGGAGCAAGTCCGCGTCGTTGCCCTTCTGAATTGAGCCGATATGATTCTCAGCGCGCAACAGCCGGGCGGCATTATAAGTCGCAGCCTGGAGCGCCACGGCCGGAGGGATTCCCGCTTGCACCCAAAGCTCCACTTCGTGCTGGACGGTTGGCCCGTGAATCACCAGGCGGTTGCCTCCATCGCTGCCGGTCACCAGCGTAACTCCGTGCTGGTAGGCCCTTTTCAGATTCTCTGTGCCAATCTTTAAATCCGAAGGAAACTCACCAATTCGCTTACGCTCGGCCTCGCTGTCCTTGGACGCCAGGAACTCCTTCGTACCATCGAGCAGTTCTTTCGGGCCGACTTGCTGCACCAGTGAGCGATCCAACAGGTCCGTTTTCCCGGCAGCGAAATCTCTAAATGCTTCGCCCACGCTGAGTGTGGGATCATAGAAAGTCTTTTGATTGACCATTTGCTGAAAGAGAGCGTCGGGGATGGAGTCACGGAACGACCCGTGCTCAATCGAATCCGTGCCGGCGGCCAGCGCATCGGTCACGTCGCGAACGTCGCCGGTGTGCACCGCGGCGGGCAATCCATCGGCGTGGGCTTGCTTGAGAACCGCCTGCAGATAAGAGACATCCAGCCGGTTAAAGACGCTCGAACCACCGCCCGACTCAAGCACAGCCTTGATACAATCGACATTGGACTGCTTGAGCGCATCCACCTGTTGGCGGGCTTCGTCCGCCGAAGCTGGAATACGAGTGAACTGTGCCAGCAACTGCTGGCGGATATTCTCTGGCAATTCCTTGAAGTATTCCGTGCCATGCCCGCCCGGCGCAGTGAACAGTGGGCCGCAGGTGAAGACCTCGGCGCCCAGCTTCTCGCCGCTATTGACAGTGGCGCGTATTTTGAGCACGGTGTCCAACGCATCACCCACGCTCCTCACAGCGGTGACGCCGCTGTAAAGATATGCGGCGAGATGACGCTCCATCACCGGTTCAGCCTGATAATTGCTCATGTCCGCTACAAATCCGCCGGGCGCACCGAGATGGACGTGCACATCAATCAGGCCCGGAAGCACCGTCTTTCCTGAAGCCTCAATGACCGAGGCTTTCACGGTTTTCGGATCAGGCCCTTCGCCTTCGTAGATCTCGGCGATTTTGCCATCGCGAATTAAAATTGCGCCAGACTCGATCACTTTTCCATTACCCACAAAAATGCGCGCACCGCGAATCAGGTAACTTTCGCGGCGGGCCAGTTGCCGGTCAAGAATTCGCGTCTTCTTGGCGTTCTGCTGCGTGTGGGCTTGCCATATTCCCAGCACGATAAAGGGCAGCAGCACAGCGCCGATCCACAACTTGGCAGTACCACGAATCTTTTCTTCTTTTTCCCAGCGGAAAAGCTTGTAGGAAACGAACAAGCCAACCGCGATCGTGAGAATTAAAGCTCCGGCAGCCTCCCAGTTCGCGGCCAGGCTTTCCTGGCGTACCATCATTCCCTGAATTCCAGAAACCAGGTAAGTGGCGGGCAAGAAATTTGTCACCGTCAGGAGCCATCCAGGAAAGATGGACGTCGGAAAAGTTGCACCGCTCAGAAACAGCATCGGCAGGTAAATCAATTGCACTAGAATCTGGCTCTCCTGCATGGAATTTGCCACCGACGCCAGAATCATCCCGATCGCGCGGAATGCCATGATCCCCAGAGTCAGGAAAACCAGAATCGATCCCATGCTGGACGGCCAGGGCATGGCATAGCCGAAGTGTGCCAGACAAAACATCAACAGTACGAACGGCATGAACAAGATCCAGCCAACGATGGTGGACGCTATCAGAATGGGAGCCGGAGTAATGGGGGTGACTTTGTAGCGGCGAAGCACATTGGTTTCGCGCTCCTGAACGGCGCGCATGCCCGCGCCAAACAGCCCATTGCCCAACACCCCCAGAATAATCACCATGGTCAAGACCTTGGTCATGGTCCCGCCACGGTTCGCATTCATGATCTGCGCGAAAGTGATAAAGAAGATAAACGGGAACAAATAATTGAAGAAAAGGACAGACTTCTGGCGGAGCGCCAGCTTCAGGTCCAGTGCGATGAGTGCCAGATAGCCTTTCATTTTTATTGCAATCGCGATTATTGCAATCGCGTCATTCGCGCAGACGCTTTCCCGTCATCTCGATGAATACATCTTCCAGAGTAGGCTTCTTCAGGTGGACATCGATCAGCTCAAGTCCACTCTGGTCAATCCATTTGATTAAATCCACGAGCGTGGTCGCGGGACGGCGCGAGACCACGGTCATCGTGCGGCCGGTGATGTCAAGAATGGTCTCGATGGCTTCCGCCCAATTCGGACGCTGCGCCGGAATCGGCTTGTCGCAGGTCACCGCAATGGTGGATGCGGCCCGGCTCTGCTGTTGCAGCTTGGCCGGTGTATCTAGAGCGATGACGCGACCCTCATCCATGATGGCGACACGGTCACAAAGCCGCTCCGCTTCCTCAATGTAATGCGTGGTCAACAATATGGTTCGATTTTCTCCGCGTAGTTGTTCCAGCAGTGAATGAATTTCCGCCCGGACTTGAGGATCAAGACCGGTGGTCGGCTCGTCAAGAAAAAGCAACGACGGATTGTTTACTAGTGCCAGCGCCAGTGCCAGCCGTTGTTTCTGCCCACCGGAAAGCGTTCCATAGAAGGCATCTCGTTTGTCTTCGAGCTGCAATCGGCGGAGAAGCTCGTTGAGATTTGTATTCTGGCTGTAGAAAGAAGAAAAAACATGCAGCGCCTCACGTACCCGAATCTTTTCCGGCAGATTGGTGGCTTGCAGGCAGACCCCGATTCGGTCCTTGAGCCGTTGTTTCTGCTTCTCGGGATCAAATCCTAGTACCCGAACTTCCCCGCCAGTACGCGGACGCAACCCTTCCAGGATTTCAACCGTGCTGGTTTTGCCCGCGCCATTCGGCCCCAGCAGCCCAAACACTTCACCGGGGCGGATTTCGAAATCCACGCCTTTGATGGCTTCCAAAGGACCGTAGGATTTGCGCAGGGCTTGAACGGATATGGCTGGCTCACTCATGCGGAACATCCAGCCTATCCAAGAGTGAGGGCGGCGTCAAAGCGACTAACAGCATTTTGGTTGGCGAGCCTTGCGCTTTTCTTGCTCGCGGAGGAATGCCCCGTAGGTGACCCGGCCAGAATCCAGATGGTGCTGGGTCAGAAAACGCTGGTAAGCGGACTCGTCGAAAATCTCGCGGAGGGTTGCCACCAGTAGTGCCAGCGTATACCGAAAACCGGTCGAGCTTTGCTCGACCGGACAGACGAGGGCGTCTGTCCCTATGTGGACCGTGCCACTCGATTTGCTCATGCCTGCTCCTGTGCGGCGAAGCGTGTGGTCACAAATGGCGATTCCTTCACCGTTGCCGGCTTGCGGCCGGAGAGCACTTGCATCCATCCGATGGCGGACTCGATCAAAATTAGCGCAATCATGACGATTAAAATTCCGGTCACCGCAGCATCGAGGCGGTCATTGAAGATCAACCGGGGGTTGCCCTTGCTCGCCGCCAACTGCCGCGCGTGCGCCAGAAATCCGATACGCACATTGGGATCGAAGATCTTGTGCCAGGAGGCGGTGAACGTCACCGCAACCAGCCACACCAGCGGCGCTAGAGTAACCGCGGCGTATTGCGCTTTCCCCATCTTGATGATGACGGTCGTAGCCACAGAGAAGGCGACAATGGCGAGCAACTGGTTCGCGATCCCAAACAGCGGCCACAGTGAATTGATGCCGCCCAGCGGATCTCTTACTCCCTGCCAGAGGAAGTATCCCCAGGCGCCCACAATCAGCGCGCTGGTGGCTAGAATCGAAGGATACCAACTGGTGCGCCCCAGCGGCTTCCAAGCGTGGCCGAGCGCGTCCTGCACCATAAAGCGTCCGACGCGGGTACCCGCATCGAGAACGGTAAGGATAAACAATGCCTCAAACATAATGGCGAAGTGATACCAGAGGGCCATCACGGCCTGCCCACCCAAGCTGTTGGAAAAAATGTGCGCCATACCCACCGCGAAGGCTGGGGCGCCTCCGGTGCGGTTGTAAAGCGTCTGCTCGCCAACGGCCTGTGCAAGGGCATGCATGTCTGCGGCGTTGACCTGAAATCCCCAATTGCTGATCGTGGTAGCGGCAGCTTCCGGCGTCTGGCCCACAATTCCCGCCGGACTGTTGATCGCAAAGTAGATTCCCGGCTGGAGAACGCAGGCGGCAATCATCGCCATAATCGCGACCATGGATTCCGCCAACATTGCGCCGTAACCCACCATGCGAGTTTCGGTCTCGCTCCGGATCAGCTTTGGCGTGGTGCCACTGGCAATCAGAGAATGGAATCCACTGATGGCGCCACAGGCAATGGTGATAAACGCGAACGGAAAGACGTTCCCGGCAAACACCGGTCCAGTGCCATCGATAAAACGAGTAAGCGCTGGCATGTGCAGCGTGGGATGAAGCACGATGATTCCCACCGCCAACAGGCCAATCGTTCCCAGCTTGACGAAGGTGCTGAGGTAATCGCGCGGGGCCAACAGCAACCATACCGGAAGCGCAGAGGCCGCAAACCCGTAAAGGATTATCACGATTGCCAGCGTGGGCGCGCTCAAAGTAAACCACCGCGCCACTAACGGAGTTTGCGAAGCCCATTGTCCGCCCCAGATGGCGAGCATGACGAGAACAAACCCGAGCGCGGAGGTTTCGAGCACCTTGCCGGGACGCAAACGGCGGAGGTAAACACCCATCAGCAGCGCGATGGGAATGGTCATCGCGATGGTGAACGTGCCCCACGGACTGGCTTTCAAGGCATTCACCACGACTAACGCGCAAACGCCCAGCAAAATCACGATGATGCTGGTAACGGCCACATAGGCGACCAGTCCGCCCACGCGGCCGATTTCTTCGCGCGCCATTTCGGTGAGAGATTTACCATCGCGCCGGACCGAGAAAAGCAGAATCACGAAATCTTGAACACATCCGCCGAAAACCGCGCCCGCCAGAATCCAAAGCGTCCCGGGAAGATAGCCAAATTGCGCGGCCAGTAAAGGGCCAACCAGCGGCCCTGGGCCGGCGATGGCGGCAAAGTGATGCCCAAAGACGACCCACTTATTTGTGGGCACAAAATCGCGGCCATTCTCCAGTCGCTCCGCCGGAGTCGCGCGTTGCGCGTCCAGAGCAAGCACTTTAGCAGAAATAAACTTGCTATAAAACCGGTAACCGAGGGCGAAGGTGCATCCCGCAGCCACCACCAGCCACATGGCGTTGATCTGTTCTCCGCGATGCAAGGCAATGGTAGCCACGGCGAGTGCGCCAGCCAGGGCAATCAATAGCCAAATTACAATCCGCAACGGTTTCGGCATTGGGTTCAATTACTTGGGCGCAGGTATTGTGGACAATTCAACGCCTGAGCGCAATTCCCTAGAAAGACTCTGGCGAGCGACGCGATCGGGACAGCATCAAGATTTTCAATCATTATCATCTGGAAATCGCGATCCAAAGCAGCTTTCGTTCCCCCCGAACTTTATGGATTTAATGATAATCTTACTGTTCCGTCTCAGGTGACAGGAGCTTGAAGTGTATCCACCGTGCGCCCTGAAATGTCCTAAGCAAGACTGAGCAGTGGAGCAGCACACTTATTACTGACCCCAAGGAGCAGGCAATGAAAGTTGGTGTCCTGACCGGCGGAGGCGATTGCCCCGGACTAAACGCAGTCATCCGCGCCGTGGTGCGCAAAGGCAGCTTCCACTACGACGACGAGTTCGTAGGATTTCTCGAGGGCTGGCGTGGTCTGATGGAAGACAAGAGCATTCCCCTTGATCTTGAGGCAGTGGCCGGAATTCTACCTCGCGGCGGCACCATCCTTCGCACCTCGCGGACAAACCCTGCCAAGAAACCGGATGGTCTGGAGATTTGCATCGCCACTCTGAAGCGACACGGCATCGATGCCCTGATTGCAATCGGTGGGGATGACACTCTGTCCGTCGCCAAGAAGCTGGGTGAAAAAGGTGTGAAAGTGGTGGGCTGTCCCAAGACCATTGACAACGACCTGGCCGGCACCGACTACACCTTTGGATTCGATACAGCAGTCAACATCGCAACCGAAGCCATTGACCGCGTGCACACCACGGCCGAGGCCCACAATCGCGTCATGGTAGTGGAAGTTATGGGCCGCGATGCAGGTTGGATCGCCATCCACAGCGGTGTGGCTGGCGGCGCGGATGTGATCCTTATTCCCGAGCAGCCCTTCGATGTTGACAAGGTAGCTGACACCATCCGGCAGCGTCACGCTCGCGGCCGTTATTTCAGCATCGTGGTTGTGGCCGAGGGCGCCAAGTTCACGCCGGATGCGCAGCAGGGCGCACTGATTGTGCAAGATCTCGGCAAAGATGAATTTGGACACGCGCGACTGGGTGGCATCGGCAACACCCTGGCGAAAGAAATCGAGAAACGCACTGGGTTTGAAACCCGCACCGTAGTGTTGGGTCACATTCAACGCGGCGGATCGCCCAGTGCTTTTGATCGCGTGCTGGCCACACGCTATGGGCTGGCAGCGATTGACATGGTGCATCGCGGCGATTTCGGATGCATGGCCGCTCTACGCGGGAATAAACTCATTTCGATTCCGCTGGCGGAGGCCCTCTCAAAGAACCGCACCGTGGACCAGGAAATGATCGATGTGGCTGCCGGCATCCTCGACAAACTTGCCGACGACAGGGAAACGGTGGCAAAGTAGTGGCGCTAAGTGGTAAAGCAGTCCTTCCCTGCTGGTGAAGCCTTGCTTTCACAATGACCTGGGCCATCCTGGTTATCGAACTAGACCTGGTCCTCGCAGTTATCGCGATGGCCCTGCTTTGGCCGCGGGCAGAATCCTCGCCTGCGGCGTCTTCTCCTTTTCCTCGCTGGTTCCGGCAACTCGCAGGGAAGAAAAAGCTCTCCGTGCTGCTGGTGGGTTTGTCCGTTCTCCTGCTTCGAATTGCCCTGATTCCACTGCTTGGAATTCCGCAGCCGGGCATTGCGGATGAATTCAGCTACCTGCTGGCGGCTGATACTTTCGCACACGGTCGCCTGACCAATCCGCCCCATCCCATGTGGGTACACTTCGAGAGCTTCCACATCATTCAACATCCTACGTATATGTCCATGTACCCTCCGGCGCAGGGATTGGTGCTCGCCGCCGGGCAACGCCTGGGACATCCCTGGATTGGCGTACTCATCGTCACTGCGGTCATGTGCGCGGCACTGTGCTGGATGCTGCAAGGCTGGCTGCCACCCGAATGGGCACTGCTAGGCGCTCTTCTGGCAGTTTTGCGCCTCGGTATCCTCAGCTATTGGATGAACAGCTATTGGGGCGGTTCTGTGTCCGCACTGGGAGGAGCTCTGCTTCTTGGAGCATTCCTTCGCCTGAAGCGGAAATCAAAAGTCAGGGATGCAGTCGTCATGGCACTGGGCTTGGCGATCCTCGCCAATAGCCGCCCTTATGAAGGATTCATCCTCAGCCTCACTGTCGCTGCGGCGATGCTGGTATGGCTAGTTGGGGCAAAGCGCCCGCCGTTTCGTATCTTGCTCTCTCGCGTGTTGGCGCCGATTGCGATTACTTTGGCGATAACCGCTGTCGGCACGGGTTATTACTACCACCAGGTCACGGGAAGCGCCTTTCGCATGACTTACGAGGTCAACCGCGATACCTACTCCATCGCTCCATATTTTTTGTGGAAGCAGCCACGGCCTGAACCTGCGTATGACCACATGGTTATGCGCACGTTCTACGAAAGAGAGCTTCACGATTACCAACAAAGCCGAACCCCGCTAGGCATGGTCACACGCGCTGGACAAGCTTGTTTTGTGCTGTGGGCCTTTTTCTTTGGCCCAATTCTGACCCCCGCGCTTATCGCGCTTCCCTCTGTGTTTCATGATCGACGCATGCGATTTCCTCTCTTCGCCGGAGCGATATTTTTCCTCGGACTGTTGGTGAACACCTGGCTGTTCGCGCACTATTTCGCGCCGGCGACAGCGCTTTTACTTTTGATTTCGTTGCAATGCCTGCGTCATTTGGCGCACTCTCAATGGCGCGGGCGTCCAATGGGCTTCAATCTCGCGCGGGGAATTCTGCTGGCATGTTGTGCCATCTTTGTCTTCCGGCTGATTTCAGTACCACTCCACGCCAAGACCGAACTGCCTTGGCCTCCCGGCAATCTGGATCGCGCAGCCATCCTGCACACTTTGGAGAGTTCGTCGGGGCAACACCTGGTACTCGTCCGCTACAGCGCAAATCACATTGTGGATTTGGAGTGGGTATACAACCACGCGGACATTGATGCGTCTAAAGTGGTTTGGGCGCGAGATATGGGTGAGGTGAAAAATCAGGAGCTGTTGCAGTATTTCAACAATCGCCAAGCGTGGATACTCGACGCAGATGATTCACCGCCCAAGCTATCGCCTTATTCTGTCACGACTCTTCCCCTTCCATCCACTGCGCGATAGCGCCACACGAGAGGTTCCAGCGCACTCAACACCGCATACACTGCCAGAAGAACCATTACTGGTTCCATGGGATGCCGGTAGGTCGGCCATGTATGGGTGGCGTAATAAATTAACGGAAACATGATCAGAACAATTGCAAACGGAATTGCGTCCGGCTGCTTCCGCCACAAACCAATAATCGCTCCCACCCAAGCCAGCATGCTTATTGGCAACCATTGGGAGGGATCCGGCGTAGTCCAATACGCGTAGCATCGCTGGCCGCAGAAACGCAGAAACCCTCCCGGATGCTGACGAATAAACTGCAAGGCAACATCGCGGTTTGCCTCCATGAAACCGATTTCTCCCAGCCGGTTGTACTCCGCGGGATCAATGAGCGGAAAAGTGTTGGAGAATTCATAGAGTTTGGCCACTCCCTTGTGGTTTCCGATCCAGAGTTCCAGCTCAAGATTGTCACGCACCGGGATCAGCCGATGAAAAGTAGCGTAATTGCGGATCGTCCAGGGAGTAAGAATCAATAGGCTGACAGCAACCGAAGGCCATAACAATTTTCCACAGGAAAGTCCACGACGACGGTGCGTGATCCAGAGCCACAACCAGAACGGCGGCAACAGAGATAGAAAAGTTGTGTTGGTGAGAGCAGCAAATCCGGCCAGCCCTCCAAATAGCAGCCAACGCCAGGTCAGTGAAGAATCCACCACCTTCAGAAGAAGAAGCAAGGCAATGACCAGCAGCAGAGCCGATAGACTGCTCTCCCACAGTCGAATGGAAACCACAGCGGGGTACAGCCAGATGGCCCAAATCCAAGCCGCGAGCATGCCGGTGGATGTCCCGAATACCCGTCGTCCGAGATGATAGAGAAGAACCGCAGTCAGCGCCGAGAACACCGCATTCAGTTCGACCGCCAGCCAGAGCGATAAATCACTGTATGCCCCCGCCAGCTTGAAAATGCCGGCCAGCAAATACGGATAAACCGGGGGCTCAACAGCCGTAGGGAGTAATGGTGTTCGCGGCCACGGGGAACTGAAACCGAAACCCGAGGCGACTGCCCATGCAATGCGCGCCGATTCGTTGTTAGCGTAGAAACCTCGCCAGGCGTTCCCCGGCAACAGTTGTTCCATCACTCGCAGCCGGGCTAGAAGTGCGACGATAAAGATGGCCAACGGCGAATTCAACACGCCGAAGGCAATTCGTGAAAAACGTCGCTGGAAGTGAGGAGATTCCCGCATGAATACGACGCATTGTAGCAGTGGGTCTGAAAACTATACGGTCTGAATCGGCGATTTCCAGCCCTGGTCTCACGCTTTGCGCGTGGAATGCGCGAGCAACACCGACGCCAACACTGTGATCAAGAAAATGGCGCTCAGCGAGGACAGACAAAGCATGCACCATACGGCCAGCACGAACTTCTCGACATAGGTGAGATAAAGAGCAAAACTCAATCCGGCCGCGGCCCCCAGCAGAAGCATGGCGGGAGTTTCGGCCTTGCTGCGGTAGAGGGTCGAAAGTAGCAGTAACGCGGTGTACCCGAGCACCCCAATCAAAGCGACCGGAACGCCGTACACCACTGAGTAAATGCTGCGGTTGACCGTGTCGCAGTTAAAAGTCGCTCCGAAATCACAATAGGAAGACTTCGAACTACCGTAGTGGTGATACAGCGACAGGGAAGAAACCCCCATTCCCACGATCGCGAGCAGCGCAATCAGCGCCAGAATTCGGCTGGCTGTTGAGCTCATGGCAGGCTGCATCCGGTCTGCTCACTCAAGGTTTGCAACGGCTGTGTACCTTCTTTCTTCGATCCATCTGGAAACTGCCACGTCGGAAAGTTCTTGGCGCCGGCCTCCTTGCAGATTGGTTCTTCGTCTTTCGATCCCTTGATTCCACACTCGATATAAGTCACGTACTTGAACGATGCCCCAAACAGTTCCTTCTGCTCGGCACAGTGCGTACACCAATAAAGTCCGTACATCTTCACTTGCTTTTCGGTTAGGCAATTTGCGAAGGCGTCGTATCGGGTCGCGCCTCTCACACGCGCAAAGTAGTACACACCGGCAAAAGCGATCACGATGAGCGACGCAACCACGATGGTCGTCATCTGTTTTGACTTCCCCAGCTGCTTCGACGACCGCTTCTTGCTTTTTTTTGCCATGCGCTTGGCCTTCTTATACCCCCACACTCAAAGCGGCTGGCAAGACGTCCAGTTCCTGACAGTGCAAGGTCAGCACCTCGCCATCCACCATGACGTCGACTGGAGAATCGAGAACAAACTCCACTCGCTTGGCCGCACGCCGCTCCGCCAGGGGATGTTCAATATGGGTGCCGTCGTAAAGCGTTGGCAAGTTGCGAATCAGACCAACGCGTCCAATCGGCCCCCAACGAACATATTCGATCAGTCCATCGTCCATTTCCGCCTTGGGCGCGATCATCATCGTGCCCCCGGTGAACTTGCTGTTGCTGAAAGTAAGAAACAGGCAGGGACGACGATCAATTTCTTCTTCTCCATCCACGCGCAAGGGAAACGGCCGCCGCCGGAACCGCGCCAGACAAATGAAGATGGACGATTGATAGCCCAGCTCTCCCCACCCGCTGAAATAGCGAGCCCGCAGTGTCGCCACGTCAGCAGAGAATCCTATGCTCAACAGATTGATGTAGTGAATGACGCCGTCTTTGTGCCTGAGACGCAGCACATCGCATGGCCTCGAGCGGCCGGCGAGCAGCGACTCGATGGCATACTCGACTCCCTGATCAGTAAAGTCTCGAAGAAACGAGTTGCCCGTGCCCAGCGGCAGGAAAGCAAGCGTCGGGCGTTCCCCATTCTCCGCCCCAGGAAACAGTCCATTCACAATTTCGTAGGAGGTGCCATCGCCGCCGACTGCAATGAATCGGCGATACCCCTTCGCATACGCGTTGCGGGCGAGTTCCGCAGCCTGCTCGGGGCCTTGGGTTTCTATGATATCAATCTGAATCCCGCCCGCCCGCAAGCGATCGAGGGCGGGCTGAAGGAGCTTTCGGGAGCGCCCACCGCCCGCCGCCGGATTGACCACCGCAAGGAATGCATCGCTCATGTTCGTCACACCGCTCTGATGCAAAGGTCGTCGCTTGCCATTTCGTTGTTTACAGCAGAATCACAGCAGCGTCACGATCCAGCTTTTTCCTTATCTCTTCCGCCAGAACTGTGCGTTTGATTTTCATCGACCCTGTGCGAGGAAAATCCTGGTCCCAGAAGACGTAGCCGCCAATCCGCTTGAAATCCGGCAGCCGGCGATTGCGGGCAATGATTTCTTGCCGTAGGGCGTCATTAAACTCCTGGTTTTGTTCCAGACGCAGAACTACAACAAGCATTTCTCGCCCCAAATTCTTGGCGGGCCAAATGTAATTGGCGGAAAAAATTGAATATTCTTTGACGGCCAGACCGTCGAAGACATTTTCGATGTCCTCAGGATAGATATTTTTCCCGCCCTCGGTCACGATCATATTTTTCTTGCGGCCAAACAATTGCAGGTGTCCGCTATCGTCGAAACGCCCCAAATCGCCGGTCAGCAGCCAGCCATCCACAATCGTTTCCGCCGTCAATTCCGGATCATCCAAATAGTGAGACATCACCGCCTTGCTATGAGCGGCCACTTCGCCAATGCCTTCGGAATCTGGATTCAGAATGCGGAGCTCGACGCCGGGTAACGGCTTGCCAACTGTGTCGGCACGAAACGGCTTAAGGTCATTCACCGTCAGTACCGTGCCAGCTTCGGTGAGGCCGTACCCATTGGCCACGGGAATACCAAGATCGTAGAAGAATTGCAGCGTCGAAGCCTCCATGAAGGCACCCCCGGTGAACATGGCCAGCAACTCTCCGCCGAACGCTTTGTGCACCTGACCCAAAAGCTTTCGGCTTAGACGAACCTTGGGCCGCTTGCGAGTGAACGCTCTATTCAGAGCGATCAACCGATTCAGCATGGCGCGCTTGCCTGAAGGTAGCGCTTCCAGCTTTGCCTTGAGCCCACGTTCCAGATTCTTGAGCACCATGGGGACAAGGCTTACGTAGGTGATCTTGTAGCGTACGAAGGCGTCGCGAACGAACTCCGGACGCAGGGTGCGCAAATGCACCACGCAGGCACCGCACACAAATGGCCCAATAAATCCGACCATGAAATCAATCGCGTGGTTCGTCGGCAGAATGCTCAAATAGCGCACGCCGGGCCGGAACGGATACCACGCAGTGAGCGCCTTGCATTGCTCAAGATAATTCTCATGTGTGAGCACGCATCCCTTGGGGCGCCCGCCGGTGCCTGAGGAGTACACAATGCACGCGACGTCTTCGCGCTTCCGTGGAACAAAAATCGGATCACCTTTGCGGCGAAAATCTTCCCAGCGATTCGCCCCTCCAAGTTCCGCGCTCAGCGGGGCTTCCGTGACCAGAACGCGGGGCTTAGGGGTTTTGAATTCAGGTGACTGCAGGATTGCCCGCCAGAGGTGATATTCGATGATCAGCACTTTCGCCTGGGAGTGCGCCAGCAGCTCGAGATGTTCAGCCGCAATCAACTTGTAGTCGAGAGGCACCAGCACGCCACCGCCAAAGAAGACCGCATAGGCCGAGATCAGCCACTTCGACTGGTTGGTCATGATGATGGCAGCTCGATCCCCAGGCTTGAACTCAGCATCCTGCAAGGCCCGCGCCAAAGGCAGCGCCATCTCTTTGAAGTCAGAGTAAGTGAGGCGTGTCTTCTCCTTGTCCCGGTCAGCCTCAATCAGGCAGGTTTCGTTCAGCCAGTGTTCCAGCGCGTCCCGCAGCGCCGCACCCAGGCAGGTGTATTGATCAAGATTGAGCATGAAGGATTATTTCACCACAATGAAACGCGGTCTGGAGAAAACCATTGTTAATCAGTTCATTACCTTACCGAACGCGGCCCATCCCGTACTGAACGTCGAACCATCAGAGCAAATTGTCGAATGGCACCGCGAGTGGAAATTGACTCGTCTGTGCATTCGGCATTGCTTCACAATCTGGCTTGGATTTTGTCTGCCAATGTTCGGAAATCCGAGACTCCCTGCAACTCATAATCCGGCAGTTCCACGTTGAAGTGATGCTCAAGACGGGTCAGTAGATCCAGCGTCTGCAGGCTGTCAATCCCGAGCGTTTTAAAGAAGTCATCATCGGGCGTGAGCTTCCCGCGCGGGACTTTGAAGTGTGTTGCCGCAAGCGTAAGGATTTCACCTAGAGTTTGATCGGGTGTTCGCATAATTTTTTCGGCGATATGATCGTATTCCTCGTTTAGGGCAAGTACGGTTGCGCTTCGGTAGTCTCCACAAATTTTCGCAAACCAGCTTCGACAGCCGGTTGCGCAAACAGCTCGCAGAACAAGTCGATTTCCCGCCGCAGCTCTTCGCGAGGAATGGGCTTGATGAATTTCTTGGCCGCTGCAGACGTCCGCCGGTCAAACTTCTTGAGTTGCGCAGCGGTAGCACGCGCCACTCTGAGTGACTCTCCTTCCGCTACCACCTGGCTTACAAGTCCAACCTGCTGGGCTTTCGTCGCGTTGAAACTGCGACCGGTCAACAAAAGATCGCGAACCACGCCGTTCCCCAAATCCCGCTTCAGGCGCGGAATTCCACCAAAACCCGGGATGAGTCCTAAGCGCAGCTCCGGGAAACAAAAACGCGCCATCTTATCGGCGATGATCAGGTCGCACACCAGTGCAAGCTCAAATCCCCCGCCGAAGGTGACTCCGTGGACGGCGGCAATCGTTGTCAATGGCGAAGCGTCGATCACATTCATCACATGATGAATGCGCTCCAGAAAATCGCGCACGCCTTTGATCGCGTCGCCATGGTCCATATTCTGCGAACGCTGATAAAGTTCTCGCAGGTCAGCTCCGGCGCAGAAACCGGATTCTAGCGCACTGTAGACAATCACCGCGCGGGCTTCGTCTTTCACTCCATCCAAAACGCTGGCGAATTTCTCCAGGTCGGCCAAAGTAGTCGAGCCAATCTCGTTACATGGCTCACGATGGAGCGCTAGCTCGACCACACCGTCCTGCAGCTCCCACGAGAGCGATTGGCCTTGGAAACTCTTCATACCGCCTGCTTCACCTCATACATCTCTTCGACCTCCGATTTAAATCGCGCTGCAATTAGGTCCCGCTTCAGCTTTCCATTCGCAGTCAGCAAGCCGTTGTCAATCGAGAAAGGTCCTTCGCACACATAGAATGCCCGAACCTGCTTGTAGTGCGGCAACCGCGGATTCACATCATCCAGCGCGGCTTGCATCTTTTCGCGCGTTACACTTCCGGTCACGATTGCCGAAAGATATCCGCGACCGTTTCCCATGAGCACCACTTGCTGCGCCCCTGGTAGATTTTCCAGAAGTTTTTCTTCGATCGGCTCCGGCGCAATATTGTGCCCCGACCCCAAAATAATCAGGTTCTTGATGCGCCCATTGATGCGCCAGTTCCCTTCCGCGTCCACTTCGCCTTGGTCGCCAGTATGGAACCAGCCGTCCCGCAATGCCTTTGCGGTTTCCTGCGGACGATTCCAATATCCGGGAAAAATATTCGGCCCGCGCACAACGATCTCTTCACTTTCACCCAGCTTCATTTCAATGCCGCTGATTGCCGGGCCCACCCGCCCCGCCTTGACCTGACCCGGATCGTCCATCGTGCAAATGGCGGTGGTCTCAGTGAGTCCGTAGACCTGTAATACAGGGATGCCGAGCATCATGAAATATTGTTGCGTTTCCACCTTCAGGGGCGCCGAACCACAGATAAGCGCTCTCAGATTCGGCCCAATCATCTTTTTCCGGATCGTTGGAAAAACTATCGTATTGGCCCAACTCAACCACACCGAATCCGCGAAGCTCGACTGCCCTTCGTGCTTGCGTATCGACGCCGCTTTGGCTTTGCTGTAAAGGCTTAGCGCGATTCCGCCTGTCTTCCAAAGTTGTTCATCCACCGCTTTCCGCATGCGTTCAAGCAGCGCCGGAACGTTAAGGAAGTAATCTGGCCCGGCAGCGCGCATTTCGGTCGCCAGCTTACCCAGATCGGTGTTCAGCGTGAGCACGCTACCGCGCAGCAGGCAGGTTAAAAGCATGATCCACGAGCCTGCAAAACAAAACGGCAGATAGTGAAACACGCGGTCTTGCCTGGGCTTGTTCTCCATCAGAAGATTAAGCCGTCCCGATGTACAACCCAACATGTGGCTGACATTGCCCGCGGTCAGGACCACGCCCTTGGCTTCACCCGAGGTCCCTGAGGTGTAGATGATGGTGACTGGATTGGAATCCTCGTGTGGCGCGGGCGCCCCCGCTCGCGGAGCCGAGTACCCATCAGACTCTCTGCCGACAAGCACATCCTTCAACAAATATTGCGGAGGCGCATCCGGCCAGTTCTGCGTAATGCCTTCTCGCAAAACCGCGTCACCACAGCAGATCAGTGCCGGAGAACAGTCCTTCATCATTGCCACCAGCTCTGCCGGAGCTTGTCGGGCATAGAGCGGAACCACGATCAGTCCTTCTGCCATCATCGCCAGATCGAGTGCAGCCCAGTCGATGCCGTTGTGGGCCAGCAGAGCGCAGCGGTCGCCCTTCTTCAGTCCCTTGGACGCAAGAAAGGCACAGGCTTTCACCACCAGATCCAGAAGCTCGCGCCCGCTGACTGCAACCGTTTTTCCGTCACGGAGTTCCTGCAAGATGACGGTGTCACCCGCAGTCTCGAGCCGAGCAAAAATGTCGTCGAGAAAACTCATGGGATTTGTTTTCTCTGTGTCTCCGTATCTCTGTGGTGAATGTTCATCACGGGTATGATTCAACAAGGCTGTGCAGGCTTTCACTCATCGGCGGCAAATAATCTTTCCAACTCCACTCGCCTTTGCGCGTCGGGAACTCCGGATAGCGCCGCTGCACTTCTTCCTCGAAATAAACACCCATCCGCGCCATGACTTTCAAGTTCTTTACCACAGTGCGGCCAATGCCGTCGGCAATCCGTTCGCCTTCCGTGGCTAGCTTTTCCAACGCCGCCAGCAACTTCGGTTCCAGGTCGGCATCATCCACATTCATCAATAGTTCTTCGTGCCCGCGCTCACGCATCAGGTTGCGGATGCGTTCATCCATCGTGATCCCCGCCGACGGCACCAACCCCGGCATGGACGTCACAATCCCGTGATAGCGCGACGACGCCATCATGTGGCAGGCGCGCAGAATGCTCACCAGTTCGTACATGTTGTAGTCATCCGAGCTAAGCATGGGAACTCCGCCCAGCTTCTCAGAGATCCGGTTGGCCGGACGCGCATCCAGGCGTTCGGTGGCCACCAGAATCACGAACACCTTTCGCTTTTTCCGAAATGCATCGACGGCATTCGCGATCGAAGTTAGATAATGCTGATACGCGCGATCGGCAGCCGCTCCGGAATTGTGAAAGTAAACCGAGCGGTAATGACTGTCTTTATAGGCACCCGTAAGGCCGTGCAGCGCAAACTTCGCGACCGAGGCCTTCACCGGCCATTCAAAAGGATTGATCGGACACACTACCAGCACAGGTGTGCTGCCGTCCCAACCCACACCACGCAGAACTTTCTCTCCATACTCGGCTGGTCGCGGTTCAAACGTCCACGCCGTGTCCGTGCCTAACTCGGTCGGCACACCCAGTTCGCGAAGGACCGTGCGCGATTGTTCATTCCGCGTGATGACCAGGGAATTCCGGCAATAGCGTGCGCACATGTTTTTAATAGGAGGGTCCATGTGTCCCGCCTCGGAGCCATACCCAACAGAAAGCTTGTTCTGCGCCGCGGCAATTCCCAATGATCCAATCATCATCGTGGTCAGCGCGTTGGCGAACTTGCTCTTGAATGCGGACCCCTCGCACGCTACTACTCCATGGTGTTTCGGCACTTCGTCGGACAGAAATGGCGGAAAGATATCCGGCAAGTAAACTTGTGCCGTGTCCTCGAAGTATCCCTTGGAGCGTTGGAAGTTCTGCGACATCACACTGAACGCCACATTTCCCGGGCCTAAAATGTACCGGAGTTGCCGCAATATTTCTTCGACACGCACATCGGAGCCCATGTTGCGGGTACCGTTATACCCGGCAAACAGCAGCTTCAGCTTTTCTCCCGGCTGCCAGGGTTTCCCTTTGCCCAACATCCATCCCATTTTCGATTTTTCAATGGCGCTGCTGACCCAGGTCTCGAGAATGAAGTCCATCATGCGGCGGACCCTCCCACTTTGGCAGGCCAATCCTGATAGGAGTACGTGAAATTCGACCCCTGGCTAAACTTTAGCAATGGATAGCTATATTGCGAGAATGGCACCGGCTTGCGGCCAAGCTCTGTCGTCACCCGCGTATTGTCAAATACAGTGTTCCACTGCAGGTACGGCATGAACACCTTCAGGAGAGAAGCACCGTACCCAATTCCGCCCTTGCGATTCGACAACGTATTCACCGCGCTCGTGAACGGCTTCCCCAGGACGGGCATAAAAATAGGTGCGCGCTTCTGCCGCGCCGCAGCCAGAGCGACTGTCAGTTCACGAAAGGTCTGCGACTCCACGCCTGACGAAAGATGATAAGTGTCGTACTGCGTCTTCTCCATCTGATGCAATGTTGCGATGGCGTCGGCAACGAAGTCTACATTTATAATGTCGATCTTGTCCTTCGGCCGGAACGGAAGCACCTTCAAGCCGGCGAGAAACACGAACGCCTTCACCATATCGAACTGCGTAGTCTCGGGACGACGGCTGTCGCCCAATACAATGCTCGGCCGAAAAATCGTGAGCGGAACATCACGAAGAAGCTGCCGGATCATGTGCTCGCAGAATTTCTTGGTACGCGCATAAGGATCGTAATCCGAACGCTCCCAATCAATGGACTTGTCTTCGGTGACTACTTCATTCTGCCGTTTTCCAGCCACCGCCACCGTGCTCACGTGGCTGAAACGCCGCAAGCCATGGTAGTGATGCGAACGCCGTGCCAGCTGTAAAACTTCCAGCGTGCCTCGCAAATTCACATTCAGGCAACTCTTCTCGGACTTGCGATTCAGCGATGCAGCACAGTGAACGATCGAATCCGTGGTGTGGATCAAGCGATCATAGTCGTCCCTCACCAGGCCGAAATAAGCTTCCGTGAGATCGCCGCAAAAAATCCGGATCCGCGTCTGTAAGCACTCGTAAAAGCGGGGGAAATCCATGTGCAGTTGCAGGGCCTGCCATAGTCGCAATTCCGCCTCATGCGGATCACGCGCGCGAACCAGCACATTCAGCGACGCGCCGTGTTCATCGAGCAAGTTGGCGGCCACGTGCGCGCCTATGTATCCGGTGGAACCAGTCAGGAATATCGCCACGTTGCTCCGTTTGTGCCGGTTCGCGCGACTTCACCGTTGTCCTCGGCGAAATGCAGGTTCCGCGATGGTCGAGCCTCTAGCGGACGGCCCTCTATTAAAGGATAAGTCCACTTGCGCAGCGCGGGAATATGAATATTGATCCAGTATTGCCACCAGTCAAGCGAGCGTGTGCTATAGCGGAAATCGGCTTTTTCTTCTTCCACCAACGCGTAAGAAAGCTTTTCCACGTTTTCGGCGACGAAATCATGCTCGTTCAGCAGAATAAACGGCTCGAACAATTCGATCAGTTTTTCCACTCTCTCCAGGCTCCGTTCCGTCCGCGCCAGGGGTGTCTTGCGCAACGGTAAAGGCGCCATGATCCGCTGAATTGACTTGATAATCGCCTTCTGTGCCGGCGCTGACATGCGCTGGTAACGTTCCTTGGAGACTGAGATCGCGTCCAGACGCAAGCGCAGCCAGTATTCCAATCCTTCCTGCGCCCGGTAATGCTTGCGGTGCGCCAGTGAAGTCAACTCGATGGATCGCCGCATGTCGCAAGGATTCGTAGCCGAAGTGGCGAGCTGGTACATGGAATCGTTCCTGCGTTCAATCACGGCCGCCGCAATCAGCGTCATTCCCTGGCATACCGAGTCCACAGGAATAATGTCCAGGCGTTTGCGCTCATTGGAAGGCAGTTGGCGGAAAGATGTGCCTAGCAAATAAGAAAGCGACGCCGAAGTATTGATGCCCTCGTTCCAGCCCAAGAACGGCTTCCCGACCGATGTCTCGACAATGGCTGGCCGCACCACAGCAATCGGAAGACCTTCTCCATGCTTGCAAATCAGCGATTCAGCCAGACTCTTCGACAGCGTATAAGTATTCGGCCAGCCTAATTCGTTAGCGCGTTTCTTCCCCGCTTCAGTCAAATACTCGCGCAGCCAGCGCACGCGATTTTTGCGAACCTGGTTTTCCAGCGCCGCACCTTGCAAATTCTTGGCCGCATGCTCCTTGCCCAACGCCTGCTGCCGAAGTTCTTCAGTGACCTCAGCGCTCTCGGCTTTCTCTTCGGCCTGTTTTACGAATTCATGCAAAGACCTCCATTCAGCCTCGGCATCAAAATCCGCCAGACCTACGGGCGTATAGTTTGGACGCAGCGTTTCACTGACCCGGCCATCCCGCGTGCCAGCGACATAACAAGTGGAAAGATGCACCAGGCCCGCATGATCCGAGGCTCGCACGAATTCCAGAACATGCATCGGCGCATCCACATTTGCCGACAACGCCTCGCGCAAGTCAGGATTGAAATCCGTCAGCCCTGAACTGTTGATGATCAGGTCGAGGTTCTTGCGCAACGCTTCCGACGCTTCGGGAGTCAGCCCCAGACCGGGTTGCGAGACATCACCTTCCACAACGTCTACGCGGTCCTGCAGGAAGCGCAACAAATTCGCCCCGTAGCGTTCGTACAGCGGATCGAAGACCGGCGATTCCTCCACCAGCTTCTCAAATCTCCGCTGCGCCGGATTCGATTTCTGGCGTCGAATCAGCAAATAAATTTTCCCGATTTCCGGCAAATCCATCAGCGTGTTCACCAGCCATACCTTCCCGATGAAGCCCGTCACGCCGATGAGCATGACGTGCTTGCCCTCCAGCGCCTTGCGAACCGAGAGTGGTTCCAGTCGAGCGTTGCTGTCAAAATGCACAATTGGACGTTCGAGGTCCTGCACCTGCCGTTCCGCTGCGACCACCGCCGACTGCAATTCCTGTACACCGGCCAGGCCTAGATCGCGCACCAGTTTTTCGGCCGTCCGGCTTCCATCCGGGCCCACGCCGGTAATTCGCGCGAACAGGCCGCGAGGACGGATCACAGGATCAAGTAATCGCCCGGTTCCCATGCCATCGCGAAACTCCAGACGATTGGCAATCAGCCACTTCACTCCGAGATGCTGGGCTAGCGGCCGCATCACGTGGTCCAGCCCCTGGCTCACCAACACAACTTTCTTGCCTGAGTCGACCAGCGCACTAACGGCCTGAACTCCATCGGGTTTCAGGTAGGGCTCCAACTTATACTGGAAGTATTCTTCACCCAGCAGATCCAGCCGGTCGCGACTGATTCCGCGCAACACCGTGTGCACCACCCTGGTGGCAAATACCCGATTCTCCGCGTACAGAAATGGACGCAGCAAGGCCATCAGCAGCATGAGTCCTCGGCGCACCCAGCGTTCTGCAAACGTCTGCCCGTTCCACGAGAAAAAAGCAATAGGCCGGACGGTCGTCAGTTCCAACAGGCTGCCTTCGACTCGCCAGTACACCTCGGCCGCGAAAGCTGAATTGTGATTTGACGGTTTCAAATTTATCTTCGATCCAAGACTTCAGGATCCGGCGCCTTCCCGGCTGGAAAGCGAAGTCTTCTATTGTAAACAATTGTGGCCAAAGGGCGAAACGTGTTCCCCTACTCCCCTACTTCCGAGGGTGCCCCGTCCAAGCCCCGCGCTTGGGCGGGGATTTCAACATCCCAAAGCTAGCTTCTCCCGAATCTCTGTAACGATCTCTTCTGGCGATCGATCCACGTCGATGGTGGCGACATCCTCTGGCTCTTCCAGTGTGGCAAACTGGTTGGCCAGAATCTGCTCCGTGGCAAAATGCCCATGCCGCGAATGTAGCCTCTTAGAAATCAATTCATAGCTGCCCTTGAGATACACAAACTTTACGTCGCCGCTAACGGCCAACTCCAGGCGATAAATCCGCTTTAGTGCCGAACATGCCAGCACAACATTCCGCGCTTCTGCAATCCAGCGATTGATCGCGTCTCGCATAGCGTTGAGCCATGGCCCGCGATCGGCATCATCGAGTGCTATGCCCCGCCGCATCTTTTCAACGTTCTCCGGCGAATGGAAACTGTCCGCATCCAGGAACTCCCAACCCTGTTGCGCGGCCAGCAACTTTCCGACCGTCGTCTTGCCCGCTCCGGTGACACCCATCACGATCACGACCACGCGGAACTCCTATCGGAAATCAACTCGCCTTCTATTACAAGACTCTGCCAAGTTATCACGCCGCCATCGCCAATCCTGCTCGTCTGGGCCCGGTTACCGGCGTAATGAAGGCACGTCTTTCCCCGCCAGCCACGCCGGGGGATCAGCCTATAATTTTCGTTGTGACCAAGCCATCCCCAGTCGCGCCTGCATTTCTCATTGCTTTTGGCTTGGCATTCGCCGGCCTTGGGATGTTCGGAGCCAGGGCAGTTTTCTTCAGTGGCCCCACCAAGGTCCACGGCAATCCTTTCATTGCGATCGCGGTCTGTGGCCTTTTTGTCTTGATCGGCGTTGGCATCGTCTTTGCCGCGATTTACGGCGGGCGCAAAATCAAGCAGCAAGCGGCGCTTCAGCAGGCCAGCCCTGACTCACCCTGGCTCTGGCGCGAAGACTGGTCAGCCAGCCACGCGGAAAGCAAGAATCGCAATACCGCAATCGGCCTGTGGATCGCGGCAATCTTCTGGAACGCAATTTCGATCCCGCTCACGATCGTGAGCCGGCCGCCCCTTCTGCAAAACTCCGATCTGAAGACGCTGGTTCCGTTGGGCTTCTGCCTGGTCGGCGCCATTCTATTCGTGGTGGCCGTACGCGCCACCATTCGCCGCGAGCGTTTTGGCAAGACTTACTTTGAGTTCGCTTCCCTGCCATTTTCACCCGGACGTACGCTCAAAGGTACGATCCACCTGCGATTCAACACTACCGCCGCTCATGGCATCGACCTTCGCCTCGCGTGTCTCCGCACGATCGTCACTCGTTCTGGAAACAGCAACACCACGAACCAGATTGTGCTTTGGCAGGACACCAAGAATGTTCCGGCAGACTCACTCAATACCGGGCCGACCGGTGAAGCTACGATCCCCGTCGATTTTGCCATCCCTAGCGATGCGCTTGAAACCAATCACGACCAATCCAACGATCAAGTCCTCTGGGTCCTGCATGCGGAGGCGGATGTTGCCGGCGTCAATTACTCCGATCACTTCGAAATCCCTGTGTTTCGCTTGACACCAGCTTCGGCTCCGGCGCCCGCGTACGACGCAACCCCGAATTTCGCGACATTTAATTCCGGCGGTAGCTTTGGATCTTCAGCCGCCGGTGCGGCCACCGCGCCTGCATTTCAAAGCGATGCCTCCGATGTTGCCGCACCCGACAATCCAACCGTCGTGATTTCCACCGGTCCAAACGACGGCACGGAATTCTATTTCCCCGCTTTCCGCAATCCCAGCAAGGTGCTCCTTCTTATCTTTTTTACGATTGTCTGGACTGGAATCGTCTATTTTCTCCACCATTCCTCCGCTCCCCGGTTCTTCCCTGTCGTGTCCGGATTCTTCGACGTCCTATTGATTTACGCCTCGCTTCATTCGACGTTGGCAACCATCCACATCGAAGTCGGCAATGGAAAGGTCGTTGCGCGAAAAAGTATGTTGGGGATCGGTAATGCCCAAGAAGTTCCTTTTGCCGAGATCGCACAAATTCTTACCGTCACCGGCTCATACCAAGGCACAAGTGTAAAAGACGCGTATTACTCCATTCGCCTGCTGACCAAGAGCGGCAAGAAGCTGACTCTTGCTGACGCCATCTACAACTGCCAGGAAGCACGCTGGATTGTCGCTCAAATGGAGAAGCTCGCCGGCCTCAAACTGGACACGCACGTAGCGATCGACGCCCCTTTCGCGTCCTACGCCGGCTACGGCCCGCCTCCGCAACGCGGTCAAGTCCAACCAGTCCTCTCGCCAGCCTTCCAACGCGGTAACCGCGCGGTCGCGGTGCTCGGATTTCTGGTGTTCGCCGTCTGGATCGCCTACATCGGCTCTCGCTTTACTTCCCTCACTCACGCCGTGCCCCACCCGTCGGCCGCGTCCAAACCAACAGCACAACCCAGATTCCAGCGTGCGTCCTACTTGTCGCTCACCGACGACGACGTGCGACGCATTCAGTCGCTCTCCATACAGGCGCAAGCCGAAGAACTATTGGAGCGTGCCATCCAGCATGATCCCCGCGCGCTTGATCTATTCGAACAGAACATCGGCGTCTGGCGCGGCGACATCAAACTCACTCCGCACATGAAGCAATTGGAATCGCGTTCCGAATTCTCCACGGATCTTCGCGTTCGCTACGCCAATGCCGATCTCAATCTCGCCATGGATGGCTGGCAAAAAAATGACGAGGCCGCGGGACTGCTCATCGAACGCGCACAAAATGATCCGAGTTATCGCCAAGCTGCCGTTTATTTCATGGGCATGATGGCGGGTCGGGGCGTCGCCTACGACCGCATTTACCCTGTGCAGCTCAATTACTCGAAAAATGACCCGGATGCCGCTGTCCGCCAGTGGGCCGTAGAAGGCATGCGCTTTCTTGGGACTGACGAAGCACTCGACCAGCTCTTCGATTCTTTCACCAATGATCCTTCCATGTCCGTCCGCAACCGTGCCGGCTGCAACCTATCTGACTGCGGCATGTTTACCCGCAAGCAACGTATGCGTATGGTCCCCAAATTCATCGCCTTGGTCGAAGATCCCCAAACCTCTCCGCAGCTGCGCAATTGGTGTTTCATGGCCTTGAGCGAAATTACCGACGAAAACCTGCCCGCAAGTGCCTCCGCCTGGAACGATTGGTACACCCAGCACGGCGCTGAAAAAATGGCCCAGTTCGAAAACCAGGACTGGTGGCGCGTTCGCGGCGATGAATAGAATCCAAAAAAGATAAATCTACTCTCGAGAGTGTCCCGTTCAAGCTATGCTTGGGCAGGGATTTTCTCCGGGAGGCGTTCTCGTACTGTCGGAAAAGATTTCCTAAAAGGCTTCCCATTGCACGCGCCTTGGATCTTCTGCAACACTCGTATGGATGCCCTACCACGTGGTGGCGTTTACCATGGCGCAAGTCCGGCAAGGAGCACTCGGATTCCAACGCCACTTGAGCTCTGTCCTGCGTGAATCCAACCTGATCAAAGTCTATTCGGTAAGCCCATTCGACCTTGACGAGCGCCGCCGCTTCAAAGACCTCTTCGGCGGAGACATTGTGTACTTTCTCAATGATCCAGCCCGCATGGCCTGTGCCCGCGCTGACATCGACATGCACTATCTCGCGGAAATTTCCGACGCCGAACTGCCCCGCCGACGTACCCTGGTCGTTGGCCTGCCAGACTAGGAAACGTATTTGTACAATCGGCATAGGGGAGAGAGTCGCCTCTCCTACCCTGCCACGCCACCGGACATGCGGGTCCGCATCCGGCGGTTCGGCGGGTTAAGCTGTATTAGCCTTGACTCGTTGTAATGCCTGCTTGCAGTTTTCCCCCTCGCAGACCTCTTCCATCAGTCGTTCCGTTTCGGCCAGGCTTTCGGTCCTGCGCTTCGCCACCAGCGTTTCGGTCCCTTTCCCGACGGCCTTCGGAGCTTCACTCCTACTCTCCCTCGGAAAGGCCAGAACCCCTGGTTCGGGCCGGTTTTTCTGCCGCTGTCCGCTCCTGAGTCGCGCCGCTTACTTACCCTTCCCTTTATTCCCCTTGCGGGGTACCGTTCGGGCCTTTCTTCGCTCTTCTGAACTACTACGCCCTCTGCTGACCTCTGCGGCACGGTCAGAATGAATCGCTTCAC
>Ga0182024_10003210_pt1 | contig 39311 bp, 33 predicted proteins | sample P32metaG_FD_120480 | JGI IMG/M metagenome (GOLD analysis project Ga0182024, IMG submission 120480) | Permafrost microbial communities from Stordalen Mire, Sweden - P3-2 metaG (Illumina Assembly) | ecosystem: Environmental > Terrestrial > Soil > Wetlands > Permafrost | place: Sweden: Stordalen...
CGCGGAGCTCGTGCGCGGGGATCTAGGGAAGGCCGTTCAGCAGCTCAAGCGGGAGTCGGGTAAGGGACTGTTCATGGGAGGCGTGAAGCTCCCGCTGGCATTGGCGGAGCTGGGATTGATCGACGAGTACGAGTTCGTGGTGCATCCCAGGCTAGCGGGCCACGGGCCGACGTTGTTCGCGGGGCTATCGAAGCGTGTCGACTTGAGACTCGTGAGCCGGCTGGAGTTCGGCTCGGGGGCGGTGGCGATGCGGTATGAGCCGAGAAGGTAGCCATTGGGCTTGTTAGCCCGGGGGCGTTGCGGATATCGGTGAGGAATCCGGTCGAAGCCTCCCCAAGAAAAGGGGGGATTAGCCCGAGTTGCGCCATGGTGCGGCCAAAGGCGATTGCACGTATTACAGCGTTCCCGCCGGAGGAACGAAGTCCGTCAATGCAGTGTGGTCATACGAGGATCCAGTTCCTGCTGTTGCGCAGAAGTCCTCCAGGATATCTATGCGTGTCATGGGCCCCCCCCGTTGACTAGATTTGCGCTCTACCCCCATCGACGAACAGTTCAACTCCCGTGACAAAAACTTGAATCATCTGACGCCAGATACAGCGCGGCCTTCGCAACTTCATCGGGTTCACCCATCCGTCCCATTGGCACGGTCGACACAATCCGCGCGATTACGTCGGCGGATTGCCGGTTTGCGAGCGTCGTATTGATTGGACCCGGGCTTACGACATTTGAGCGGATATGACGATCTTTGAGATCCGTGGTCCAGGTGCGCATGAAAGAGCGAATCGCAGCCTTGCTGGCTGCGTAAACGCCAAAGCCAGGCGTGCCTTTTACGCTCGCGACCGAGCCCGTTAGAATGATGGAGCCGCCGTCATTCAAAAGCGGCAAACCCTTTTGCACGGTGAACAACGCGCCTTCTACATTGATGTTGAATAGCTTGTCAAAGTGCTCTTCGGAGACTTTAGGGACCGGGAACCAATTCGCCGACGCCGGCCATGGTGTTTCCTTTTCTCTCGCCGAGTCGAAGTCGTCAAATTGTGAGGATGACCCTGCCGAAAGGCCGGCCCTCAATCAGGTAACGCAGTGCTTCAGCTGCGTCGGCCAGCCGGAAGTTCTTAGCCACGATCGGTTTGATCGCCCCCGATTTAAGCAGAGAGACGATGACGTTCCAAGCGTCAGTAACGGCCGCCTTCGGCTGAGCGAACATGTTGAGACTACGGATGCTGGCCTGGGGCACGATAAGGTTTGTCACATCGATGGTTGTCTGGCGGCTGGCAGAATATCCCAGCGTCGTCAGGCTTCCTTCAAAGGCGAGTGCTCCGAGCGCCTCGCTGAGGACTTCGCCGCCGATTCCGTCGACGACAATGTCTGCGCCGTAACCGCCGGTGATGCGGCGCACGCCGTCAGCCAGCCTCTCTAAGGATGTATCGATGACTTCATTGAATCCGAGCGCCTTCGCCTGCTCGGCTTTCGCATGATTGGTCGTGCTTGACATGGCATGTTTTGCGCCCGAGGCGCGCGCCAATTGTGTCACTGCATTGCCGATCGATCCCCCGATCGCCGGTGACAGAACAGTCTTGCCTGCGCGAAAACCAGCCCGGGTAAGAGCCACTTGCGCGGTGAGATACGCGACCGGAATACCCGCTGCACTCACGTCGTCGACATTCTCGGGAATCAAGCAAAGGTCTTCCTTCCGTACGGCGACCCACTCACTGTAGGTTCCATCCTCAAAGGCGCCATAGGCGCCGAAGAACATCACGCGTGATCCGGCGGGAAAGTCGGTTCCCCCTCCCACTTCCACCACGCCCGCTCCTTCATTGCCCAGGACTAACGGCGGCTTGGAGCCGTGAAATTTGCCGGAGAGAATCGTATAGTCCAGTGGCGTAACCCCCGCGGCGGTGATTCGCACCAGTACTTTCCCGTCGGTGACCGCCGGTTTCGGAAGATCGACCAGCTTCAACTCCTTGTGACCGTTGAAAGCCTCGGCTTTCATCGCACGCATATTCGTTCTCCTTCTCTCATGTCAATTCTGGCCTTCTCGTTAAGCACAACGCTGCTTAGCTTGCCATTTGGCGTAGAGCTTGGTGATCGTCGCGCCGATCGTGAAACCCCACGCGTGGATGGGAGGTCTTGAACTTGCGGGTCAGTATGTACCGATTGGCGGCTCCCTGAACCCGCCTGGCAATAAGATTATGTTGATACTCCAAAAGTAGCAACGAATCTCAACTTCGGTGAATTTCGCTCCAGCCGTTTCGGGTGACTGGAGCGCTTTCGCCTTCGGCCAGGACGGCGTTTTTATCGAGCTGAAAAGTGCAGCCGAGAAAGGCCTGAGCAAAGCAGGACTGATGCTGTTTATGCAGCTTGATCAAGGCGCGGTGGTGCGTAAGGAAATGGGTCGCGACGTCACCAGTATTGCTGGATATCGAAATCGGGCTTGTGAAGGCTGGCGAAAGAGTCGCGATTATCCCGTCGTTTGGCTAGGGTGGGCGGGAGAAACAGGTATCCTCTGACGCCGTGACAACCGAGGCACGTGAATCAGAACAGCGACGATTGCGGTTTTGCGGGCGATCAGGACCGTCAGGACCCGCTCCATCAGCAACAAACCGAGTTCCTCCGCGAATTCCCGGAGCGCGGCTGGAGGTGGTGCGTGAAAGCGGACACCCCTCACCGATCGATCAGCCTGCCACTTCTGGCGCTGCTTCGGTCTGGCCAGCTCGATATGAGTCCGGTCACGCCGAAAATAAAGGCGGATAATCTGGAAATTGTTGCCGTGTCTTTGATGAACGGGAGGGAGTAAGCGCCGCCCCAGAATTAGAGGTCTGCGCGGTTTTGCGCTGTTGCCGGCCAAGCCTTCATCGCGGTCCGGATTACCTGCTCCAGTTCTTTCCGACTCGCGCCGCCGGACGCGAGGACCGCCATTCCGTAAACGACTGTGGCGACAAAGCGGGCCAATGCCGCTGGATCGCTATCCCTAGGCAGATCGTGCTGTGCCTTCGCCTGCTCAAAGCGGCGCCGCAGGAGTGCCACCCCGGCCGTGCGATGTGCACTCAGAGTTTGGCGAACCGGCTCCGCTTCGTCGCCGCAGGCAATCGCGCCATTAACTGTCAGGCAGCCGCCGGGGTTGCGGGAACCTGCCTGGAGATCGGCGGCTCCCCTGAGGAGTTGCTCGGCAACCTCGCGGGCCGTGGGTTTCCCGAGCGCCGCGGCGACATAGCCTCCAGGTCCGGCTGCATAGCGCTCCAAAGCCGCGCGAAACAAAAACTGCTTGCACCCGAATGCAGCATACAAACTGGGCCGGCTGATGCCCAGGGTTTCCGTCAGGTCGGCGACCGATGTGCCTTCGTAGCTTTTCGCCCAGAACAAGCGCATCGCCTTCTCCAGCGCGGCATCGGTATCGAATTCACGAGGCCGACCCACGACGCCTTGTTTTCTCTTCACCTCGGCAATTTTCTTTTTCATTTCCGCATCTCCAGCCTACCGGCCCAACATCTATACCGTTAGGTACATAATATGAGATGCGCAAACCCGATTCGGTGCTGCTTCTAACAGAAAGGAAGGAATATGAACTCACAATTTGACGGGAAAGTCGCCCTTGTTACAGGAGGTAGCAGCGGAATCGGACTGGCGACAGCCAAACTCTTCGTACAACGCGGGGCCACTGTGTACATCACGGGACGCCGCCGGAAAGAACTCGACGAGGCGGTTCGCGAGATCGGCCAGTCGGCAACCGGTATCCAGGCTGATGTCTCGCAGTTGGGGGATATCGACAAGGCTTATCAGACCATCCGCGAGCAGAAGGGCAAACTCGACATCCTCTTCGCCAACGCCGGCCTCGGCGAATTCGCTCCGCTGGGACAGATTAAGGAGGAACACTTCGACAAGCAGTTCGACGTCAACGTCAAGGGCACGCTCTTCACGGTTCAGGGCGCATTGCCTCTGATGTCCTCGGACAGCGCGATTGTCTTGAACGCCTCGCTGGTTTCCATTAAGGGAAACCCGGCCTTCAGCGTGTACAGTGCCACCAAAGCGGCGCTCCGCTCGTTTGCCCGCAATTGGGCCGTGGACTTGAAGGGCAAGGGCATCCGCGTCAACGCGGTCAGTCCGGGCGTCATTCCGACGCCGGGCTATCACACCAGCCTGGGGATGACGGAAAAGCAACTGGACGACTACATCCAGTCTGTCACTCCGGCCATTCCGCTGGGCAGAACGGGAACCACGGATGAGATCGCCAAAGCGGTCGCGTTCCTCGCCTCCGACGAAAGCAGTTACATCACCGGCAGTGAACTCTTCGTCGACGGCGGTCAGGGCCAGATCTAAAAACAGCCGTCGTCACGGGCGATCGGTTGAGCGAAGGCGGAAACCATCAGCGGAAGCTACGAATCCTCCTAGTCCGCCGAACGTCGCTCGCCGGTAGTCGGGCAGAGTTACCGATTACGCCCGCATCACGTCAGATCTCTATCACCGCACATCTACATCCCGAGTACGAAAAATGTCCGACCGCGCTAATGTCCGCTTCCGTGGAAAGTCAGTACATCGTTGGGATATGCGAGACAGCTTCAAGGCTGCGTGTAAACGCGCTGGTAAAGAGTTCGAGAACCTCCGCATTCATGACCTCCGGCACATGGCCACGACGATCCTCTTTTTGGGCGGAATCCCGGAGGCCGTTATCCGCAAGCTCACAGGTCACCGTAGTCGCGAGTTGACACAGCCCTTCCGAGGAGTTAGAGCAGGATGGGGAAATGGCTTAGAAATATGGCGGGGACGACGGGGCTCGAACCCGCGACCTCCGACGTGACAGGCCGGCGTTCTAACCAACTGAACTACGTCCCCGAGGGCGTGGAAACACGTCGGTAATGTCATATTAACACACGACCCAGCCACATTAAGACACTGCTGAGCTACGACTCGAAGAGCGACGCTTGTTTGCGCAAAACCACCGGCGCGGCCCACTCGCGCCATTCGCCGAGCAGGGGAAAATACAGACCCAGACGAATCGGCCGGGCATCGCGCTGCACCGTTAATCGCGCGTAACGCTCCAGTTGTTCGCGATACCGCTCCTTCTCGTTATCGAGAAAATTCTCCAGGCCGCCGCCCTCATGCGCGCTGGTTTTGTAATCGATGATCCAGCGCGTTCCGGACTCGTCCACGAACGTGCGGTCGATCACGATCTCATACAGGCGGCCCTCGAGCAGTCCCGTGATTTGGGATTCGGATTCCGCTTCAGCATGAGCGCCCAGAACCCAGCGCCCTTTTGGATCGCGCAGCGTTCGCAGAAGCCCGGCTTCCACCTGCTCGGCCGTCCCGGCAAGATCCGACGGCGCCACCCCGAGATTGGCAAGCACGGCTTCGAAGGCGCGCCGATGGGATCGCACGACGCTCTCATCCCAGGCATCCAGCCCTTCGCGGGCGATTCTCTGCAGGAAGGCGTGCAGCGCAGTCCCGGCATAACGCAGACGATCGCCCACCCACTCGAAGGTGATGGGCGCGGACACAATCGATTCCACGCCGCGACGGGCCCATGTAACGGGCGCCGGCGGATCGGGAACAGTCCAGCCTGCGCCGATGCGGCGGATCTTTGTGCGGGTCCTGGGCTCGGTGCTTAGCGAGGGGGCGGAGAGATTTGCAAACTTAGCAGCTACGGTGGGCCAAAGCAGCCGCAGGAACGATCCGGCCGCGGGCTCCGCGATTGAGCGGTCGTCTTTCATCTTCACCACGCCGAGCAAATCGATACGCCGGCGCGCGCGCGTGGTGGCGACATAAAGCAACCGGGCGGTTTCGTGCTCGCCCTTGCGGCGATCGATGCGCGCGAGATATTTGTAGATCGGGTCGGTGTCCAGTCCGGCTTGCGAGACTGGCGCCAGCAACAGTTCTCCCCGGTGCTCCAGCCACAGCACCAGGCGCTGCTCTTCCTGACGAGTGGGGGCATCCAGGCCTGGCAGAATCACGCTATCGAATTCCAGGCCTTTGGCCTTGTGGATAGTCATGAGCTGCAGATCGTCCCCGGCGTTCGCGTCGGGCTGAGCGAAAAGCGCATTCACCTGTTCCCGGAACCAGGCGAAATCGGCGAGATCCGCTCCCTCCTGCAGTCCTTCGAGCAGGTCGAAATACGCCGCGGCGTCTTCGAGAGCGGTTTCATCCTCAACGCAAGCGGGTCCGCCGAGGCGGAGCCATATATCCTCCACGCAATCGCGCAGCGGAAGCCGTCCGCGTTCAGCGATGGCCTGCTCCAGCACCGGCAGAATATGCCGGATTCTCGCGGCGCCGTCATCACTAATCCGCAAAGGCTGGCGATGCAGCTCTTCCCAAATCGCCGCGTGATGATCGGCCGCTGCGAGCGCGTGTAAGTCTTCGAGCGTCAGACCACACCAGGGCGCGCGCAGGATGGCGAGCCACGAGACGCGATCCGCCGGATGCAAGAGCGCCAGCGTAAGCGCCATCAAGTCCTCGATCACTGGCCGTTCGCCGAGCTGATCGATCTCGATGGCCTGAAAAGGGATGTTGTGGCGCTTCAAGAGCGCTACGATTTCCGGCAAGTGCGCGCGGGCGCGAACCAGGATGGCGACCTTCCCGTCGCCGGCGCTTCGCACCAGATCGATCACTCGCGCGGCTTCGTCATTTTCGTCGAGGAAGGCGTGGATATCGATGGTAGCTTCGTTTCGGGCCGTTCCCGCGACACTAGCGGAGTATGTAACGGCGCCCAGCTCGATGTCTTCCTCTGGCGGAAGAATCGCGGCGAAGGTTTGATTCACCCATTCTACGATGGCGGCGTCAGATCGAAAGTTGACGCTGAGCGCCAGCGGCTCGAGGCGAATCGATCCGATTCCATCCTGCCGCGCTTTGAGAAACAGGCTGACATCGGCTTGGCGAAAACGATAAATCGATTGCATCGGATCGCCGACCAGGAACAGAGTGCGGCCGTCGCCCGGCTCCCATCCGGCGGTCAGCTTTTCGAGCAGCTCGAATTGCGTGAAGGAGGTGTCCTGAAATTCGTCCACCAGGATGTGCTGGATGCGATAGCCGAGCGCCAGCGCGAGGTCGGTGGGCGAGTCGAGACGACCGAGCGCTTCTGACGCGCGGATCGACAGCTCGGCGAAATCCACGCGTCCGCGATCGCGAAACACCAATTGCAGCTCTCCAACCGCGAGCGTGAGCACGGAGACGGCAGCTTCCATGGCTTGCCATTGCGAGTCCGTGAATTGCGGAGGAGGCAGGTGTCGAAATCGCCGCAGTACTTCGAGCAGCTGGTCTTCAGTTTGCAAGCGCGCGAGCAATTGCTCGACACGGGGCTTCAGCGGATCGCCGGGCGGAAAACCGGTGGTCGCGCTCACGCGTTTGCGCCAATCACCGTTCGAAGTTAACAACAACTCCGCGACCGTGTTCCAAAGCGGGAGATCATCCAGGCTCGCTTCGGGAAATCGTTCCATTTGGCGCAATGCGGCGATCTCGCGGGCGACCTCTTCATCGAAGCCGGCGCGCAGCGATTGAAGTTCAGCCAGGATCAGGCGTTGCAGCGATCGCTCCAGCTCCGCGCGCACTCGCGTGAAATCCGGATCAGCCCCCGTGTGCCTTAGCCATTGATCGCGCCGCTCGATCATGTCAGCGATCAGGCGTTCAGCCGCAGCGAAATCGTTGTCCAGGTGGAGCAGCAGGAACGAAACGGCCGCATGGTCGTGTTCGACATGGCGCAGCGTGTTGCGGGCCGCTTCGCGATAGAGATCGCCGGCTTTCTCGCAAATCTCCGGCATGGCGCCGAAGCGCGCCAGCCACGGCATACGCCGCGTTATGGATGCGCACAAGGCGTCGATGGTCTCGATGCGCATCTGCGCGGGATTTCGCAGCATGTTCCACGCCTGACGCTGGTCGTGTTCGAGAACCTGGCGGGCAATGTCGTAAGTGATGCGCTCGTGCCCGGTCTCGGGGATAACGCCCGCTTCGGTGTTTCGCAGAGCCTGCAGGACCCGCGAGCGCATTTCACCGGCGGCTTTGCGTGTAAATGTGATAGCAATAACTTCATCCGGCTGGCCCACCGTTCCGAGCAGTTTAAGGTAGCGTTGGATCAACAGCTCTGTTTTTCCGGAGCCGGCCGGGGCTTGCACAATGAACGATGCCGAGGGGTCGAGCGCACGGCGGCGCGCCGAACTATCGGAGATCATTTTCCAACTCCCGAATCCGGCACAGGGCAGTGAGGCCACAGTATTCGCAAGCGCCTGGCTTGGGGTCGACGGTCGCGCATCCGTCGCGATAATCGGCGGCCAACCGCTCCAAGATCCGTTTCCACTCCACTATAGAATCAGCGAAGGAAGCGGGCTGGCTCGACATCTTCTTTATGCCCGGCAGCACGGTATCTTTCTCCGTAAGTCCGCGGAATCCGAGCTCGCCGGTTCGAATCACGGCGAATGCCGCGCCGCTGATCGGCCGTTCACTGGTGGCGCAGTAAAGCGGAAGCTGCGGCTCGTTGGGACGATCTGAATCCCAGCCGGTCGACTTCACCACTCCGGTCTTGTAATCGAGGATGATTTCGCCGCCAGTGAATAATTCATCAATGCGATCCACCCGCGTACGGACTTGCAGTCCTCCCACAGTGACCAATCGTTCTTCCTCCGGTTTCAGCACGGTGAACGCCGCGCGCGACTTCTCGAGTTCGAGCCATTGCGCGAGCAAGCTTTGCAAGCGGCGCTGTTCTACCTTGCGGCCAATCCCGATGTTCAGATGGTTAAGGGCGGCTTCGATGTTGCGCGCAATGATGCTGCGGAGCTCCGCGGCGGTCAACTCCATCAGCCTCGCATGCGAACCCAGTTCGGTCCATAAAAATTCAAGAGCTTTGTGAACGGTGCTGCCGCGATCTTTATAATTCAGGCCAAGATCTGTTTCTTCCAGCGGGCGGGCGCCTAAACGATGCTTCGCGAAGGCGCGAAACGGGCACGCGGCCATATCTTTGAATAGCGACGCTCCGCCGGGTTGCATAACATCCGTTGCCACTACCGGTCCGTTTTCGTCAATGATTTGATCGATGGTGGCGCTCGCGCGCATATTGGCGACCCATTCACTCGACCTGCCGCCCCCGGGACTCGTCGTCTGCCAGTCGCCATCGCTCAGGAGTGGGCTAGGCGCGAACGCGCGGTCGCCTTCTATCTCCGGGTAGCTGACCACGATGTCGGGCGCGCTGGCGAGTAAACGTCCGATCATTTTGCTCGCGAATGCAAGTTCACGATCAGCCGAAGCGTGCGGCAGGCCATATTCGCGTTGCAGTGAAATCGGAATAAACGGATTCGGGCTCGCGGCGGCGGGGAGGGCTTCGTCGTGCAGGCCCAGTATCCATAAATGATCGAATCGAAGGCCGGAAGCTTCGAGCAGGCCCATGATCTGGATGGGCGCGCCTTCATTTTCCACTTGGAACGGCGTAGCTCGGGCGATCTCCCGCAACCGGGCGAGCGCTTGATCGAAGCTCATCAACGGCGCGGCCACATCCAGAGCGGCAAAGCTAGAGAGCAAACCGAGCCAGGCCTCCAACACCTGGTGCTCGCGACTGGTGAGCGTCCGGTCGCCCGGCCAGCCGAGTGATTCGAGGAGCTTCGAAAAATCGCGGCTCCAGACACTGGGCGGCTGCGCATTGGGAAGTTTACCGAGAAGTTTCTCGAATCTTCGCAGAATCCTTTGCAAGTTGGGACAGCTTCGGGCGGCATCCTGCAGGGAGGATGGCGTTACGTCCCATACGCCCTTTTTTCGAAACTTTGTGTCCAACCATGCGCGCTTGGTCCACTCGGTGGCCGCTCCCTCGAAGAATGGCGACCGCAACAACATTCCAGCGCGCGGCAGTGTCACAGGCCGAAGCGCGAATTCCAGCGCCAGAAACGCAGCGTGCACTAAAGGATACTCGTCCAATGCCGGACCGAGCGACAGATGAAACGACCGCTCGCGGCCATCCAACTCTCCGCCCGGATGAAGGGTTTCCCGAAAAAGCCGTTCGGTTTTCGATCGCAGGCCGCTCAGGTTTGGGACTACGATGCCGATCCGCGCCTCAGGATTTTGATCGAGTTGATGCCGCGCCCACGAAGCCGCCGATTGAATCTCTTCGCTCGCATCGCGAAACTTCGAGCGCCGCGGTTGCGGCCGGAAGCCGCGCATCTCCATCTCGCGCCAATCGCCCGAAACCTCGAAAAACGCGGCCTGTTGCGGGGTCAACTCGTCAAAGCCCGCCCGATAGAGCGCTGGCGATTGCTGCGTTTCATCGGATCTCAGCCTTTCCGCTATAAAATCGATCAAGCGAGCCCGTTCCAACCAGTGATTCGTCACACAACGATTCGCGAATGCGCGCGACCAAGCCGCGAAAGCCGAACAATCCTCGCTGGCTTCGAATCGCCCGTCCAACGGCAGGCGATATGCCAGCAGCAATTGCCAGGCCGCCATGGCTTCGGACGCAGTCTCGGAAATTCGCAGCAGCGAGCCACCTTCCGGAGAGTCGCGTATCACCTGCTCCCAAACGAACTGCTCCTGCATGGCATCGAGCAACGCCGGCGCGTCTGGCTGCACGCAGCTCAACACCCACTCTCTCCAGACGCGGCTAAGATATGCATCCAGCGGAAGAATATCCGGCGTTTTCCAGATCGAGCGCCCCAGGCCTTTTTGGTGAAGGTCAAACTCTTGCCGGAGCACGCGCGCCAGACGCCGGCTAGCGGTAACAACCGTGGCCCCGGCTTCAACGAAGCGGAAACAATCCTCCTGCATGTGCTTTCATAATATTTGACCAAGCGGATCACTGTAGCGATCGACGGTCCAGCGGCCGCCGGAAAAAGCACGCTGGCGCGCCGGATCGCATTGAAACTGGGCTTCACGTACGTCGACACGGGCGCCATGTATCGCGCTGTGGCGCTGTGGGCGCTGCGGACGAAAGTGGCTGTATCGGACATGCATCGGCTGGAGCAACTCGCCAAAGAGGCGCGCATCGAATTCCAGCCGGGAACGAACGCGGTGCTGTTGAATGGAGAAGATGTCACCGAAGCGATTCGCGCGCCGGAGATCGCGGGAGCCGCGTCGGAAATATCGAGAATCCCCGCGGTTCGCCGTGAACTGGTCCAGAAGCAGCGCGCCTTCGGCGAGCAGGAGTCGGTCGTGATGGAAGGGCGGGACATCGGATCGGTGGTTTTTCCCAACGCGACGGTGAAGATTTTTCTGGATGCTCAGCCGCAGGAACGCAGCAACCGGAGGGCCAGGGAGTCTGCGCTGCCGACCGATGTGGTGGCGGAGCAGATCCAGGAGCGCGACCAGCGCGATCGCACGCGCAATGAGTCGCCTCTGGTGCAGGCCCCGGACGCGGTCTATGTGGATACGACCGGCCTTTCCATAGACCAGGTGGAAGCTGCGCTGTTGAAGCTTATCCGCGACCGGACGTCGAACGGGAAAGAAAGAACAAGTTGACATGACCAATCTTCTGGTGATGAAATTCGGCGGCACCAGCATGGGCACGGCCGAGCGCATCAAGGTTGCGGCGGGAATCTGCGCGGAGCAAAAGCGGTTGCGGCCGGTGGTAGTGGTGGTTTCGGCAATGTCCGGCGTTACCGATCTGCTGCTGAACACGTTGCGGCATGCCGAGGGCGGCGACGAACCGGGAATTGCGGCGAATCTCGAACGCCTGACCGCGCGGCATCTGGAAACCTGCCAGGAATTGCTCGACGGCGCGCGGCGCGAGTCTACCATTTGCGCCATCCAAGGCCTGCTTGGCGATTTCGAGCGCATTGCCAACGGCGTGCGGATGCTGGGGGAGCGGCCGCCGCGTTCAGTGGATGAAGCCATCGCGATCGGCGAGCGGCTCTCAGCGCTGATGATTTCCCAATATCTGGAAGCCAGCTGCATTCCCGCCGAAGCGATCAACGGGGCCAGCGTGATCGTCACCGATGCGGTGTTCGGCAATGCCACGCCGATTATGCCGGAGACCCGCAAGAAGGCCGATCAGATCGTGCGGCCCATAATAGAGCGCGGCGCAATCGCGGTGGTGACGGGCTTTAACGGCGCCACCATGGACGGTCGTCCAACCACGCTTGGCCGGGGCGGATCCGACTTCTCGGCGTCCATCCTGGCGGCGGCATTAGATGCGACTGAACTTTGGATCTGGACCGACGTGGATGGGATCATGAGCGCCGACCCACGTTCGGTTTCAGATGCGCGTGTGCTGGATTCGCTCACTTACAGCGAGGCCGCGGAGCTGGCTTACAACGGCGCCAAGGTTCTGCATCCGCGCACGCTGGCGCCGCTGATCGAGCGGCAGATTCCGGTCTGGAGCAAGAACAGTTTCAATCTGAAGCATCCCGGTACGCGCATCGTGTCATCGGTGGAGGCGCCGCTCGGTCCGCGCGCCGTGACGTCGATGGCCAACGTAGCGCTGATCTCGCTGGAGCCGGCCAATGCAGCTCTCAGCGGCACGCGTCTGATGGCGCGAGCGCTCGAAGCTCTGGCCGACGCCAACGCGGAAGTGCTGGCGCTCACGAGCTCCAGCTACCGGCAGAGTTTCTGCTTTCTAGTGCGGAAAGAGGAGCTGCCGGCCGCAATGAAATCGCTCGAAGCAGACCTGGCGCTGGAATTGACGCACGGCTATCTGAAGCCTATCGCGGTCGACGAAAACGTCGGGCTGCTGGCGGTGGTGGGCGAAGGGATGCGAGGGACACCGGGATTGGCCGGCCGTCTTTTCCAGGCCATTTCACGGGAAGACGTCAATATAATTGCCATCGCGCAGGGATCTAGCGAGTTGACCATCAGCGTCGTGGTTCGCCGCGACGGCCTGGAGCGGGCCATCCGCGCCGTCCATCCGGAGTGCCGCTAGCTTCAAAGCCGTACGCGGTTCGTTCGGCGAGCGCCGCCTATGTCAAACTAAAGTCGTGCCTGAGTACTGCACCTGCGGCGCGCAATTGCCTCCTGACGCCCGTTTCTGCCACAAGTGCGGGAAGCCGCAGTACGACTATCCTGGGCTTGAGGCGGAAGTCGTCGAACCCGTAGCACCACCCGCGGCCGCCGTTCCGATTCCGTCCGCCGAAAAGCCGCCGCTCGAGATCAGCTTTCACAACCGGCTGGCGGTTCGCATCGGCTTCCTGGCCGCTCTGATGGCCGTGCTGCCGTTCATGCTCCTGCTTCCGGTCCCGTTCCTGCCATCGCTAGTCGCGTTTCTCACCGGATTCCTGGCCGTCTTTATTTATTCGCGCCTCACCGGGCAGGCCCTCAGCATCCGCAGTGGAGCGCGCATGGGCTGGATCACCGGGGTGTTTTCGTTTACATTTGCGACCGCGTTTTTCACTATTACGATGGTGGCCATTTCCAGCCAGGGCAGGATCGCCGATTTCTTCCGCGAGCATCAGGATCAGCTGCATTTGCGGAGCGACCAGTTGAGCGCTATGACCAAGCTGCTGGACGATCCCGCTGGACTCGTGGGTTTGATCGTCGTCACGCTATTGATGCTGTTCATTCTTCTTACGGCGCTGCCGATGCTGGGCGGAGCGCTGGGCGCAAAGGTGCTCGAGAAGGAATGAAGCGCGGTTCCTCGCTGGTCAAGGCCGGCGCCGCAATTCTCGCCGTGGCCGTCTGTGCGTTCGCGCTCACTCCCGAACAGCGCCGCCTGAATATCGATTCCTTCGAGTACGTGTGGAAGACGGTGCGCGACAAGCATTGGCAGACTGAGCCGGGAGGTCTCGATTGGCAGGCGGTCCACGATGAGCTTCGGCCGGCGATCGAGAAGGCTGACAGCATGGACGCGGCGCGGGCTGTCATGGGTGACATGCTCGGCCGGCTGCATCAGACGCATTTCGGCATCATTCCAGCGGACCTTTATTCCGATGTCGACGGCGCGCACGGAAGCAAAGGCGGCGAAAGCAGCACGGGTCTGGACGTTCGCGTGATCGGCGCGCAGGCGCTGGTGACATCGGTGGACCCCGGTTCCTCGGCCGACGCGAGCGGTGTACATCCCGGGTGGCAGATTTTGAAGATCGCCGGCATAAACATGGATTCGGTAATTGCGAAGCTGGACGAGACCTACGCAAAGTCGACGCTGCGGGATCTGGTTTCGCGGCGGGCGGTGCTGAGCCGCCTGGATGGCGAAGCCGGGAAATCCGTGGAAGTGGAGTTTCTGGATGCGCGCGAGCAGCATGTTACCAAGACCTTGAGGCATGAAAAGCCCAAGGGAACACCGGCGCAGTTTGGCTATCTTTATCCCACACACGTGTGGTTCGATTCATCGAAGGTGGGCGGCGGCAACATTGGATACGTCAGCTTCAACATGTTCCTCGATCCGGCGCGGCTGATGAATCTTTTCGAGGAAGCGGTAGAGTCGTGCGGTAAATGCGACGGCTTCGTAATTGACCTTCGTGGAAATCCGGGCGGCATCGGGATAATGGCGATGGGCATGGCGGGCTGGTTCATCGACAAACCAGACCAGTTGCTCGGCACTCTGTACATGCGGGAGACAACGCTGAAGTTCATCGTGAATCCGCGCGTGAACACCTTTGCCGGTCCGGTTGCGATTCTGGTGGATGGCACATCGGCTTCGACTTCGGAGATTCTGGCGGAGGGAATGAAGGATCTGGGCCGCGCGCGAGTCTTCGGCACTCGGACGGCGGCCGCGGCATTGCCTTCGGTCTTTGAATTGCTGCCCAACGGCGACGGTTTTCAGTATGCGATCGCTAATTATATTTCGGAAGGCGGAAAACCGCTGGAAGGGCTGGGAGTGACGCCGGATGTCGAGGCGCCGATTACGCGCCAGGCGCTGCTCGATGGCAAGGATCCGGCGCTGGACGCAGCGGTCGCCTGGATCAAAAACAATTAGGGACAGTGCACTCAAATACCGATTTTCACGCCGCCCGGCCCACTGCCGCCAGCTCTTTCACGATGCTCGACAGAAAATTCTTGGCATCGCCGAACAGCATGATCGTATTCGGCATGTAATACAGATCGTTGTCGATTCCCGCGAAGCCCGGATTCATACTGCGCTTGATCACCATCACGGTGCGAGCCTTATAAGCCTGGATGATGGGCATGCCCGCAATTGGGCTCTTCGGATCCGTTTCCGCCCCTGGATTCACGACGTCGTTGGCACCGATGACCAGGGCCACATCGGCCATGGGCATCTCCGGATTGATGTCGTCCATCTCGCGCAGCTTATCGTAAGGCACGTCGGCCTCCGCCAGCAGCACATTCATGTGTCCCGGCATGCGCCCGGCCACGGGATGAATTGCGAACTGCACGTCGACGCCGCGCTTGGTGAGCATGTCGTACATCTCCTTGAGCTTGTGCTGCGCCTGCGCCACCGCCATTCCATAACCCGGAATCACCACCACGGTACGCGCCGAATCCAGAATTTGCGCCGCCTCATCGGGGCTGGCGGACCGATACGGCCGCTCGCTGGTGGCCGCCGCGCTGGTCTGCAATTGTCCGAACGCGCCGAACAATACGTTGCTGAAAGACCGGTTCATGGCGCGGCACATGATGATCGCCAGAATGAATCCGGACGACCCGTCCAGCGCGCCCGCTACAATCAGGAGCCGGTTATTGAGCACGAATCCCATGGCGCTGGCCGACAATCCCGCGTACGAATTCAGCAGCGCGATTACCGTCGGCATGTCCGCCCCGCCGATGGGAATGATCAGCAGCACGCCGAACAGCAGAGCCAGTATGGTGAAGATCGGAAACAAAACGGTCTGCTCCGGATTAGCGATCAGCAGGATTCCCGTCACCGCCGCTGCCGCAAAAACGCCCAGGTTCACAAAATTCTGGCCCTTGTAGGTGATGGGTCGCTGCGGCAATACCTCTTGAAGCTTTCCGAAAGCCATCATGCTAGCCGTGAAGGTCAGGAAACCGAGCAGCGTCTCGATAATGAGCGCGGTCATTTCCACGGTCGTTATCGACGGTCCCTGGTGGATGCCCTTGTAATATTCGGCAGTCCCGATCAGCGCCGACGCCAGCGCGCCACACGCGTGTGAAAACGCGGTTCGCTGCGGGACCGCGGTCATAGGCATGATGTAGGCGATGGGAACTCCGATCGCAGAGCCCAGGAAAAACGCGATCAAGATCCACTGATACTCAACCACTTCGAACCGCAGCAGCGTGCCCACCACCGCTAGCAGCATGCCGATTTCGCCGATGATCACTCCGCGTCGCGCGGTCGCCGGCGAGTTCATCCACTTGATGGCCAGGATGAACGACACGGCCGCCAGCATGTACAGAATCGGGAGAAATGTATCGTCCAGCTTCATTTCTTTTCCGGCTCCCGTTTCTTGAACATCTTCAGCATGCGATCGGTGATCAGAAACCCGCTTACCACGTTGAGCGATGCCAGCAGCACCGCCGAAAAGCCAAGAATGCGCGACAGCGTGCTGGCATCCCGAGCTCCGGTGATCAAAATCGCGCCCACCACCGTGATCGCCGAGATTGCGTTGGTCAAAGACATCAGCGGCGTATGCAACAGCGGCGAGACGCCTCGTATCAGCTGAAATCCTAAAAAGGCAGCCAGCATGAAGACCCACAGGTCGAGTTCATAAGCGCCCATGTGCTTTACCTTCCTTCCCCGGCAGAAGCCACAGGGGACAGTCCCAGGGCTTCCGCCACGCGCGGATGCACCACTTCGTTGCCGTACGTCACCAGCGTCTCGCGGATGATCTCATCCTCGCGATTCAATTTGAATTCGCCCTTCTGCACCATCAGCTTCAGGAACGACACGATGTTCGAGGCATACATCTGGCTGGCATGATATGGAACGGTGGAGGGTACATTGAGCGGACCGAGGATCGTTATCCCTTGATGTACCACCGTTTCGCCCGGCCGCGTCAGCTCGCAGTTTCCGCCCCGCTCGGCCGCGATATCGACAATCACCGACCCAGGCGCCATCGCGCTGGCCATCTCCTTGGTCACCAGGATGGGAGCCTTCTTGCCCGGCACCGCCGCCGTGGTAATTACGACGTCCTGCTCGCGTAAGACTTCCGTCAGCAATTCGCGCTGCCGCTTGTAAAAATCTTCGCCCATCGCTTTCGCGTAGCCGCCCGTTCCTTCCGCGGCGGCGGCCTCGATATTCAACACCACGAACTTTCCGCCCAGGCTCTCGATCTGCTCCTTCACAGCGCTGCGGACATCGTAAGCTGAGACCACAGCGCCCAGCCGCCGCGCCGTCGCGATAGCTTGCAGCCCGGCCACGCCCGCCCCCAGAATGAAAGCTCGCGCCGCTGTCACGGTGCCGGCCGCCGTCATCAGCATCGGAAAGATCTTGGGCAGGGCCATCGCCCCCATCAACACCGCCCGATATCCGGCGATAGTGGCCATGGAAGAGAGCGCATCCATGCTCTGCGCCCGCGTGATGCGCGGCATCAACTCCATGGAGAGGAACGAAACTCCGGCATGCGCCAGGTCGGCCATTTCTCGCGGCGAGGTGAGCGGCTCGCCGAATCCGATCACGGTCTGGCCAGGCCGGAATGACGCTAAGTCCGCGCGTCCAGCTTCCGGATTGGCGCCCAATGATCGCACCTGAACGATGATGTCCGCCTGCTGGAAAACCTCGGCCCGGCTGGCAATCTTGGCTCCACGGGCGACATACTGATCGTCCGGAAATCCAGCTTCGACGCCCGCCGATTGCTCGACAATTACCCCGGCGCCCAATTTCCCCAAGGCTTCGGATGTGCGAGGAATCAGCGCCACCCGGCGCTCGCCAGGAAAACTTTCTCGCGGTACTCCTATGGTCACTGCCACGAACTACCTCCAAAAAGGAAGGTTGTCAGAGACTCAGCGCAGCATCCGGATTCCGCCGATGACAGGCTCCCGGTCATGGCATCGAGCGGCGGACTGATTCCCTACAGCCCAAATCAAGATGATACCCCGTTTGCCAAAAGGAATAATATATGACAATGCGTCGTTCTATCTTGCTGGTTCCTGCTATCGTTATTCTCGTCCTAGGCTCCGCACTTGCGGCCGACCTCACGATCGGCACGGCCACGGCGCGCTCCGGACAAAAAGCCACCGGCGTTATCGCGGTACCGGCCGGCGTCGATGCGGCCGCCGAAATTGCGGTCATCGTCGTTAACGGCGCCAAGCCGGGTCCCACGCTGGCCCTCGTGGCCGGAGCGCATGGAACCGAATATGCCTCCATCATCGCCTTGGAGAAGCTGGCGCAACGGGCCGAGCCGGCGGCACTGTCGGGAGCAGTCATCATCGTTCCGCTGGTGAATGTCGCGTCGTTCGCGCAAAAAGTCCCGCACCTCAATCCCACCGACAACAAGAACATGAACCGTTTTTTTCCCGGGAAGGCCGACGGAACCCAAACCGAACGAGCGTCCTGGGCTCTGGCCAAGCAAGTGGTCGAAAAGTGCGATTATTTGATCGATTTTCACGGCGGCGACCTGGACGAAAACCTCCGCCGCTATTCTTATCTGGCGCGGACCGGCAAAGATAAACTCGACGCCACCGCGCACGCCATGGTGCTGGCCTTTGGATTAGATCACATCATCCTGCAAGACTTCCGGCCGCCTGTGCCCGCCGGCGGCGCAGTCACCCTTACCCGGTTCGCAACCGATATCGGAAAGCCAGCCATTGCGGTAGAAGCCGGCCATGCAGGCACAACCAATGCCGAAGACGTCGACGTGCTGGTGGACGGGGTTCACAATGTCATGCGGCATTTGAAGATGTTACCGGGCCCGGTTACCCCCGTGGAGCACCCGATCTGGCTGGCGCGATCAACCACGCTGACGAGCCAATATGATGGCATCTTCTATGCGCTGGCGCGTCCCGAAGCCTACGTCGCTAAGGGCATGACGATCGGTTATGTCACGGATTACGTCGGCAACAAGATCTGGGACGTGGCTTCGCCTGTCGACGGCGTGATTATCTATATTGGCGCCGTCCCATCCATGAAGAAGGGCGACAGTGTCGCCGTGATCGGCGAACCGGGGAATAATCCCTAACGTTTCGGGTTGCCCAGCTGGTGCACAACGGGAATGACCTGCTGCGCAAACCCGCCATCCGCCGTCGGCGCCAGCTCAACCTGTTGCGGCGAACATTGCGATTTAGGCTGTGTACCATCGATAAAATACGACGAAACACTATCGGGACAGCCCGGGCCGGCTAGATCGCCTGAGTCCGGATCGAACGCGACCCGCACCACTCCAGGGGGAGGCGCAAACGGCTTGGCATCGCCAAATTGCTTATAATGCGCCGCGGACATCATAAATTCAGTCCAGATTGGCAGCGCCGAGTGCGCGCCTTCCAGGCCCAGCTCGCTGTAATCATCGAAACCAACCCACACTACGCACAAAAGCTGCGAAGTGAATCCCGCAAACCAGCCGTCATGCGACGTCCCGGTCTTGCCCGCGGCCGGGAGCTTGAATCCGCGCGACCGAACAGCGGCCGCCGTTCCGCTGCGCATGACCTCTTGCATCATGTCGACCATAACGAATGCCACGCGGGGGTCCAAAACACGCCGCATCTCCGGCTGGTACTCGAATAAGTTGGTACCGCTCTGATCGCGAATAGTCGATATGAACGCCGGCTGCACGCGCACGCCGTTGTTAGCAAATATCGTATATGCACCCGCGATTTCGAGTGGTGAAACCTGATAAGCTCCCAGAGCCACGGCGGGAGTGGGCTGGATGTCCTCGTTCAAACCCGCCTGGTGCGCAATCGCGACCACCTTATCGAAACCGGCCATCTCGCCCACCTTTACCGCCGCCACATTGAGCGAGTGGGCCAATGCATATCGAAGCGTGACTCGCCCCATAAATTCGTGCTTAAAATTGTCGGGACTGTAGGTCTGCTGCTTGCCGTATTCAAAAGTCGTCGGCGAATCGTCCACCGACGACGCCGGTGTCAATACCGGATCGCTGCCCGCTATGGCCGTATTCAACGCGGCGGTGTAGACGAACGGCTTGAAAACCGATCCGGGAGGACGCTTGGACAGCACACGGTCCAGTTGGCTGGAGGCATAATCGCGGCCGCCGCACAACGCTTTCACTTCACCGGTTCGTGGATCGATCGCGATCAAAGCGACCTGCGGCCTCGGTCCTTCAGGCGCCCCGCGCTTGCGGCGGGCTGCCAGCTCCTTGTCGACCAACTGCATGCCGTCGGCGATGGCCTGTTCGGCGGCTCGCTGCAACCGGAGATCGATAGTCGTATATACCTCGGTCGATCCGACTGGTTGCCGTTCCTCTAATTTCTTGGACGCATCGTCGCTCGCGATGTCGAGGAAGTATTGCGATTCGGATAATTCGGCTGCGCCGGGATGCAGTCCCAAGGGGGCGGCGACAGCAGTCTTGTACTGGGCCCGAGTGATGTACTGGTTCTCGCGCATCATCGCCAATACGAGATTCCTGCGCTCCAGCACGCGGCCCGGTTTGCGGAAAGGATTGAGGTAGCTAGGCCGTTGGATCAGCCCCGCCAGCATCGCCGACTCGGTCAGATTGAGGTTTTGGATATCTTTGTTGAAATAGGCGCGCGCCGCCTCTCCGAATCCACTGATGCTGAAGGTGCCCTGCCCGCCCAGGTACACAGCATTGCAGTAATCTTCGAAGATCTGCTGCTTGCTCAGCTTGCGTTCCAAGTGAAAGGTGATGAGAGCCTCGCGCATCTTCCGCTTCCAGTTTTTGTCGCGAGCCAGCCAAAGATTGCGCGCCAGTTGCATCGAGATTGTCGACGCTCCCTGCTCTTTGCGCCGCTGTCTCACGTCCACGTACATGGCCTTGCCGATTCGTAAGACATCGAATCCGGAGTGCGCGAAAAACCGCTTATCCTCGGCCGACACAATGGCGTGCACCAGCGCGGGCGGCATATCGGAATATTGCACCATCAGGCGCTTGGCCCGCCCTTGGTTCGACAAGTTAGTGATCAGCTGGGCGGGAATCTCGTAACGGGCGACGCGGCGGCCGTTTGAGTCGATAATGGACGAAACCACAATGGACGAAACCACGCCCTTCGCGAATTGAATCCGGGCGGGTACGGCGGCATGCACGGCAACCTCGTCTTCACTAGCGCTGGACTCGATCCCGGCCCGCTTTAGAGCTTCGGTGAGTTCGACCGGAGACACGGCGTCGCCCACCGACACCACCTCGGGAGCAGCGTAGTAATTGACGGCGTTTTGGAACGGCCCGGCAGCCAGGCGCTCATCGACTCGCTTCGAAATTCGATGGTAGACCACCCCCAGCGCGACGCCGGTTACAACCACAGCCGCGGCCACCACTACGCCAACGGCGATCAGGGCCCGTACGATAATCTGCCTGGTTGTAATACCGGCAGATTCTTTTTCGACTGATTGTTTTTCCTGGGAGTCCACGAGTATGCGGGTGCACGCTGCGCTCCAAGTAAAAAATCCCAGTGCCTTCAACAGCCTAGGAACCTAACCGAACTCCAGTGTGGTCGATTTTACAGTGATTGCTTCACGAGCGTTCCCCATAAACAGTTGTTACGCCGTATCACCTGGCTGCGCGGATCTCGGCCTGGGAACTGCGAAATTATCCTCGCTGATATCACCTCGTTGATATCATTAGTCTCATGAAGTTTTGTTGGATGCTTCTCGCTCTGGGCCTGATAGGCTGTTCCTCCCCCCAGTCCAATGAAAAGCAAAATAAGAAAGTGTTTGCTCCTCCTCCCATGCATTTCACCGCCACGAATACCTCCAATTCCGTGGCCAAGTATCTGGAGTTGGTCGGGTTTCGCATCAATGAAAGAAAGCCGGGCCAGTTACAAATTCAGTTCGGAGTGGCAAACCATTCGGAAGCGGATATCGGCGACGTGAAGATGATCGTCAACATCGGGACTACCGCCGCCAAGCCGGGCGACGCGCCGTTGATGACCTTCCCGGCGAGCGTGTCCAAGCTCGGTCCCTCGGACTTGAAAGATGTCACGGTGGACGTTCCCACCAAGATGCGCGTCTACGAACTGCCGGATTGGCAGTTTTTGAAGGCTGATTTCCAGATTACCGAACCGCAGCAGTAGGATGGCCCGAAACGCCTCAGCAATTGTGGCCAAAGACATCTCCGCCCCGCAGTCTGCCTACGCCGAACTCGAAACTTACGAATGGAGCGTAACGTGCCAATGATTCGCCGACAACCCCGCGTCCGCCTCGCCGACAGCGTTTCAAAACCAAAGGAGCTCTAGTGGTCCTCAAGAACCGTTTCATTTCATGTTGTGGATTTGTCCTCTTGCTTGCGTTGACGCCTATCCTGAGTGCCACCCCCCGGCTGGGTCTGGCGACGACGGCGCTCACAGTATCCATCGTGCCCGGTCAGAATGGACCGGCACAGTCCATTGACGCGTCCAACCTCGGCGATGGCTCGCTGAACCTGAGCGCCACTTCCGCGGTTTCCTGGCTGTCGCCCAGCATCGGAGCGCCGCATGCTTGTTCTTTGAAGGGCAATTGCATTCCCGTTCAAATTGCGTTGCAGACCTCCTCGCTCGCCGCGGGCGTCTACACCGGGATCGTCACCGTCAGCGACCCGAACGCCGTGGATGCTCCTCAGTTCGTGACCGTCACCGTGCTGGTGGGCGGCAATGTCCCCGCCAATCTGGAATATTTTGTCCCGCCTAATGGATCGGCCTCCAGCACCTTCACCACGGGCGGAGCCGTCACTACCAACATAAGTAACAACACTCCGTGGCTTGCAATTGCCGCCAGCGGAACGGGCAGCTTTGAGTTTGGTATACCCGTCCCATATACGGTGACAGCCACAGCGCAAAATGGGATGGCCACTGGCGATTACAACGGTAGTATCGCCGTCAGCGGATCGTCGTTTGCGCCGGATAACAAGACCATCGCGGTTGTTATGCATGTAACCACATCGCCCATTCTGCAGCCGAATCCTGCTTCGATTGCATTTCGAATTGCCCAGGGCGCCAACAAACAGACGGATTACGTGGTGGCTTCGAATGGTGGCCAAGGAACGCTCAGCATTTCGGGCGTGACAGCCAGCGTATCCTCCGGAACCTGGCTCAGCGCCCAAACCGTATCGGGTAACGCTTCGTTGGTCAGCATAGTTGCCGATCCCACAGGACTCTCTCCGGGCGCGTATCAAGGCACGGTCACGATCGCGAGCAATACGGCCAACAGCAGCGTGGCGGTGCCGGTGGCGCTGAACGTCGTGGCGCAGACACCCCCGGTCGCGGCGGCCGGAGGCGTTGTCAACAACGGAACATTCGCGAGCGGCGAGTCGCTGGCACAGGGCGACATTGTGGCATTATTCGGAGATCAGTTAACCTACGGCGATCCGCAGCAGGCCGGCAGTCTCCCCTTGCCCAACATCCTCGGCGGAACGCAGGTGCTGGTGAATGGCCAGGCGGCGCCCGTGTATTACGTATCGCCCGGACAGATCAACTTCGAGATCCCCATCGATGCGGCAGCCGGTGACGCCATCGTACAAGTGGTTCGAAACAGTCAAACCGGGAACACCGCGTACTTGAACATCCAGGTGAGCGAGCCCCGCTTCATCACCAACGGTGGAACCTACGCGATCATGACCACGCCCAACGGTGTGCTCACCGGCATACCCAGTCACCCGGTTTCGGGGGGCGATGTTGTGGTGATTTATACTATCGGCCTTGGGCCTACGTCACCGCCGGTTGCTTCGGGGACGGCCTCGCCATCCAGTCCATTGGCCGCGTTCGACCCTACGACGGTTCTAGCCTGCTTCGGCAATAACACGCCATTCTCGCCGCCGCCCTGCGTCAACCCGCAATTCGCCGGGCTGACTCCGTCGTTCGTCGGCCTTTACCAGATCAACGTCGCTATTCCGCAGGGTCTGGCGTCTGGAAATATCCCATTCTCTTTCACCGTGAATGGCGTTGCTAGCGATGTCGTACAATTGGCGGTTCAGTGACCGATCGCCTTTATTATCACGACAGCTATTTGACTGAATTCCGGGCCCGCGTAGTTGAAACGAGCCCGGATGGGCTGCGGATCTATCTCGATCGCTCTGCATTCTATCCCACCTCGGGTGGCCAGCCCTTCGACACCGGAAAACTGGGCGGGGTCGACGTGACCGAGGTAGTGGATGAAGACGGCCGGATCGCGCACCAGGTATCCGGGCCGCTGGATGCCGCCGAAGTCTCGGGCATTGTCGACTGGCAGCGCCGTTTCGACCATATGCAGCAGCATACGGGCCAGCATCTTCTATCCGCGGTGCTGGTGGACGTGTTCGGCGCGCAAACCGTAAGTTTCCACCTGGGGGTTGAATCCTGCACGATCGATGTCGCGCGCGTGCTGGAGCCTGCCCAGATCCGGGAAGCCGAGCGCCGGGCCAATGAAATTGTGTTCGAAAATCGCCCCGTGACGGTCGGTTTCGAGGATTCCACTCAGGATCTGGGCCTTCGGAAACCTACCGAGCGAGAGGGAGTTATTCGCATTATTTCCATTGAGGACCTGGATCGCAGCGCGTGCGGCGGCACGCACGTGAGAGCCACTGGAGAGATCGGGCCCATCCTCATCCGCAAGCTCGACCGCATTCGTGGAAATCAGAGAATCGAATTCCTGTGCGGCCTGCGCGCCGTGAAGCGCGCCCGAGCCGATTTCGAAGCCATCTCCAGCGTGGCCCGCGCATTTTCTGCGCCAGCGGATGAAGTTCCGGCTTTGGTTACCGCGCAATTGGAAAAGCTTCAGGATGCCGAGAAAGCTCGTCGGCGCCTTTCCACCGAGCTTGCGCAAGCACGCGGACGTGAGCTGTATGCTGGCACGCCGCCAGGCGCGGATGGCGTCCGCAAAGTGGTGCAGCGGGTTGCCTCCTTAACTGACGAGCTACGCGCGGAAGCCCAGAGCTTCACGGCCGGCCAGAAATCCGTCTTTCTCGCGATGGGGGAAAATCCGCCGGCCATCCTGCTGGCAGCATCGCCCGACAGCGGCGTTAACGCCGGTGAGTTTCTTAAAGCCGCGTTGTCCAAAGCCGGCGGACGAGGCGGCGGAAGCGCAAGCATGGCGCAAGGGAGCTTGCCCTCGAAGGATTTACTGGACCAGTTCGCGTTGCCCTAGCCTGCTACGTATACAGCGGAGCGATCGATACTATGATCAAGCCCGCCAGGAATAGAATCAGCATCAGCGCCAGCAGAACTTTCACCTTCCCGCTTGCGCCCGCGAACTCCTTCCATACCAGCAAGCCCCACAGCGCGCTCACCATAGTTGCGCCTTGCCCCACCGCGTAACTGATGGCCGGTCCGACCTGGACGGTCTTGGGGGCGCTGGCAGCGACGAAGTTGGTAATCGCGCCGATGCACCAGATTACGCCGCCCAGAATGCCCAGCGCGTGCTGCCATAACGATCCTTTGACATAGTCGAACATGGAGAGAGATTGGCCTTGGACCGGCAGATTCATGAAATATAGATTGAAGATGAAGGTCGAAAGAAAGACGCCTACGGCAAACAGGAACGCCACCGCGTAAGGCCCCAGTCCGGCGCTATCGGGTCCGCCGCCCTTAGCCATTTCAACCAGCGGATAAAAAGTGCCCATCAACACGCCGCTGATCAGACTCAACATAATTCCCTTCGGGCTCGTTCCACGACCTTTTCGCGCGGCTCCCTTGCCTGCTTTGACGGGGACAGGTTTCGCATGCGCCCTGTATGCCAACGCATCCACAACGATGGCGCCCGCCACTAGCGCCACCCCGGTCGCCAGAAGAATCGGATTTCCTTGCGGATTCAGAATGTAGTTCCAAATCACACCCATCACCAGGGCCAAGCCGATCCCGATCGGAAAAGCCACGGCCATTCCGGCCACTGAGATCGCGGCCACCAGCAGCATATTTGCCAGGTTGAAGACTACGCCCGCGGCGACGGCATAAGCCATGTTGCGCCGGAGAGCGATGATCAGGTTATCGGAAAAGGACAGGTCGCTTCCCATGGAGCCGAAGGTATAAGCCGCCACGATCGCCGCTATCAAAACGCCCAAGCTGTAGTCGTAATAAAAGAGCTCGAAACGCCACTTGCCCGACAGCTTAAAGGTGTTGGCCCAGGATCCCCAACAGATCATAGACAGGATAATCAGCAGCAATGCGCCGTTATAGGTGGTGGGGAGAATCATAAGCTTTCAACAAGGCATGGCGATTTTACCATGCCTGTTCCGGTAGCGCCTACAGCCCTGGGGTAGGCTTTTTGGCAGTACGTAAGTTCTAAGGTTCCATCTAAAGTTTTACCCTAGGGATTCCGAATCTAAAGATTGGGCATGCAAGTGTCTTCACAGGCGAAAGCATTGATAAGGCAGCACGTTTCGGCGCTAACGCTATTATTCGCGGCAGCCGGGGCGTTTGCGGCGGACCGGCATAAAGTGGACGTCGACGCCGAGAGTCAGGATGGCATCCTCCTACAGCGAATCCAGCAGGAGCCCACCCGGCCGCGCAAGCTCGCGCTGCTCGAAAAATACGCGGCGGAATATCCTAAAACCATTTCCATTGCATGGGTTTACGAACAACTTCTGCATATTTACAAAGATGACCAAGATAACGACAAGGTCATCGCAACAGCGGACGCTATGCTGGCGGTGGATCCGGCCGATCTGGATGCCGCTTACGATGCACTGCAGGCCGCCCAGGCCAAAAACGACCCCGAGACCGTTCGCAAATACGTCCCACTCTCCTGGGACTTAGCGACCAAGGCCTTGCAGATCGCAAAACCCTCCGATCCTGATGACGTGGCGGACTGGGCCAAGCAAATGGAGTTTGCCAAAGAGGTAATAGCTTTCTCGGAGTATGTGCTTTCGACCGAGGCCGCCCGCGAGTCCGATCCACAGAAGAAAGCCGAATTGATCCAGGCGCTGGAAACGCGTAATCCGCAGAGTAAGTTTCTGGCGCAGGCCCGGAACGACAGACCTCGCATCGATCTAGCCAGCCTTCCGCCGGAGAAAGCGGTCGCCTTAGCCGAAAAAGGTTTGGAGGACGATCCGGATAACGAGGATTTCCTGGTCACCGTTGCGAATTATTACATCCAGCGCGAACAGGATCTGCCGAAGGTGCTGAGTTACGCGCTTCGCATTCTGGATCTGCTGCCGCGTAAACCGAAGCCGGACGACGTAAGCGCCGAACAATGGGAAGCCAAGAAGGCCAAGTACAGCGGATGGGCGAATTGGATGACCGGCGTAATTTACGCCAAACAAGCGCGCTATGGGCTCTCGGATCGCTATCTGCGCGCTTCGCTCGATAACCTGCGCGAGGAGCGATTGCTCGCAGGCGCCTATTTTTATCTGGGTTACGACAACTACGCCATGGCGGGCGAACTTCGCGACAAGGGCCGGGCCATCGAAGCTCTGAAGTTCGATAAGCTCTGCGTTGCGATCGACGGGCCATTTCGGGAACCGGCGTTGAAAAACCTGGAAGTGCTGCGAAGCGAGTACAACATCGAATAGCGGCCGGCGGGGTTATCCGGAACGAGTGTTATTCTTATAAATGCACCTGAAATCTTGCCTCGTCGGGCCGTTGGGCCTAGGTGTCTACGATAACCGACTTGCATTTTACCCCCGTCTTGAGGCAACCTGTAAGGTCTTCCAGCTTCTTTGGGTCTGAATTACATGCGGGTGAGAATCCTGTATCACGATCATTGTTTCGACGGGGCCGCATCCGCCGCGTTCTTCAGCCGTTTCTTCGAGGGTAAGTTTGATCCGAGCGCGACCTTTGAATTTACCGGGCTCGCCCACAAAGCATCGCAGCTTTTTGAAGACAGCTTGTTCGACGGCGATGTCAATGCGATCGTCGATTTCAAATATTCGCCCGACCCCAGGCTCACCTGGTGGTTTGACCACCACCAGAGCGCGTTCTTAAGTCTCGAGGATGCCGATCACTTCAAGCACGATTCGAGCGGCAAGAAGCTCTACGACCCGTCCTTCAGCTCATGCACCATGTTCATTGCGCACGTGGCGCAAGAAAAGTTCGGTTACCACGCACCCGACCTGTTAGAGCTGGTGGAATGGGCGGATATCATCGATGGCGCCCGTTATTCGAGCGCGCAGGAAGCCGTGGAGCTGCGCGCGCCCGCCATGAAGCTGACGTTGGTGATCGAAAGCGCGAAAGGGTCGGAAATCATCCATAAGATCATCCGCTGGATGCGCCACCGAAGCCTGGGTGAGATTATCCTGGAGCCGGAGATCCAGGAGCTGTACAAGCCGCTATTCGCGCGTCACATCCGCTCCATCGACATCATTCGCGATCACGCGCGCGCCGAGAACGGCGTGATCTTCTTCGACCTGGTCAGCGAGGGTCTGGAAGGCTACAACAAATTCATCCCGTACCATCTGTTTCCCGATTCCACTTACACCGTTTCGGTCAGTAATTCGAGCTTCCGCACCAAGGTGTCGGTGGGCTCCAATCCATGGTCACCGGAGATTCCAACGCACAACCTGGCTACCATTTGCGAGCGATACGGCGGCGGAGGCCATCCGCGGGTGGGCGCGATCAGCTTCGAAATCGGAGCGGTGGAACAGGCCCGGCAAGTGGCCGAGGAGATCAAGCAGGAACTGGAAAACTGAACCGGTTTCTGGTTTCTAGTTTCTGGTTTTACACGGAGAGTTCTTCTGCTGTGAATACACGGTAGTCACGTGGTCATCTCCCGATTCGAAGACATTGAGAGTTGGCGCCGGGCAAGGGAACTTGGCGCCGAGGTTTATGGTCTTTGCACACAAGGAGCATTTAGCAAGGACTTTGGACTGCGCGACCAAATCCAGCGGGCCAGCGTATCGATTATGGCCAACATCGCGCAAGGCTTCGGTAGAAACGGCGCGACAGAATTCATTCGTTATCTAACGATTGCTCAGAGTTCCGCGATCGAAGTTCAAAGCCACCTGTATATTGCGCTCGATCTTCAATACGTCACACAATCAGATTTCGAACGGATCTATTCGCTCGCAGAGAGCGTTCGCAAACTGATCGGCGGCTTCATCCGCTACCTCGAAACCAGCAAAACCAAAAAGTAGCAACCAGAAACTAGAAACCAGAAACCAGAAACTAGAAACTTCTCCACGTATTTTCCGATTACGTCCACTTCTACATTGATGCTGGTCCCGCCGCGATAGCTCCCCAGGATCGTGTTCGCATAAGTGTGCGGAATGATGGCCACTCCCAGCACGCGGTCATCCAGCGCCGCGATCGTAAGGCTGACGCCGTCCAGCGTCACCGATCCCTTGTGAATCATGTACCGGTCAAGCGACTGCGGAATGCGGATTTTGAGCCACCAGTTGCCGTCGGCCAATGCTTCGAGCGAAATAAACTCGGCTGTTCCGTCAACGTGGCCTTGAACGATATGGCCGCTCAGCCGATCGCCGATCGCCGCCGGCCGTTCGAGATTCACGCGCGAGCCTCCGCTGAGCGCGCCGAGATTGGTGCGGGCCAGGGTCTCCGGTGACAGATCGCACCAGAATCCATCCGGCTCAACTACAGCCGCGGTCAGACACACGCCATTCACCGCGATGCTGGAGCCTTCCCTGGTATCCTCCAGCACGCCGCGGCAGTTCACCTTCATGCGCGAGCCTGCGGCAGCGATCGTACCCACCTCTTCGACGATTCCCGTGAACACGCGTCACTTCTCCACGTAAGCTTCCACCGCGAACTCATCCGGCGGTATCGAATGCAGCTTGAGGCGCGCCAGTTGAATGGCATCGCGCCGGTGCAGCCGGCCCGCTCCGCCCGCGACGGGAAGCGCTCGCAGACCGCCCAAAATCTTCGGCGCGTAGTAAAAGAAAACTTTGTCGGCCACTCCCGCTTCCAGCGCCGCCCAGTTGAGTTTACTGCCGGATTCGATCATCAACGACCGGTATTGTTCGCTTGCCAGATATTCCACAAGTTTCCCGAGGTCGGTGCGTCCTCCAGGTCCATCGAACACGAGCACGCGTATTCCGCGATATTCGAGCGCGAGGCGCCGCTCCCCAGCTGCCGCCGACGTCGTCAGAATCGCGAGATCGCCGTTGAAGCTTTTGACAATGCGCGAATCGAGCGGAATGCGGAGGGTTGAATCGGCCACAATCCGCAGCAGCGGGCGGCTCCGTTCCAGGCCCGTCCGATCGGTGAGCAGGCAGTCATCCGCCAGCACCGTTCCGATACCAGTGAGGATCGCGTCGGAATTGTGCCGGATCTGTTGGACGTGCGCCCGCGCCCGCTCGCTGGTAATCCAGCCGGTATTGTCCTCGGGCGCGGCGATCTTTCCATCCAGCGTTAGCGCGGCCTTCAGGGTCACCAGCGGTCGCCCGGTTCGCATCGAATGGATGAAAGCTTCGTTTAGTTGAGCGGCTTCTTGGGCATATTCGGAGGCCATTTCAACGGTGATGCCCGCCTCGGTCAGGCGCTGAAACCCCTTTCCGGCGACCAGAGGATTGGGATCTTCCATCGCAGCGACTACACGCTCCACGCCGGCGCGTACCAATGCATCGGCGCAGGGCGGCGTACGGCCGTGATGCGAGCATGGCTCCAGCGTGATATACAGAGTGGCGTCCCGCGCGCATTCGCCGGCTTCATCAAGCGCCAGAATCTCGGCGTGCTTGCGCTGCGCGTAAGTGTGGAAGCCGCGGCCAACCACCTGGCCGTCCTTCATCAGCACGGCGCCCACGGCCGGATTCGGGCTGGTGCACCCGGCTCCGCGCCGAGCCAGCTCCAGCGCCTCGTCCATGGCCGGGATTTTCATGCCGCGAATAACGACGCGATGAATTTTTCGGGCTCGAAGGGAAGCAGATCGCCGGCCTGTTCACCGACGCCAATATAGCGGATGGGCAGGTTCAATTCACGCGCGATCGCCACCACGATTCCGCCCTTCGCCGTTCCGTCCAGCTTGGTAAGCACGATGCCGGTAACGCCGCTCGATTCGGTGAATTTGCGGGCCTGCTCCAGGCCGTTCTGTCCCGTGGTTGCATCCAGCACCAGCAGAACTTCATGCGGGGAGCCCGGCACCACTTTGGCCGCGGTGCGGCGCATCTTTTCCAGCTCCGCCATGAGATTGGATTTAGTGTGCAGCCGGCCGGCGGTATCGACGATCACATAATCCACCTTGCGGGCTTTGGCGGCCTGCAGCGCATCAAACAGCACCGCGCTTGGATCGGCGCCGGCCGATTGCCTGATGACGTCGGTTGCGGTGCGCGACCCCCAAACCTGCAGTTGTTCGATCGCCGCGGCGCGAAACGTATCGGCCGCACACAGCAGAACGCTCCGGCCTTCCGCCTTGTAGCGGCCGGCCAGCTTGCCGATCGTAGTAGTTTTGCCGGAGCCGTTCACGCCCACCACCACCACCACGGCCGGCGGCTCAGCCACGCGCGGCACCGGACGTTCGGTGGCCTCCAACACCTCCAGCAGATGTTGGGCGATGAGCTGCTTCACCTGCTGCGCGTCGCCCACCTGCTTGCGGTCCACGCGCTGCCGGATGCTTTCTAAAATCTCGGACGCCGTATTCACGCCGATGTCAGCCGTGATTAGCGCGTATTCCACCTCTTCGAGGACCCCGGCGTCGATCTCCTTGCGCCCCGCGATGGCGTCTTCCAGACGGTCCACCAAACCCTCACGGGTCTTCTGGATGCCGGCTTTCAAGCGCTCCAGAAGATTGGGTTCCTGCTGTACCGAGCCGAATAAAGTTTGGATCATTGGGGGATTGAGTGGAAAATTTCATTGTAGCGGATGCGTGCTGGGCTTAAACCAATTTGCGTTTATAGAATCGGCAACATGCCTGTCCATGTAATATATAGCCAGGATGATCCTCGGCATCCTGCAGCTGGTCTTCTATGGTGTCTCCATTTGGATTTCGCAGAAAGCCAAGCCGCTGGGGAACATGCCCTACCGCTGGGGCGTGTACGTGGGCATGATCAGCGCGTGGATGTCACTGGTTCTGATCGTCTCTTCTGTAATCGGGCTCATCGGAGGCCACTGGGTGGGAGCGTCGGCATTGTTGGTCGATGCTCTGCTTGCGGCCTTGTCCAGCTTTGGAATTTTGCGGCGCCGAAGGTTCGGAGTGGTGGCGTTAGGATTCGCCTACCTGCTTCTAATCTTGATTGGGCCGTATCTGGCGCCCATGCCGGACCGGCCATTTTTGTTGGTAGTGACCGGCCAGACGCCTTCCATCACCGCACTGGCCAGACAAGCAATATCGTTTCCCTGGGTTGTGTCGCTCAGTTTCACGGCCGCCTATTTGGTGTGCACTTTCGTTTACTTCAAGAACAGATGGGAATGGATGCAACCGGCGAACAGCGCCTAGGTGCCCAGGTACTTCACTACAATCGACACGCGCCGGTTGGAAGCATTCTTGGGGTCTTCAGGTTTGCGGAGGTGCTGATCGGCATAGCCCCGTACTTCGGCTACCTGATCTTTACCCAGGCCGCTTTCCTGCATCAGCTTCCGGGCGGAATTGGCGCGATCGGCGGACAATTCCCAATTGGAATAGCCTGTCGCCGAAGCAGAAAACGGTTGGGAGTCGGTATGTCCCTCAATCAGCATACGGTTGGGCATTTTTCCCAATTGGCCCGCGAGCATGTTTAGCATATCTTTGCCGGTGTCGCTCGGATGGGCGCTTCCGGTTTGAAAAAATGTTCCCACTTCACTTTCCAGCAGCTCGATGCGTAAGCCTTCGCCGGTCACGGTCATCTGCACCTGGTTCTTCAATTTCTGCAGCTCCGGCGATTGCATCATTGCTGACTCCAATTTCTCTTTCAGCTTGCCCATGTCGTCTTTGCGGATGGAGATGTTTTCGCCCACGCCTCCAACACCGGTTCCCTTCTGCGCAGCTTTGCCGGAGGGATCCCTGAAATAGCCGGCCACCGCTTTCTTTACCGGCTCGCTAGAGCTCATCAGCCAGAGAACGATGAACAGAGCCATCATGGCCGTGACGAAATCCGCGTAAGCCACCTTCCAAGCCCCGCCATGGTGCCCGCCATGGACGACCTTCTTTTTGATGATGATGGGCTGCGTTTCTGGTTTCTGAACAGACATGCTTTTCTACGCCGCCGCCGGGGTGGCAGGAGCCGCCGGAGCCTCAGATGGCGCCGGGAGGGCGCCTTTGCCTTTGCAGGCGTTCTCCAGCTCCTGGAAGCTGGGACGTACATGGCCCGGTACAGCGCGACGCGCGAATTCGATGGCTACCAGCGGCGAGCTGCCTTTCAGGAATGAAATTACGGCCACGCGTACAACGTGATAGAAATGCCCTTCTTCGTCCGCCGCCTTGCCCATTCGCGAAGCCATGGGGCCAAGCAGTCCGTAACACAGCAGTATCCCGAGGAACGTGCCCACCAGCGCGGCTGCTACTTTGTGGCCGATCTCTTCGGGTGGCCCACCCAGCGAGCCCATGGTAATCACTACGCCTAACACCGCCGCCACAATTCCAAGACCCGGTAATGAGTCCGCTACCGTGTTGAGCGCGGTCACCGGCAGCTGCGAATAGTGATGATGAACCTCCATGTCCAGCTCCATCATCTGATCCAGCTCGAAGGGCGTCGCGCCTCCACTCATCGCCATGCGCAGAGTGTCACACACGAAATCCCGGAGGTGGTGCTCCCACTTGGAAAATAGCTCGCTCTTGGATGGATTTTCGACGTCCGATTCCAGATCCGTCAGCCCCTTCTTACGGGCCTTCTGCATCACGTTGAACATGGCCTTGAGCGTTTCGACGTAACGCCCCTTACCGAATTTGGACGAGCCGAACACCGACATGAGCCCGCCCAGCATGGCTTTGAGTACCGTGGGAGAATTCGCCACGAAAATCGTCCCTAAGGCCGCGCCGCCAATGATCAGCAATTCCGCCGGCTGCAGCAAAACCATGAGGTTGCCTTTTTCCATCAGGTAGCCGCCGACCACCGCTCCGAACACCACCAGGATTCCAACTATCGCAAACATCGGTCCCTCACTATTCCCCCCGGCTCTCTGCGCTGCCTATCAATATCGCTTCGTTTTCCCACCGCTCGAGCGACTCCAGCGTGTCCCCGCGCTCGGCCATCCTAGCCACGATCGAAACGGTCAGCCGGACGGGATCACCCCACCACTCCAAAGTCGACTTGCGCACTAGCATTTGCAAGGTTCGCCGCAGTTCCTCCAACTCCGACAGCGAATACCCACGCGCCTCGATCCGGAATTCCCCCCGATCCCAGTACGTAAGCCAATCCAACGTCTTGAGGTTGCTCACCAGCGTCTCTGCAATCATCTTCACCGCCGCCTCAACTATCCCGTGACCATAGCGATGATCGAGCTGATCGATGTCATCCAGTGCAATGCGCAACCAGGCGAACGGGATGCCGAATAGCTGTAAGGCCTCGGCTGCCTGTCGAGCCTTCATCTCGCCAAACGGCCGTTTTAGAGCGCCCGTTTCATCCAGACAGTCATAAGCCGCCAGATTGCTGAGGTCCGGAAGGGTGGGTGGCGTCGTCTCCTCGAATATCTCCACCGCGCCCACCCGCTCGCCGCCGGCTTCGCAGATAGCCTGAGACCGGACGTGCACCGGAATCCGGTGGCCGTGCCGGTGACGCATATACAGCGTGCACTCGTGGGGCGCCCCATTTCGCATTACTTCCTGGATGGGACACTCGTTGCCACACAGCACCCGGCCTGATTCGTCGCAGTGCATCAGCATATCGCCCTGGCACAGGCGCCCGACTATTTCATGCGCGTAATAGCCGGTGATTCGCTCCGCGCCGCCGTTCCAATATAGAATCCGGCGATCGCAATCCACGATGTAGATGCCTTCCTCCATCTGATCGAGCAATAACTTATACAGGTCTCCATCGCGCAGAGCCTGCTCGACGATCTCTCTGGTATCTGGAATAGCTTCCGGCATCACGTTCCCACCCTTTGCTTATCGGACCGGCCGCGGGAGTTTTGAGACGGGGAGCTATGCGTGCGATCCTGGTCGTCTAAGGCTCTTTGTCCTCATGCGAATGCCGATCCGGGCCACGCTGCTCGCTGTTGCCATTGCTTCCACGCCTATAAACGCTCAATGGATCACCTCGCAATATGACAATGCGCGCACCGGCGCCAATCTCCTGGAAACGGTACTTACTCCCGCCAACGTCAACGCGGCCAGCTTCGGGAAGATCTTCTCCTACAAAGTCGACGGCGACGTTTACGCCCAGCCGCTCTACCTTCCCCGGGTCGCGATGCCGGGTGGAAGCGTCCACAACATCGTCTTCGTCGCTACCGAACACGACAGCGTGTATGCCTTCGATGCCGATGGCCGGCAGCCCGCGCCGCTCTGGCACGTCAATTTCCTGGGCGCTGGCGTCACGACTGTGCCGGCAATCGATTCGGATTGCCTGCTGATCAGCCCGGAAATCGGCATTACTCCCACTCCCGTCATCGATCGGGGGACAGGAACGTTATACGTTCTGGCTCGCACCAAGGAAGGCCAGGGCCGGCTCAAAAGTGACCGGTACGTGCAACGGTTGCATGCTCTAGCCATCACTACCGGCGCTGAGAAATTCGGCGGCCCGGTAGAGATCAAGGGCACAGCGAAGGGCCGCGGTGCAGCGAGTGCCAACGGGCTTATCGAGTTTGACCCGCTCCACGAACTACCTCGCGCCGCCTTGCTGCTGGCTGCGGGAAACGTCTATCTCGCCTGGGGCTCTTCCTGCGACGTAGACCCCTATCACGGGTGGGTCATGGCATACGACGCCCGCACTCTGGCCCAGACCGCGGTCTTTAATACCTCGCCCGATACCGAAAAAGGCGGAATCTGGCTGGGCGACACCGGGCCTGCCGCCGACCAGGAGGGCAACGTGTTCCTGGTCACCGGAAATGGGAGGTTCTCGGCATTCGTGCCCTCAGGCCGCGACTATGGCGACACCATCCTCAAACTGGCTTTGACCAAGCCCAGCCTTAAACTGGCTTTGACCAAGCCCAGCCTGGTGGTCAGCGATTTCTTCACGCCCTTCAATCAGCGGGAGTTGAACGCCAACGATTTCGACCTGGGTTCCGGCGGCCCGATCCTCTTGCCCGATCAGCCCGGTGCACACCCCCATCTTCTTATCGCTGGCGGAAAAGGCGGCAGTGTCTACGTTATCGACCGCGATCATATGGGGCACTATCACCCTGGCGACGATAGCCATGCCGTGCAAGTCATCCGTAACACGAAGGGCATCTACAGTGCTCCGGCTTACTGGAACCAGCACGTCTTTTTCGTTTGGAGTGACGATGTGTTGACAGATTTCCGGCTTGATAATGGTCAATTCTCCGCTGCTCCATTGGCCCACGGCTCGACGCGCTTCAACGATCCTGGAGCAACCCCTACCGTCTCGGCCAATGGAAACACCAATGCCATAATATGGGTGCTCCGCTCAAAAGGCTGGCGCGCGCCCGACCGCCCAGCCGTTCTCTACGCCCTGGATGCCGGCAACGTTGCCCGCGAGCTTTACAATAGCGAGCAGAACGGCGCCCGTGACCGTGCTGGTCTCTGCCTGCGCTTCAATATACCTACCGTCGCCGGCGGAAAAGTGTACGTCGGGGCCAGAAACGAGTTGGACATTTATGGCCTCCTGCGCTAACAAGTGAGTTTGGCAAACCAAGTGCTTCTATTCTAGGCGAGGAGACACAAAGAGGTGAAGAAAGCCATTATTTTGAGCTGCTTAACGGTGATGATGGCGGCTGCTCAGGAAAAAAGTGCCGCTAACAGCGCGGTAACAACAACCTGGGTTAAATATCGGCCTGCGGACGTGAAAGTTCTTGGAGTCCTGGACTACGGAAAATTGCAAAACGCCCTGGATCGAACCGCCCGGACCGCCAGTCCACGCTACCGCGCCTTTGTATTCAGCGGCTACGGCCGAGACCGGGTTGAAATTACCCTGAAGGGCGAGACACCATCGTCGTCCTTCATACTGACGGATTCGACACTAAACGCCATCGGGGCAGGCTCGTCACAAGCCATCGTCTCCTTACCCTATCGGGGCCCCGACATTGAAGTATATTACATTGTCTTTCCGGCGTCTGGTAAGCTTGCTCACGTTAGCGTGCGAGTGAAGATAGTCGGAAAAGATATGTCGGTTCCCAATCTAATGTCAGAAATCAAACGGGCCAACGCGGAGTCTAACCGCCAAGGAGGGCTCGAATAATGCCCGAAACACCCAAGAAGTGCGCTCACCCCGGATGCAATTGCAACGCATCGAAAGACAGCAAATACTGCGGTGCCTATTGCGAATCGAACGACGAACCGGCGATTCTTTGCGAATGCGGTCATCCGGCCTGTCAGCCGAAGGTGTAAGCCTCTTCCGCCATCAAAAGTGGAAACCAATCGTTGCGGTTACGGTCCGCGGCGTAACATAGTGCGTTCCGCTAAACGTCGATAGGAAGTTATAAAGGGCCACCTTGTCCGTCAGATTGATAATCTCTAATCGGGCGCTAAACTTGTACTTGTCGCCGCGAAAGAGATTGTCATGCCCTATTGCCAAGTCAAACAAATTACGCGGCAGGATGCGTTGCGGATTGTGATCATCATTCTCGGTACCGGGCTGCGGTATCTTGAGATAGATGGATCCGAAGGCCGCCGCGCTGCACGTGGCGAGCGCGGGTCCCAGCGGATTCGGAGCGGCCAGCTTGCCGTTGCAAGTGAGCCCGGCCTGAAACTCTTGATCGGCAGTCAGTGGCAACCCACTAACGGTGTTGTTCAGCGCCACCAGGCCACTTGGAATATTGACCGTTCCCCCATCCGCGCTCGGAGTAGATGCGGCGCAGGTTGCGGTCGGCGCGGAACATGGTGAGGCGCCCGCCACTAGTCCGCTGTCATATCGCCAGTTGAACGAGATCCAGGGCGCGCGCTTTCCGGGTTGGTATTGCAGGTGCGTCGTCTCATTGAATATCTCGTCATGATCGATGCGGAACACCTCGTTCGCGACGGGGATAATGGGGACTCCGGCTACTTGCGGCAGGAAGAAACGCGCTGCCACGCCGGACATTACTACAAACGCCGACAGTCCGTGGAAGTTCGGAAGGCTGGCACGGATGGCAAACCCCGGAATTTTGGAAGCAGTCCACTCAATTGGGAACGTGATGGGTGTGGCGCCCACGACTCCGAAATCGTAAGCGTTGTGCGTATACTTCCAGATATACTCGGCATTGATAACCAAGTACTTCCCGAACGCCTGGTCCAAACCGACGTGGAATTCGTTGCGATGGCCTGGAACAATCGATCCTAGATTACAAGTGACGCCCGGTGGCGGAATAAGGGTTGCCAGAAACGGGTAGTTGCATCCCGTACTGGCAATGACCAAATTTTCATTGAATGGAGTTTCCATCGTTCGCGCGTAGGAAACGCGAAAGACGGTATTCGTTGGTTTGAGGTTGTACGCAATTCCAACCCGCGGCTCCGCTTGCCTGGCCTTGGCAAGGCCGTTGTACAGATCACCGCGAATGCCTAGGTTGAAGGTCCAGCTCCCCTTAGTGATCGTATCCTGGATGTACATTCCCAGCTCTTTGATGTCCGTGTGTCCATGGAACTCGAAGGGGGTGCCTCCTTCCGTCAAATCGTAGGGCTGTAAGATCGCGCAGGGAGTGCCGGGCAGGGCATTGCCATTCGCATTCTGGCAGTTAAGTCCGGGGACGATGGTTGGGTCGACAATACCGATGCTTTCACCCTCCGTGAGGAAAGTGTGTTCATACGTGATTCCGGCCTTAATGTTATGAATACCCTTCAGGTACGACACACTGGCACGACCACCTACGTTCGCCAGCGACCGGGACTGGGTAATGGACTCGCTCTGGAAGTCGGGAGAATAATCGGCAAATGGATCGGCGCTCGGATAGTAATTGTATTGATCCTTCCGCAAGAAGGCGCCAAATGTAAACACCGTGTTTGGATTGAGGATCCGCGTCCACGTGGGAGAGATATTAAAGGTTTTGATTTGGGAGCGCTGATCCGTCGGACCCAGTTGAGCGCCGGTTATGGGATTGAAATCGCCTGGATGATACTCCTGATCGAACGAATTTGGATTTTGGAACCAGGAGCGCGTGTATTGAAGGTTCAGACTGAATGTGTCCGCGTCCGTAGGTTTAAAATCGAGCCGGTCGAAAGCATTCTCTTCGTTTCCTTTGTCATGCATGACGGTAAATTCAGGCGGATCGAGAAAGCGGCCCGTGTTCAATCCGTTCACGGCGATGAAATTGCCCCATTTCTGGCCGCCATAGGAGAGATCGAACGCCTCACTCGATGTTCCGAATGTACCGTATGATGCCGTCACATCGCCGTGGGGCGTCGTGAAGCCGAGCCCCGACCGCGTAGTGGCCACAATCACCAGGCTGGTCTTACCACCAAACTCGGCAGGAGGGGCGCCCTGTATAACCTCCAGTGACTGTACTGCATCGACCGGAAGCTGATTTGAAAAGACCTTGCTCTGTTGGTCGGTAATCGGCTGCCCATCGATGGAAAATGAGTTCTCGGCGTGATCGCCCAATCCGTGAAA
>Ga0182024_10003211_pt1 | contig 39307 bp, 38 predicted proteins | sample P32metaG_FD_120480 | JGI IMG/M metagenome (GOLD analysis project Ga0182024, IMG submission 120480) | Permafrost microbial communities from Stordalen Mire, Sweden - P3-2 metaG (Illumina Assembly) | ecosystem: Environmental > Terrestrial > Soil > Wetlands > Permafrost | place: Sweden: Stordalen...
CGGCAACTTGTAAGGATTACTTACAAGTTCGCCAGGAAGGCGCGCGCCCCGTATCGCGCAGCCTGCGCCACTACCGCCTGGAAGCCATCCTCGCCGTCGGCTACCGCGTGCGCAGCCATCGCGGAATGCAATTCCGCCAGTGGGCAACGGCACGCTTGAGCGAGTATCTGGTCAAGGGTTTCACGATGGACGACGAGCGGCTCAAAAAACCGCCGGGCAAGGGGCAGAAGGATTATTTCGATGAGTTGCTGGAACGCATCCGGGACATCCGCTCCTCGGAACGGCGCTTCTACCAGAAGGCGCTGGATATTTACGCAACGAGCGTGGACTACACGCCGAATACCGAGATGTCCCAGCAGTTCTTCGCCACGGTGCAGAACAAGATGCATTGGGCCGCGCACGGTCACACGGCGGCGGAGATCATCCATCAGCGTTCCGACGCGGCCCAACCCTTAATGGGCCTCAAGACCACGCGCCCCGGCCAGATTATTCGCCGGGAGGATGTTTCGGTGGCCAAGAACTACCTCACCGAGGAGGAACTGCAAACGCTCAACCGGATCGTGAACCTCTACATTGAGTTCGCCGAACTCCAGGCGCTTGACCGCAAGCCGATGACGATGCGCAACTGGGTTGAAAAGCTGGATGAGTTTTTAAAGATCTCCGGGCGCAAGTTGCTGGATCATGCCGGGAAAATTTCCAACGAAATGGCCAGGGTTAAGGCGGAACGGGAATACGAGCGTTACCGCGCTCTGGCCGACGCGCAGCCGCGTCCGGTGGATGCCGATTTCGAGCAGGCCGCGAAACAGTTGCAAAAGTTGCCACGACCGAAGAAACCCAAACCGCCCAAGTCATGAACGAAGCCGAGACGAGAGCCGAGCACATTGATCCCGCGCTGAAAGCGGCGGGTTGGGGCGTCGTCGAGGGCAGCCGAATTCGGCGGGAGTACCCGATTTCTCCCGGTCGTATCGAAGGCCATGGACGGCGCGGAAAGGCGCTCACGGCGGATTACGTTCTGGAATATCGCAATACCAAGCTCGCCGTCGTCGAAGCCAAGGCATGGGACGAAGAACTGACCGAAGGTGTGGCGCAGGCCAAGAACTACGCTGGCAAGCTGGAGCTTCGTTACACCTATTCCACCAACGGAAGAGGCATCTACGGCATCGACATGCAGACCGGCACGGAAGGTGAACTGCCTCGTTTCCCCACGCCGGACGAACTCTGGGGCATGACCTTTGCCGAAGTGAATGCTTGGCGTGACCGATTTGCTGCCGTGCCGTTTGAGGATAAAGGCGGTTCGCATCCAAGTCGTTACTATCAGGACATCGCCGTCGAGCGGGTGATGCAGGCCATCGCGGAAGACCGGCCCCGCATCCTACTTACGCTCGCCACCGGTACCGGCAAGACGTTCATTGCCTTTCAGATTGCGTGGAAACTGTTCCACAGTCGTTGGAACTTGAGCCGCGAACCATCGCGCCGCCCCCGCATCCTGTTCCTCGCAGATCGGAATATTCTGGCGAATCAGGCCTACAACGCCTTTTCGGCTTTCCCTGAGGATGCCTTGGTGCGGATTTCTCCGGATGAGATTCGACGAAGGGAACGAGTACCAACCAATGGAAGCATCTTCTTCACGATTTTTCAGACGTTCATGAGCGGCCCGCCGAAAGACGGCAAGCCATCGCCTTATTTCGGTGAGTATCCCCCGGACTTCTTTGATTTTATCGTCATCGACGAGTGCCATCGCGGTGGCGCGCAGGACGAAAGCAACTGGCGCGGCATCCTGGAATACTTCTCACCTGCCGTGCAACTGGGCCTCACCGCCACGCCGAAGCGGAAAGACAATGTCGATACGTATGCTTACTTCGGCGAGCCCGTCTTCATTTACTCTCTCAAAGAGGGAATCAACGATGGCTTCCTGACGCCCTTCAAGGTGAAACAGATTTCCACGACGCTCGACGAGTATGTTTATACGCCTGACGACAAACTGATCGAGGGCGACATTGAAACCGGGAAACGTTACACGGAAGGTGACTTTAACAAGATCATCGAGATCAAGGAGCGGGAAGCACATCGCGTTAAGTTATTCATGGAGCAGATTAACCAGAATGAGAAGACCCTGGTGTTCTGCGCCACGCAGGATCACGCGCTTGCCGTGCGCGACCTGATCAACCAGATGAAGATGAGCAAAGACCCGAATTATTGCCAGCGGGTCACGGCCAACGACGGTGCGCTCGGCGAGCAACATCTGCGCGATTTTCAGGATAATGAAAAGAGCATCCCAACCATTCTCACCACGTCACAGAAACTTTCTACCGGGGTGGACGCCCGCAACATTCGCAACATCGTACTCATGCGCCCGATCAACTCGATGATCGAGTTTAAGCAGATCATCGGACGCGGCACCCGCCTCTACGACGGGAAGGACTATTTCACGATCTACGATTTCGTGAAAGCACACCATCACTTCAGCGACTCCGAATGGGACGGCGAACCGATTGATCCAGAACCAAAATCCGAGTCTCAGTCTGATCCACTCATTCCAGCGGTACCGCCAGGGCCGCCCCCCGAACCTGGCCCTCGTCGTCAAAAGATCAAGGTGAAGCTCGCCGACGGAAAGGAGCGCGCCATTCAGCACATGACGATGACAACGTTCTGGCACCCCGACGGCACTCCGATGTCAGCGCAACAGTTCATGGAAATGCTTTTCGGTAGGCTGCCCGAGTTTTTCCAGAACGAAGCTGAACTTCGCGACCTCTGGAGTGCGCCCGACACCCGCGCTAAACTCCTGCAAGGTCTGGCCGAGAAGGGTTTTGGTCACGATCAACTGGCCGAGATGCAGAAGATCATCGACGCCGAGAAGAGCGATCTGTTCGACGTGCTTGCCCATGTGGCCTACGCCATGCCGCCACTCACCCGCGAAGTTCGCGCTGCAAATGCGAAAGTGTACATCAACTCTCAATTTACCACCAAGCAGCAGGCCTTCCTCGATTTCGTCCTGTCCCACTACGTGAGCGTCGGCGTCGAGGAACTCGATCAGAACAAACTCACCCCGCTACTTCGGCTGAAGTACCACGATTCTATCGCCGATGCTGTTGCCGAACTTGGCATGCCAGAAAATATCAACAAAATTTTCGCCAGTTTCCAGAAGTACTTGTATCAGGATGCCGCATAACATTTCGGGGCCAGTCTAGTGGTGAATAATGTCAGCTTTCATCATGCACGGCGAGACGGGATCGCGACTTAGATTTAAACGGATTGGCTAGCTCGTGATATCCACCCATTGAATTTTAGATGTAACCATCACTGGACTTCAAGACCAGAAAGCCCAGCGGCAGGCTTTGAAGCCCCTTTTGCATTCTCTGGACAGCCAGTACAAAATACGCCGGTTATCGACCTTTGAGGTGGTGAGCTTCCTTGCGATCAAACGAAGGGATGAATGCCTCTTTCCCGAGACGTGGCAACAGTACTTGATAGGGCACTTTCAGAAGCCGAGCGAAGAAAACAACCTCCACATCGGAAACATATCGAAGCTGGGCCTCAATCTTAGCCAGCGTGATTCTGCTCATGTCCCAACCTCGAGTGGCCGCCTGCGCCGCCAGTTGCTCTTGGGTAAGTTTTCGAGTAATGCGCAGGCGCCTTATTTGGGGGCCAACAAAATTAAGAATGGACTTAGTAGTGTTCCGCATTCGGAACTTGACTCTAAGCGTTTCTAAATCTTACCTGTTTCGATATTGAAACAGTTTAAATTTGCCAATTCATGTCCAGTGAGAGTGCGCCACTCGATTATCGCGCATCTCCGTTGACGAGGGACGGACCTAATGCGAATTCTCATCTTAGACGACCAACCTGGACTGGCCGAGACGTTTGCCTTGAGCCTGCGGATGTCTGGGTATCCGGCCATTGGATTCAGTCGTCCCTCTGACGCTTTGGAAGCCATTGGCGAAATGGATGTCTTGGTGACTGACTACCACATGCCGGAAATGACCGGTTTGGAGGTGGCGCGGCGGGCTTACGCAAAGGGCTGGAGAGGTGCCCTGCTAATCATGTCCGGGCATGTCACGGCCATTGGCGAAGCCCTTGAGCATCCCCTACTGCATCTCATTTTAAACAAACCATTTTCGACGCAAGAACTCGTCGAGGCCCTGCCCGACTCCGTACGCAAAGCAGAATTTCCTCCCGCATGAAGCGCTTGAATCAGACTCCTTAAAAATCGATTTATGTCCATCCAACGCAGCCTCCAGACAGGCGTCATGATTGGTCAGGCCCTCCAGACCGCCGCCCTGCGCAACCAAGTGGCGCAAATGCAGCAGTTTGCCCGGGTTCAACAAGACCACGCTGATGCAATTGCCTCGTGGAGACAATTGGTCTTCAACGCCCGCAAGACCCTCGATGAGGCGGAACGCGCATTGGCGAGCGATCCCGTCGGCGCCTGCTATTCGCTTTCACTGGCTTATCTCAATCTGCATCGGATTAACGAATCGATTTTTTCCAACTTTCAGGAAAAGGAGACACTTTACCAGAACCAGCGCCGGGCGGCGGATCTGCTGTCGCATGCTCAAACTCTCGTTTCTCAAGAAACTGCTCAGCACCTCCACAGGCTTGCGTGGCTGGACGAGGTCAAAATTGCTCTGCTCAACCTCACCATGTGGTTGGAAATCCGAGAGAAAGTGGATTCCAAAGCCATCGTGTTCATCCCTGCACCCGGATTCATTCGCGGCATCCTGCTTTTCATCGGTGGAAACATCGCCGGGGGAGCCTTGGCCGCCATGGTTTTTTATCTCGCCCACCCGCTTGGAATCGTCGTTTATTTCGCCTGCAACGGTATCACGCTGCTGATTGCCGACACTGTCCTCCGCAATAAGGTCATTCGGGATTGTCACGTCGTGGCTCAAAAGACCGGGGGATGGGTGGGAAAAGGATTTTGTCCGAAAAGCGCCCGCATCCTCGTGGAACAGGCGCGCATGAGGCTGAGCAGTTGGAATTACCCCGCGGCAGCAAACTCCGGTGCAGAAACGAAGCAGGAGCTGGCGAACATCGATCAGGAAATTGCCCAACTGAGCGGGACTTATTTCCCCTCGAACACACTTTAAGTCGATGAGAACCTGTCTATTGCTTTTTGCATTTGGGGCTCTTCCTCTCGTAACCATGAACGTCGGCCTCGCCGACGATCCGAGCAGTACCGCCGACCAAAACAACGGCCAACCTATCGGCCCAGCCGAATCAGAGAGCCTAAAGCGCGTTGCCCTGATAAATCACCAAATGTTCCTTGAACGCCGTTAACTCGGAATGCTTGCCTAGTTGCTTCACTCTTTCTTTGCTAAAGTCTCGATGCCACCGGATCTCAAATTTCTTGGCGTCGAAGATGACGGCCAAGGCATTGCCATGGTAATCATCCGCATAAGAAATTCCCGGCACCTTAACCGTCGAGTGCTGAATAGACGCCGCAAAGATCACAATCCCCATTTCGTTCAGAATCGCCTTGTGCTGCCGAAATGGCTCAATCTCCAGCCTTTCCGCAAGGTTCTCGGCCCCAATGACAATCATTGCGTAATTCTAAACCAAACCAACTGATGCTGCACGCCGGTATCTTAGCCAAAGGATGACCAGGAACAGCGGTGCTTGCGGCCATAAGTTCATCGCCATCTGCGGCTCGGCCAATCGGGGATCCTTTCGTCAGGAATTGAAGGCTGGTGGCGGTGTACTATGCGCCAGGGGGAGGAAACGTCGTCGTCGATGAGACGTTCGAGGGCGGCGCGGGTGGGCGCAATGTGGAGCGGCCCCAGCAACACTTTCCAGATATGTCCCAAGTCGCGGTCGAAATCGAGCCGTTCGGCCAGCCAGAACATCGAATCCTCGAATAGTGGCGTCAATTCCTCGGTCAGCAGCTCCCGGTAACGCAGGGGAGTCTCCCTAGCGGGTTTCCCGGTCAGGTAGGGCGGCCGGGAAGCGTCGTGGGCCGGGCGGCCCCGAAACCAAAGGTGCCAGGCCAAATCCCGCAGACGCCGCGTGGTTGCGGGAGCGCCGTCGAGACCGGCGAGGTACCGACCCATCGTCGCGAGCCAATCCTCAAACTGTTCACGAAAAAGCCGGTGGCTCACGAATCCGACGGAAAATTCATACAGGACGAACGTCTGGCCGTGGGCGGAATATTCCCATCGGTCAGCCTTATGGTAAATGGGATCGTTTTTGAAAAGCGGTAAGTCGTCGGGCATTGGATTTAGTGTGTCGGTTAATTTTCTTCTCTGGGTTCAAGGCTTTTTCACCGGGGGTGGTACAACAGCCCCCGTTTCACGCCACAGCTTGCGAAATTCCGCAAAGGACGGCAGAAATCGTCTTTCTTCCACATGGGTTGTTCCGGCATGAAAGCCCTTCAGAATTGAAGTAATCGGTTCTGGTGAGAGGATGATGAAGGTCTGGTCGTAAAAATCGCGGTAGAGGCCCGCATCGCGGGATTCGCCGCGCGGGACATTGTGATTTTCGGGACGCTCAACAATGGTGGGATCGAGCCACGCGTCCATCAATTTGATCTGGGCCTTTCCCACCTGTTCGAGCATCTTGGCCATGCCATAAAGCTTGAGACTCATGGCAAGCAACGTGTCGTCGTCCTGTTTTTCAAACCTTGCCGTGGCCAGTTCCTTGATTGCGGTGGCAATGGTCGGTTTGATCGTGGAAAGGATGACCAGCGCAGCGGCGTACATCCCTTCCGCCGGCATGTTGTGATGAACGTAGTCAATCGCCGGACCTGGTGTCCCAGCGGTAGGCAGATATTCAAGTTCCGCGTCGGGAACGTAATGGGCCAGCAAGGCCAGCCATTTGGCGGCCAAGTCCCGGCTCCAACTCAGGGCTTTGTACGAGCCATGGGCCAAACGATAGGCCAATTCATGGTCAAGCCCTGCCTCTTGCTGTGACAGGCATTCGAAATAGCGTTTGGCAGCCGGATGATTTTTGCGGGCTGTTTGCAATTGAAGCACGAATCGGGCCTCCTGGCCGGAGCAAATTTTTTCCCAGCCTTCCTTGAGATCGGGTCGGTTCAGCTTGCCCTGCCAGAATGCCTGAAGCGACGTATCGTGGCCGACCACCCGGTCACCTTCCGCATAGGGCCGCGGCTCGGGCGGTTGGACAGGCTGGGCCAGCAATTCCTGAAGGGCTGGCTGCCAGCGGTCCTGTTCCGTCGACAAATCACCGCTGAGCAGACAAACAGCCAAGCCGGGAAACAAGGCATGTACCTTGTCCAGATAGGCAGTGGCCGACTGGTCGGGAGCATGAGCCACCAGGAAGTGGGGCGTTGTCCGGGCAATGACTTGGAGCAACTGGTCGGGTTCGTCGACAGTTTCCATAACGAGATGGCTGGTTTTTTTAACTTCCTGCACTAGCAGACGGGTGGATTTATGATCAGTGGAGAACAGAACGATTTTCATGGGGTGTTTTCTTTCGAGATGGGGTTGGGGGGGGCACGGAGACTTCGACTTCGTGGATTCGAGCAGATGACCCAAATCAAACAGGTCTTCTTCGACCGCTCTCTCCCGTCAAGTCAGGTCACGGAGTGGACGGACGGGAGGGAGCGGAAAAACCGGAATCAGGGATATCCAGAATGGAGGCAATCTGCGGGTGATGATATTCCGCCGCCGCCACCTGAACTTTCAGATTAGGAACCGGAGCATAAAGAGCCCGGTGGTGAGTGTGACCGCAAAGCACCGTGATGGATTTATCAGGATACATCCGGACGATTTCCAGTATCGCCCGGCCCAGGGCGAGATTGACGAAGTGAGGGGCGAAATTGGGTTCCGAAGGCTTGTTCGCGTAAAGCGCCGCTTCAACGAAGGGGGGCACATGTGTGGCGATGAAAAGCTGCTTTGCCATTTCAAGCGCCTTGGGGGCGATGGTGCGGATGTAATCGGCCGACTCGTCGCCCAGCCGATTAAGGATGGCGAAGAGTTGATGTGGATCAGGTTGACACAAATCGGTGATATACTGGTGATCGTTGAGACGCACCATCGACCGGCTACCGATGCCGGCCCGTCCGTCCGCCCAGCCTCGATGCCCGATGAGCGCGGCGTCTTTGCCGAGGGGAATGATTTCCCTGTGTCCCAACTCAACCAGGTTGGGATGGCGGGTGCGGATATCTTCCACCAAAGCATCGACCTGGGCGAAGCTGCCCAGATAGAAATCGTGGTTACCCAGGACAAAGTAGATGGGGCAGGGCAACAGACCGGCGAGTTGGGTGAGATGATATTCGAGGCGTTGGGCATTGGAAATGTCGCCCGTGATGAGAAGAGTCTCGGGCTTTTCTGCGGCCACGCCGGAAATAAAGGTGCGAACCTCATCGCCGCTGAGGAATTCAAAGTGGAGGTCACTGAGCCAAACGAGTTTCATGAGCGCCCCCCATCTTTGGATTTCTCGGGAAGCGTGATGGTTCCATTCCACGGGTATCCCGTCACCGTGGCCCTTTTCGGCAAGACCGGTTCATTCCCGGGAAATTCGAAGTCAATCACACAATAATGGAGCGTCTTCGTTGCTTCCGTCAGCCTGGTCGGCTGCCCCACGTTAATGCTGGTGGTCCGGTCGATCCGGTCATGCCAGAAGCCGTCAAAAATGGGTGTTTCGTGGTCATGTCCCGAGACGGTCAACCAAGGCTGATATCTCTCGATCGCGGCGCGCCACTCCTCCACTCCAGCCATCAATCCCTCTGGTTCGCACAACTTCGTCTCAGAGGGTGGTTCATGCAAAAGCCATAGCGCGCGCGCGGCTGGGCCGTATTGCTCGAAGATTGCCGGCAACCATGTTTCGGTTTCGTAGGGGACATCGGGCCGCCCCATCAGAAAACTTTCCTCATGGCCGTAGGTGCAGGGAAATCCCACCAGGACCAGGGGGCCCAAGGCAACCGCACTGCCGTGTGGAATATGGAGAGGTCGGTCAGCCTTAAGCCAACGCCTCGCAAGGGAATTCCAGTTGTCAGCTTCATGATTTCCCCTGGCAAAAACAACTTCGCAGGGCAGCGCCAACAAACGATCAGCGCATGCACTGGCGGAATAATGACGGGAGCTTAAAGTCCCGCCATGGAGAAAATCGCCGACCAGGGCCAGGATATCGGGCTTATGCTCGGAGACGGCTCGTTCAAGGGCCTGATAGACCCACTTGAGTTGGTGAAGATCGGTGGCGGTAAGGACTCTTACGCGTTTAACCGGTTGCTGCTCCGACGGCGGACTTATTTTTGATGTCGACATAGTCTTTCTCTCAATGACTTGAGAGAGAGGGCCGGGCCGAGGAGTGGGAGCTGCTCCTTGGCGTTGATTCGCCCGCCTCTACTGTCGATTCCTGGTGGACTAGCGATTGATGCTTCCAGCTAACCGATGCCAATCATCTTACATTGGCACAGAAAAGCGAGGCATTTTGGAGGTGTTTTACCGTCAGTTTCGGCGATTCCCGGAAATCTGCCGAAGCAGATCCCCAGATGGGTTTATCAGGCGTCTTGGGTCGTTCTCTCCAATACCAGTTGAAATATTTTGCACAGGGCATTGAGCCGATCACGAAATCCGACAAAGTCGTTCGGAATGGTTGCCGTGGAGGGTGGATTCATACGCTGGGGACTTCCTCAAGCACAAATCGAAACGGTTTGGTAAGGGCGTTAAGCCGCTTTTTGAGATCAAGGATCTCCTTATTCTGGCATTGGTAATCTTTGAAGACGTCCCAGATAACATAAACTTCGCGCAGAGAAAACCAAGTCGGAGCCTCGCCTATCATCTTGCGCAAGTCCTCATAGCATTCTATGGCAGGGTCCTTGGCGTTCGCATTCTTACCGTTGATTGGCAAAGGATTGAAAAGATAGCGGGTAATGTCCGCCATGGTGACGAGAAGCACCAGTATTCCTTCCCATCGCTTTCCTACTCGTTGCGCGTGAAGCAAGGTGGCAATAATAAGATCGGTGCAATGATGTGCCTCATCGAAGGACAAATAATGGGGAGGCCGACCAAAGGACAGTCGATCCAGTACCACTTGTGCCTTGACCCATTCCCCGGCAACGAGTGGAAATTCGCGTAGAATCTCTTTAACCTCCGCGATCTCGGCATAAACGCGGGTCTTTGCTGCGACTCTCTTCCAGAGGCGCTTGGTCGCCAGTGGATAGCGGAGTTCTATCCTTTGGTGACTTTCAATGTGAATGATTTCGATGTCGATGGTGAATTCTGGATACTGCATATTTTTTTAGATTTTTGTCGCGGGTCACGGCCTTGGCTTGTGCTGATAAAGGCAACGCGGCGAGGTAGCTCACCGGGGCAGCGATTGGCTGCCGGGTTTGAGATCAGAGCGGTGCCTTCTCTGTGGACCGTTCTGCCATCCTAATGGGCCGCGTGTTAGTTCTTGCTCAGCTTTCGTTCGACTGGTCGTTCAGGAAAATGGAGGTCGGCAAACCCAATTCAGTTGCCGATGGAACTGGGCTGTCGGCGTCGACTGCCCAGAAGGCGGACCGCGCAATTCTCTGAAAATCAACTCGTTCCCAGTAACGGCGAAGCTTATCCCGTCCCGGATTGACATTCCCGGAGCCGATTGGATAGGGCTTGGCCACGACGAATCCGCAGCCATCCGATAGATCCAGAAGGAGGCGGTGCATCACTGATAACCCGACTTTTTGACCCCTGTATTCGGGCTGAAGAGTGAGATGCCGGATGAACAAGAGGTCTTCGGATGGAAAACGATCCGGGAATTGTTTCGACACCCCCGGCCGATAACCGATGAAGTCGGCGGTGTACAGGGCGGTTCCCAGTTTCAGGAGGTCCGCCTCGCTGTCGAAAACCGAATGTAAATACTCGTCGTCCTGGTCGGCACGACTGACGCGTATCCTGATCGCTTGGCCCACCCCTAAAATCACCTCGTTGTACGGGTGGGTCTCACGAACGCCGACCACCTTGATGTTGATAGGGGAGAGATAATCCTCCGGAGCTTCCATCGGGAGAATTTCCGACCGGGACTGGTAGTCGACGGCAATGTTATATTCAATTTGTTTCACGCTATTTCCTTTGCTGGTTTGACTGCCTCTCGGATTTCCGAAAATGCATTCTCAACTCTTTCCGCTGTCGGCGCGGGCGAAGGGACCGGAGGCTCCCCGCGCTGACAGTGGAAAAACCGTCCGGTCAACGACCGGCGAAAGGCCGCCCGGTCATGGGCGTGCCGTCAACGTGCTGCGCGGAAACGAGAACCTCGTGCGCAGCACCGAATTTTTTTCTGACTTTCTTAAATTTGTGAGCGGTCAGGTAAATGACCACGCTGAAAATATGTCCACATGAAGAAGGCGGTCGAGGGCATGCGCTTTGATGCCGGTCATCCGTGTGAGCAGTGGCCCCGAGCCAGCGTCTCTTGCGGATGAGCTTACGGCGGTGCTGTTCGATCAGGTACGTCTTGCCTGAGTACAGGCGACGGCCGCGGGGAGAGGTAGCGGTTTACAACCGTTGGACATTCGGGTTGGACCAGCGTGCGTTAAACGTGGGGCATGGTCGAAATTTGGATGGGACCGGGATTGGGCAAGTCGATGGGAAAGGCCTTGTTTTCGTACATCTCGACCAAGGTCACCAGCCAGTCCAGTTCGTCTCCCTTGGGCGTACCGGGCTTTGCCGCGAATATCGCTTCAATGCGGGCCATCGCGGCTCGGTACTCTGCTTCAGTTTTGATCACTTTAGATAGTTCCTTTAAGATCGTTTGACGTCCGACATCTGTTCAACTTGCCGATGTCCGCGTAAAACCAAAGCGTACCTCAGGGGCGACTCCTTATCCATAACGATTGGAGCAGGGGGCAGCCTTTAATTCCTTTAGCGGGCATGGTGAGGAACGCTCCACAAAGTTCAAGCCCCCCCGAGATGCTCTCTAATCTCGCCTTTCAAATTAACGACGGCATAGTTACTGGATGCTACCTTCGCTGTTTGCAAGAATCAGCGGCGATAGAGGCGGCCGCAACCTATTAAAATTAAGGTCGGAATACCCTATGCAATTGCTTGTCCCCATTAATGGGGACAAGATGGGTGGCCTTGCTTTGCTGATGTTGTGGGCAATCACCCACAACCGGGGTTCCAGCCGTAATTCGCACCGGGAGGCCACTTGATCGAACGGTTTCAGCTTCTGCGGCGTTTCGGCCAATTCGATCACGTTGGCGCCGGAGCACATCTTCCGATTACAAATTTCACCGCGATCTACGGTGAAAACGGACGAGGCAAAAGTACGCTGGCGACGATGTTTCGGTCATTTGAAACCCGTGACCCTCTGCCGATTCAAGACCGTCAGCGACTTGGCTCAACTCAGCCGCCGCACATCGTTCTTAACCTTACGTTGGGTCAGGCAGTCTTCCAAAATGGAGCCTGGTCTGGGCCAACTGCCCCGGTGGCAGTTTTCGACGATTCATTCGTAGCGGCCAACGTCTGTTCCGGCATCGAGATCCAAGCCGCGCACCGACAAAACCTGCACGAACTCGTGCTCGGCGCGCAAGGGGTGAACCTCAAGGCCGCGATGGACCAGCACGTCCGCCGCAATGAGCAGCACAATACAGACCTCCGGGCCAAAGAAAGCGCGATACCTGCGCCTGAGCGGGCTGGCCTGACGATCGACCAGTTCTGCGCTCTTCAGCCTAGCACTACTGTCGAAACCGACATTCGGGAAAAGGAGCGGCAGTTACAGGCCGCATTGTCAGCCGATTCAGTACGGCAACGTGTTGATTTTTCAGCTATCGACCTTCCGGCGTTCGATGTTGCCGGAATCAACGCTCTATTTGCGCGGTCTTTGCCTGACTTGTCCACGGAAGCGGCAAGGCACGTCCAGGAACACTTTGCCCGTCTCGGATCGGGCGGCGAAGCCTGGATCGAACAAGGCATCCCTCGTATTCGGGGCGTCTCACCGAACCTCGAACAAAAACTCTGCCCGTTCTGCGCTCAGGAAATTAGCGACTCAGCGCTGATCCGGGATTACCAGGTCTATTTCGACGAGGCCTATCGCGCGCTCAAGAGGGAAATTGACGAGCGTGGAAAGGCGTTGGCGTCGGTGCATGGCGGAGATAACCGGGCTACCTTCGAGCGAGAGGTCCGGCTTGCCGTGCAGACAAGGGATTTCTGGAATGCTTATGTCGAAATACCCGAGGTAAATATTGATACCGCCCGAGTCGCCGACGTTTGGCGAGCCGCGAGAGAGGCCGTATTCACCGTACTCCGTGCGAAGCAAGCAGCTCCCCTGGAGGCGATGAGTCTCTCACCCGAAGCCCTTGCCGCGGTGGATGCGTATCATCATGAGCGGCAAGCGGTCATCCAAACTTCCGGTCAATTGCAGGCGTTTAACGCTCAGATCGCACGGGTGAAAGCAGAAGCGCTCGCAGGGAACCTTATTACCCTGAGAAACGAACTGGCACGACTTAAGGCAATTCAGGCACGGCATTCCGAACCTACTGCCACGCGCTGTGCGGAATACCTAGCCGAAAAGGCGGCGAAGGTGACTACCGAGCAGGCCCGGGACACCGCGCGTGCTGCATTGGTGACCTATAGCCAAAGCGTCTTTCCGCAGTACGAGGCGTCGATCAATGAGTACCTGCGGCGGTTCAATGCCGGTTTTCGGCTGGGATCGGTAAGCCCACTCAACACCCGCGGTGGAACGGTCTGCAATTATTCGGTTCTGATCAATAATCTGCCGGTTGATGTCATGGCCAGCACAGGTCCGTCGTTTAAGACAACGCTCAGCGCGGGCGACCGAAATACCCTTGCCTTGGCGTTCTTCCTTTCCGCTTTGGACGCCGATCCGAGGCTCGCCCAGATGACCGTGGTAATCGACGATCCGATGACCAGCTTGGATGAGCATAGATCCCTCACGACCGTGCAGGAGATCCGCCGACTCGCCGATCGGGTGGGCCAGCTCATCGTCCTATCCCACACTAAACCGTTTCTTTGCGCGCTGTGGGAATCCAGCACGAGTCCCACCAAAACCGCACTTAGTATCATCAGGGACGGGAACGGTTCCACGCTCACCAGTTGGGATGTGCACCAGGACTGCATCACCGAGCACGATCGTCGCCATGAGATGATCCTCGCTTACATCGCTTCGGGCACTCCTGCCACAGCGCGGGATACCTCCGCCGCGCTGCGGCCAACGCTTGAAGCTTTCGTTCGGGTGGCCTATCCGGAGGTCTTCCCTCCGGGCACCTTGCTGGGGCCATTTATCAGCGTCTGCCGTCAACGCATCGGTGCGGCGAATCAATTGCTTTCCCAAGCCGATACGGATGAATTGAGAGCGATGCTTGATTACGCCAATCGCTTTCACCACGACACCAACCCGGCCTACGCGACGGTGACTATTAACGACCAGGAGTTGAACCACTTTTGCGCTCGGACCATCGCCTTCACCCGCCGCATCTGAATGGGGCCAATGGCGATGAGTGCCGGTCTTGATTTATGAAATTTGCCGAAGCCGCAAGGCGATGAACTCTTACGGCGGTATTATCACAACATCGTCTTGGGACTCGATTCCAATAGCGAACGCTTCAAGGGTGCGCGGCCTCTGGACCTGATGGGATGGTCGCCGCCCGAACCATGGCTCGAAAAGCTTCTGTCGGAGACGCTGCGCGCGGAAGGTGTTTCGTTAATGTTTACTCTACCCGACTATGAGCGGGCACCCTCGGCAGACGAGATCCGGGAAGGCATCGAGGCATTCGTGGCGGAATCCCGGTCCAAGCTGCCCTTTACCTACCCCAGCACGCTCCCCGTTTCCGTAGTAGCCTTGGCCTGCATCAAGAACCGATCGCCCTTGCCATGGAGCTTTGGAAACTATCCATTTTTCCCGAAAAAGAGCCTGCCGTCGACACCCCGCTGCCATGAGCCTCTCCGATTCCCTTTCCCACCCGTCGGCACGTTATGGATTTCGTTCCGACGTTGAAGTTCTTACTTTCGGTGGGCAGGGCCTCCCAGGTTCCTGTCCTATCTTTCCTGACGCGCCGCCCGCTGCCCACCCCGGGGAACCATGGCCGTGTTCTCGTTGACTGCCACGACCCTGTGTTGGCTTTCCAGTTACTGGGCCTGTCCATGGGGGATCTCCTCTTCTTGGCTGGGGGTTGACGGGTCCGGTTTCAGTTTCGGGAGCTTGCCCTCCCGTTCGAGCATACGAAATTCTTGGATGAGGGAATCGACCGTCCCGCCTTCCAGTAGCCGTAGGAGCATCTCTTCGTGCCGCTGGCTGGCTTCCATGAGTTCTTCCACGAGTTCAAGTTGGAGGATGTTGTACTGCACCTGCTCGTGGATCTCCCGCCAGTCCCTTGGGTAGTAGCGGTGCCGCCGCAGGACGAGGTCGAGCGCTTCGTTCAGGCTGATGTCTTCGGTTTCCGCGACATGTTCGAGTTCCGAGACAGCTTCGGGGCCGAGCCGGGCGAGGAACCTGCCGTCGATGGCTATCCCTCCCTTGGGGATTTTTGGGGCCGGGTCGTTGGGGGTTGGCTGCTCCCCCTTCGTGACCATGGGTTCATCTGGTGTGGTGGAGACTTCGAACTGGGGAGGGAACTCTTCAGGGGGCCCGGTCCGTTTGCGGACCTCGGTACCCGTGTCGGTGACCACGATGACGTGGGTGAAGTAACCGCCGGCTTGTCGGATGAGGTCTTCTCGTACCCGCGCCGGGTCGAACCCGTCGGCGACCTGGATCTGGAAACAGGTCTGCTCCAAGTAGTGGAACTCGTACTGTTCGGTCGGTTCGAGGAACTCGGGGCACTTGATGTATTGCAGCAGGAAGTGCCACCGGCTTGTCCACGGGTAGACCCGGGCTGACGGATTGGGGTTGAGTGACCGTAGGGCAGTCTGGATATCCTCGGGGGTTGACTTGGTGTCGACCAGGAGGATGTCCTTTTCGGGGATGCCCAGCGCGAGAGCGTGGCGGGCGAGCCGTTTCTTCCAGAGCTTGATCTTCATGGGGCTTGGTTACAGCTCCCTGGGGATGCCGCTGCCTTTGGCGGTGGTCTCTGGGAGGTTCATGGTTGCCATGATACCTTACTGCTGGCCTTGGCTGGCTGGGTTTCTGTATCCATACCCCGACGCAGGGGTTTATTTGATGATATCAGCGTGGAGGAGTTTTCCGACGTGCCTGATATCAAAATGTCACCATGCCGGGGGCAGGGTGATATCAAAATGGTGCCCACGGGCACCCGAGATGAAGCGGGGCTTCCATCTTGCTAGGTACTTCTGTACAGCGAGGCAAATAACCGAGCTGATTGGAGTGGAAAATGGAGCGAAGGCGACCTGGAAGGCTATTTTTCACGGATTTGGGTAGGAACAGGCCGTTTTAGGGCCTGGGAGCTGGGCGACAAAGGGAATAACTACGTTGAGGAGGGGAGTTTCCCGCTTTGAGCCGGGGGGTTGGCAACTTTGTTGCAGGGGGTTTACCGCCTTTGGAGCGGGTTGGCAACGTTGGGACGGGGCCTTTGCGCATTTGAGGCGGGCCTGGCCACGTTGACGCATGGAAACGTGGCTGGCTATTTTCAGCACGTTGGGTGCGTCAAAGTAGGAAACGGGGTGGCTTAACGTTGCCACGTGGGGTGGCGTAAATTTGTCGTGGGTGCTTCAACGTTTCCGTTGAGGTGGCTCAAAGTTGCCAACTCCATGATTAAATTGTCGGATAGAATGGAGGGCATGCCGACATCAGGTTCCTTCTCGATTTTCTCAGGTTCCGACCTCGCGACATGGAAGCGGGCTGAGTTCCTCTCGGGTTCGGAGGTCACGACATGAAGTTCCTCGTCCTGTTTGGCAGGTTCGGGGGTGCACGACATGGTGGTGCAGCGAGTCGTCGGTCAGTTCGGCGCAGTTGGCGCGGGTTGACCGGGGACGGCTTTGATTGCATTGGCAGTCCCGGCCAGGTTCCGGCGGTGGTTGCACGCCAGGGTCGCGGTGGCTTGCCGGATCGGGGGGCAACGACATGAGCGATTACCTGGGCTACCGGGATAGCGAGTTAGTGCGCTTGGAGGTTGGCGACAAGATGGTGGAGGGAACACGTCCATGGCGGCGGGTTGTCGAGCGGGTGCGGATGGGGCGACTGGCTTGGGCCAGGAAGCTGACCCGGTTGACGGGCATGCGCATTGCCGGAAGCTCGGATGGCCATTGGGCACGATGGGTTAACCGGGAGCTGCTGGATCGGCTGGCTGGAAAATTTGGGTTGGACGACGCCGGTAAGGCGGTCTTGATCCGCGGCGACCAGTTAGGGTCGATGACGGTGGAGGATGTTCACCGGGCTGGCGTGTTGGCGGCGGGTGAAGTGGAGGCGGAGTACCGGGCGGTGTTGAGCCGGGTTGGTATCCGAGGTTGGCTGCGTGAGCATGACAAGGATTACGCGGCGAGCGGCCGGGTTAAGGCAGAGCGGACCGCGCGGACTCATGCTCGGGACGAGTTCCTGCTCTTTTGGCCGTGGGTCAAGGATCTCCGAGATTTGGTTGGAGGCCGACGAAGCCCGACTGAGACCGATGAGTCGTTACCTGGGTTGACCGTGGACGTGGTCAGCTTGGTTGGCGATGAACCGGGGGCGACCGTGAAGGTTCCGGTCCTCAAGGCGCGTGAGTTGATGGATGTGCCGCCGCGAGTGGTCGAAGTGTTCGATCGGGTGGCCGGGTATCTGGCTTTGGTTGGCAAGCCGAAGGTGACGGAGGCGCAGTTGGCGCCGGCGCGGGCCTTCTTTGAAGGGATGGGCCTTCGGTTGGCGAAGGACAGCCTGACCGGGTATCTGGCGAAGGACTGGTCTCGGGTCTTGGCCTCGGAACTTTTTGAAGAAGGGACGGAGACGTTGCATCCGGAGGACTATAGTCGGGCCTGTTCGATTTTGGTCGCCGGGGTTCGCCGTATGTTTGAGGCGTCGGGTTTGTCAGTGAATCCGGATTGCCGGGAAAGTGACAACGGCTTGGTGCGTACAACGGGGCTGGTTGAGAAGGCTGCCCACTTTGGGCGGGGGCGCTTGATACTGCGGGAGATTGCTCGTAGTGGACTTGTCCCGAAGGAGCATGTAATTCCCCGGATGGATGCGATGTGGACGAAGCGTAAGACGGGAACGGTTTACCGGTCTGTTGTTCGATCGAGGTTGCCGGTGGCTGTCCGTGAATTTTGGGAAGCCAAGGGTTCGACGCAGTCGCGGTCATTTGTGATGACAGAGACTTTGGGCGACGTGCGTCTGGCCTCGTTATTGGACGGGGCGGCGGCGGGGCATCTGCGGCGGTTTATGGAGACGCAGGCCAGCGCCGGGTTGAAGGCGGCCGTAGATCCATCGGCGCCGGGGGCTTTGGCTCCGGCTGCGTTTGCTCCAGTTGAAGTTTGGAAGGAACTGCGGCGGGCGATTTTTGATGCCCGGGTCTGGGCGGCGCATGAACTCTTCTATGGTGGTGAGTGGATGGGCTTGTCGCCGGATTACCGGCGGCGCCTCCGGTTAGCCCTGGATCATTTCCTCTCTTTTGTGGCCGCCGATCACGATGTTTCGGATGTGGGGCGGTACGCCTTTGTTCAGATCGAGGAGTTTCTTGGTGTTGAGCCGCATACGCATTTGGGTGCGGGCTTCCCGCATAACTTCCGCCATAAGATTGGAAGTGTGCACCATGTGTTGGCGCTGCTCTCGGAGGGTGTCGATTTGGTCCCGGGCGATTTCCCGCTCACGTACTGGACGGAACAGCGGGCGGCCCTGAAGCACCTGCCGGTCATGCGAACGGTGGCGCGTCTTCTTTGCGCAGGACGCAACCGGGTGTCTCGGGCGCTTGGGGTGGCGCTCAACTTGAGGGCCGTCTGTGGGACGCTGCCGGATATTTTGAAGCCGGTGGTGCCGGTCGATGGGCCGGAGCCCTTGGCGTATTTGGCGTCGTTGGAAGTCTCGCGTGGTATGGGGTTGTCACGGCTCTTTGAGATTGTGGGGGCAGATAAACCGGGGACGGCGGCGTTGGCCTCTCAGTTGTTGAAGATGAAGCCGCAGGACTTTGACCTGAGCTTCTTCGATCCGCGGGCGGACGAGATGGCCAAGTACGTTCCGATGGGCGCTTTGCGCGCTCAGTGGGAATGGGCTCGTCGACAGCCGTGCCTGATTGGCTTCGGCGGCGGCTTCTGGTTCCAGGAACTTACCCTGCTGCGCTTGGGTCTGGCGCGGGTTTACCCAAAATCGGTTATTTTGTAACGTGGCGCCAAATGATAGGCCGTCCGGCGAGCGTTAGATTTTTAGTTGTCCCCATTAACGGGGACATGGCCTTTAAAATGGCTTATAAGCGACCTTTTTTGGAGCCGAGGGTACGGACTACCACCTGTTGCCAGTCAGCTAAACCATTCTTGGCGAATTTTTGTAGACGGGAAGTAGTACTCCGCCAACTCTCGGACGCCTGCGTCAAATAGCCATTGCCTGGCATTGTCGCGGTAGACCGACCTTATGTGGTGGGTAAATTCGCTGGACGAGAACTGAACGTACTCGGCGATAAAAAATCGCCTTAAGTCAGTAACATACAGACCCTCTAAATTATTATCGGGCAAATCGCAAATTTGCCACCAGACCAGCGAAGCAGGGCGAATCTCGAAGTCCTCAAGCCAGACGTCTCGCGTATTAATTGACATGGGCAATTCTGGGTGTCCCTCTGAAGCCGAAAGGAGGAGCGGTAAATCCGTGAAATGGATTTTGGCTAGTTCAAGCTCGTCTGCCTTGAGCAGCCAATGATAAGCCTCCCGCCGGCGCAACGGATTCAACCACTTCCAATGATCACAAAAACGAAAGCCGGTATTGAAGTAGTGACCGCCAGTGGTACGCCACAGATGGGCTTCGCACTCGCGCATTCCGCTATAGGGATGGATGTGGTGGTGGGCAGCGATGAGCTCCGCATGGTCAGTGTCATAGACGCGACCTTCCAAGAGGCGAGCGGCGACACCATACGTGGGTTGTTGGATCATAATCTTCCTCCTGTTTTTTGATGGTTATTTCTTCGATGGGATGAACTTCAGACGATGATTTGCCGCCGCCTGAGTCACCGGCAGACACTCATGGGCGTACTTGGCGAAAGCCGCCTTGACGAGACCGCCGATGTACGGGTTGAAGGCCCGGTAGAATCCCTCTTTGATGGTGTGAAACACTGCCGGGTCGTCCACGCGACTGCCTCCGGCTGTTGCGTTGAGCAACACCGTCAGGGAGGTGCGCGGGTCAAGTTCTAGGAGATCCTCCATAGTTAGGAGAATGTCTCCGCGGCCGTTCTTTTTCAGACTGTCCAACTCGCGCTGGACACGCGCTTCGCCTGCCGGGCCGTATACGATTTCGTGATTATTCAGGTATTCGTGGAATGGTGAGTTTGCCATATGATCTTTCTTTTGTTTGCGCTGCTGGTTCATCCCGCAGGCGTACGAGAATGATGGCGGCAATTGGGGCTGCGACTTTCCCGTCGCGGCCTAAATCACGGTTTTCAGAGGCAAAACCCAATTCGAGCGAAAAATTGCATGAGGGGGTGTCCGGCAGATAACGCTGCCAGGAAGGGTAAATTCAGAGGTAAAAGCAATTTTAAGGATCGCCCACGTCCGTTGCGTAACGCCTATGGAATAGATCACCCAACCTTTAAGTAGGTTGATTTACTGGCGAAGCGCCACCAGGAAGATGATTCCACGAGGGGTGCCCACAGAGGTGTTGGTTTATTTCCGGACACGAATTCAACAAACCAATAATTTCCGACTTTAGCCTGCGCAGTTAGATATACTACTCGCATGCAATTCGTCACCTTAGAATCCCACAAGGTTAAACTGGATCCTCTGGAAATTTCAGACGCCTCCAGCCAATCCTCCAATTTAGTGCCAAGTCATGACGTTGTACCCATTCATGACTATGACGTCATGTCGCTAGAGCAGTTGGAGGCCGTCATTAAGCAATTTGTACCCGCTTTTGTTCAGGTTGGTCTGGCCTTGCGCGCAATTCGTGATCGGGGTCTTTTTAAGCCAAAATATTCTCGTTTTGAGGATTATTGCCGCCACGAGTGGGGATTCTGCCGTCAGACGGGCCATCGGTCTATGCTTGCAGCCCAATTTGCCTTAGAAGTGTCGCCAATTGGCGACACTGACGGCACGGTTTGGCATGAATCCCAACTAAGACCCCTTGGTAAGTTGCCCACCTTGGAATTGAGGCGTGAAGCGTTTTCGCGCGCGGTTCAAGGTTCTGCCACCAAACGTCCCACCGCTGGCCAAGTAAATGCGGCAGTGGCCGATATCCTCTTAAGGGAAAAGGTCAACGCCGTCAAAAAAACGGCCGATAAGCCTTCAGTTGCAACCGATGATGCGGCCAGGGTCATTCACGGGGACAGCGCCGAACCTGGTTTAATCGAACCAGGCTCGATTCACTTGGTCGTGGGCAGTCCCCCCTACAACATCGGCGCGAAATATCCGAACGTCGACGATGCGATCAAACTGGATGAGTACTTGGCAAAGATTCGAGCATGGTTAAACAATTGCTATCATTGGTTGGTCCCAGAGGGCGGTCGCCTATGCCTCAATGTGCCCATCGACACCCGGAAGTTTGGCCCATTTCCCCTCGCCTCCGAAATGACGAGGATTGCACGAGAGATAAGTTTTAGTTACGAAGCCACCATCATCTGGGATGAGGCTTCGCACAAAGGGCGTTGGAGCCAGCTTGACCCGGTTGCCTCTCCACTAATCTTTTGTCGCTGTGAAGCCATCTTGATTTTTAGCAAGGGCGGTTTGAGTCGACCTACTCCCGGTCAAATGCCAGATATTACGCGTCAGGAAGTGGAAGAATGGTCCAGTGGTTACTGGCGCTTTCCTGGAGCGCACCAGTATGACCAACATCCTTGCCCATTTCCTCCGGAGCTACCGCGCAGACTTATTAAGTTACTGTCGTATCCCACAGATGTCGTCCTAGACCCGTGGGCGGGAACCGGCACGACTTTACTCGAAGCAGTGAGATTAAACCGACGAACCGTAGGTATTGAAATCGAAGAGAGCTATTGCACCTTAATTCAAAAACGTCTCAGCCTGGCTCGGTCGTCATCGACTGGGAAAGAGGACGGCATGCCTGCGGAACGAATCTAAGCGCCACCTGGTTTAGCCCGATAGATCGCCCCCCCATCGCTTGATCTTGGTTTAGATAATATTTACTGAATCCAATTTCTCAGGCCTAGAATCTGGAGCCCGTTCCTTTTTTTGTTCCGGCATCACTTGGAGAAACGATCCTCCTTTTTCCTCCTCGACGCCTGCGATGTAATATTTTTCTGCAACATACGGGGAATTACCCATTTGGTTCGAGAGGTAGCCAACGTCTCGTCCCAGCGTCCAGGTGTATGATGCGAACGAATGACGTGCGCCGTTTTTGGGCCATGTTTTTCCCGTAGCTTTTTTGAAGGCTTTGGTACGACGGTCCCATAGATTGTCGAGAGTGGGATAATCGCAAACTTTTCCATCCTGCTTTTTGCAAAGTGACAACCAAGCATGGAGGTTATCGCTCATCTTGATCCAACGTTCCTTTTGCTTCGGCTTTTTTGAAATCTCCTTTCTGATGTGAATTTGCCGTTTCACGAAATCAATGTCGCTCCACAGCAATTGAAATAACTCTGACATGCGAACGCCGGCGAAGAGCGCAATCGCAATCGGCGCAACAAGTCGGGGCTCGTCCCTAGAGATGTACAGAGCGAACTGGCGAACTTCCTCGATGGTCAGAATAGGAGGGCTTTTGGCGTTTTCTTTTGGCTTCCGAACCAGCTTGGCCGGATTTTTATCAATGGTTTCTTCGCGGACACAATATTCAAAGAAGGTTCGTAACGTCGTGATGTAGTTCTTCTTTGTACGATCCTTGACTTTGATTTCTTCCAGCCATTCATTGATGTCCTTTTTGGTAATACTCACGAGATGTTTATTCCCAAATTTCAGTTCGAATCGTTGAAGTTGGCTACGGTATTCCCGCATTGTTCCTTTCTCCAAACGCCCATCAGTACAATCGGCGTAGAAGCCTGCGATGGCTTCGGTTACGCTCAATGAGGTGGCTTGGTGTTTTTCAACGAGTTGAGCAGCATCTTCCAAGGAGAGGTTTTTGGATTGAAGGAGGAAATAAAATTTAGCCAGGGCGGCCCGCTCCGAATCGGTAAGGTTCGCAAAAGCAGCACCATGCAGCTGCACCTCATTCATAAACCTGCTGTAAAACTTTGTGGCAGCACTTTTCGTAAGGAAGAAGCGACGATGGTAACTAGAGGCCCCTGTAACTTTCTTCCCGAGGTTTACGCGCCATCTGATCTTGCCTCTCTTCAACGTTCGCACCACGGGAGACTTCATCTCGTCCTCCCGCTCTGTTGGGGTTTAGGGAGGGTGGCGGTGACAGGCGACACTAACGACTGAACGGCTTGCTCCAATGCCTGAAGCGGGAAGAGCACACACCGATGTTTCCTTACTGACGGGACTAATTCGCCTAAAGAGGTTGCATGTTCGCGCGATTTCGCACCTCCCAAGATATTTGATATATCCTTCGCGTGAACCTCCGGACCGAATTTTTCCAGCAAACCATCAAAGATGATCTGCTCGAGATCCGGCACCATTTGCTTCAGTGTTAACTCGTCTGTTTTGTGGGCAGCCAGGATAAAAACCGCCAAGACTTCACCCAACCGATAAAGCGTGGTGCGACAACCGAGCCGACAAAAAGCCTGGAGACCATGCTGCTCCATCCGATAGCGTGTCGTGCGCAATTGGCCCAGTAGTTGATGCAGGCGCTGTGCACGGATTAGGAGACGGCCCTCGAAAAAGGCAACGCCGGCGGCTTGCTGCCAGACGGTGAAGAAAATTGGGGAATGTGAAAACATCCTCCGCAAATATTCTGGAAGTGGAAAATGAGAATAAGACGGCAGCGCCGGCTCAGCTTCCACTTCAACCGCCCAAACTGGTGGGACGGCCACCAGCAAACTCACCCGCCGCTGCTTCTTTGTCACTCTGCGCCCAACCTCCGGTAACAGGAAAGCTCCCAGGCCGCCGCCCTTTGAAGGCTGCGGTCTGATTCGCTGAGAAGCCAGTTTCCTGCGCATCCTCCCATTTTCCGAGGTTTGCACCTTCGCCTAGAAGGTATCGGATGTGCAGAAACAAGGCCCAGAGCACAGCCAGTCGTAACCGGCTTATTTGCAGTGACCTCTAGGTCCCCAGATTTTTACGCGCTATTGACGAATATTTGTCACGAAGCGTAGGTATCTATGGCTGTCCGGCAGAAGATGGCTTGGGGTTAGTCTCCATGGGATTGGAATCTTCAGCAGCGGCGGCTTTCACCGAATGCTGACCGGGATAAATTGCGCAAAAGTGGTGCACGTTTGGTGCACGGTTTTTTTCGATTTTTGATCGATAGGTCGAAATTTCGATCCATTAGACGAAAATGACTCAGAAGTCGTTTTGCTGGGCAACCCTCTGGACGGACGTTCCTTAGAGGTAAGGAAGGGGTTGCGGGGGCAGGATTTGAACCTGCGGCCTTCAGGTTATGAGCCTGACGAGCTACCGGGCTGCTCCACCCCGCGATTGAGGTAGGCGCAACTTCCTGAACCGTGGGCTTTCATCTCACCCGAAGTTGCGCGAACCATGACTATCCACCATCCGCCGGACTTGAGCAAGGGCTTTCGCAAAATCGTTTGCACGCGTGCGATAAGTTCTGGACTGTTCTCAAGCCCGGTAATGCGGTAGAAGCCTCTATGTCTTGTTCCCGAATCGAAGTTCGCGTGCCCGCCAGTACTTCCAATCTCGGCCCCGGTTTTGATTGCCTGGGCCTGGCGCTCCAACTTTATAACACGATAACGCTCACGCGCTCCGATGAGGGAGGGAAATTTCCGCACGGCATGATCGGAGAAACCGCCGCCGCTTTCTTTCAGCGGGCGACCGGCGGGAAGATCGCACCGTTTGGATTTGAAGCGCGCATCGAAGGCGACATCCCGATCTCGCGCGGGCTGGGCAGCAGCGTGACGGTGCGGCTCGGCGTGCTGATGGGTCTGGCCGAACTCGTCCGGGAATCGTTCCCCGTCACCCGCGAACAAATCCTCGCGCTGCTGATCGAACTCGAGGGCCATCCCGATAACGCGGTGCCTTCCTTCCTCGGTGGATTCGCCGTGTGCGCCCACGCCACGGGCGATCCGGCGGACGGTTTCGTCTATACCCGCGTGGCGGTGAAGCCGGAGCTTTCCTTCGTCACGCTCGTGCCCGAGTTGCGCCTTTCGACGGAAACCGCCCGCGGACTTTTGCCGAAGGAAGTTCCTTTCCGGCACGCGGTGGAGAACGCGCAACGCACGGCCCGGATCGCGGCGGCCTTCTGTACGGGAGATTACGCCTCGTTGCGCGGGATGTTCGTCGATCATCTGCACCAACCTTATCGCCAGGTGCTCATTCCCGGATTCGCTGCCATTCTCGCGGCGGCGCGGGACGCGGGCGCGCTCGGGAGTTTCCTCAGTGGCGCCGGTTCATCTCTGATGGCCGTGACGCTCGATCAGGTCGAAGCGATCTCTGCCGCGATGCTCGACGCGGCGAAGAAGCATGATCTTCCCGCGAGCGTCATCGTCCTCAAGGCGGATAATGACGGGGCGCGGGTTGTGGGAAAGGAGTAGGGGCCGTTTTCGCGGGTTGGCTTAAAAAGCCTGCGTATCCTCTATTTTTAGGTCACTTTGAACACGGAGGGGATTTAGACCGCTAATTGTGCCTGTCCCCCTTTCCCATGCCGAACACCAGGCTGATAAGCTAAGTTTATGGGCGTATATCTTTCCAGAAAATACCATTACCTTCTCGATACGGAGAAGGCGAGGACCTTGCCTACGGCAGAGAGGATGGCTGCGGCCCACGCAATCACGGACATGAAGAACACTTTGGAGACTGACCTGCCGGAATGGGTGCAGAAACTTATCAAGGATACGATGCACGACCCCGCAGCGGTGCATAGCAATTATAAACCAGATGATGAATAGTAAGCTTTCATGGAAAACTTCATGGTAGTCGATAAACCACACATCGATCCTTAACTGTTTCAGCGCCTTCCGTCCAAGAGTGAAATTTCAGCCAATAGGTTGCACGTTTGGGCCTACTTGCTAAAGACGTGTATGGACTTGCCCGAACGCCGTTTGGAGGCTGTGACAGAACGCGACATCGATATGCTTCTGTTCGAGGAATTGACGGCCAATTCTTTCTTCGCGCAATGGTTCGTAAAGAAAGTCCGACCGGAAATAGAAATTGAACCCGCCAGCACTTCGATTTGGCATTCTCTTACTCATCCCGAGTTGGGGGAATCTGATTTGGTACTTATCGTGAAAGCTGCAGGTGTTGAGCACGCGATTCTAGTCGAGAACAAGTTGGACGCAGATCCTCAACCTGCGCAGGCCGAGCGTTATCAGTTGAGGGGAGCAGCCGGAATCGAGGTTGGGTGGTGGGCGAGCTTCGTCTCGTGCCTAGTTGCCCCAGCGAACTACCTCACCTCTGATCGAAATACTAAAGGTTACGATGTACCTATTTCTTACGAAGAAATTCAAGGTTGCATCCGAGGAAGCGTAAATGATCCTGCGCGACGTGACTTCAAAGAATATATCCTGACCGAAGCTATCGAGCAAAATCGACGTGGGTATGTCGCGCGTCCCGACGAGCAAGTTACGCGGTTTTTTACTGACTACCGGGACTACGCGGAAAGCGTATTTCCAGAACTTAAGTTTAGTCATATTCCATCCCGCCCAAGTGGGTCGACATGGGCCGAGTTTCGTCCTTCGCAAATTCAAAAGGGGCGCATGATTCGTCACAAGGTAACTGAAGGTTTTGTTGACCTTCAAATTCCTGACTTTGGGTCGCGAGTTGATGAGCTTAACGCCTTGAATCAAAACATGCTTTCAGAGGGAATGCGCTTCGTGCAGACCACCAAATCTGCGTCTCTTCGTTTTGAGGTTTCTCGAATGGATATTAGTGGTGAATTTCAGTCCCAACGGAATATTGCTATTGCTCTTGCCGCAATGAAAGCGGTATTCCTACTGATGAATTTCGAGAAAATGATTCGGTTGAAATGAAGAACCTCGAGGAAAAAAAGGGGCAGGCATAGTTAGAGGTCCTTCGACAGCGTCCCGCATTGCGGGACTTGCTCAGGATGACAGAATTTAAACCCTGATCTTCAGCCCGCGCCGGCGGTAGGTGGGCTGATCTAGATTTTCGCCGCGATACATGGTTTCGTGCGTTTTCTCGAAGCGGCCGCGCGGAGGGCCCTCGAAGGACATTTCCTCCTGCTTGGCCTCGAAGCGTCGGGAGGGCCGAGCCGGTGGCGGAGCGGAAACGGGCGGCTCGGATTCCATTGCGGCAACCGGAAGCAATTCCTCTTCTTCGGTGATGGTATGCGTTTCGACTGTGATGGGCGCGGGCACGGCCACAGCCGCCGGCACGGGCGGGGCGGTCGGTTTCGGAGAGATCTTCGGCTTTTTCGGCGGAATGGCCGCAGCGGGCGGCGCGGGTTTCTCCTTCGGCTTTATTGCAGGTAAGGGCACCGTTTCGGCTTTGGGACGAGGTTTCTTGGCCGGGGCGGGATGCTCCATGGTGGCCACGATTTCAGGCACGCTCATCCGCGCCGGAGCGGTCATGGCGAGCAGGACGGTCATGCGCACTTTCTCGTGGCTTTCCTCGTCGAGGCTGGCGCTGGTGGCGATCGGGATGTCGGCGGGGAGCCGTTCCTTGAACGCGCCGACCATTTCCTGCACGTCGGAAAGTCCGAGATCGCGCGTGCCGCTGACCGCGACAATCGCATGGTCGACCCGCTTCCAGATCGATTCATCGCTCAGGAGCGGGCAGGCGAGCAGTTCCGTCACCAAATCTTCAATGCGGTCGTGAATGTCGCCTTCGACGTGCGCGGCCCAGCAATTTTCCAACACTTCGGAACCAGCGTAACGGCCGTAAAGGCTGCGCACATCGGCGAAGGAAAGCTGGATCAGCCCGCGCTTGCAGACGATTTGCGCCAGGGCCTGCGTGGTCTGGGCCATCAACTGGTGCATGAGGTGAAAACCGTGGCGGATATTCTTGACCGTGGCCGGATTTTCCGCGATCCGGTCGTGGGCGAGGACGAGAACGCTGTCGGCATCCCGGCGCAAATCGGCGATGGCTGAGATCGATCTTTCGCGGCGCGACGCGCCTTCAAAGGCGAAGGGCTGCACGCCGACCACGATGACTTTCGCGCCCGCTTCGTGGCCCGATTCAATCAGCCGCTCCGCCATGGCGACGCCGGTGGAACCAGCCAAGCCGAGAATGAGAATGAGAAAATCACATCCGCGCGAAACCGGGGCGATCCGTTCCTCCTCCAGCGCGACGATTTCGCGCGCGAGTTCGATGTCGCCATTGCAGCCCAGCCCGTGCACCAGGCCGTGTCCCAGCAGGTGACGGTTCGGCACAACCGAGCCTTCAATCGTGAGTTGATCGGAGTCGAAGACCCAGAGATCCTGCGCCGGGCGTCCATGCAGCACCAGTTGATCGCACACCGCCGCGCCCGTCTGGCCGAGGCCGATGACGCGCACGCGTCCAGGAAAGAGTTGGTCAGCCTTTTCTGAAAAAGGTCCGTCTGGAGTGAATTCGATCATGGTAATGGTGTCTCCTTTTTAGATTAATCTCATGCTGGCCAGCGCCCGTCGCAACGACTGGCCGACGCGGGCAAAACCTCGTGCGGCCGGCAGTTCCATCTCCGCCTGCCGCGCGTATTGCAGCAAGCCGAGAAGCGTGCTGAGGTCCGGGCGGCGTCCGTAATTTTGATCCCCGTCGAAGGGAGACTGGTGGGCCAGTTCAACCGGGCAGGGAAAGATCTGCGAGGCGAGCTCGATCAGCCCCTTGACCTGCGATGCGCCGCCGGTGATGTAGATCGTCCCGGCGAAGTCGGGCCAGAACGGGGCCTTTTGCAAATCTTCCAGGATGATTTCAAAAATCTCCGCCTGACGCGCCTGCATGATCGTGTTGAGCGACGCGCGATAAATCAATCGCTCCTCGAAATTATAGGCGCCCGGCAGCGTGATCCGGTCTTCGCTCTCGGCGGGGTCCAAAATAACGGAGCCTTCGTTCTTTTTCAGTAACTCGGCCTTGGCGTAGGGAATCTTGAGGCCGGAAACGATGTCGTTGGTCAGGTGATCACCGCCCACGCCGAGCACGCCGGTATGGACGACCGCGCCCCTTTGGTACGTGATATAATCGGAAATCCCGCCGCCGAGATTAATGACAATCGCGCCGAGCTGCTTCTGGTTACGGCTCAGGACGGCCTGCGCCGTGGCGTAGGAACTGAGCGCGTAATTCTTCACTTCGATGCTGAGTTCCTTCACGCAACGAATGGTCGTCTGGAGCCGCGTCGCCAGACCGTAGACCTGGTGAAAGTGGGCGGTGAGCTGCTTCGAGGCGAGGCCGATCGGGTTGTCCGTCGTGGAGCCGTCGTCGAGCACATAATGTTGCAGCAGATGATGGACAATCGCGTGGTCGGTCGGCAGCGGCTGGGCCGTGGCCATGTCGTGCAGCTCCTGCAGATTTTCCTGGGTGATCTCGTCCGCGTCGTTGGAAATCAGGGTGGTAACGCGCGTATTCGTGGAGCGGACATGCGCTCCGGAAATGGCCAGGTAAACCTCGGCGATCACCACATCGGTCTTCTGCTCGGCCTCGGCGAGCGCGTCACGCACGCAACCCTGCGCGACCTCGAAGTCGACAATCTCGCACTTGCGGACCTGGCCCGACGCGGCCTCCCCGATGCCCAGCAGGGCCAGTGTGCCGTCGGGGCGGATTTCCCCCACGGCGGCAGCGACCTTGGTGCTGCCAACTTCAAGTGCGACGACGATATTGCGAGATTTTCCCCAGAACATAATGATTAGTGGTAGGCGATTGGGTTGAACTTATGGGTTTTGGCAGAAGGTTACGGGCACGTTGCTGTCGGGCGTAAGATCGACGGTGGCAATCGGACGCTGAAAACGGGGATCGTTGACAATCTGCACCAACCGCTGCAGTTGCTGGTCGATGCAATCGAGGCGAAAAGTGATGACCATGTCCTGCCGGGTGGTCATGGTGATGGAAAGCGGATTGCTCAGGTCGATCGTCCTGACGGTGATGGAGGTGTTGAGTTGGCTGTGATCGATCTCATTGAGAATTTCCATCGCGCTCTTCAGGCTGGACTGATCCAGCGTCATCCCAGGCTCCAACTCGGCATCCGTCAGGCCAATGATCTCGGGCAAAAGCGGAGGCGCCTCATCCTCGCGGGGCTTGAGCACAACGCCGTCGCGGTCGAGATAAAAGGTTTCGCGGGTGCCGAGATCGATGTTCAAGCCGACAATCTTGACCACGGGCACGCGCTCGGTGATATGAATCGTGATCGTGTCCGGAAAGTGACGCTCGACCTTCGCGCTGGAAACATAGGGGAGCCTTTCCAGGTCATGCGTGATTTGACGCAGGTTCAGGGTCCAAAGATTTTGTTTCGGTTCGAGTCCCGCGGCCTGGCGAATAAGTCTTGGAGAAAAATGGCCGCTTGGCTCGATCTCGATTTTGGTCAGCTCGTAACGCGGATTGTTGTAAAGGACGCGGTCCAGCACCAGATCAATGCCAAAATGAAGGCTCGCGCCCACCGCCACGATCATGGCCAGCACGAGACTGCACCAAACCACCACCTGCACCACCTGCTTCTGCGAATGCCGTTTGCGCGTGGTCGTGTGCAGGATGTTGATCTGCTTCTGGCGGGTGCGGGTGCGTGTACGCCGGTTCATGAGGCCCTTTCTTTTTGCCGGGCGGTCCAGGACAGTTCGACAATGCGGCGGCACAACTGCGGGAAGGTGATCCCCACCGCGGCGGCGGCTTTCGGCAGCAGGCTGGTCGCCGTCATGCCGGGAATGGTGTTGATCTCCAGGCAGGACGGGAAGATGTCATCCTCGAGGAGAAAATCGATGCGGGAATAGACCGGATCGCCAATCGCGCGATGCGCCGTGAGCGCGTATTGCTGGATCAACGCGGTGATTTCCCTCGGCAGCCGCGCCGGGCAGAAGTATTCCGTGCGGCCCTTGGTATATTTGTTCGCGTAATCGTAAAAGCCGTCGAGCGGATGAATCTCGACAATCGGCAGAACCTGGTCGCCCAGCACACCGACCGTCAGTTCGCGGCCGCGAATGAAACGCTCGACCAGCACCGCCGTGTCGAACTTGAGAGCGTCGGCCAGCGCCGCGGCCAGCTCTTGCGGAGTCGTGACTGGATGCGTGCCGACGCTGGAACCCTGGGCGTTCGGCTTGATGAAAACCGGCAAAGGTAATGTAATCTCTTCCAGCCGCCGGACCAATTGCCCCTCGGGCGTGGGCACGCCGTGTTGCCGAAGCTTTTCCTTCGTCTTCTCCTTGTCGAAAGCGATGCGGCTTACTTTCGCGCTGGCTCCGGTAAAAGGAATGCCCCGCGCGCCGAGAATTTCCTGGACCTGGCCATCCTCGCCGAAAGTCCCGTGCAGCGCGAGAAACGCAAGATCGACTCCATCCGGCACAACAAAACTCGCATCGTCCACGGTCACTTCACTGACCATGTAACCGGCTTCGCGCAAGGCTTCCGCCGCGGCCGCTCCCGAGCGAAGCGACACGTCGCGTTCCGCGGAAGGCCCGCCCTTCAGCACGGCAAGATGATGGGGCTTGTCGCTCATTTTAATTTTCCTCCCCCAGCACGATGACTTCGGTATTGAGATCAATCTGCCGCGATTCGCGGGCGCGACTCTGGATCAGCGCGATCAATTGCAGCACGTCTTCCGCCGTCGCGCCGCCGTCGTTCACGATAAAATTTCCGTGCACTTCCGAAACGCGGGCCGGCCCGACGGAAAGATTTTTCAGGCCAAGCTCGTCGATCAATTTGCCCGCCGGAATCGGCCCCGGATTCTTGAAGATGCAACCGGCGCTCGGCGCGGCGGGCTGGGAAGCCCATCGTTTGCCTGAGTAGGCCTTCAGTTTTTCGCCGATCTCCTCCTTGGAACTCGGCGTACCCTTCAGCCGTGCGGAAACCGCGATGTGCGTCTGGAAATGAGGCACGCTGCGGTAATGAATTTCCATGTCGGCCTTGTTCACCTCGTGGACATGCCCAAGGAGATCGACGCTGCGCACGCTCTCGACTACTTCCATCGTCCAGCCCTGCATCGCGCCGGCGTTCATGCGCAAGGCCCCGCCCATGTTGCCGGGAATCCCTTCCATGAATTCGAATCCACCGAGGTCGTGCTTGCGGGCCTCCGCCACGATTTGCTTGAGCCGCGCGCCCGCCCCGACCGTGACGTATTCGCCGTCGACTTCGATGCGGCTAAAATAAGGCCGGCCCAGGTGCACGCAAAGTCCGAGGATGCCGCCGTCGCGCACGAGCAAATTGCTGCCCCGGCCGATGAACGTCACGTGAATGCCCCGGTCATGCGCGAAACGAAGGCCCAACTGGAGATCGTCCTCGTCGACCGGCTCGAACCAAAGCTGCGCCGGGCCGCCGATGCGCATCGTGGTGTGTTTGTGGAGCGGCTCGTCGCGCTTGAGGATGCTGTCCGGCTTCAATAGGCCGCGCAATTCGGCGTACCAGGCCAGACCCTGCGCGAGATGCTGCGCGACACGGTGAATGTCCCCCGCGCCCAGCGTGATGACCAGGTCGCCCGGCTCGATCACCGCATTCACCGCCGCGCGCAGCCGGCCCAGCGTCGGCTCGTAGCGGACCTGGCAATGCCCGTCCGCACGCACGCCATCAGCCACCGATTCCCCGGTGACGCCCGCCATGGCCGCTTCGCTCGCGGCGTAAATTTCGGTGATGAAAACCTGCGATGCATCGTGGAAGGCCCCGGCGAATTCGCCCAGAAGCGCCTTGGTGCGCGAGTAGCGGTGCGGTTGAAAGAGCGCCAGCACCCGTTTCCAACCGCTGTTTTTGGCCGCGGCCAGCGTGGCCTTGATCTCGGTCGGATGATGCGCGTAATCATCGACCACCATGTAATCGGTGGAGCGGTACTTCACTTCAAAACGTCGCGACGCGCCGCGGAATTCCGCCAGCGCACTGACGATCTGGTTCCACGCAACACCGAGTTCCGTGGCGAGCGCGACTACGCCCAGCGCGTTGCTCACGTTCTGCGCGCCGGGCACTTCGAGCGCCACTTCCCCAAGCAGCTGGCCGTGGCGCAGAACAGTGAAGCGGGACGAAAAATTACTAAGGCGAATGTCGAGCGCGCGATAAGTCGCCAATTCCGACGCGCCGTAGGCCACCGCATGCGCAGCGTGCGAGCAAAGCAGCATCGCGTTTTTATCGTCCGCGCAATAAACGATCGGGCCGCGCGTCCGCTCGCACAACGCGGCAAACACCTGCACGATCTCCTCGATGTCGTGATAGAAGTCGAGATGCTCCTCCTCGATGTTCAGGATCAGGCTTGCCTGCGGAGCGAAGAGCGCCAGCGTGCCGTCGCTCTCGTCCGCCTCGACCACGAAGAACTTGCCGTCCGTCCACGACGCATTCGCGCCGAGCAGCGGCACCTGCGCGCCGATGTAGTGGGAGGGATTCAGATCGGCCTGCCGCAGGACGTGGGTCAGCATCGACGAGGTGGTCGTTTTGCCATGACTGCCTGCAATCACGCAGGCGCTCTTGGCGTCGGCGAGAACCACGAGGCATTCAGCCCGCCGCACGCAAAGAATTCCCCGTTCGGCCGCGGCCACCCGTTCCCGATTTTCCGCGGCGATGGCAGAGGAGAAGACAACCAGCGTCGCGCCCTCCACGTTCGACGCGGCATGGCCTTCGAAATAGCGCACGCCCGGCGGCACGTAGTCGGAGGCGTCGGCCGCCGGAACCAGATCGGAGCCGGAAAGCTCGTGCCCCTGCGCGAGAAGCAGGCGGGCCAGCCCGCTCATGCCACTGCCGCAAACGCCGATGAGATGTATCCTTTGCGGTCCACTCTTCAGCAAATGCTCGAGACGTTGTTTTATTTCGGGTTGCATGAAGCTTCAATTTCCTCGGCCACGCGTTTCGCCGCGTCGACGCTGCCCAGCCTTCGCGCCGCTTCGGCCATCAGTTGCCGCATCGGCTTGTTCTCCAGTAATTCCGCGACGACTTGGTGCAGCGTTTCCGGCGTGGTCTTGCTTTCGACCAGGATCCGGGACGCGCCCGCCTGTTCAAAAATCCGCGCGTTGTACGTCTGGTGATCGTCCGCCGCCGCCGGGTATGGCATGAGCACCGAAGGCAGACCGTAGTGACTCAATTCCGTAAGCGAGGCTGCTCCTGAGCGGCTGATAACCACATCGGCGAGACTATAGAAATGTTCCATCTCCGTCGAGAACGCTCGCACCACGGCGGTGAGCCGCTGGCGGCGATAATTAATCTCCGCGATATTGGCGTCGGCCTGCCCGGCCAGATGGATGAACTGGACTTCCTCGCGGTCGTTGTGCCACATCGGCAGCGTCTTCAGGACGAGTTGGTTGATGCCGTGCGCGCCCTGGCTTCCGCCCATGATGAGGACGATGGGCAGCGTGGGATTTAACCCAAATTTTTCCGCCGCGACCGCCCGGTCGATTCGCGCCAGGCCGCGCCGCACCGGCGTTCCCGTCACCACGCAATGCGCCTGACGCAGATAATTCGAGCAACCGTCGAAACCGAGCAGCGTCTTGTTCACCCACGGCGCGATCATCTTCGTCACGCGTCCCGGGATGGCGTTCGATTCGTGAATCAGCGTCGGCAAATGGAGATGCCGCCCCAGCAACAGCGGGATGGCGCTGGTAAAGCCGCCCATGCCCACGACCGCGGTCGGTTGAAAATCGCGATAGACCTGGCCGCATTCGCGCCAACTGCTCAGGAGGCTCAGGCCAAATTTAAACACGCGGGGCGAAAGAAAACCCGGCCAGCCGATGCCCGGCAACGCGTGGGACTGCTGCTCCTTCGCGCCTTCGAGCGCGATGACGTCGATCTGTTTGGGAGAAACCAGCAGCAGCGTATCGTGCCCGCGCTCGCGCAATTCCTCCGCGACGGCCAGTCCCGGAAAGAGATGACCGCCTGTTCCCCCGCAAGCAATGGCAATTTTCATCGGTGTTTTCTCAAGTCTGGTTACATTCGCACACTATACGACTTCGACTTCATCGCCGGAGCCGTTTGCGCCTGGTAGATTCCCTGCCGGTGCATGTTGAAAAGAATGCCCACTGCGGCCATGCAGGTCAGCAAATTCGAGCCGCCGTAGCTGATAAAAGGAAGAGGAATGCCCTTGGGCGGCATGAGCGACGTGACCACGGCGAGATTCATCAGCGCCTGGAGCGCAATCATCACGGTGAGGCCCGTGCCCAAAAGAACGCCCGCGGGATCGGGCGCGTGAATCGTGATCCAGCCGCTGCAAAGCATCAGCACCAAGAAGGCCGCGACGATCGCAAGGCACACCCACATGCCCAACTCCTCGCCGATGATGGGAAAAACGAAATCCGTGTTTACCTCCGGCAGGTAATACATTTTCTGGCGGCTGTTGCCCAGGCCAAGACCGGAAAGGCCGCCCGAGCCGAGCGCGATCAGCGCCTGCAATTGCTGATGCCCCTTCCCCAGCGGGTCAAATTCGGGGTGAAGAAATGCCTTCCAGCGCGCCAGGCGCTCAGGTTTCAAAAACGTGAGCAATAATAGTCCCGCAAAACCGATGATCGGCACGGGAATGAGAAAAAGCATTCTTGATCCGGCCACGAACATGATCACCACCAGGATCGCGAGCATGATCGCCGTGGTTCCGAAATCCTGCTGTTTGACCATGAGCAACAACAGCGGCAGCGTGCAGACGATCGGCCAGAAGAAGCCCTTCATGAATTCGCCGGCATGGCGCTGATTTTTCCCCATCCACCACGAAAGGAAAAGAATCAGCGCCAGCTTGGCGAACTCCGAAGGCTGATAGGTCCAACCGCCCACTTTGAGCCAGCGCGGCGAACCATTGACCGTGGCGCGAATAAAATGCGGAATCAGGCAAAGCGCGAGCAGAAAGCAGGCGATGCCGATCAACCAGGGCGCGTGGCGCAGCAACTTTTGGTAATCGTAGCGAGAGAGAAAAACGCAGACGATCCCGCCAATGATGAGCCACACGAACTGTTTGCGCAGGTTGCTGTAAACTCCGCTCATGTCCTGGGGCGCAAGCACGGCGCTGGTGCTGGAGAGCATGACCAGGCCCAGGGCGATGAGCCCGAGCATGACAATGAGCAGCAGGTAAGCGACGTTTCTTTGCATGAACATGATGAAGTCTCTCTTAGGAATTCAGCAGATGATAGACAGCGAATCCGCTCATGACCAAGACATGCAATGTCACAATCGCGAACATCACCGCCGCACACCAGACGCTGAACGCCACCAGGACGTCCAGCGTGATATTGATGGTTTTGATCATCATGGATCTCTTACGGCACAAAGTTGGCCAACTGCGCGCTCGGAGCGTTCTCCTTCGCCTGCACCTGGCTGGGTTGCGTCGAAGCAGGCGCACTGTTTCTTGCACTGCGCGATTCCTCGGAGGGAATTCTCAACTTTTTGCCAATGGCCAGTTTGGTTGGATCGCTGATGCTGTTCTCCGCCATGAGAGCGTTCGCGGTTGTCTTGAATTTGTGGGCGATCTTGATCAGCGTATCGCCCTTGACGACCGTATACACATGAGCATGCGGGACGATTGCCGCCTCGGTCGACGGAGCGGAAGCCAGGCTCTCGGTCGGAGCCGGGGCTGACTCACTCAGGATCGGTCCGGTGGAGGACGAATCGAGGGCGGTCGTTGTCGCGACCAGCGTCTTGTCAGACGGAATGACCAGCTTCTGGCCGGTATGCAGCACGCTGCCCTTGATGTGATTGGCCTCCTTCAACTCAGCCACGGTGATGTGATGCGCATGCGCGATCTTCTTGTAGGAATCGGTGATCTTGACCACGTAGATTTGCTGATGCTCATGAACAGGCGCGGATGCCTCGGCAGGCGGCATGTGCACCGGGCCGGAATCCAGCGCGAGCGAAGGAGCGGGCGCAGGTTCAGCCGGCGGGGCCAGATCCGGTGAGATCGGACCGCTTGGCGTATTCTGGTCGACCAGATCAGCGGGCGGAGTCGGCATCGTGGGCGTGGACGCGGCCACAGTCGGCGCGGGCACGGGAGCAGGCGTAAGCGCAGGGGCTGGGGTGGGCGCTAGCGCCGGCATGGTTACGATGGTCGGGGCAGCCTGGTCCGCCTCAGATGCCGGAGGATTCGCCGGAATGGTCGCAACTTCGGTGGGAGGTGTTGCCGCCTGCGTGCTGGACGCGCTCTTGTCACTCGGACTCACATTGGGAAGCGTGCCGTCCGCAACCGTGGAGTCCTTGTGGGTTTTGTCGGTCGTGGTCAGGTCCGCGTCGGTGCTTCCGCCGCTCATCAGGTGATAGACGGTAAACCCGCCGATGACCACGACGTGCAGCGCGAGCACGGCGATGAAGACCGTCATGAGTTTTAAGCCGCCGGTCTGTTGCGACTTGATGTTACTATCGTTGTTGTCCATGGGTTTTTCTCTCTTTCGTTTGGTGGTGGTGGATGTTGGGTCTTGAAAATTTCTTATGATTGGTTTGCCCGCGCCTGAATCAACGCGCGGAACTGATCGCCGCGATCCTCGAAATCCTTGAACATGTCGAAACTCGAGCAGCCCGGCGAAAAGAGGACGACATCGCCCGGCTTCGCGAGCTTCTGCGACTGTTCAACGGCGTCGGCCAGCGTCGTGGCCCGGACGCACGGCACGGCGGAATTCCAGGCGGCGAAAAGTTTTTCGGTCATCTGGCCGATCAGGACGATCGCCTTCACCTTTTCGCGCAGCAACGGGCGCAGGCCGGAGAAATCGAGTCCCTTGTCCTTTCCTCCCGCCATCAGCACGACGGGCGATCGCATGGCCAGAAGCGCCTTTTCAAGCGCGTCGATGTTCGTCGCCTTCGAGTCGTTGATGAAAGCGATGCCATCGATCACTCCCACTTTTTCGCACCGGTGCGGCAGCGGCTGGTAAACGCAGAGCGCTTGAATCGCGGCTTCACGCGGGACGTGATAAAGATCGGCCACGGCCAGGGCCGCGAGCATGTTCTCGGCATTGTGCGGGCCGATCAGGTTCGTCCGGCTCTGCTCCAGCACCTGCTCTCCGTGCGCCACGAGCCAGCCGTCGATCAACTGATAATCCGCAGGCGTGCCGGTAATGCTGAAAGTGATCTTGCGCGCCGCGATTTCGGGCAGGCGGAGGTTCACGTTGACGATGGCGAAATCGTCCGCGGTCTGGTTGCGGAAGATCTGCCACTTCGCCGCTTCGTATTCCTCCATCGAACCGTACCGGTCGAGGTGATCGGGCGTGAGATTCAGATGCACGCTGATGCGCGGGCGAAATTCGACGATGTGCTCCAATTGAAACGAACTGACCTCCAGCACCATCACGTCGAGGCTCGCGCTATCGCGCACCGCCGCGGAAAAAGCCGTTCCGATATTGCCGGAAGCCTTCGTCCGTTTGCCACCCGCGGCCAGCACGGCGTCGATCAGTTCGGTCGTCGTCGTCTTGCCGTTCGTGCCGGTGATCGCGACGATCGGGCATTGGCAAAAGCGATAGGCGATTTCCAGTTCGCCAAACATCGGCAGGCCCGCCTGGCGCAATCTTTGCACCAGCGGCGCGTTCGGGTTGATGCCGGGGCTGAGCACGCAGAAATCGAAACGGTCTCTCGCCATGATCGCCTCGCCCAATTCCACGCGGATGGCAAGCCGGCGCAGGGCCTCGGCGCGCTGGTTCACCGTGGCATTATTCGCCGCGCTGTCCCGCACCGTCACGTGCGCGCCCTTGTCCTTAAGTAGTTTTGCCGCTTCCATACCGCTAATTCCCAATCCCAGCACCACGACCTGTTTTCCGTTGACATCCATAATTTTTCATCGCTTACCTCAGTTTTAGTGTGGCCAGGGCCGCCATTGCCCCGACCAGGCTCATGATCCAGAACCGCACCGTCACGGTCGATTCGTCCCAGCCCTTGAGTTCAAAGTGGTGATGCAGCGGCGACATGGCAAAAATCCGTTTGCCCGTCAGCTTGAACGAGGCGACCTGGAGCAGCACCGAACCGGCCTCCAGAACAAAGACCCCGCCCGCGATGATCAGCAGCAGTTCTTGATGCACGCAAATGGCGATGACGCCCAGCACGCCGCCCAGCGCCAGCGAACCGGTGTCGCCCATGAAGACGCGGGCCGGATGGCAATTGAACCAGAGAAAGCCAAGGCCTGCCCCGACCAGCGCCGCGCAAAACACCGCGAGTTCGCCCGCGCCGCTGACCAGCGGCAAAATGAGATAGGTCGCCAGTTTGGCGTTGCCCGCGACGTAGCAAAAAATCGCGTAGGTGAGCGCCACGCTGATCGAGCAGCCGATGGCCAGGCCGTCCAGCCCGTCGGTCAGGTTCAC
>Ga0182024_10003212_pt1 | contig 39306 bp, 33 predicted proteins | sample P32metaG_FD_120480 | JGI IMG/M metagenome (GOLD analysis project Ga0182024, IMG submission 120480) | Permafrost microbial communities from Stordalen Mire, Sweden - P3-2 metaG (Illumina Assembly) | ecosystem: Environmental > Terrestrial > Soil > Wetlands > Permafrost | place: Sweden: Stordalen...
ATGCTGGATGGCTTTCCCCGTTATCCGAAAATGCATCCGTGCGGGATGGTTCTTTCCTGTGACCCGATTCTGGATCACTCGCCCACATTTACCAGCGCCAAGGGTTATCCGACGACGCACTTTGACATGGATAGCGTCGAGGCGGTTGGCCTGGTCAAGCTCGACATCCTTGCGCAAGGCGGTCTGGCCGTCATGCGTGACTGTAAAGCGATGCTGGCGGAACGAGGGACTACGGTCGATCTGGCCGCTTTGGAGCCATGGGAAGATCCCGCCGTCTGGAAAATGATCGCCACCGGCAACGCGCGAGGTGTCCACCACATTGAATCGCCGGCCATGATTACCTTGGAAAAGATGTGCAACGTCCAAGACATCGACGTGCTAATCGCCATCGTGTCAGTCATCCGGCCCGGCGCAGCCAACATGAATCGCAAATCCGACTTTGCCCTTCGCGCTCAGGGCTTGCAGGAGATCGACTACACCCATCCCTCTTTATCAAAAGTCTTGAGAAGTACATTCGGGGTCGTCGCTTACGAGGAACATATCCTCCAGATTTGCGAAGCCTTCGCCGAAATGCCCGCAGGCCGGGCCGACATGCTGCGGCGGGCTCTGGTGAAGGAGAAGACAGCCGAAGTCGAAAGGATGCGGCTGGAATTTTGGGCCTGTGCCGAGCGCCATGGGCGCACGCAACCAGAAATCGAGGCGGTATGGGGTCTTCTTTTTGGCTTTCAGGGGTACGCCTTTTGTCGTGCGCACAGTACCGCTTACGGAGTGGAAGCCTACCAAGCCGCCCACCTCAAGCATTATCACCCTGCGGAGTTTCTTGGGGCCGTCCTCACGCATGAGAAGGGCTTTTACTCACCTCTTGCCTACACCTTGGAAGCTCGACGATTGGGCATCGGTTTTGTCTCGCCGGATGTGAATGCCTCTCGGGAACATTTTTATCCTGAATACCGGGAGGGCAAAGCGTTTCTGCGGGTGCCTCTCTGGAAGGTGAAAGACCTTACTGAAATAACCGCCGATCAAATTGAGAGCCAGGTTCGTCAAACACCGTTCACTTCCCTAAGCGATTTTTATCAGCGTGTTACTCCGGCCAAAACCGAGGCGCAGAATCTTATCCGTTCGGGTGCGTTTGACAGTTTCGGCGAACCGCGCACGACTCAGTTTTGGCATCTCCAACAACTTGCCGATTGGCCGCATGAAGGCGCTCAAGGGATGCTCTTCGCATCGGCAGATAGGGCATTGCAAATTCCACAGGCCACCTTAACAGAACCGTCTCTCATGGATCGCATGAAGGATGAACAGGAATTGCTTGGCTTCACCGTGAGCGGTCATCCGCTCGATTTGTTTCCTTCTATCGCGTGGGAGAAGTATTGCCCCATAGCCGAGCTAGGGAATCACTTCGGGGAACGGGTGAACGTATGTGGCCTCACCTTCGCTGACCGGATTGCCTACCAAGCGGACGGCCAGCCTATGAAATTTGTTTCTCTCTGCGATTACTCCGGCTTCGTGGAAACGGAGCTATTCGCCACGGTTTACAAAGCTTTTGGCATGGAGACGATCAAATCGCCGATTATCGCAATCGAAGGATTCGTTGAGCTTTTTGAGAATAGGAATGGGTACACATTGAAGGTTTTGAAAGTGACCTGCCCATAGAGGACTAATCAAATTGAACCCCGGAATGCTTCCGGTTGCTGCGTTCCCTCGGTCTGTGGCGAACATAAAACGCATGGCCATCGTGAAAAATGTGCATCCATAATCCATAAGAGGGCTGGTCTTCGACGACTCCAAAGAAACAACGGTGCGCCCCATTCCCTCGTTCGTGGTAGCGCAGCAGCCCAGAAACGCCTCCCGCCGCAGTGACAATTTTTGATTGGTCGATCATGCCTATTTGCCACTCGAAATCTCTATAGTCTACCTCCGGATGGTAATGTCTCAAAAAACCTTTGGTGATCCTTATTAGTTGGAGGCGTATTTTTCTGGCTTGGACGGCAAATTTACCAAAAGTATTCCCGTTGACCAAAAGCGGTTTGATACTTTTTCTTATACTGTCGATTTCCTTTTTCAGCCTGCCTCTCGCGACGGTGCGTTCTAAAGCCCGGCTCCAAACCGCCGCAGACGTTGGCGTCTGGACGGGAACCATTGCCATCACCGTCCGAAAGTACTCGTCGTCCCTCGAATTGGTGTGGTTGCATTCATAACAGCAAGACACTTGGATCAAATCGGTTGATCCTTTGGGGAAACAGCCCTTGGGCGGGACATGTTCTCTATGCTTTGTCGGATCGCACGGTTTCCAACAAAGATAACAAATACCGGAGTGGTCCGGGGCTGGTATTTGTAACGAGGGATTCGGTGCGTTCACTTCTGGAATGCTATCTTTTTGGCGGTGATTCGTTGAAGAAAAACCAATTGCTCTTCGACACCGATGGCTTGCCATATCGGCTTGGAAACCAATTCAAGGCGGTCATCGCGCCTTACCAATAATCCCCAGCCTACCGGAACCTCGTGCGGCTCGATTAATTTTTCTTCGGCGACCAGATAATGGAGATTGGCGACTCTGTAACTTAAGAGACGGTCAAATTTCGTGCCGTCGAACACGCCACGTTGGGAAATACGGATTTGTCGAAGAAGCTTTTTATACCCGGAGTGATTGTGATCGCGCAAACGGTAGCTATCGAATTCGGGAAACAGACATTCGCCATTCGCGAGATGAGGCAAATGCACTTGCAAGAGTGCCTCCAAACGAATCCGCCGAGCCTCCAGAGTTTTCAGACGTTCGCTTAAGAGAGCCCGCCGCTTGTTGTCCCGCACCAAGTCGCCTCGGCCTTGCTTGCACTCGAAGACGACCGCAGCTTTGAGCACCGACGAAATTGAAGAGACAGGTTTACGGGAAGGAACTTTGCGCGCCGGAGCACACGCCGCAACGTCCACGCGAAAACCTCGGTGCGGAAACGAGACCTCGGGAGCAACGAAAGATAGGCCTTGTTGCGCCGCCCAGTTCATGGTCAAGCCCTTCAGACCCAAATGACGAACAGTTTCCCCGCCTCGCTTGGCAACAGGTAAAGCTTGCTCGATCATTGATGGAGCATACGCAAAGCGGTAAATTTATCCAGCCGCCGCCCCATGAATCCATTCCCCCGAGAACAACTTCGATTACAGCTTGCCGAATTGGCTGCCGCTGGAATTTACGTTGGTACGTCGTCTTGGAAATACGAGGGATGGTTGGGCTTGATTTACTCGCCCGAGAAATACCTGCGTTACTTCAAAGAGGGGCCGCCAAAGATTCTCAAGGGGCGTTTTGAAAAAACATGCTTGGTTGAATATGCAGAGACTTTTAAAACGGTCTGTCTGGATGGTGCATATTACCAATTTCCCACGCCACAAATGCTGGAAGGCTATTTTTCTCAGGTTCCACCGGATTTTCGGCTGTCTATGAAGGTGACTGACATAATCACTGTCCTCCGTTGGCCGAATCATCAAAAGTATGGGAACAGAGCGGGACAGAATAACCCTGACTTTCTAAACGCTGATCTTTTCGTGTCATCTTTTCTCGGGCCACTCTCGCCATACCGCGAAAGGGTGGGAACACTGATCTTTGAATTTTCTCAGTTTGGCACGGGTGATTGGGAACGTGGCCGAGAGTTCGTCGCCTACCTCGATACATTTTTGGACAAGCTTCCCAAGGGATGGGATTACTCCATTGAGATACGCAATGAGAGTTTCCTACATCCCCGCTATTTCGAGGTGTTGAAAACTCACAACGTCGCGCACACGTTTAATAGTTGGGATCGGATGCCAGCTGTGTCTGAGCAAATGCGGATGATCGGAAGTGAAACGGCAGATTTTGTGACTGCGCGGTTCTTGCTAAAGCCCGGCAAAAGCTATCAGCAGGCGAAAACGGGCTTCCAACCCTACAAGGAAATCAAAGAGCCTTATCCCGATGCACGTATGGCCTTGGCGAGATTAGTTGGGAAGGCGGCCCTCGGACGATTCCGAAAGCGGTACATTTTTGTGAATAACCGGCTTGAAGGGTGTGCGCCGTGGACAATCGCCGCCGCGCTGGAAGCAGCAGCGGCGGGACAGTGAAGGTTGTTCATTGGTTTTACGACAAGGTCAAGTCGCACTAAGTCCCCCGCTAGCATTTGTTGTCCCGGCACCAGGTTCCACCCGGGCGCCGGTTCATTATTTCCACGAAGGCAGAGGGCATTCTGGCGCATTTATCGGGCATTACCTGCGCCCCTGGCGCGGCCAGTTTTCGTCCCTTCGCTGCCCGCCATGCAACCCCATGATGAAGGCGTAGCCCAAATGCGATACAAGGAGGTGTCTCTTCCCAAGCGACGTCTTCACCAAGTATTCTTCAATGCTGGAGGATGAAAATATGCAAACTGCTGGCGACAACGCGTTCAAACCATAGGAGCGTGGGGCAGTTTGTCTTGCCTTCGATGAGTTTCTGGACAGTGGCGATTTCAATACGCTGCTCGAAACCTATGGTGATGTAAGGCGGAAAGGCACCCCCGCCATGGCTCGCGGCGGATCGACTCCCGTAAACATTTTTGATGTCCTTAGCGAAATTTTCGTTTGGTGGTACGAGCTGCTCCTGATGCTCTGCGTCGGGAAAGATATAGGGCATTTTTGTATGCACTTCTTTTCCGAATACGGTCAAAAAGTGACGAAACTTCTGGCCGATGCTCCATTTACGACTGTTCTTTTGGGCGATCAAGTAGAGCTGTCGGATGGTCTTCTTAGCTATTCCGTGAGCGTTTGCTGCCTTGCTGAATTCCTGCATGCGTTCTGGAGTTGCAATTTCCTTCGCCGTGAATTCTTTGTCGGCATAAACGCTATTGGCGAGGGTTTCTATGGCTGAGATTAGTGTTGGGTACGATACCTCGGGATGAGCTTTGAGAAGTCGCAAGGCGAAGTGGTACTGTCGAGCTGCTTCAAGAATCTCGTTGGCGTGGGAGTGCTGCGCTACGCGCTTCAAAAAGTGCGTAAGGTCTTTTGGTTTGATACCTACCGCTGCCGGGTCTGTGGAATGGAAGGCTGTTCCACTCTGGGTAGTTATCAGTCTTGCTGGGCTTCTTTCCCAATAGATGGGAGTTTGTTCATTGAAAAAGTTGGTTGCCCCGCCCTGTGCCCCTTTGGGGAGGTAGTGCTTGTCGCTGGCTTCGGTTTCACGGGTTTTGCCCAAGACCGTGATTAACCGACGGCTGTAAAGAGTGAGCAGGGCAGCGAGGTCATTGGCGATTTCACTATCAAAGTGACTACTCGTCGTGAATAAACCGCGCGTTTCCGTTTTGCAACTTGTCCTGAAAGTCAGCGCTAATTCTTGCGGATAACTGTCGAATGGACGACTGACTACGTGAAGAGAAAACGGGGTCGTACACAGCCATCTGGTTGCATCTGATTTCGTAAAATCACTGGTCTGTATGGCAGAATTGTACAGTGTCCCACTAACGAGAAGTCGGTATTCGTTGAGTCTGGAGCCTTGGGTGACTTTGCTGCCGAGAAAGGCAAAGACATGGTGATCATGTAGCGCGCTGGAAGTCTTTTTGGCTTTTTTCTTCATGATTTATGCCTTTTTGCGTTTGGTCGCGAAGACAGGTTTCACGCGTTTATAGACGATTCCAACGATACTTTTAGGGAGGGTTGCATCGACTTTTCGAAGCTCAAGGTAGCATTTTTCAAATGCTCGGAATTCCTTGCGGAAACCGTCTTTTTTTCCCTTGGTTTTACCAAGATTTTTGTACGCCCACTCAAGATTGTAAAATGCCTCCGCAAGGCGGTAGCGAAAATTCTCGCGGAAATGTTTTGCAGAACCCGATCCCGCCACGATGGCTATCGCGGGTTTCCCGTCGGGCTTTTTCCTGCCCTTGAAAATGAATTCGTTGCTGATGCGGGATGCGATGTTTTCAAGGGTTTGATTGCAGCGTTCAAGAATTGCGGCGCGGGGCTCTTGTTGATCGCGTGCTTCCATGCGCGTAGTGAGTGTCGATACGGGAGGCATTACGAGGTCGCATGTATGACGTCGAGGGTAAAACTTGGGAATGTACTTTGTGGGCTGAGTACCATAGTCGGCGGGAATGAGGTCACGCAGGTGCAATATTACTGACCGCACACGATCCGGGCCGCCGTGCATGGAGAACATGAGGGGGATGAATTCCCCGGAATAGATTGCGAGGGAACTTTTCTTGCGGTTGATGACGCCGACAAAGAACGGTAGTTGCAAACTTAGGAGGGACTCGACGTTGTCTCTCTTGAGAGTGATGGATTTTAACGGCTTGGCCTTGGGGTCTGTTTTGATCTGTATCGCAAATGCGTTGAGAGGAAAGAGCATTTCAGTCTTCCCTTTGCCCTTCTTGTTGGGGCGCGAGCGTTGCTCAAAGAGGGTACAGATGAGGTCGGTCCCAATGTCATCCGACACGGTGACGGGATTGGCTATGAAGGCGATTTTAGAGAGCAGGAATTTGGCAAGGTGTTCGTTTTCCCATCCCAGTCTGGTGCGTTGGAGCTGGGCCATGTTGATGGTTTAGTGTGCGACGTACCGGCCATCTCGGAGGTTTCGGGCCTGTCCTAGGCTGGCGAGGGTAGCGAGTAGTTCGGCGACGCGCTCCACGCGAGCGGACTTGAACTGGGCGGCCAGCGCGGCGGCATCGGTGGGACCGGGAGCGGTAGCCAGAGCGGTGCGGACGGCCTGGGCTTGGTCGGCGAGTGTCTTGGGCCAAGGCAGTTTGCCGGCTGCTTTCGTCGGCGCGGGCGCAGTTGTTTCGACGGTGCCAAGGGTTGCCTGGGTGGCGGTCGCTTCGGGATGCTGGAAGGCGGGGCGCAGCCAGCGCATGAGTCCGTTGCGTTCCTCGACGGCGCGCTCGGCGTTCAGTTTACAAAGGAAGGTGATGATTTCGTCATCGGTGGCGGCGACAGGTACGCCGTAGGCGGCAGCGACGGCGGCATCGAGGTCGTCATGGAGCTGGTGCAGAACGGAGACGAGGCCCGCCTCATGCGTGGCTTGCTCCTTCGCGGTGAGCGTTTCGCCTGCGCGGAGTTTTTCGAGGACGTTATACATGTCCGTGAGGGTCAGACCGGGGTGCTGGGCTTGTTGACGTTTGCGGTGGGCGTCAAGGGATTCGGCGAGTTCGCGGATGCGGGACATTTGTTCGTCGTTTGTGATGGGGAAGGGAAATGTCTCAAAGCAGAGAGTTTTATTGTAGCGCGGACGATCTTCAAGCGTGCCGCCCGTAGCGAGTGACCAGACGATGTGGACACGGCTAGAAAGGACGCCGTGATAAAAGGCGTCATCGAATGCAAAAATGACGGTTGTGCTATCAGCTATCGCTTTCGATTCAGTGAAAACAAACATTCGGTGCTTTGCCGTCAAGGGAGTTACGATGATGCGGCGTAACCCTTTGAGGGCGGGCCTAAACGGACTCAGTGCTTCCCCGTATATCCACCAACGTTCGCGCCGTGATTTTCGTGGATTTGAGTCCCTCTCCGGTTTGACGTGGGTAAGCACCCATTGATACAGACTTGGATGCTCCTTGCGAACCTCCTCTGGACTTGTACCAAAAAGATCGATCGCGAATAATTTTCTGGACGTTTGCGTAATGTCTCTTGCAGATAAAAGTGGAAACACATACCGAGCGAAGGCACTTGGAGCGTCCCCTTTCAGAGCTTCCGCTTGTTTTTTATCCAAGGTGAAACCAGAACTATTTAATTGGTATCCCACGCTCGATAAATGTTCGTTTGCCTGTAACTCTTTGGTTTCACCCTTACCTTCGTGGATCGCTAGATTAGACTGTATGCGACCATGTTTTCCCGTAAGGGATACCTCAACAGACCCATCGCTGGCTGTTTGCTCGGAAACCACTTGAAAGAGGTTGCCCTCCTGGACTCCATCTGCTCCAACGGTCATAGCTATTCTGACCGCAGCTCCTTCTGCTGAGTCGACCCAAGGATGGTCTGGGATTGCGAACACAAGAGAAAGAGGGGGCTTTGAGTCGAGGTGCGTTTGCACGATTTGTCGCCCGAACGTTTGACTGAGGCTGTTTGTCGTAATTAAGCCAAAGCGACGAGTTTTTCCCAAGCGGACTAAATCTGCCGCCTTCTGCCACCAATATAGGACGAGGTCTGCTGTCTCTGGTACGGTTGAGTACGCTGCTCGAAGCGTTTCCGCGTAGCCCTCGCCTAAAGCCTCACGAAGCACCTTCTTTCCAATAAACGGAGGGTTACCGATAATGAAATCTGCATCTGGCCAAGACGCGGGCCGCGCATTTGGATAGGTTAATAGCTCAAGTCGCTTTGTTTCGTCCGGCACTTCACGGCCAGTGACGGGATTGAGTTTCATACTGTGTCTATCCCAAACCGTGATGATCTCTCCGCGCGCATCACGAGCGGGAACGGGAGCACCATCCCACGCCAACACTGCGTCGCGGCACTCAATGTTGTGGAAATTCTTAATGATCGGCTCGGGTGGAGTGACGCGGCCACGGGTGCGAAAATGCCACTGAAGGTAACCGATCCAAAGAACAAGCTCGGCTATGGCTGCGGCGCGGGGGTTCACTTCTAAACCGAGAAGCTGATGCGGATCGACGGTAAAACCGGCCATTTCAAGAGCCGCCTGCTCGTGGCCGAGGCCGTCGAGGGCATTGAGGACTTCGCCCTCAATCCGCTTGAGGTGCTCCAAGGTGACGTAAAGGAAATTGCCAGAGCCGCAGGCGGGATCGAGCACCTTGATTTCGCAGAGACGGCGATGGAAGCGTTGGACCTCGGCGGCGGCATCCTTGGTTTTGCCTTGGCGGTCGAGTGTGAATGCTGCGGCCTTGACGGCGTCCCACTCGGCGCGTAGTGGTTCGACGATGGTGGGGACAACGAGGCGTTCGACATAGGCGCGGGGGGTGTAGTGAGCGCCGAGCTTGTGCCGCTCGATGGGGTCGAGGGCGCGTTCAAGTAGGGTGCCAAAGATGGCCGGTTCGACGTCGCGCCAGTCAGCGCGGGAGGCCTCGATGAGAAGGTCGAACTGGTCGTCGGTGACTGGGAGCGCGGTGGCGTTCTCGAACAGGCCGCCGTTGAAGCGGACGACTTTCTCGCGCAGCACGGTGGAGAAGCCGCCGGTCTTCATGCGGCCCCAGAGTTCCTCAATCATGGGCACGAACTGGCTGCTGTGGCCCTGGAGGCTTTTGAGGAGATTGATGAAGCTGTCCTTGGGCAGCAGCTCGACATCCTCCGCGAACATGGTGAAGAGGGCGCGCATGAGGAAGGTGGCGACGGCCTCGGCGGAGTGACCGGAGCGTTCCAAGGACTGAGCGAGGCGACCGAGTTTCTCTGCGATCTCCCGCGTGACGCGGGCGGTGCGGCGCGCGGGATCAAGCGACTTGGGATCGGTCCAAGCGAGACGGAGTTTCTCGCATATCTCCGGGTCGTTGAGCTGGTCAATCGAGATGCGATGACTGCGCGGGTCGGGGAACGGGACGTAAGCACCGCCGGTGCAGGTGAACTCGGAGAAGAGCTCTATGCTGTGGCCGACATCGACGACAATGAGAAGCGGTGGACGGCCTTCGCTGGCGGGAAGAGCGCGGGCATACTGGTCAGCTTGGCCTTGGGCCTTAAGCATGGCTTCGTCCCAAAGAGTGCTACCGCGAGTGGCGGTGCCTTTTTTGGCTGACTTGGCCCGTGCCTGGCCAGCCTCCGAGAGCGCCTCTTCTCGTTCCTTTTTCTCGACACCCTGTTTAGCCTCCAGCACGAAGCACCCACGCTTGTAAAGGTCGATGAATCCGGTGCTGCTGGAGCCGTCGGGGTGGTGGAACGTGACGGTACGATCAAAGACGTAGGCGTTCTCGTCGTCATTGGGCGTGGCAGGATCGGGCCGCTGAACTCCGAGCGCATCGCACAATTCCGTGAGGAAGAGGCCGTAGTTGGCGCGTTCCGCTGCGCCGGATTTCTTCCAGCGGTCTATGAAAGGCTGTGCGGGGGAGTCGGCCATTGTGGTAATGCTGGTAATGGACTCTGCCGAGTTTGTGCAGGTATTTCAATGCACGATAGTGCGCGAGTGGCACGACTGACCACGCCCTTCTCGAACGACCGACGGTTTGATCGCCTGCCCCCTCAATTACTTCGGCTTGCGGGACAAAGCTACAAGGTGGGTAATTCCCAACAGGTGCAGGGCCACCCGAGGAAGGCACCGTCGCACGGAGTGCGACGGCTACCAACTGCACGCCGCAAGCGGCGGGGAATTTACCCTGAGAGATTAAAGGTGAACGCTTGCCCGTAGCATGACTTTGTACGAAGACTGCGTTAAGGGGTAGGCGATTTTCGTAACCGTCGGAAAAGACTCCAGCTCAGCAGACGTGGGAAATGAGGTATCATTTCCCACAGCAAACGGAGGTGAGTTTTGACGAGTAAAATGTTATCAGGCAGGTAGCGGAAGCAGGAGACGCCTCCTTCCGCGCGATTCAGGTAGCGGACTGGCACGGGGATGTTGATGGGCCGGAAGCCTTGCCAGTAAAGACGTACGGCGACTTCGGTATCGAAATCGAATCGGCGGGCGGTTGTAATGCGATCCATGAGGGCAACCGTAGCTTCGACCGGGTAGACGCGAAACCCGAAGAGCGAATCGCGAATTCCGCCCCAAAGGGTTTCCACCTCGGCAAAGGTGTTTCCGCCGAGGCGGCCGTAGACGCGGGCCTTGGGTGCTTCCGGGCCGAACACCGGGACGCCGAGAATCAGTGTGCCAGGCTCAGTTTCGGCAAGATGCAAAAATTCCACAATGCGGTCGGCGGGATGCTGGCCATCGGCGTCCATGACGAGCGCGTGCTGGAAGCCCTGGGCCAAAGCTAGGCGCAACCCATCCAGGACCGCCGCGCCTTTGCCGCCGTTCTCGGCGCGTACGATCACGCGGAGATGCGGCTCGACCTCGGCCAGATGCTGTGCCTCCTGATCGCTGCCATCGGTGCTGGCATCGATGACTACCCAGACCGGTTGCCAGTGGAGGAGCGCAGCGCGAATAGTTTCGGCCAACTGACGCCCACTGTTATAACTGGGCAGCAGGACAACACTTCTCGTGCTGGGCAACGTCGCCGTGGAAAGCGGAAGCGCATAAGTCTGATTCTCTTGAGAATGATGCTTGTCTTGGGTCGGTATCAAAGCAGAAGAAAGGGGCGTCTTTGATTCGGCGGACCCGGCGAATAGGGGGGAAGGAGGCCTCGGTTCCATTTTTAACTCCGTCATGATGGCGCAAAACCGTTAGCACTGCATGCGCTATTCGTGTATTTATTTTCTTGCTTGGAGTTGAGCGAGAACGAAAATTACTTTTTAGGATGGGTGAGCAAGTTCGTCCGAGAGGAGGATAAGCTTGGGCGCCTCACTGCGTTGATTGATGCTCAACAATCCTCTGGTCTCGTCGCCTAAGTCTGGGATGATTTATGACTTGCCGGATTACTCCGTTATGAAGTCGACTTTTATTTTGCTGCTTTTTGGGATTCTTCCATTTCTTCCTGTTTATGCCGATGAACCAGCAGAAACCTTGGTTCTCAAGATGGTAGACCGCGATAAAGTGCTTTCTCAACACCGCTCCATTTACACGTATACGGTAGGTGAAACTCGGGAAAAATTGGATGGAGACGGCAAGGTCACGAGTACGGATTATAACGAAGTTCAAATTCGAGCGGATAAATCTCCGGACTATGGCACGCGTACCGGACGGGGCATGGAAGCGGATTTGAAGAAAGCTTCCAAGGAAGAGCCTTTTAATATTCTACAAATTATTTCTCATTATAATTACAAACTTATTGGTAAAGAAGATGTGGGTGGGGTGCCCTGCTATAAGATTAAATTTACGCCCAAGGAAAATCAGCCTTACCGTAATCGCGAAGAAAAAGTATCGAACGAACTGGCTGGCTTTTTGTGGATTGCCAAATCGGATTATTCGCTCGTCCAGAATACGGGCGCGTTGACCAAGCCAGTGTCTGTTGCCTGGTTTTTCGCGACCTTGACCGAAATGGAGTTTTTATTTGAAACCAAAACGCTACCCAACGGCGAGCCTGGCCCCAGCCGCATTCAATATCGCTTCCGGGTCAAGGTGCCTTTTATGTTAATTCATGAGCGACATACCCGAGTGATGAAAGATTATACCATCTCGACAAATACGGGGCATGTCGCCAACGACTCAAAGTAGAGCGTCCCGCTAAACTGGCACGAAATCCTCTTTATGCGCTTCCGGTTCGGATTTGAGAAAGTAGTTTTCGTCTGTGCTTATATCTATAGCGGAATGGCCTGCGCTCTTGGTTCTTTAGTCTGCATCTTTCTTTTTATAGTGCCCCTCCCGGTGCAAATTAGAGAGAGGGAAACACGTCGAATCATCCATTATTTATGCGCAGGGCTTGTTGCTTATCTGCGCTTTTTCAAGCTGCTGGAAGCCGATTTTGGAACGCTGTCTCAGTTACGAGAACGTAGCGGTGTGATCATCGCCGTCAACCACCCAACTTATATCGATGCGATTTTGATGATGTCGCAGCTACCCAATGTGTTTTGCCTAATGAAAACAAATCTTCATCGCAATCCGTTCATAGCGGCCATCGTGAGAAGCGCGGGTTACGAGGATAATACGGACACCAACCGATTAATTGAGAACTGCTCGCGACGATTGCAGAGCGGTGAAAACCTTCTTGTTTTTCCAGAAGGGACACGCACCAGCACCCCTCCACTCGGACGACTAAAACGCGGATTCGCGCTGATGGCAATGCGTGCGCAAGCCCCCGTGATAACCGTCTTAGCTACCTCATTGAACGGACCATATTTGCGAAAAGGTCAGCCCTTTTTGGCTTTCCCGCCTTCCCTCCCCATCGGATACCGGTTTGCCACCAGCGAGGAATTTTTAAGTACCCCAGGAGAACAAAGCCGGGAATTTTGCCTGAAGATTGAGTCGCATTTTCGCGAAGCACTCGCCTCCCAAAGCTGAAACATGTTTACGCGTCGCCTTATTCTTGCCTATTTCTTTGGGAGCGTAGCGAGCACGCCCCTGCTGATCTGGTTCAATCTTCCCGTGGTGCTGGCCGTGCTCTGGGCAGTCGCTGGTTTTCTTTTTTATATTCCCTCGGTAATCCCCAACAACAGGCTGTTTGGACCGGTCATTACTCGTTTCCGCACCACGCGTCGTGAAGTCTGGCTGACGATCGATGATGGACCGGATCCCGAAGACACGCCAAAAATCTTGGATCTACTATCGCAATACCAAGTACATGCCACCTTTTTTCTCATCGGAAAACGTGCAGCGCAGCATCCAGAACTTGTCCGGGAAATTCTTCGCCAGGGCCATACTTTGGGTAATCACACATTCACCCACCCAGATGCTTCTTTTTGGATGGCGCATCCTTCTCGCCTTCGCCAGGAAATCGATCGCTGCGCTGAGGTACTTTCCGCGATTACTTCGCAGGTGCAGCAGAGTGGGTTTCGTGCACCCGTTGGAATGGTGAATCTGTTCGTGCACCCAGCTTTACGGCGCAATAAATTAAGGCTGATTGGCTGGTCGAGTCGCGGTTTTGATGCGGTCTGGACAGATCCAGAGAAAATCGTCAACCGCATTTGGCAGGAGATATTACCGGGTGCCATCATCCTGTTTCACGAAGGCAATCATCCCTCGGGAGAGCTTCCGGTTAATCCGCGATCTCTGAAGCTCCTGCTTGAGCGGTTAAAGTCTGCGGGTTATGTCGCCGTGATCCCAAGTCTCGACCAGTTAGTTGAGAAATAGCCGGAAGCCATCTCCGCAAACATGGCGTTGTGAACGAAGTTGTCAGCACCGCCATGAAAACCAGCATGGTAAATATCGATTGAGGAATGATTTTGAGTTCGTAACCCACATTTGCCACGACCAGTTCCAATAATCCCCGCGTATTCATCAGAATGGCAATGCACCGCGCTTCGGCTGGAGGAAGTCCTGACCAGCGAGCCGCCCACCAGCAGCCGCCGAATTTTCCTAAAATGGCGAGGCCAATAAGGAGAAGGCACCACGCCCACAAATCAGGCGAACTTAAGTCGACAAGATTGGTTCGCAAGCCAGTAAACGTAAAAAATAGCGGCACAAACAATAAACCGACAAGGCCGCCGACCCGTTGACGCCACCAAGTGACAAATTCAGTTTCTTGATGCAATAGCACTCCAGCCCAAAAACCGCCAAAAATGGAATGTATGCCTATGAGTTGTGTCATGAGCCCTGAACAAAAGAGAGCGGCGAGAATCAAGCTGATAGACAACAAGCTGCCGTTTTGGGCCACACGCGATGATAACAGTCTCAGGGCTGGACGCACAAAATACCAAGTCACCCAGAGAAAGAGTGTCAGTGCAGTTAGACGAATTGCGCAGAGGAACAAATCCATGTTCGCCTGCGCTAGGGCCGTGGCGATTGCCAACAACATCCAACCCATGACATCGTCAAAAGCCGCGCACGTAATGGCCAAAACGCCGAGTCGTGTGCGAGTTATTTTTAGCTCCATCATAATTCGGCCGAGGACCGGCATCGCCGTGATGCAGAGAGATACAGCCATGAAGAGCGCGTACGTGAACAGAGGAACTCCGGGCGAAAAGGTTGAGTGCGATGCCCAGCCGAACCCAGCCCCGAGAATCGCCGGAAAGCCGATACCCGCCAACCAGATCAGCGAAATCGCGCGGCGATTTTCCTCAGTCCTCAAATGACCGAAATCAAATTCCAAACCAATTTGAAACATCAGGAGGATAAGTCCAATCTGACTGAGAATGGAAAGAGGAAGCAACGAGTTTGCGGCAAAAACATACTGAAAAATGTTCGGTGCTAAATACCCCAGAAGGCTCGGCCCGAGAACCAGGCCGGCCACCATTTCTCCGATCACTCGGGGTTGCCCCAAATACCGGGCCAATCGGCCAAATAGACTAGCCGCAAAGAGGACGCAAACGGTTTGAAGGAGGGTACGAAAAAGAGTCGTGTCTTCAGAAATACGAATTTCCAAAAGATAGAAAGGGGACATGGGAAGCTACCTTAATTCTGCGCTCTCAGATAATCCACCAGGCTGATCGAACTTAACCTTAGATCGGCGGCTTCCACCGCCTGCAAGACGCGCTGTTCATTCATGATAAAGCGGTCTTTTTTATAGAGCAGATAGTTTGCCCGCGATCCCTCCGGGGTGAGATTGATCGTCGTCAGATTCGCGCCTGCTCGCAGCGCGCGCTCGTAGCCATTTTGATGTAAAATACTCATCGCGCTGACCGCAGGGATTATCCGGTTGGGATTAAGCAGGCGCATTGCAGCCAACAAATTAAGCGTCGTTTCCAGGTCAGGGGAGGGATAACTGGCCGATGGCGTGCCCGAGCCTGGAATAAAAGGGCTCACGCTATTTCCGACCAAGGGCAAATCCGAAAGCCGTTGCAGCGTCTCTATTATATGCTCCTCGGTTTGGTGTGGCAGACCGTGAATAAACCCGGAGGAAACAAACCAACCATCAGCGGCCAAGTTCTCAATCGCCTCCAGTCGTGAGGAGAGAGTGCCGGGGGCTTGCACCTGCCGATAATGTTTTTCATTTCCGGTCTCTAACTTGATAATATAGAAATCTGCTCCAGCTTGACGCAGCTCCCGATACAGCTTTTTTTCCAGTGTTCCCAGACAAATACTAATGCCCAGTTTCGTGCGTTCGCGAATTTCTCGAATCAGCGGAATGATGATTTCTCGCACCGCAACTGGATCTTCCCCGGTTTGAAAATTGATATCGGTGACACTCTGCGGCAAATGGTCAAAAACGATTTCGCGCAGAATATCCAATTCCAGGCGAAACCGATCGAGGGATTTATTATCCCGGCGCATTCCGCAATAGGTGCAGTTTTGTCGGCAGATGTTGGAGACTTCAATGACGGCACGCACAAAAACGTTGCGACCAAAGACCTGGTCGCGCCGGGCGCCGCTTCGCTCGTGCAACTCGTTCTGCGCTTTTCCGCGGGCCTCCGTCCAGTTCTGCAACTCCGCTAGTTCTGGAGAAATCACAGGGGACGAAATCACGTCGCGACCTCTTTATTTTCATGTTTAAGATAAATATGGATACGATACCACTCGGGAAACCACTTGGTGAAGTAAGCCACCAAAAACATGATCGAAAGATTGAGCGCAGCCAGAGCAATCCAGGGAAGCCCGTTCCAGACTTTCGCAACCGCAGATAAGAGAAAAGCAATGCCCCAAAGTGCGGTTAAAATGCGATTCACCCGATGAAAATGAGGATTATCCCACATGGAGCTCGGAACCCATTCCCTGGCATATACCAAGGTAAAGGGATATCCAATCGCCAGAGAGCCAAATGCCAGCAGCGCCAGCGAAGCGGGGGCTAAGTAAGACTGGCACGCGAGCAGCCAGGGCACATGCAGCCAATCCGCACCAATCCAAATCAACAGGAAAGAGCAACCCAAGACAACTTCCACGGGTTTGATGCGCATGGGCCAGTACAGGCACAATCCCAAAATCAAAAAAAAGGCGACCGCATTTCCCACAGCCGGGTAGCCCCAAAAAGAGCCGAGTCCTGACAGAATCCAGGGAGCACCATATTTCAGTAACGATTCGACTGGCGTGCTATGCGGGGAGGCTTCATCCATGGGGAATGATCACTTAGCCACTGATTTCGTCGCGCTGTATTCGCAGAAGCAACCAATCATCAATTCATGCTTCACGTCTTCAAATCCCGCGATACGCAAGGCTTCCAAAACTGTTTCTTGAGGCACCATTTGATCCATTGTTTCCCAATAATATTCCATTAAATAGGTGGCCTCGTGACTTCCGGTGATCAAGCGGGTCAGCCTTGGCAAAAGGTCTCTAAAATAAATCTTATGCAGCCAGAGACCAAACCGATTGGATGGCTTGACCACATCCATGATAAACAGTTTACCGCCCGGTCTCAGAACCCGGTGGTACTCTCTAAATGCTTTGACCAGATTATTGACATGGCGAAGAGCAAAACCCATGGTCATGAAGTCAAAGAGTTCGCTTTTGAGCGGGATATCCTCCGCGGTGCCCTGCGCATAAGCCGCTGGCAGGAGTTTTCTCGCTTCACTTACCATGCCAAAGCTGGGCTCGATACAAGTCACGAAGTCCGGGCCTCCGGCCACTTCGGCCACAGCACGCGCGGTTGGTCCCGTGCCGGCGGCCATGTCCAAACATTTCATCCCTGGTTTCAAACCGCTCCGTTGTTTCAGGGCCTGTACCCGATACCAGTGACCCGATCCCAAAAATCCCCAAGAGGCAATGCCCTCGTAATGAGGGGCCGAGCTATCAAAGATGCCGCGCAGAAAACGATCCTTCTCTGGTTTGGAGCCATAGTGCGGAGCCAGAATAGGGTGTGGCTCGAAAGTCTCTAACGGCGTACTCATGTTGATTGCTGGATGGAACCAAACCCTTGCAGGCATTTCACTTGCGAGCTTAGGTTTTAACTTAATAATTAAGAGAAGCGATCACAAAGTAGGATAAATAGACGTAAAAGCAGTTCTTTGGTGAGATGGTAGATCAGCAAAAAGTCCCATGCAATTTTCCACCGATCCCGACGTTGTTATCACAGGAATAGGGGTGGTAAGTCCACTCGGGTTGAATGTGACTAGCACTTGGCAAAGCTTGAAAGCCGGAGGCTCAGCCCGTCAGGACATTACGTTATTTGACACGGAAGGATGTCGTTGTCGCCAAGGTGCGCAAGTCTCACTGCCTGACCAGACCCGGGCACAACGTCGTCTAAGCCGGGCCTCTCGCCTGGCTCTGATGGCGGCGGAGGAAGCTTTGGTTCAAGCCCAAGCGCTGGGCCGTCCGCTAGAAAATCCAATTTCTCTTTGTATCAGCACCACGGGAGGCGCGATGGAGTGGGGTGAATCCTTTTTGCAGGGTATATTGCAGGGAAAACGACGCCACCTGCTCAGTCAGGTTGCCCGCTACCAACCACAGCAACAAGTGCTGGATCTGCAGCAGGCGTTCGGGCTGCGCGGGCCGGTTACGCTCGTAGGTAACGCTTGTGCCAGCGGGGCTAATGCAGTTGGTCATGGATTTGACCTCATCCGCTCAGGCATGGCCGATTGCGTTCTAGTCGGAGGGTTTGAAGCGTTAACTGAATTGATTTTTGTCGGATTCGATTGTTTGCAAGTTCTGAGCATGGATTGCTGTCGTCCGTTTGATCAGAATCGGAATGGACTCATGCTGGGTGAAGGCGCGGCATTTCTGATTTTGGAAAATAGGGCTCATGCCCAGAAACGGGGCGTCGAAATCCTGGGATCGCTGCTGGGCTATGGACACTCCACTGATTTGCACCACCTCACGCAACCTTCTCCCTCCGGGCAAGCTTTGGTCTTCGCCATGCAGGCCGCCTTGGCCGAAGCCAAGATTTCCCCCAGTCAAATCAGCTATGTCAACGCGCATGGCGCGGGAACTCCGACTAACGACGGGCCGGAAACCTTGGCTTACCTCGAAATTTTTGAAGAACACCTGCCGCAAGTGGCGATCAGTTCGACCAAGGCTGCCGTCGGTCATACCCTCGGTGCCGCCGGATGTTTGGAGGCGGTCTTTGCTCTTTGTGCGGCACGCGATGCGATTGCTCCACCGCAACTTCACAACTTATTGCCTATACCCGAGATTGCCGCGTCCTTGGCGGGTAAGGATCGAAACTTGAAATCGGCTGATCCGGTCATGAGTGTTAATCTCGGCTTTGGCGGTTCAAATGCCGCGTTGGTTATAAGTTTATGAGCGTAGAAGGACCTTTGTTGGAAATCGTGGGATATGGAGCGGTCTGCCCGGCGGGCTGTTCCGCCGCAGCTTTGTGGCAAGAACCCGTCCCTGCGCCAACGTTTGAAACGCTGCTCTCTCAACCTCACCGGCAGATTCCCGTACGACGCATCGACCTGCAACAGGAGGCTTTGGCGCGTTGGCAAAAGGAACCGCGTCTGCGACGTGCCAACCCTTTGGCGATGTTTATTACGGAAGCAGCCGTTCAAGCCTTGATGTCCGCGCCAGAATTAGCACGAGACCGTGTGGGGCTCGTCTGCGCCTTAAGCACGGGGAGCATTATTTATAGTCGAAAATTTTTCACGCAAATGCAGACGCGAGGGCGGCGTTTGGCCAGCCCGATTTTATTCCCGGAAACCGTTTACAACTCACCCGTCAGTCATCTGGCATCCGTTTTAAATATCACTCGCGCCAGCTACACGTTGATGGGGGATGAAAGCGCGTGGGTGGATGCTTTACGTGTCGCGCAAGTATGGCTGGCACGCCGCACCGTCGATGCGGTTTTAGTCGTCGGTGGAGAGGAACTGGATATTTTGGCCTTGGAAGCATTTGATCTCGCGGGTTGGATCCGACGCGGCTTGGTGGCAGCGGAAGGTGCCGGAGCGATTGTCGTGAGAGCAGCCGCAAGGCAAACTTCGGAATCCTGCGTGGTTAAGGTAAGTCCGACATCAATCCCCTTTCGCTCTCCTGGTGAGCAAAAGGCGGCTTGGCGGTCTTTTTATCAACGCTCAACGTCTGATCATCCGCTCGTACTTACAAAGAGCGTGGCGCCTTCAACATCCTGGAGACAATTTGTAAAATCGACCCATGCAGTGGAACTGGAATCGGACTGGGGATTTGCGTTTACGGCCTCGGCCTCGTGGAGCTTTTTACAAGCAATGCATCGTCGAAAAACAAACCCGTCCTTTACGTTGCTTGTACCAGGGTCGAACGCAGCAGTTTCCGCAGTTTCCTTTATTTAAGAGCCACGGCTTCGTCGAGCAGGAGGCAAGGGATGCCGTTGCGTTCGACGTAACCCCAAGCTCCATCGGCGGACACAAGGAAGCCCGTAACGTCGTTTGGGGTGGAGTTTTTTACGATCCACTTTTTGTTGATGAGGGTGGCTTCCTCTGGCTGGGCACGACGCAAGCTGGAGAAGGTCTTTGGACACCTCAGCATCTCTAAAAAGGAATCGTGAATGGGCATGTGCCTGATCATCTAAGTAAGAATTAAGCGAAAAGAAAACAGTTTTCTTGAGGGTTGCCCTCATCAAGTTCAGGTTGTAATTTCACCCGGTGAATCAATCCGTCAGCATCGAAAAATTACGGCAGTTATTAGTCGAAAACTGCATGCTCAAAATTGATCCCGCGACCATTCAGGAAGACACGCCGCTTTTTGAACCCTCGGGCTTAGGAATGGATTCCATCGATGCCTTACAATTAGTCGTGGCGATCGAGGCCACCTTTGGAACTCCGATCAAGGATCCACAACTTGCTCTGCAAATTTTACGAACGCCAGGCACGATTAAACAGTGGGTCGAACGTCAGCTCGAAACCACAGAATGAATGCGACCGTGTGGGACACCATCGTTGTGGGTGGAGGCCCCGCCGGAAGCACCGCCGCCGCATTATTGGCCAAGGCGGGAAAGAAAGTTTTGGTCGTGGAGCGAGATAAATTCCCGCGGTTTCACATAGGAGAATCCCTTCTACCCTTCGGTAATGACGTGCTCAACGAGTTGGGCATCTGGAGCAAATTGGAGCAGGCAGGATTCATGGCAAAGCTAGGAGCCGAATTTACCTTGGGAAACGGGGCCGGGCTGCAACGGCTGTTTTTTAGAGATTCCCTGGAAGCGCGTTACGCCCAAACATTTCAAGTCGAACGAGCCAAATTTGATCACTTATTGCTTGATCACGCAGAAGAGCAAGGAGCTCGCGTAGTCTTTTCCGCTAAGGTGACTCATGTGCAGGTAACTGCCCTGGGCGTGGAGATCGAATATGATTACGCGGGAGAAAAACATCAGGCAAAAGCGCGCTGGATCGTGGATGCCAGCGGACGGACTTCGGTTGTCGGCAACGCCTTGAAGCTGCCAAAGACGGATCTCAATATGCCGAAACGACTGGCCGTTTTTTCCCACTTCAAAAATGTGTTCCGTAATTCAGGAGAAGCCTTCGGTCATATCACGATTGTGCGCCTGGAAAATGCCTGGTGCTGGTTTATTCCCTTGGATGCGCAAAAAACCTCAGTGGGATTGGTCCAGACCCTTGAGGCGTTCAAGGCTCAGAAAACTTCCCCGCAGGAAACCTTCGAAAATGCGATCCGTCGTCATGCCGACTTGAGATATCGTTTGAAAAATGCCGAGCGCTTGGAAGAATTTCGCACAGAAGGGGATTACACCTTTCGACATCTTCAGGCGGCAGGACCGCGCTGGTTACTGGCTGGAGATTCCGCCGGGTTTATCGACCCCATTTTTTCTTCCGGGGTGATGGTGGCACTTCGCTCCAGTCAACTCGCCGCTCATGCGATCTTAAAAGCCGATGCGGCGGGTCGTGCTTTGTCTGGCGGCGAACAACGCGCCTATACGCGCGGGGTCAAGAAAATGACCAGCACCTTCCTGGCCATGATTCGGATGTTCTACGACCGAAATTCCTTCGAGGTCTTTATGAGTAGAGACCCGATCTTTGACACCCCTCGCGCGGTGCTAAATCTGGTCGCCGGCAATACGCGCCTCTCATGGAGCTTACAATGGCGCGTGTGGCTGTTTTACTCCATGTGCTGGTTCCAGCGCTACCGCAAGATCGCCCCAGGCCTCAGCTTTGAAGAGGCGACGCCTCGCACGGAAGCCAAGGCGTCGTAGTATGGCATCACACCGACTGGAGACGACATACCAAGCCGGTTGGTTCAGTTTGGGAGAACGGGTAGTCGTTTTATTTCCTCGATCATGGTTGCGAGCTGGAGCTGCGCTTTGGGGAAAAATCTTTGCGTGGATGCATCCTAAAAAGGTTGCGGTGGTGCAGCGGAACTTAAAGCTTCTGGGACTTCCGCAAGAACCGGACCCCGTGCTGGTTTATGCGGAGTTTGGACGTGTGATGGTCGATTATTTTTATGCCGGAGCCCATTCCCTGGAGCGTGCGATAGCCCTCGTCGATGAGAGGAAAGGATTTGAGTATCTGCAGGCGGCCCAAGCCGAGGGCAACGGCGCCCTCTTCATCTCGCCACATCTTAGTTTTTTTGAACTGGGCGGTGTCATCATGAAAGATATATGCGTTCCCATGGTGGCCTTGACCAATCCTGAACCTAGTCCCGAACTGACGGCTTGGCGCGCCAGTTACCGACTTCGCTGGGGCGTTGAAACCATCGAAGTTGGACACGATCAACTCCAGTTTGTCAAAATTCTCAAAGAGCTTGCAGCGGGTAAATTTGTCGCTGCACTTTTTGATCGTCCACACGCTTCGCAAAGTTTCAAAGCCCAGGTTCCCGGCGGTTTATTGCCCTGTTCCAGCGGCATCCTTCTGTTGGCTCTATTGGGGAAATGCCCGGTGATTCCCGTAACGGTTGTGGTCAAACCAAACGGCAAATACTCTTTGGAGGCATTACCTCCCATCCGGGTCGAAAAGCGGGGAACCGCCGCCGAAACTTTACAGTATTACACTCAGGTTGTGGTGGATGCCTTACTTCCCACCCTGAAAAAACATCCTGAGCAATGGTTTCAATTTGCGCCCTTGTATGAAAAAGAATATCAAAGCCCTTCATCGCCTGATTCTCTCCTTTAAAACTACGACAAATCTGATGAAATCACCGGGTCGCGACTGAAACCGGCTAGAACGCATACCAGAGGATGGCAAAATAATGGCAGGTGGTACCAGTGATGGTAAAAAGGTGCCAGATGAGATGGCTGTATTTTCTTTTAGCGACAAAGAAAATCACGCCGATAGTGTACGCAAGTCCACCGCCGATCACCCACAGTAAGCCATTCAAAGGCAGGTGCTGGTACAGGGGACGGATAACAAGCACGATCGTCCAGCCCATTCCAAGATAGAGGACCAAGGAAAGTTTTGAATGACGGAGCTTGGGCACCAGTTTGGTTATGATTCCAAGCAAGGCGATTCCCCAGATCAGCCCGAAAAGAGTCCAGCCGAATATTCCCCGCAGGACACCCAACGCAAAGGGCGTATAAGTACCAGCGATCAAAAGGAAAATGGCGATGTGATCTATAATAAGAAACACCCGTTTCGCCCGATTGTTAGGCAGACTGTGGTACACCACAGAACTCAGGTAAACCAGGATCATCGATATTGCAAAAACAGAAACACCAACAACGGTCAGGCCGTCACCTTTATTAGCCGCTACCCAAATGAGAAATGGAGATGCTACCAGCGCCGCGATTAAGCCGACACCGTGACTGACGCTATTGGCCATCTCTTCCCCCGCCGACTGCGGTCTATCATCCAGGGCGCCTGCGCCGAATTCGCGCATATTCAGTACGTTGGGAATAGATCACGCATGAATAAAGCCTAAACCGAAGGTCGCAAGAGGATGTTTGCATAAAAACCCCCCTTGCAAATAGGAAGTACGAACCGCACTTTGTCCTCGCTCGCATGACATATGAAGACTTTGGGATGCGAGATTGTCATAAATGAACTTGGGGCCTACTCGCTCACAGAGAGTTTGAAGAGTTTGAGGAAGTTCGGAGTTTCCCGCTTAGAAATCGGCGCAATTTGAGACTCATCAAAACGAAGATGCTTCCATGCCTCTGCCATCACTTCACTGGGGTCTCGTCCCAATGCTTTAGCGATACTCTGAATCGTGATGGGCAGGTCAATCTCCACAGCGCTTGAGTCTTGAACCGCTAGTTCCTCGGAAAGCTCTCCCTCTGAGGCAACCGTCTCCGTGTAACCCCAGTCGCGGCGAATACTTTCCGCAGTTCGAATGATTTCCTCCAAACGCCCAGCAGGTGCCTTGTCGACGACAGAATCCAACTTCTCAGGTTCAATTCCAAGTTCCGTCAAAGTTTCAAACAAGGGCTTAAGGGCGCGTTCAGGATCACGGAAATAAAGACTTCCGCGAACTCGCACAAATTGCCAACCGGCCCTTTCCAACATTGCCTGTCTCTCCATGTCTTCAGCCAGTTTTTCCGGCGGATGATATTTTTCCCCGTCTAGTTCAACAGCAAGTCGATTTCGTTTCCCTTCTACGACAAGGTCGATACGGAACTTACCGACCTGCCATTGGGGCGTAACTTTATACCCGTTGCGAATTAGAGTTTCCAAAACTCGGCGTTCGAAAATCGAATCTGCTTTCCGGTTCGCGGCTTCGATTTTGATGCTTACTGCAGCAGGGTCATGGGCGTGCTCAATAAGTCGTCGTCGAAGGTCAGCGGCCTTAAGATCGGTCGAATGATTGAGAGAGTGTACCACCCACATTTGGTCTCTTGCACGGCTCGCAGCAACGTTGTAACGCTTTTTGAACATGTCCGACTGTCGAAGCGGAAGTACGTGTCCGTTCTCGTTCGAATCAACAAGTGAGATGAAAATGACGTCCCTCTCGTCGCCTTGGAATTGGGCAGGACTTCCCGTGAGTAGCCTATGTCTTTCTAATGCGCGAGGATCAAGCTTCTCCAGCAAGAAGGCGCGTATTCTTTGCGTTTGCTCCGTTCCAAGCATCGAGATGATGCCGAAGCTGACAGGAGTTCCATCTGGTTTCGTTTGATACTCGGGAAAAGTAAGGCAGGCGGCAACGAGGCTTGCGACAGCAACGATCTCCGGTTCGTTAACCTTCTTCTCACAGTAACCTTCGCGAACGCGATAAGGAATGACTGCCGGTTTTGTTATTACGCCAGAAGTATCCCGTAAGGGCTTGATTCTTCCCTCGTAGGAAAGATTATTGCTAAATTCGATAATGTTCGGATCACACCTGAAATGTTCGACCAACATGATTGCACCCGAAAAGCTCGTTTGGGCCAGATCGTAAATTGACAACCGCCCATCATAGAGATGCCGATTGGGAATATCCTTCAAATGGAGTTCTACCAATTTTTGAAGTTCTTCGACTTCTTCTCCAACGGCATCTGGACTGACCTGCTCATGGTCGCCTACCACGACAACCTGTTTTGCCATGTAGAGCGGAATCAGTCCAAGCAAGTTAGCCTGGCTCGCTTCATCAATAATGATCACGTCAAAGGTAGTAGACGCGGGTGAAAAATTCTCGAGAACTCGTGAAATGGGCATGATCCAAACGGGAACTGCTTCCCTCGCTCGTGCCATTTGTTCTTGGGCCTGCCTACGCAGGGCGGGAACCTTTTTACCCGTTCCAGCGCCAATCCTTCTGATTGTCTGGAGCCAGCCCATTAAAGCTTGTCGTTCGGAAGTACCGACTCTTTCGATCTGATATGCCCAGGCCTGAGTCTCCGCGAGTTGAGTCGTGATCAGTCGCAATTGCTCGGTAAGCCGTTTTATAGCTCGCTCAATGACGTTTATTGAGGTTCCGGCACGCTGTTCCAATTCATCATGCCATTGGCGCCAAAGCCAAGCAGAACGCACATCACCGGGACAGGACGAATCGCCATGTTTTCCGATTCTCCGCTCAACCGCCTGAGACCATCCCGGCGCCGTGACACGGAGTCTGGAAAGCAGGGAACGACGTTGTAAAAGAATCGGCCGCTTGTGTTCTAGCTCCCCGATCCGTAAGTATGCCGCTTCATACGCGGCAGCGTCGAGGGCAACGATTGCGTCGTAAAACTTCCTCGTGACGTGACTCGCCGCATCGGATTTTGCTGTCGCCTCCACTGCGGAAAGCAGTTCGATCTTGATTCTTCGAATTCGTTGCCTCCTTGCCTCAATAATTCGTGCACTGAGTACCGGCGGCAAGTGATCTGCGGCGGCGGCGCGCAGTCGCATTAGTTCACCGTGTTCTCCAAATGCCGGAGGCGTCGACCGAAAAAAACCGTCCCAATCGAATCCAACGGTTTGGAGGGCATCAACCCAAGGTTTCCAATAGGAAGAAAACCAGATCAGGCGGGCCTCGAAATGTTCGATGTATTGACTGCAAATTAGTTCCGGCTCGTCACCCAGATCTTCTACCCGATGGGCTCCAAGTGGTTCGACGAGGCGTCGCCAGCTACGACAGAGTATTTCGCGCTGGATTTCCAACCGCACCATTCCGTCAATAGCTAGAAACTCTGCCAACGTGGACGGTTTCTTTCCGTTCGCAGTCGAAGATTCAATGAATTTTCGCCACGAGGGTTTGGCAACCAGATTGACAAAACCCAGTTTCCCGCCTTGTTCGAGGTGCGAGCATATCCCCGCCGAGATTGGAGCCAGAATTTCAAGAGACCCGGAACTCCGATTGATCTTGGGATCGAAATTGAATTTATCCGGTTGAAACTCGTCGTGTAATTTCTTGGTTTCGGCAATAATGTCGATCATCTGACGCCAGACAGTCGCATTTGCGTCACTGCCCATGCTGGCGGCCACTGCGTTGATGCACCACGCGGGCGACTCGGGAATCAGTGATAGCGCCGTCTCGAAGCCTGCCTGAATCTGACGCAAAGACTCTTCGTGGCTTTCTTGGACCTCTCCGTTCCAGCTTTGTCCATTGTCCGAGGCTCGCTGTGCTTCCAAATTAGTCGCGTCTTCTACGAATTGCGCAAATTCTGCTGGCGATTGCAGTTCTGAAAGGGCTGGGGAGTTACGATCAATCTCTTCCTCGTCAACTCTAGTGACGGCCCCATTGGAGGCATAGAGCCAGTGAACCTCCTCCTGACTAAGTGAGAGTCCTTCTCCTAACTTCAAACTGGAAGGAATCCAGTCATACTTGTTTACACCTTCGGAGACGAATTTTGCCGCTTCAACGGGCCGTTGCACCTCGCCGCCAACTATAATATCTCGGTATTCACCCTGGCGGGCTTCAAGCAACTCCCTGCGGGATCGCTTCAGGGATTCGATGATCTCGGTTCGTTGCCCTTTTAATTTGGCGGCCTGTCGATGGAGATAGACGCTATCATCGTTTGCCAGACGCTCAGAAATCGACGAGACCGCTTTTTCGAGTTCACCTCTGCTTTCAGTGTCATTCTCAAGGACGCTTACACAGAGCGGCCTAAGTGGTTCCACAACCTGGTTACGCACCACTGATAAAGCTTTGGTGGTTTGTGCTGTAACCAGCACTTTCTTGCCTTGTGCGAGAAGGTGGCCAATGAGATTTCCGATCGTATGCGTCTTGCCAGTACCCGGAGGACCTTGCACCAAGACTGACCCATAGGCTTCGAGGCGCTCCACAATCCGTACCTGAGCGTCATTAGCTTCTTTGGTCAGCAAAACGCTCTCGACCTCGTTACCATAATGATAGCTTTCGGTGGGCTCGCCCGCAGGCACTGCCTTTTCCGGTACTTCGATACCGCAAATACTGAGAAGCGAAGTCGGGAGGGAGGGAGTGTCGGAATTTTCAACGCTGCGATTCAATGAATCGAGAATTTCGGAGATAGCGCGATCGGTTCCACCGATGCGTGAGCGCATGATTAGGTACCGGTCGAGCCGGATTGCAGGCACGTCGCCCGGAGCAGCGTCCTTGACTGATTCCAAAAACTGACCTTGCCGATGAATTGAGTGTATCAGCGCACGAAGATACCCTTCAATTTCCAGCACATCATTAGGCCCTAAACCGCTAGCCTTTAGGTCTGCCGAGGCTTTTGACAACTGAGCCCCCACTACATCGGGAATCAGGTAAAGTAGCGACGTGAAGAGTTCAGCCGGCGCGTCTGCTTCGGTGAAGACGAATTCCGGCACCTCAGCGTTGAAGTGTACCTCCACCCTTTGCAGAATGACCGGGTGGTGAATTCCCTGTGAATCCAAAGAAAGCAGTCCTTCCCCTAAGATCAACTCAAAGGATTCGGATTCACGTTGAACTTCGCCATAGAGGGCAAAGATGGAATTAAAAAAGCGAAGTGCAGACCTCGCTGGCTCTTCGGCTTCGGCCCAATTCTTCCAAACCGCTAGCCAATGGCGAAATTCCTCTTCGCGGTTTGGATCATCTTCAAAACGCATGGTTTCCGCCAAACCATCATTCTTGAGAATATTGCGTGAAGGTGCGTGCTTTGGCGGTGTCAGCGTTGTTGGGTCGTACGAAATCCAGTCTCTAAGCATCTGCGGAACATCAGGGCCGCGAGACGTACTCGGACGTGCGACCCTTAGTATCGGGGCATTTTCCTCCGCTTTAGACCAAACTTGGATCTTCGGGTGTTTGGGGGCGTCGGCCAAGCGGATGCTAAATTTTTGATCGCGAACGGACCGGACAACCGGATTTCTAAGCGCATTGAAATCCTTTAGAAATTCAAAGAGGCTGATTAGCTTTTTGCGCGGATCATCCATGAAAGCGAAAAGTATCCTTTTGCTGGCCAATAACGAGACCGTTTTTTAATTGCTTTTGCCCGCGATTGCGACCCGTTCGGCGGCCATGGCTTCCAAAACAGCCGAAATAGTCCATGGAGCGCTTCTCTCCAGGCGGTTGTTTACGTAAATGTAGCGGTTGCGAGTTCGAGTGAAACAAGCGCTTCCCAGCAACTCGTGTTCATCTTTGAGGCGATCCATCAACGATGGGCAAAGACGGACGTTAGGAACGGGACTGAATTTACTCCGTTGCGTTGCTCAAAATAAAAAGGATTGCAGCCTCATAACGCACAGACTTATTTTGAGGCTATGAGCCGTTGTGCTCCTTTAGAATCCACGTTCGGAGATTACGTTCCAACTAAGGGAACAAGCTGCACTATTGCGGTAAAAGAGATTCAAGATGCTCTGAAAGAAAATAACGCTACTGTAGCTGTTATCGAATTTTATGGATGGGCATTTACTCGGGGATTTATACTAAGGCTCCTCAACCCAGAGTTAGTCATCCTTACCCGCCCATGATGTTGCTCTCTGGATGCAGGACAGCGGGGCATTCAGCCCTTGGTTACCCCATTCCACTAACCAGAGTGAAAAGTGCGTAGGGTCGCCAGATGACCACTAAACCCGACTTTTCGGTTTGCGATGGGGTGGAGGAGGCACCTTGAACTTCCTAACCTTCGGTTTCCGCTTGGAAAAGAAAGTCTCCAGGTCGATATCGTAGGCTTTCGTGATCTTTTCGACGGAGCTTAACCGTATTCCTAATACCGCGCCGGATTCGAGGCGCTGGTAATACTTGAAGGTTATGCCGACCAAATCGGCGGCTTGCTCCTGGCTGAGGGACGCTTGGCTCCGAAGAATGCGTAGACGAGCGGCGATAAATTGCGATGCTTCACTCACAGAGTTTAACCCTGTGCTGGGCGGGCAAGTTGACTACCTCACAATACTAGGGTAATTTTTCGATTGAAAATGAGCTTATCTCCATGAAGTTATGCCGCATCTTATGCGTGGAAGACAATGCCTCGTTGCAATTTACTCTGAAAACCGGTTTGGAACGGTACGGTTTCGAGGTAATCGTGGCTTGCAATGGTTTTGAAGCCCTGACGCAGTTCCAAACGCATTTGGGCGAGTTCAGCGCCATTCTGACGGATAACGAAATGCCGCACATGAACGGTTTGGAGTTTATTCGTTCCGTGCGAGAAATCGGTTACAAGGGCCGCATCGTTGTCATGTCTGGTAACTTTAAACCCAAGGATTTAATGGCTTACCAAACCCACGCCATTAGTGGCTTTTTTCACAAGCCTTTCGATATAGGCTTGCTGGCGACGATGCTCTTGCAGACTGATTCAGTTGGCATAGCGCCAACTGAATCATAACCGCCGATCTCAAGCACCCGCTGATCCTCAAAACGTGGGTCATGCCGGTTCATCGGGACGGTTTGCAGGGCAACGTTACATTCGACCAATCCGCAGCTTAATTCTTCCTGTGAGCACCGTTTATGCGGCTGCTGTTCTGGTAAATTCGATGATCTTTTTCTGTCGGATTTCCTCATAATACTCCAAAGGCAACGTGACCATCTCCGCCTTCTCGGAATAGGCAAAATGGATGGCCTTGCTTCCGTGGCCAAGGTGGGCCATCGCTTCGCGCAGCGGCATCCCCGAAACCTTCGCCCTCTGCGCCCAGGCGTAACGATAGCTGTGCAAACTGATGGTGGTAAACCCAAGCCGGTCGGCCCGTTTACGGAAGCGTGAGGCCCGCACCTTGTCGTTCTGCGTCGCCAACTTCGGAAACAGGTAGCCCTCGGCAGGACGTTTTTCCAGCAATCCTTCCAAAGCCTTTCCGATGGCAATCGCGGCATGGCCCTGGCCCCGGCTCTCCAATTTTTTCCGGGAGTAAGTCAACACCCGCCCCTCGGCATCGATGTTATCCCGATGCAAGCGGGCGGCATCCGTTTGGGAGCAACCCGTTTCCCACAACAGTTGCAGGTAGCTGCGAAACTCCGGGTCGAATTCGGTTTCCACCAGCTTATCGTGCTGGGCCTGCGTGATTGCCTTCATCCGTTTTGTCCGTATCGGCGGCCAAGCCTTCCGGGCCAAAACCGGCGTCAACAGCCAGCCCAAATCGAGCGCACGGTTATGGATGATCCGGAGCCATTTGTTGGTCGATGTGCCCGCGCTCGAATGATGCAACACCACCAGAAAGTGGGAACTGTTGGTATAGACCAAGGCCAGTTTGAGCAAACTGGCCATAGGTTTGGATCGCATCAACTTGCGGAAGCGGCACAGGGTTTCATCCTCGTAGTTCTTTTCCATCGCCTGCAAGACGTCCTGCCACGTTCGCGTGGCCAGTTCCGGCGAGACGGCCGACAGGTAGGCCTTGGCCAGCGAGATGTTCAGGGTGGGCTGTTCCGCGGCCTGGTTCCGCGCGTTGAAGAGGCGTTCGGCCTCAATGCCGTCTTTGGTCCGCAGGCTTTCGTGCTTGTTGGCCAGACGGTCCTGGATGAAATAGACGCCGCTGGAACGGCGCTGGTACAGGTAGTAACGGTTTTGCATGGGTCGGTCTCCTGTCCCACAGGCAGACTAACCTGCGAACCTCTCCGACCCTTACTGAGTAGTGACCGTGTTAGCGGTCGGTTAGCGCGAGTTACCGAAATTCAGTCAACCACGAGGGGTTTTCTGTAGATTCTTCTGTAGCTAGGGCTAATTTTCTCAGTTTTCGGGCTTTTTCGCTGAGCACCCGTCTTGTCCTTCAAGGACTTAGAAAACGGGCGGACAGGGAGGGATTCGAACCCTCGGTGGCTTTAACACCACAGCCGCTTTCCAGGCGACCGCACTAAACCGCTATGCGACCCGTCCCAAGACCAAAATCCGCCCGCAGATGCGAGGGGAAAGAGTCGTACAGTAGGGCAAGCCTGCCTCCGGGCAAAGCAGGATTTTTGGGTCACGCACAATGTCTTATACCTGCGCCTTGCGTCTAGACCCTACTGGCTCCATGGGTTAAAGTAAGATGATGAGTCCACTTCAAGAGGAAATCCTTGCCCTGAAAAAGAAAAAGAATGCGGTGATTCTTGCGCATAATTACCAGGTGCGCGAAATCCAGGAAGTGGCCGATTACGTGGGCGATTCTCTCGGCCTTTCTTATCAGGCGCAGGCATCCCAAGCCGACATTATTCTCTTTTGCGGCGTCCATTTCATGGCCGAGACGGCGAAGATCGTGAACCCGCAGAAAAAAGTTCTCCTGCCCGACATGGATGCCGGCTGTTCGCTGGCCGAGTCGTGCGATGCCGTCGAACTGGCCGCCTACAAGGCGCGTCATCCGGGTGTTTATGTCGTTGCCTACATCAACTGCACCGCCGAGGTGAAGGCCCAAAGCGACGTGATCTGCACGTCGGGTAATGCGGAGAAGATGGTGCGGCGCGTGCCGGAAGATCGCGAAATCCTTTTCGTGCCGGACCAGAATCTGGGCGAATGGGTGATGGAAAAAACAGGGCGCAAGATGCGGCTCTGGCAGGGCAACTGTTACATCCATATCGAGTTCACGCACGAGAGCATCTCGAAGATTCGCCGCGAATATCCCGATGCACCGCTCGTCGCGCACCCCGAATGCACACGGGCCGTCCGCATGTTGGCGGATGAAGTCTGCTCGACCGAAAAGATGGTGAGCTACTGCCGCGACAACCCGGCGCGCGCATTCATCATCGCCACGGAATCGGGGATGCTGCACCGGCTGCGGCGCGAGATGCCCGACAAGGTGTTCATTCCCGGCCCGACCGACAAATGCGCCTGCGCCGATTGCCGCTACATGAAGATGAACACACTGGAGAAAGTTTACGAAGCGCTGCGCGACGAGAAACCCGAACTGGTGATGTCACCCGACCTGCGCAAGAAGGCGCTCGTCCCCCTCCAGCGGATGCTCGATTGGAGTAGGAATTAGTTCCTTTCCGCAGCTTGAAATTCTCCTCCGGCTGATATAGTGTGATTTTAAATGAGCCTGTCCGAGATCCAGTCTGCGCTGCCCTCCTTTACCCTTGAGGAGCGAGTAGCTCTTCATGAAGCTCTTTATGCTCTTGAGGAAGGGGTTTCCGTCGAGGAATGGCGGGCCATGAACGCCGCGATTGAGGAGGCTTTCAACGATCCTTCTTCGACCATTTCGGCTGAGCAGGTATTCGCGAAGCTCGAAGCCAAATACAGCCGAAATGCGGCTTGAGTTTGTTCCTCGTTCCCAAGTTGCACTTGGGAACGCAAGTGTCCCCGCAACTTCGTTGCTGGTTACGCCTGGGGAGTCGTGTTGGACGGTAAACACCGTCCGTCCGGCACGCGTAACTTGGCCCGGTTGGGTGAAGCAAAGCTTCACCGACAAGTGCGTTCCCAAGTGCAACTTGGGAACGAGGGAACTGAACCTTCTTTCGCAATGAATTTTACCCTCACCCCTCCTTTTTGCTGCTTTTCTTGGTAATGCGCTGCCGATGGAATTTGCCGCGGCGAACCCGGATAACCGTCAAAATGATAAAGACAACAACTGCCGGAGCCAGTGACAATACCAGGACGGTCAGAGTTGTTCCGAGGTCGATGTCCATCGCAGGCCAGACTAAAGCCAAAAAACGACAAACCAAAGCATTTTAAAGATTTCCAGCCGTGATCTGGATACGGCTGACTTCAGCCTCGGGTGGCCGCCAGGCTCGGCTGCTCAAACTCGACCAGCTCCGGCCCGTTCTCCAGCGCAGCCAAATGGAGATGCCGTTCATCCAGTCCGAATCGGTGATCCCGGTAAAGCGTGATCGAGACATCGCGGTTCACGCGGATACAATGCTTGATGGCCTCGGCTTCCTTTTCGCAATAGAGCAGCGTCTTCCACGAGTGGATATGCTTCGGCTTGTGGAAATCGCTGTTGGCGATGAAGGGCAGTTTCTTGAGCCCCACCGGATTGAAAATATCGTCGCGGTTGGCCACTTCCCACGCATCGATCAGCGGCGCGTATTCGTCGACGTGCTCCCACAAATAGAGCGTGTTCTTGCCCCACTCGCTTTGCATTTCGTGCGGATGTGACGCGACGGCCAGCCCGCCCTGCGCGTGGATCTCCGCGATGAGTTGTTTGATGTCGAGCGACGGGTCGATTGGCTGCTTAAGATCGACGCCCAGCAGGTGCGTGGAGGTCTTCGCCGTGTAGCCGTCCTTGTTGAACTCGACGCCCGTCATGAGCATCAGATCGTACTTCGCCCAGGCGCGCTTTTTCTCGCGCTCGATTTCTTCGAAGTAAGCCTCCACTTCTCCGGGCGGAATGACCATGCCGGTCAGGTTCACCAATTTCCCGAGCAGCCGTTTCGGATCGCAGAGATGGTCCGTGATGCAAAGGCAATCGAAGCCGCGTTGCCCGTAGAAGTCGACCATCTCGGGCACGGTCAGCTTGCCGTCGGACCAGGTCGTGTGCGTATGCAGATCACAAAGGAGCAGCTTCTTCGGCAGGTGCCGGAGTTTGATTGATTTCCCATTTTTTGAAGGATGCGCATCCTCGGCTTTCGGCGCGGGCAACGCGCGCAATTTCGGCACGGGTACGGCGCCCGTGGCTGCTTGTTCAAGAATAAAGCGGGCAAGATTCAACGCACTGTCGGGCCGGCCGAGCGGTTCCAGATTTTTCCGCCAGAGCGAGAGCAGCCGTCCCTCGTCGCGGAAAGCGCGTTCCAGCCATTCAATCACTTCCTTCGTTTTTTCAGCGAGCACCCCCGCATTGGCCTCGCGCAACAACGAAAAATTCCCCTCCTCCTGCCCCGACCCGATCTTGTGAATAATCATGGGACACCGCGCAGCGATGGCCTCCTGCACAATACCGGCGTCCGCCTTGCTGATGATGATGTGGTGCTCCCGCAGTAATTGCGGCATCCGGCCCTTCGCGCCAAGATGGCCGATCACCTCCATGCGTTCCGGCGCGGTGGCTGCCTTGGCGCGCGCCATTTCGTCGAGATCGGTGTCGCGTCCAACGCTGACCGTCACGTCCCAGTCGGGATGTTCCAACAAGCGATCGAGCAGCTTTGGCGACTTTTTCCGGGCGCTGTTAATAAGATAGAGAATGCGCGGGCGGATCTTGGCGGTCAGGTCGGGCAAAGCGATTTCCTTTTCGCGTCGTCCCTTCGCCCGAAATTGAACCGGAAAACCGAACACTTCTATTTTTTTATCCGGCACGCCCGCCGCGGCCAGCACGCGGGCCGCTGCTTCGTTGGCCACGGCAAAAAAATCGCATCTTGTCCGCGCCCAGGGGGAATCCTTCACCACGGCGTCGGTCACGAGCGAGATCAGCGTGAAATCCCGCCTGCGGCCGTCGCGATAAATCTCGTCGATCAAAAAGCTGTAGATCGGGCAGGTCGAAACCACGACATCGGGCTCCATGGCTCTCAGAGCATCGCGCAGGGTATTGCGAAGCCGGGTCAGGCCGTCGATCTGGCCCTCGACGAATTGGGAGTGGCCGAGCAATTGATAAAAGCCGTGCCAGAGCCGGGGCGCATGGTTGATGGCGGCCTGGAAGGTGTGGCGAAGCAGGTCGTGGAAGCGCCCGTAACAGGAGTCGAGCAGGTCGAGCACTTCGATGCGTGCCTCCTTGGGGGCAAGGTGCTCAATGGCCTCGCGAACGTTCCATGCGGCGACGTCTTCCCCCTCGCCGAAACCGGCAGTAAGGATGAGAATTTTCTTCAAAATCCGGGGCGGCTTTATTCACCGCTACCCTTGTGAATAACTTGTGAATAACTATCCGGCAAGCACGAAAATGTTACGGTTTCGCGTCGGGGCGCTCTTTTGTAACGCTTTGTTAATAACAATGCCTTAGCGCGGTTCTTACAAAAAATGCGGAATTAAGCGATTTAGGATATTTAAGACAGGAAGGAGATGAAGGAAATGCAGGGGAATTTTAGACAGGAGGAACATGAAAGACATGAAAAACAGACCTGTGAACGGGGAGGGTTTTCCTTCATGTAATTCATGTCCCTCCTGTCTAAAATCGGTCTGCCTTCCGATCCTGTAAATCTTGTTAATCCTGTCCAAAAACTTTACTGAATCCACCCTTCCTGGCGCAGGGCATCGAGCAAATCGGCACTATCAACGGAGAATGCGGGCAGCCATAGGCCGACGCGGTCGCGGGTCCAATAGACCTGCTCGGGATTGCCCGGCTTGGCGAAATGGTAAGTGTAAAGAACCGCGCGGATGTATCTCGGCGGGTGATCGGGAAAGGGATTGCCCGCAAAAAGGCCCAGCGTATCGGGATCGTTGTGGAGGAGCTTCCAAACGAGATTCAGCGTCCACGGATATTCGCGATAGGTGGCCATCGCCGCGAACCAGAGTTGCCAGTCGAGATGCGGCTGGTACGGCGCGATGAAATGCGGAGCCAGCTTCGGGTCCCATGGCGAACCGACGTAGGGATATTCCTTCCAATCGGTCGCGGTGTCGGGGTCGGCGCTATCGGTTCCCTCGAAAATAATCACGGGCCGTTCGCGTCCCACCGTCCCGAACGCGCCGTAGGTATTGACCAGATGCAGCGGATCGAACGAGGTATTCATCGCCTGCCGCGAGGAGAAAAGATTGAGCACAGGTTGAATGCTCAGCACGGCCACTAGCCCGGCTACCGCCCAGGCAATGCCGTTCATGGGACGGCTTGGCTTGGCGGCAAGTTGCGCTTCCATGGCATAACTCTTCAGGAACGTGGGCGCGATCCAGCGCCAGAACCGGTCGTCGAAGCAGGCCAGCGCGGGGAGGATGGTCAGCCAGTTGAAGAACGAGAGATTGCCGGAGACGATCAGCGTGAATTGAAAGGAAATGATCAGCGCGCCCGCGATGTAACGTCCCCAGCGCGGCCAGAAGCAAAACCAGGGCGCGCCCAACTCGACCACAAAAGTCCAGATCACGCCGAACTGCAAAACCGGGTGCGGAAGAAAGTGGAACCAGCGGCTGATCGGATTCGGGATGGGCTGCGTCTCGAAGTGATAATAGAGCGCGGTCAGGTCGTGCCAGCACGAGTCGCCGCGCAGCTTGATCAACGCCGAGCCGAGCATGATGCGCACGATGAGCCAGCGAAAAAGAAAGATGATCTGCCACGGCGGAGGGCGGAGCGGAAAAGGCCGCGCATCGAGCAACGGGCACAGGAAGATGGCCAGAAAGCCGGTCTCGCACATCTGGATTTCCCAGCCGTACCCATACCAGTCCTGCCCGACGTGGACGATGGAGACATAGAAAAACCAGAGCACCGTCATCATCAGCGCGTTGGCATAGCCGGCCAGCACGAAGCACGAAATGATCACGCCGATCCAGGGAACGACGCGCAGCCACATGTCCGAGCAATCAATCCAGAAGATCGACGGCAGCGTGAGAAAACCGGACAGCGAGTCGCCGAACTGCCCGGTGATCTCATGGAAAAAGAGGGGCGCGGGCGTCAAACCATTCGCGCCAACCAATGGCACCAACTGTTTCGCGGCGACATAGAACGCGACGACGTAGACAAATCCCATCCAGCGCAAAAGGACGAAACGCGTCAGCCAGTAGGTATCGGCCGAGGAGGCGCGATGCGAGGGTGAGGAGATCGATTCCATGACGTTACTGAGACGCCGAATAAACGCCAAAGGTCTCGCCTTCGCCCACGATATGTCCGTTCATGGCCTGCTCCAGCGCGGCGCGATCCGACCCCTCGGGCAGAGAAAGCCTGGTATTAAGAGCATAGAGATGGAAAAAATAGCGATGCGTGCCGAAAGGAGGAGCAGGGCCGTCGTAACGGACATTCCCAAAACTATTTTTTCCCTGCATCGCGCCCGGAGGCAATTTGCCTGCGGGAATGGATTCACCGGGAGACAAGTTCCAAACCAGCCAATGCGTCCAAAGGCCCGCGGGTGCATCGGGGTCATCGACGATCAAGACCAGAGAACTGGCGTTGTCAGGGATGTATTCAAAGCGCAATTCCGGAGAAATATTTTGCCCCTTATAAGCGTATTGGGCCGGAATGGATTTGCCCGGCGCAAAAGCGGGCGACGAGATATTCATGTTATTGACCGGCCCTGCAAATCCGATGAAACCCGCCAGCAGAAAGGCGCAGCAACCGAGACACCAGATACGCCGTGGGTCCATAACGAGAAATTATCTCCAAACCTAAAGAGAGTAAAGGGCTCTGCTCAGTCTGTAGCGGCGGTCTATGACCGCCGTTTGGAACAAAAGAGACTTATCGTAAAAACGTCGGCGGTCTAGACCGCCGCTACAATTCTATCTCCTCACCCGGCGGAGGAATCACGACCTTCATTCCGGGCGCCTGCGCGGCCAGCTCCTGCTGAAACCACGCGAGCGCGGGCGGGTCGCCATGGACGAGGACGCAGACGCGCGGCTTCACCTCGAGGATATAGCCGAGCAAATCCTCGCGTTGGGCGTGCGCAGTGAAGTCGAAATGCTCCACGCGGCAGCGCACCGGTTGCGCACCGTAAGCCGCGTTCAGCGTCACCGAATCGCCCCGTTTCGTCGCGCGCAATTTTCCCGCCGGTGATTCAGGATCGCAATAACCGACGAAGAAAATGCTGTGCCGATCGTGGGCCAGAAATTCCTGCGCGAAGATATTCGAGAGCGTGTTCTCGGTCATCATGCCCGAGGAAATCAGGTAAATGTGGCCCTTCTTCGGCTGAAAATCGCGCGCGCGCCGTCCATCCATCACCTGAGGCCGGATGTCGTCGAGCAGGCTAAGCTTCGGATATTTCCGCCGCGTGCGGCCCGCGAGCCGGTCATAAATTTCGCAGAACGAGCGCCCCAACCCTCCGATATAAATCGGCGTCTCGGGCAGGCGGCGGCTCTTTTGGAAAAAGTGCAGTTGCGCAAGCAACTCCTGCGTCTTGCCCATCGCGAAGACCGGCATGAGCGCCGCGCCACCCTTCGCAAAAGTCTCCTCCAGCGCCAACGCCAGACGCTCGATCACGCCCTCGCGCGTGAAATTCTCCGGTCTCGGCTGAGCGCCACGCGTCGTTTCAGTAATCAGGACATCGATGTCGTGACGCGGAAACTCCGCGCCGCGCAGGATCGTCTGGTCGGTAAAATTCACGTCGCCGGTATAAAAAATCGTCCGTCCGCGATGGCGGATCGCCGTGCCTACGGAGCCGAGAATATGTCCGGCATCGTGAAAATCGAAGGTGAGCGGCTCGTTGTCCGGGTCGGGATAACCGTTTGGCGACCAGGGCCGCTCCAGACCGCACGCCTGCCAGACCTTCACCAACTGGTCCAATTCGCGATGCGTAAAGAGCGGATACTCCGCGATGCCCTTCTCCGCTTTTTGCTTGAGCATCACCTGCACGGAATTGTGGAGCAGCGGCTCGGCGAGGTAGTAGGTCGCCTCGCTCATGAAAACCCGCGCGGAGGGATGGTCCCGCATCAGCAGGGGCAGCGTCCCGGTGTGGTCGTGATGGGCATGGCTGACCAGGATGGTGTCGACCGAATCAAACTTCATCTTCTCCAGATGCGGCAAGCCTTCCATTCCTTCGCCGCGAGGATGCATCCCCGCATCGAGCACGACACGGCCGTCCGCACCAAAATCGAGCAAGTAGGAATTCGCGCCGATTTCGTTGCCGCGGGTCAGGTTGGTGAGAATCACGGAATGACATTCCCAAAACGGCCCGCGATGGCTATACTCAAGTTTACCTTTTATGAAACACGCTCTGTTGATCGCCGGTATCTTTTGCTTCCTTTTCGCCACGATGCCGAAAGTTCTCGCCTCGGCGGAAGACGAGATCAACAGCGCCCTCGCCACCTCAAAAGCGTGGGTGGCCCAGATCGACGCGGGCCAATATGATGAGAGCTACGCGGCTGGAAGCGGCGCGATGCACGATAAAGTGCCGCAAGACAGGTGGGCGCAGGTGCTGAAGGCGCTGCGAGTCCCGTGGGGCCCGGTGGTGAGCCGCACGCAGGTCAATCATATCTATAAACCCAACGGTTACGAGGGGTCCGAGGGCGAATTCATGGTCATCACCTATGACACCTCCTTCGCCAAGCTGGGCGCGGCAACGGAAGTCGTCGTGCTCCGATGGGAAGACGGCAAGTGGCGCGGCGCCGGTTACAACGCCGGGGCCAAACCGTCACCCGATGATAACTCCGCGCCGCCGCCGCCGGAGAGCACGACGGAAGTCCAGACCCAGGAACACGTCAAGCCGCAGCCGCAGTAAGTCCAGCGGACGGCAGTAAAGACCTACCCCAGCAAATCGACGCTGAC
>Ga0182024_10003213_pt1 | contig 39298 bp, 31 predicted proteins | sample P32metaG_FD_120480 | JGI IMG/M metagenome (GOLD analysis project Ga0182024, IMG submission 120480) | Permafrost microbial communities from Stordalen Mire, Sweden - P3-2 metaG (Illumina Assembly) | ecosystem: Environmental > Terrestrial > Soil > Wetlands > Permafrost | place: Sweden: Stordalen...
GCAATGGTGCCGATTTTCCAGTGCTCGGCGTAAAAGTAACGGCGAATCTGCACGCGCGTTTCCGGGCTGATCATGTGTTCCTTCTTCCGCATCGCGGATATCGCGGGAATGGATCGACGAACCGGCCCTTTCGTCCGCAAACGACGCAACGGAGGAATGCGAAAGGTCGCTCCGGAAGGCGCCCGTGTCCTACGGCCGCGCCTGAACCGGATGGAGCCGTCACCGGTGTCGTCTCGGGCGTCCCACAACCGCATAATGCCGGAGAAGAGATCGAAACGGAACCCTGATCCGTCACGCGGGCGCGACGGTGGCGATAACTCCGCTGCCGGTCCCGATGATCGAGCCGTCCTTCGGGACTTCGCTGGTGGCGGCCGTTGGCGCGGCGACGCTGCCCTCGGCGGGCTTCGAAGCGGCAGGCATCGCTGCAATAACGTTGTCCACGGTCGCAGTGCCGGCAGATCCAGAACACTGTGTGGCATCCAACGGCCGGACAAACCCGTTGACGAAGAACCACCTCGCCATGACGATCCATGCGCGCCCCGAGGCAGGGCTGGACAACGGCGACCGATCATGGCAAGTTAGAACCATTGTTGTGTGGTTACCTGCTGAAGGTTGCCAGACTGAGCGCCTGGGCCGCTCCAACGGCCCGGGCACTCCGATGATTTCCCGCCTTCGATAAAGAACTCTATCAGTGACAGTGTTGATGATTGACGGATGATTTGCGCCTGCGGCGCGGATGATGTCGTGGGGCTTCACTATACCGGCAAAAGTTCAGAAAACGACGATTTCAGATGATCGATGACATACTGGGGAAACCTGTATTGGCTGGGTGAGATTCCGATAGACGCCCAAGCCGAATTTCCCGCCAAGAATGAACGAACGATTTGAGCGGTCAGATGGGCAGAGGTATCAACATCGGCGATCCCGCGTTCACCGGAGCAACTCATGCCCAATTGCGTTAGAAGAGTCGGTGTTACGTGACAATACGGCACAATTCTCGTCCGCTGATCCGGTTCGGCAAAGCCAATTGAACCGCTTGTCACCGAAACTACTCCATCATCTTCGCCTCCCTGGCCGTAGAAAGAGCCCGCGTCCCCGACAATTGCCAATCCATCCACGCCACGAAGATCGTCTTGACGCTGGTTCCAACGTGCGAGATTCCATAGAAACGCGCTGCCTGGTATCATCTCTGGCACCTGAGTTCCGACAGAGGTCGCCTGAAATGAACCGAAATTCGGCGTCGCAATCAGAATAAGCTTACGAACTCCCGGATACGGAGGCGGGCTCGTAGTCCCATCCGTTTGAATTCCGGCCAGGTAGGCGCGTGAAATCAAACCACCCATGCTGTGAGCAACGAGGTCAACTTGTGTTACAGGCGTTCCGTCTGTGTACATTAAGGTGCCGATATAATTTCCGAGTTCCGAAGCCAAAGTCTCGATCGGCACATCACCAAATGAACAGTTATTGAAGTAGGCCACGGGGATGCCATCGGACTGCAAAAGTGACGCCAGTTGGCCAAACGTACCTACCGAGGCGTCGAGCGTGCTTGCTGTGTTGTTGAAACACGACGCCTGCCAGCCATTCAGAAGAATTACAGGGGTCTTGAGAATATTGGTGCTTTGGATGGTGAACGGCTCAACTCTGAGGGGAATGTTCGCAACCACGGATTGGCCGCCCTGCGTAGTCAAAGCCACCTCAACCTGATAGTCCCCCACGGGCGTTGTCGGTGGTACGACCAAACGGAGGCGTGTTTCCCCACTCGTTTTGTCGATCTCGGCAAGGGGCGGAAACCTTAGAACGGGCCACGTCTTGACCGAGGTGATCGCAGACAGGGGACCAGGCCGCGAGGTCCATCTCGAGAACCCGGCATCTCCCTTAATAATCTGAACCGGATCAAGGCGAACGTCAGCGCGGCTATCGTCGACTCGCGCCGCCTGAGAAGCGCCACTGGGGTTGGGACGCGATACCTGGCCAACGAGGGACGGCACCACAACCAGCAAGACTGCAAGGAACACGGTCCGTGGCGCGTGCTGAAGAGCGCGAGTCTGCATCCAGTATTTCATCGCGGTGTCTCTTGACCGGGATTTCCATTTGGGCACCCGGCACCCTGCCACTATACACCAAGTTGTATTCCGTCATAATGTGACACCCGGAGGCGAACCAAGAATAACGATCTGTTCGCTGTCGATCTCCTTTTTCTGCCGCAGCGGTAGACTATGGCAATGAATTGTCGCAGACTGTCCGGTCTGATTTTGACGTTGGTGTCGGCACCGTTGCTAAGGGCCGATGTGACCTTGCAATATACGACAAGGTTTCGATTAGGCGCATCGGTCTTGCCGACGGAAGCTGACGAACTTAACCGCATGGCAATCCTGACGATACGGGACCTGATCGTGTCCTTGAAGGGCGACCGTGTACTGTATTCGTTTGGGGGCGTGGAGGTAATCAGCGACTACGCAAAGGGCGCGACAACGGTGTTGGATTCCCGGACCAAACGGGTGGCGACGGTTCCGCTTGCGGAGTTTGCTGCCGCGATCATGGCAGCCGAGCAGACATCTGATATGGAGGAAGGGGCGAAGATTCGGGTTATGTCGGAGAATATGGCCGGACAATCGGCAATTCTTGGCATTCCAACGAAAGAGACCGTGTTAATAATCTCAGGTACGGCGCCGGACGTGCCAGCGCCAGGGTTGCGGATGGAATTTCACTTCTGGCTGGCGAACGATCAGGAGCTGAAAAAGACGCCGGCGCGGAGGGAACTGGCAATCCACTTGGAGCGGAATAAAGGGCGCAACGTTGACTTGCTCACAAGGATGATCGGAGGATTTCTCGGTCATAAAATTGGGGGACCTCTATCGAGGACTATAACGACCGCTGCCACCGCGATGCAGTTCCGCCTGTTGGTGTACATGCCAGGGAAGAGCACGTTCGAGCCTACCTTTGAACTCGGGCAGGAACTGACGGAAATGGTGACCGAGCCTATTGCGGATGTGGTATTTGCGGTGCCCCCGGACTACGAGAAGGTATCCCTAAAGGAGATTCTGGCAGAGACAGCCTTGACCCTCCAGTGAAACCCCTCGGCGCAGTTTGGAGTTTTGGAAACACCGTGACGGACCCTCAGTCGCGGATTATTTTCCCGAGATGGCACTGATCGAGACGATCTCCGGAGCCATTACGTGAGAGGGGTCGGCGGGTTTCAGACGCGCAAGTTCCTTGAGCGCCGTACCCGCATCGACCTGCTCGACGCCAAAGGTGTTACGCAAAAACATACCGTTCACCGCAGCAATCCGGACATAGGACGTGGCACCGGGCTTGGCGTCCAGCGACACCGCCGATTTCTCGTTACTGGATGTAATCGTGTGCTTCCCAGGAGAGAGAGCGACTGTGAAGTAGAGACCGCTGTACATTAACGCCACCTCCTTGCCGTCGCAGTAGACAGAGGGCTTAATCATCTTTGGGTCTCTGTGAAGGCCTGTGCGGTACACCACGACGTGGGCTTGGTCCGTCTTTGCCTCAACGCCAGGACGGTCTTGTGCGACCGCCATGGTGCCACCAAAAAGAAAGCTCGCCACACCGCAAATCCAAACGGTCCTTCTACCTAACTCCCGCATCATATTCCATCTCCCTTTCGGACAACGCAACTCTTTATGCTGCACCAGATCAACTTTATTTCCGGGTTTCCATTTTGGAGCCGAGTTCCCGGTCAGTATATACCCCGGGGCTCGCTGAAATCGACTGGATCACTCTTGCGTTTGCCGCCACCGATAAGTGCGACGGGGTCACGAGTGCACTTTAGACCTTCACTCTAGCTGCTTTATGCTTATACGGTTGTTTCAGCAAGCCACAAGCTGTAGTGTGGGGGAGTGCCTCGCCCGCCGTTTCCGAAGACCTTGCGCGAGTTTCAGTCGAAGTTTGCTACTGAGGAGGCTTGCCAGGAGTATTTGGCTGCCTGCCGCTGGCCGGATGGTTTCGTGTGTCCGCACTGCTGGAGCCGTCGGGCGTATGAACTGGTGAAACTGAGACGCTGGCAGTGTGTCGGTTGTCGGCACCAAGTCTCTCTGACGGCCGGGACGATTTTGCATAATACGAAAACGCCGCTGGCGGTATGGTTTTGGGCGGCGTACCTGATGGCCACCGATAAGCGCGGTATCTCAGCGCTCCTCCTCCAGCGTCAACTGGCCCTGCGGCGCTACGAAACGGCATGGATGATGCTCCACAAGTTCCGGCGCGCAATGGTCAACGTGACGCGTGAGTCGCTACACAGCGAAGTAGAGGTTGATGACACTTGGGTTGGTGGCCCTCAGGCCGGCCTGCGGGGAAGCCGACAGCTTAAGGGCCGGAAGGCAGCGCTCGTTATCGTTGCTGTCGAAAAGCGCGGCCGCGCCACTGGCCGCGCGCGGATGGCGGTGATCCCGGATTTCAAAGCGGCCACGCTGACCGCGTTTCTCAAAGAGAACGTGGCGCCGGGTACCACGATATACACCGACGGCCTCAAAAGCTTTACCGGGCTTCGGGAAGCTGGATTCAAACACATGCCCCGGAATCAACCCCTCCGAGCCGACCTCAGCAAAGGCGCGAAATCCGTCGTGCCGCTGGCGGACCGCGCGATTGGCAATCTCCAGCAATGGCTGATCGGAACGTACCACGGCGTGAGCCGCGATCAGCTACAGGTATACCTTGATGAATTCGTCTTTCGCCATAATCGCCGACGGCTTCCCATGGCCGCCTTCCAGACTCTTCTCGGGCTCGGATCCGGCCAAAAACCCACATCCTACAACCAGATACGCGGTGCCGCGGATCTGTCTGACGCGCCGACCAGTCCTTAACCACTACAGATTGTGGTTAGCTGAAACAACCGTATAAGCAGAAGCTGCTTAAGCTAGGCATCAGGCGAACGGACTCCTCGAACGCGAAAGCGGGATACGACCGGCACAACGACGACATCAGACGACATCAGCGTCGGCGAGGGAGAATCGGGATTTGATAGCCTCCGCAAAAGAACGCGCTCGTTCAGTTTGAACGTTACGTTATAGATTATGTTTCATGCAAGCGACGACGACGATGACTCTTTTGGTAGGCTCCGTAGCAATCTGGGCCTGTTCTGCCTTTGCCCAAATGAGTCCGCCATCGGCTGCGCCAGATACGCAGCCCGCCACTGCGGAGGATTACTACCATCGCGGCGAGAAGCGCGACAAAGGCGATTTTGATGGCGCCTCGCAGACTACACGTTAGCCATCCGCCTCAAACCAGATTACGCGGGGGCCTACGCTCCCCGTGGCATTGTAAAGGAAGCCAGAGGCGACCTCAGTGGCGCCATCGCAGATTACGCCAACGCTATCGCCGCTCTGACATCGCCGCATGGAAGCCTGGACGTGCAGATCCTGCCGATCGCCACGAACCATATCGAACTGGAAGCGCTGAAACAGCGTGGCGAGCGCAATTACGTGGATGTCAACCTGCGCCGAACCAAAGACCTCATGCAGTTCGCCGATGTCGGGATCAAGCTGAACAACGCTGATTCTAGAACGAACCAGTACAGCGTGGCTATACTTGCGGACGACAAAATGTCGGATAAAAAGGATAAGAATGTCAACGAGCCGCTTCAGTTCTACGTGCACAAGAAACTTTATGAGCTGGTAATCTACCAGGTGCTCAAGAACCTGACTGGCGTCAACTACTTTTACCAGATTGTGGGATACCTGTCAGAGCCGAAGTAGAGGCATCGCGCTAATGGGGTGGCTGGTGTTGTTCGGGGGTGCCGTTCTGAAATGCCGAACCTCGTAGTCGCTGCAAGCAAGAAAGCACGAATTTGGTCGGGTTGGATGAGACGCCCATCTGCGGCGTCATGAAACTGCACGGGGCCTGCGTTGTGGGTCGACCGGACGACCTGCGAACTGGGTTCTTCGCAATTACGCTACGTCGTTCGCAGTTGCACGAGCGTGTTGTGGCCTTCGTGCGGGACGTTGAGAGGCGAGGGAATCGTCTGCGGGGCGCGCCAGAAATCCATGTACGATGTGTAGTGAACGCAGGCCACGGTGCAGCGCGGCGCGCAGCCTTTTTTCGTAATGAACTCGCGCCGGATGTCGTCCTTCGTGTAATCGGCCAGCGGCTTGCCTGGATAGCCGCGCTGCTGTGAGCAGTAGTGCACGAGACCGTCTTCGCAGATGTAGAGATAGCGGGCGCCGGCTCTGCACCTCCACTTGTTCTCTTTACCCTGCGCGATATTGTCCTGGAAATAGTTCATGCGGGCATAGCTCCTCTTGCCCATGTTGCGCAGCCGGAGATAGATGTCCTGCTCGATTTCGGAAAGCGGCTGCATCTGGCCGCTGGAATCGTGAATAATGCCCACGGTCGAGGTGAGACCCATCTCCGCCGCGCGTTCGGCTACGACAATCGCGTCCTGCGGATTGCGAATGCCGCCCCCCACCACGGAATTGATGTTGACGTGGAAATCGGCGTATTCGGCGAGCAGTTGTAATTTTCGGTCGAGCACTTTGAGGCTCTTCTTCGACACGTCGTCCGGTATCACATTGTCGATGGAAATCTGCATGTGCTCCAGCCCGGCGTTGTTGAGCCGTCGGACGCGGTCGGCTGTGAGCAGATAGCCGTTAGTGATCATGCCTGCAATCGCACCGGTGCCGCGGATGCGCCGGATCAGGGCGTCAAGATCGGGGTGCAGCAAAGGCTCGCCGCCGCTGACGGTGATGACGGAAGTCCCGAGCGCACCCAGACTGTCGATACGCCTGTACATCTCAGCAACAGGAACGGGCTCGGAAAAATCGTCGAATTCGTTGCAATAGATGCAGGAAAGGTTGCACCGCCGGATCGGGATAATATGCGCGACGACCGGATGGTCGGTGTGAAGAATACCCCTGACGACCAATCGCAATTCGCGGCTCACGCGATGCGCGGCGACCAGACGTTTCCTCAGATGGGTGCTGAGTGTTGGCATAGGGCTGAACGGTATATTACAACACAACACCAGAAATCCCTTGTCTCCGGCGGCGAGCCGGACGGATCGGCTTGCATTTGCACGCTTCGGATGCGGGGAGTTGATAACTACTTTACAAATAAGAATTATGATTATTAAGACTTATTAACAAAGATGGCAGCATTTGTGTTTTGTGATACCATTGGCTCCTGATTTTGTGTTGATCAGGCCCGTGAATGGTCGGCCGCGTTTGGTGTCTCGTCCGGTGGGCCTTTCTGGAATCGAAGAGAAGAAAACCAGAGTTCGTCAAAGGAGAAACGTCAATGATACGTCAGTATTTAGCTTTGCTGCTCATCGGCTGTTTGTTGGGTATGTGCGCGCCAGCCTTCGCGGGTGAGGGTGATTTTGTTGCCACAACATTCGTCGCTCCCCAGAAGAAGACGGTCCTCGTCGCCGGGTTAGGCAACATGTATTCAACGTCGGGGCTTCCGAATTTCACGACGAGAGTTGAGCGTCCAAGATTCGCTGCCTTCGATCTTCCGCAGTCCGGACAGCAGCAACCCGGCCAATCTCCGGCTAGCCAACCAACGGCCAAACAATTGACCACGGCGGGAAAGGTTATGAAATGGGTTGGAATTGGATTGATGGGTGAAGGCGCTTTGACCATGGGCTTGGGTGCAGCGGAAGGCTCTTCCGCTTCCGGTGCCTGCGGTGCGGGGGCCTACCAAGTAAGTTGCGGAACGGTAAGGGGCGTGTATTACGGCATAGGGGGAGTGAGCATCGGAGTTGGCGCCATACTTCTCGTAGTCGGACTACACAAGAAGGAGTAGACGCCAGGCAAATACCCGCGTAGCCCACCGGGGCGCGTGAAAAGTGCCGCTCCTGAGCGTCTTCTCGGTTCCAGGACGGATGGCTCTGAGCGAGTCGTACAACGGAGAACGACCGAACGACCGCTCGTTCCGCGGGCGCTTATCGTGCCGCAAGCTGTAACACGCGGGAACCCGGTCCCCGAGATAGCGCCCAACCGCTCTTCTTTGGCCGGGTTTTCATCGTGAATCTGATAACGCATTGCTGGTTAGTGCCTTTGGCGGGAGTGTACGTATCGCGACGCTTCTTGTTGGCCGAATGAAATGTTTGGAGCCCCACCTTGAGAGCAGGCATCCAGCTTCAGCTAAACTGAATCATGAATAGACCGCCGTGTTCGCTCGCACATGCCGCCCCCGGATCGCAATTCTCCAGGCTGATAGTTGCTTCCCTAGTGCTTTCTGCCTTGCTGCTTCCCTCCACGGCTCAGGCTGGTTTAGCGAAGTACGCCTTTTCCATTCCTACGGACCAAAGTACTGCCGAAGGCATGAAGTCGGCCGAACAGTGCGGGCTAAAAGGCAACGTCCTGGTAATGCCCAGACTCACTTTGCTCCTCGGTGGCGAAGAAGGCTCCGCTGGTCTATTTGAAGAGCAGGCCCGGAGCCTCATGGCGCTCAGCGCCGACTCCGATGTTTTCCTACACGTCGCCGTCGATACACGAACGTTCACAGGCAGGGAGACTGAGAGGCAGATTACGGACCGGGTGGCTGCGTTCGTGAAACGTCTGCCGCTTTTGGCCCCTGTAGTACACGGACTGATCATAGATGTGGGTGAACCCCTTACGGGATCGGATCTGGTTGCTTTCGGCTTGGTCGACCTCGCGGTAGCCGCCAAGGGGACCAAGGCGGACCTGCGTGTTGCGTTTTCCTTTCCGGCCGGGTTCATCGATCGACACGCGGATACCGTCAAACGCCTCGCCACTTATTCCGATCTGATGGGAATCGCTTACACGCCCGGCTGGGAGAAGGAAGCGAAATGGATCGCCGAGCAGGCGCTGAACAAGCCACTCATATTGACCTTGTCTCCAGCACAGCCCCCCTCGTATCTTGCCGCATCGCTGGCGGCGAGCGAAACTGCCGTTCAGATCGTTTGGGCTGATGATCCGGGCGAAAAGGCGTTGAAGGGCTTGTGCGTCGTCACTACTATTGTCACGCGCTTCGTCACCAATGACATGAGTTCGTTGGCGCCGGGAGCAACACAGTTCAGCATTACCGAAGACGGCATGGGCTCTACCCCGGAGAAATGGTTCGGCGGTGGGAGATCGGGGGATATCGCCGTCGTGGCGCGGGTCGACGGAACGCCAGGTCATTCGAAGACTCTCAGGTTGCACGGGAGCACCACTGGTACGTTCGATATCCAGTGGTACGACCCTCTGAGCGGAGCCAAACTCACTGCCGGCCCAATTAGCAAGACCGAAAAAAGTCTGGATCAAACCGCTACGTCCGAGAGTGAGTACGTGTTGGTATTGATCCACAACTCTGGTAATACTGGTGAAAATGCATTTACGGCGGTGGAGGTTAAGGGCAAGGCAGACCTCACGGTCGACGAAGTCATCGCTCGCTGGCAGCAGTACCGCGAGTCCCAACGCCAAAAGCTGGACAACTACGTCGCCGACAGCCTAATGAGTCTGCACTTCGAGAGCACAAACATCGGTTCGGGATTTGATATTTCTATCCGATTCAAGGAGTTTGTGAAACGCCCCGATCTGGTGGAGTGGGCCCAGACGGAATTCTACGTCAACGGCGTAAAATTTAGCAATAAGCGGGAGTTCCCGCTGCCGCAGGTTGAGCCGGAGAAGGTGCTGACACAACCGCTCGAATTGAAGCTCAATGAAAAATACGACTACAAACTGCTTGGCACGGAAAAGGTCAACGAAGTCGTTTGCTACGTTCTTAGCGTGGAACCGAAGGTTCAGGGCGAGACCCTGTTTAGCGGCAAAGTATGGATCGACGGCACCACTTTCCGTCAGGTAAAGCAGTATCTAAACCAGCGCGGCGAGAAAAGCAACGTGGTATCCAACATCGAAACGCAAAATTTCGAGCTGATTTCCGACGGAAAGGGTAATCAGTTCAATTTGGTCAAATCGATCACCGCTCAGCAGTTGCTGAACGCGGCGGGCCGCGATTTCGTCCTGCAAAAGACCTACGAGTTTTCGGCCTTCGCCATCAACGGCGTGGAATTCGATGGTGCTCTGGCTGCCGCCCACAGCTCAGACGAGCCCATGTTCCGCGATACAGACCAGGGACTACGCAGGCTCAAAAAGCAGGGTGAGGAACGTGTGCTGGATCCAAACGCAAATACGAAGGTTAAGGCGATTGTCGCGGGAGCAATGTATGCGGGAACCTTCAACTTCCCCATTCCTATTGCTGGCTTCAGCCTGTCGGATTTCAATTTCAAGAACACGGGAGCGCAACTCTCCGTCTTCTTCGCCGGACCGGTCGTGGTGGCCAACATTTCCAAACAGTATGGGAAGAAATTCCGTCTGGGGCTTGATATGGCCCTCAACGGTGTCCCGGGCGAGAACCGTCTTTACTCCGGAAACACCGAATTAAAGGGCCAATCACTATGGAGTTGGGATGAGTCCACTGGAATACGAGCGACCTGGCAAGCCACAACCAGTCTCAGCCTCACGGCTTCCTCCTATATATCCTATGACTATTATCGCGCCACCAGCGACACCGACAAGATGTTCGTGCTGCCGCGCAACGGCGTGACGCTGCTGCCCAGCGCGGAACTCAAGTACGCCCATAGAGGTTACATTTTCTCGGCTCAAGCTACGCGAGGGGAACGGCTTGGGTGGACACCCTTCGGATACGCGACTCAGCCGCAGCCCTTACACCGAGCCTATACTCTCTATTCTGCCGATTTCAACAAAACCTACTATCTCTGGAAGTTTACCAAGCTGGGATGGGATTTCGGTTATTACGGCGGCGACCAGTTGGACCGGTTTTCACGCTATTGGCCATCATTCTTCTCGGTGCCGAGGCTTCACGGTATCCCTGGGGGAACAGATTCATTCGACGCGATCGCCATGGGCAACGTGAATTACGGTTTTAATGTGTTGGATCTCTTCAAAGTCGAAGGCCTCTATAGTTATGCGCGCGCCCGTGACCTGGATGAGTCGCGACATTTTAAGAAATACGACGGCGTTGAACTCAACTTCGGAACGGCTGGGCCCTTGGGTACGTACCTGCAAGGCACAGTCTCTTACGCGCTGGATGGGAACATCGAGCGGTACAACTCCCGTTGGGGAGTCCTGTTTATGATCTTCAAACCGTTGCACTGACCGAAGTCATGAGCGACACCAAGATTGCGTTGGTAACTGGAGCCTCCGGGGAAATTGGAGCGGCTATAGCACTCGCACTGGGAGGTGCGGGGTTTCGGGTCATCGTGCATTATCACAATGGAGAAGAATCCGCAGCTGGCGTAGTAGAGAGAATCACCAGCATGGGAGGACACGCAGTCTCCCATAAAGCCGATATCTCGATACGTGAGGGTGTGGAGAATTTGTTCGCTGGAATCGAGCGGGAGTTCGGTCCTGTCAGCTACCTGGTAAACAACGCCGGCGTCACGCGCGACGCTCTGCTGGCTTTCATGTCCGACGAACAGTGGGATACAGTGCTCGACACGAATCTCCGCGGGACATATCTGTGTTCGCAGTTGGCTTTGCCAGGAATGATGCGCCAGGGATACGGCTCGATTTGCAACATCGTTTCTCCCAGCGGTGTGCGCGGGCAGGCTGGGCAATGCAACTATTCGGCTTCCAAGGGGGGCATAGTCGCTTTCACCAAGGCCCTTTCCCGTGAGGTGGGGCGATTTGGCGTTCGTGTAAATGCGGTGTGTCCTGGCGTGATTCCCTCTCGCATGTCCGCCAGCTACATCCAGAAGGATGAACGGCACCTGATTGCCGACATTCCTTTAGGGCGCTTTGGCAAGCCCGAGGAAGTGGCCCCGCTGGTGGTATTCCTGGGGTCGATGGAGGCCAGCTACATCACTGGACAAGTGATTGCCGTTGATGGTGGGCTGTTGTGACTGCAACGGCCGACTCGACTTGCGGAGTATAGTCTCGTGGCTCGACGCCCATATGGAACCTCATCATTTGCGGGAGAACCGAAGCCCAGTACGCCCAGCTATGCCCGCCGCGGTCAGTATCCCACTCGTTCGGGATTCCGATTCTCTCCAGCCTGGAGTGCAGTGTTCGCATGGTCGAGAACAACCAGTCATTGGTTCCGCATGCGAGGAAAAGCTCAGGGACGGCGCCAGGCACGACCACGGTTTGCTTATTGCTGACCTCGCCGGCTTCCAACGTGCTGGAGACGGGCTGCGATGAGGACCATAAGTCCCATTTCGGGTCGAACAAGCCGCTAATCACGCTGACGCGTGCGAAGCGTCCCGGATACCGGCGTCCAACGTCGAGAGAGATATACCCACCGAACGAGAATCCTCCGATAGACCACCGGTTTCTTTCGGCGGGAATCCCGTAGTGTCGAGAAGCGATACCATAGACCTCTTCCGCCACTAATGTCAAATAGTCGGGAAAGAATTGTTCTGAGCGCAAGCGGTGGAAGCTCCTGAACCGAACGTCCGGTATGATGACGACCGTGGGGCGCAGGTCGCCGCGAGTGAGCATAGCGGCATAGACATCGTCGACCTTGAGGTATTTCAGCAAATACTCCGGCCGGTCGAACCAGCCGTGATTCAGAATGAAAGCCGCTTCGGGGCGAGTCTTCGGAACCAAAGCGAGAAAGTACCGTGGTTCATCCATTTGCTCCGACCAGAACCGAACGCGCTCCACCGTGAGATTTGTAGTCTCCGACAACCGCGTTACGTTGATTTGACCGGAAGCCAGGGGAACATCCTCAAACGGCGCCTTCGAGAAACGTCCACGGCTGAACAAAGAAAGTATTGCAAAGGCCACTGGCACCCTCAACTGCGAGAGCAGCCCAGCGCGGTCAGCCGTCGTTCCGGCACGGCAATCGTGAACAGACCTCCGATCTGTCGTGGCGGGCGTATCACCAAGGTAGCCAGATGCGCCGCAAGGTTGAGCCGCCGCGCCCTCCCAGATCATCAGCAGGAGAACACAAGCAATCCGAAGTATTGTCATCACTGCGACAATAGAGGCAACCATGACGGAAATTTCTCATAATATTTCCGAAAGATATAGATATTATGGGATATATTGTTTCGATTTGGGATTGGAGCAAACATCGCTGGGGAGCCAGCGCCGCCGACCGTGCAAATCGCACCGTCTCATTATCGGACCACGTCTGTCCTTTCATATCGGTTGAGTTTCCGCGTAGGCGGAACGCATTCGTATCTGTCGTGCTCCGTCTTGCGCTACCGTTCCGAATTGGAGTACTATGGCCAAATGGCAAACTTGCACGGCGTAGTGCCGACCCGGTGAATTTGGCCGGGGCGGTCCAGACGGAGTTGGGCGCGGCGGATTGTCAGGAGGGATAAGGATAACGATCATGAAAGCGCTGCTTGTGCAATGCCCTGCCACATCTCCGTGGGTCCCCCGCAGGCAGTGGGAACCTCCATCGGTCGCCCTGGCAACAATCGCCGCCCAGATCGACAATCATCATGTAAGGGTCCTCGACTTGGCGCCGGCGAGAAAGAGCGCCGTCCCGATTCTGATGGAAACGCTCCGCAAGGAACGCCCGGATGTTGTCGGCTTTTCGGGGATGGCCTTTCAGTATGACTGCAACGTCGGCTTGGCCTATTTGGCGAAGAAGTTTGACCCGCGAATCCGGACCGTCCTCGGGGGATACCACGCAACACTCTCCTATGAGCAGATCGATGGATCCCAGGATGCCGACCATTGGGATTATCTGGTAAGGGGAGAGGGAGATTTCAGTTTTGGGGAATTGCTGGATTCGCTCGACGCAAACGGTCAGGGGTTGGACAACGTCCTTGGCATCTCTTACAAGACCGAAGGTCGGCAGTTTCATCACAACGGGTCCCGGCCTTTGGAAGACGTCACAAAGATGAGGATTCCCGCCCGGGATAAGCGCCTCATTCAGAATTTCCACATGTACTTCCGGAAGGCCGACATCATTGAAACCTCCCGCGGCTGCCTTTATCACTGTAATTTTTGCAGCATTCACCAGATGTACGGCAGTTCGATCCGGCAGTTCCCGCTTGAGCGAGTGCTGGCCGATATAGAAGACGCTTACAGCCGGGGCGCACGCCATCTTTTTTGCACCGACGACAACATCACCCAGGATATGGATCGCTTCGAGGAGTTGCTCGACGCTATCGCGGGGCTCAAGCTGAAGAACCTGCGGTTTACCACTCAGGCTACCGTGCTCGGCTTTTCCCAACGGCCGCACATCGTCAAGAAACTGGCAGCAGCTGGGTTTGTCCATGTCTTCCTGGGTATCGAGAACGCCTCGACGAAGAACCTGCGTGCCATGAAGAAACCCAACAATCTCGCGCTTATACGGAAGGCAGTGTCGGCGTTGCAGGCGGAGAAGATTATCGTGATCGCAGGCATTATTAACGGCCTTCCGGATGACGACCCTGAAAGCATGCGCGAGAATTACCGTTTCATAAAGGATCAGGGTGTCACGAGTGTGATGGACCAGATCATGACCCCTTACCCGAAGACTCCTGTACGTGGGGACATGCTCCGCGACGGTCGTGTGCGCAACCTTTCCGATATGCGATGGTATGACGGCTACTTCAGCAATGTTCCCACCTCAGCCATGACGCCGGAAGAGCTTAACTTCGCCCGCTGGAAAATCCGCCGCGAGATTCTGGGTATGTGGCGACCCACCAAAGGCGACTGGAAGTATTTCAAGGGCTACACGTACCTGTGGGAGTTCGGGCTGCGCTATATCATCTGGGTGAATGAGCGGATGCTGGAGTTGTTATTTGGAATTGAAGGCCGCTACAAGCTGCAAATGCGGCAGTACCTGCAGCTCAATAATTTCAAGATTGAAATCCCGGGCCGTGAAAGGGAATACAGCTACCATCCTGTGTACGGGACGTCTGATGACCCATTTAACGACACCCGGTGGTCGTTGCTGAGGAAGCGTCTTGGATTTTCCTGGAGAAAGGTGCTGGCGATGTCTACCGCCGGGATCCGGCAGGCGGTTGAGCGTCCACCTGTCCCCGTTCACGAACCGGTGCTTCAGTCGGCCTCCGGGGATTCCCTAGTCGCCATCACACCCGTCCGGATCGAGAGGAGTGATGCGAATCGGTCGAATGCGGCGGACTAGCGGCACGGGGCTCGCCTTATTAACCCCAGCGTGCACGTAGTGGAATTTGGGCTTCCGCTGGGTGAGAAATATACGCTGCTGGGGCCGGGTGCAACCGGCGGAATCAGGCGGTCACTTTCAGTCTCCGCTGTTCCCTACCATCTCAAGGTCGGACTCGGGGACCTGCGCCGGGGATTTCGCGAGGATCTGAACGAGCGCAGGACCGGGTTGCTCTTTCAGCACGACTTCACGGTAGAGCTTCGCCATACGGGCATTTTCCTCTTCCCGTTTCAGCCGTTCGGCCCGAGCCCGAAACTTCTCCTCGCGAGCATTCCTGGCGATACCGAGTTGACTGAGGTCATTCTGCGCTTCCATGGCGACGATTTCATCCTTCAATACCAGATGGTGTTCGGTGCCAGCAAGCTTCACGCTCTTGCCGCCGGCGAAGATCTCATGGCGGCCATGCTCTTCGTACCACTTCGTTAGCGTCGCGGTCATGTGCATCTTCTCGATGATGTTCCGCCAGCCCACGCCCGTGTTGTAAGCGCAGAAGGAAATCTCGCCTTCCTGCGTAGCGTACGGGATGATGCATTGCTCGGTTCGCCGGAAATCGTAATTGAACAGATCCTGAAACCACATGCCCGCGACGAACAACAGGTTCCAGCGATCAAGTCGGCGACGAAAGATATCCTCCATCGTTCTGGACGCCGAGACGTTGCCGTACTTTCGCCCCGTAACGGCAAAGCCCTTGTCCATTTTTTTCAAAATGTCGAACACGCGAAAATGCGTCGGGGTCTTAAACGAATTGAAGTTCCGCATCATTGCCAACATCATCCCGACCATCGAGAGGGTCTTGCCCCGACCCCAATCGTTGATTTTGGTCACGTCTTTGGAAAACTGATCGGTGTCCAGAAATGCGGTCACCGGCACTGCCTCGCGGGTATGCTTATCGACCATAAGGGCCATCCCGATGCCGCAGTTAGGATGACATCCGCAGGTTACCTGTCCCCAAGCCGCATCCGGCCCGTGTACCAGGTCCGACCAATCCGTAAACGTGGTGAGAAACGACAGCGGGAACCAATCCCGCATCGGTTCGCCAATGCCCAACTGGCCCTTTACGTCGTGTGCCAGGTGCGACAGAGTGTAGCGCTGTGCGATCCTCCGGTCGTCCGTCACTGCCTCGTCGCGTCCCGTGAAGGAAACCGGCTGAAATGACACCAAAGTGATTTTGTCCGGGTTGTCAAGCGCGAACTGAACGATGCGACCCACTTGCTCGTTGTTGATCCCGTTCACAACAGTTGCCACCAGCACGATTTCCACGCCGTTCGCGTGCAGGTTCTCGATCGCCTGCACCTTCACGTCAAACAGGTTCCCCACGCTGCGATGGGAATTCGCCGCATTGCCGATGCCGTCGAACTGAAGATAGGCATACCGCAACCCCGCTTCCGCCGCCCTTCGAGCGAACGCCGCGTCTTTGGCGAACTCGATGCCGTTGGTGGCCGCCTGAACGCTGTTGTAGCCTAACTCGCGGGCGTACCGGATCGCCTCCAGAAAGTACGGCGAGAGGGTAGGCTCGCCGCCCGAAAACTGTACCGATATCTGCCGTCTTGGTTTGATCGAAATCGCGTTGTCAAGCAGAGTCTTGATGTCGTCCAGAGTAAGTTCATGGACGAATCCTACCTGATTGGCATCCATGAAGCAGGGGTCGCACATCATGTTGCACCGGTTTGTCAGATCGACAGTCAGAACCGATCCTCGCCCGTGTTTGATGCTGCTCGTGCCGTGGTTGTGCAGCTTTTCGTCATTGTGTGCGCGGATGTCGCGGCCGGGAAACATTTCCTCCAGACGCCGGAAGAGCGCCGGGTCAATCGACATCACGTCCTCGAAGTGTCCGTGCACCGGGCAGTCTTTCACCATGAGGATCTTGCCGTCGCGCTCGATAACCTGAGCCTTGATTTCGCCCGGCTTTTCAGTGAACAGGATGCCCAGGTCGCTCTTGCCGTCTACGATTTGTTGGCGGACTTCCGGCACACAACGGGGGCAGAGCGAATCCGTTTCCCGCGGCCAGCCCAGCGGCGGCTTCGTCTTTTGATAGGACTTCAAGAGGGGCTTGTCAGACCATTTCGGAGTGAAGGAAGGATTCTCAGGGACGAGATCGTTCAGGCGGCGAAAGACCTGCCAGCCGAGGTTTGCGGCAATCGACGCGGCTTTATCCAGGTATTTAATCGGTTTGTGCATTCCGGGAATTCCTCCTAGTGGCTTAGAACTTTAGCGCCCGGCGTCGATCCGGAAAGAATCTCTTCAACATGACGGTAGGGGCGATTCTGAAGAACGCTGTACATATCCACAAGATCAAGATCGGTATATCCGTTTTTTCGCAGAACATCTATCGACCGCGACATATGCTGCTTGTTACGCATTCCAAACCGGTTGTGGTATTCCATCACATGGTCCAGCATCTCGCTCCGGGTAAAAGTGGAGGTTCCCTTGGGCAGGTCGTGATAGGACATTGTGCCATCTTCAAGGAAGGCATCCGTGTCCCAGCCCGCATCAGCCGCTTGTTCCACGATTTCGCAACCGTCGTATCCGCGCAGAGCGAAATGGTAGGGCAGCAGCGATGGCATGTGGAGGCGCGCCAGATAATCCAGTGTCTGCTGGGCCTCGGCGGCGGTTTCAGTCGGAAAACCGAACATCGTGTTCACATTGACTACGAGTCCCCGCTCCTGGGAGTAGTTGATGATCTCCGTGGCTTTCTCCATCCGCATATTCTTCTTCACTAGCTTCTGAATTCGTGGACTGCCGGATTCGATCGCATAGGTAACCCACACCGTCCCGGCCTCGGTCATCAGGTCCACCAGTTCCCGTGTCATGATGTCCGCGCGCAGCCCATTCACAAAATAGAGGCGCCAGTCCTGTCGGAGGCCGATAATCCTGCGAAAAATTGCCTCCGTGCGTCTTCGGTCGATGTTGAAGATATCGTCGACTACGTAGAAATCATTTATAGCATGATCTCGGGACATCTGCTCCATCTCGGCGACCACGTGTTCTGCGGAGCGCAGCCGGGCCGTCTTGCCCGCAAAAGTATTGCAGTAGGTGCACAAATATGGACATCCGCGACTTGTGAGGAGCACGCCTTGCCGCCGATAATTGTATGCGTAACTGAGGTGTTTTTCGTACCGTCCGACATCAATCAGGCTGTAATCCGGGTTGGGCAATTCGTCTAGGTTGTCTACGATATCCCCGTCCCCGGAGTCGACGATGTCGTTGCCGCGTCGCATGACGAGCCCGCGGGATGCGGTCCCGGCGAGAAGACGCGAAAACGTCAATTCACCCTCACCCACAACCAGAAGATCGATTTCCGGGATCGCCCGCAGCAGGGCACCCCGCCTGGCGGTGGCGATTGGTCCCCCTACCACAATGGGGACATCGACTACTCTCCTCGTCACTTCGGCGACGCGTTTCAGCTCATCTTCGAACAGACTGATACTTCGAATTCCAACGGCGTCGGGACCGAATTCAAGCAATTTCGATTTGAGTTCTTCGTCTGAGCGCGCGTCCATTGACGTCTCAATGATCTGAAACTTCACATCCGGGTGGTCCAGTATTGCCGAGCTCGCAACGTACATGAGCCCGACCGGAGGGATGTGTACTTCCTGCGCAACGCGACTGCCAACCCAGCGCCGCTGATCGTTTGCATCGATCAACGCAACTCGGCGACACCCGGACAGTCTGTCCAGGACATCGCTTTTCGTCCTGTTTGTTGACGAATTGATGGTATACAGCACTTTGTATCCCCCGCTCCCTCATTTCGTTGTCCTTCGACAACGAGGGCCATTCTTTTTTGCCGACCCTATCCGTAAGATTGTAGCAATGCGCACAGTACTCACATCGATGGGTAGAGGGAAGTTGCCGTGGCCCGATCTCCGCCAAACCGCAGTGTTGGGTACCGGCTTTGTCGGCCTCAGTCCCGGAGTCAACTACGGACGGCAAGCAGGGGGCGGGCAAGGTATGCAGCGTATGCGACATGCAGCGTATGCGAAGTTGACCGAATCCGAACGAGCATATTAGAATTGGAACTCCCCGTGGGCCAGGCAATCGACGTCTTCCCTGTCTCGCATGGAACCCGAGCAGGTCCTGGCCGACACACTTGGACATTGACCTGTATCAAAGCGCAATTTTAAGGGACACGATGAAGCGTAAGCCGTGCTGGGTAATTGAGAATTACCGCTATCGGGAGTGTCCGTACCCGGACCGAGAATTCAGTCATGCCGTTTCCCTTCATAACCATTCGTGCCACTCCGTGGAGAGTCTGTCGTTCCTGAACCAGGTGGTGAAGCTGGCCTTTATGCGCCCTATGAGCGGAGTGCTGCAGCGGGCGTTTGGTGTGGAGAGTGTTTCCAGACTGAACTACTCTGACATCGTATATAACCCTCCGTACACGCCCGAAGACGTATACGAGATGGAATCGAAGGCTGTCGCGCCGCTGGGCTTCGACGGTGTTCACCTGGCGATCACGGATCACGACGAATTTGCCGCGGGTCCCTCACTCCTCCGCAGTCGTCCCGACCTCGCGGGACGTGTAGGAATCAGTGAAGAAGTCTCGATGTGGTATCAGGGCCATCTGTTTCATCTTGGAGTCAGCGGTCTGCCCGAAACCGGAATCGATGAGATGCATAGCCGGATTCAGTCGGCGGCGCGCGGCGAGCGCCACGACGAATTGTTCGAGACACTGGCTGGCAGCGGCTGCCTGGTCGTACTGAACCACCCCCTGGTGAGCTGGCGGAAGGACTCGGCTGGAATTCCGGTCACGGATCTTCTCACCCGCTACGGTTGGGCCTTCCACGCGGTCGAAGTGAACGGTATGCGATCCCGTGAGGAGAACGATCTCGTTCTCGAACTCGCCCGCGAGTGGCGCAAGCCTGTAGTGGGAGGCGGAGACAGTCACTTACTGGTTGCCGGTTCCATGATTTGTGTTTCGCGGGCAGGGTCCTTCAGGGATTTTATCGCCGAGGTGAAGGATGGCCGTTCAGTACCGCTCGTCAGGAGCGAGTACCACGCTCCCCTCGGCTGGAAGCTTTTTCTGCGCGTACTGTATTTCATTTCCCGTTACCGGGAAATCGCCATTTATCGCGGCGAACCGGTTGCGACCGTGCTGGCAAATCGCCGGGTTATGCTTGACCCGGTGGGTTCCGCCTGTCACTCCTTCCTGGCATTGGTTTCCGCTCTCGGACTGGCCCGCTAGACGCTGGTGCGGGCGAAGCGCCGCCGCCAGGTACATGAGACCCAGAGGTACCGGCGGGACGAAAGGCGCGAACTGAACCGAAAGGCCTCTGGTTACGGAATCGATTTTTTCATAGCTGCTTAACCAGGGCTCAACCAGCAAAATTCGCATCAATAGCTCACAGTCGCCACAGGTAAGCCGGATTGAGCGGAATAGACCGAATCCGCTCCCGCTCCGGCTCCCGCAATCATCCTTCTAGAGTGTGTCGCGCGACGCCGGAAGGCTGGAATTTTGAGGCGCCGGGAATTGACTGCGCAAAATATACATTCTAATTGACTAAGAGCAAGATTCAGGGTAATGTTAACAACAATGAGCACCGACACTACCAGCCTCAATACATCCCGCCTTTCGGATATCTCCCCGGATCTGGTTCAGATCGAAGATTCGATCCGGCATCGGCTGGATTTCGAACGGGAACGGTTAGAGTCCAATGAAGGACTCCGTGAGACGCCGCGCCACCACTTCAAGCGGCCAGTCGAACGCCCCTTCACCCGCGACCAACGCGGCACCACCACGTTGCTGTTCGGCGGACTGACGTGGAAACACGAAAAACTGATCCATGGGGCGCTGGAAGGCCTTGGCTACAAGGTAGAATCTCTCCCGGTCCCCGACGTGAAGGCGTTTCAGGCTGGCAAGGAGTTTGGCAATAACGGCCAGTGCAACCCCACCTATTTCACGGTAGGCAACCTCGTGCAGTTTCTGCAAAAGCTTGAAGAGCAGGGGATGACCCGGGAGCGGATCATCAGCGATTACGTATTCTTTACGGCTGGTGCCTGCGGCCCGTGCCGTTTCGGAATGTACGAAGCCGAATATCGCCTCGCCCTGCGCAACTCGGGATTTGATGGATTCCGTGTGATGTTGTTTCAGCAGTCGGGCGGCCTGACTCAATCCGACCTCGAAGCCGGCATTGAGATGAACATGGATTTTTTCTTCAGCATCCTGAACGCGCTCAACGTTGGCGACGTGATGAATGAAGCAGCCTACGCGATCCGACCCTACGAAGTCGTATCGGGCGTGACTGACGAGTACCTGAACCGGATTATGGATTCGCTTCACGGCACCTTTCGTGCCAAGACTCCCTGGACCCTACCGGCTAGTCTGGAGCGGGCCCTCGGACCGACTTCCGGCGCTGCCGAATACGTCGGAAAGTTCGCGACCCAACTTCGGGACGATCACTATGCAGGCGCCCTTCGTGACGCCGCCAGCCTCCTCGATTCAGTAGAGGTCGATCGTCTGCGGGTGAAGCCGATCGTCAAGATTACCGGCGAGTTCTGGGCTCAAACGACGGAAGGCGATGGCAACTTCAAGATGTTCCAGTTTCTGGAAAAGGAAGGTGCCCAGGTCTTGGTGGAACCCATCAGCACCTGGATCACATACATGATCCATCAGGTAATTCAGAAGTACCGCGACACCAAAGGCCTGGAGGAAGGTGTGGAACTCCCGCCACTTTGGAACGTTGCGTCGCGGGTTCGTGTCGAGACTAAGTTTGCCGGCAAGCTGGCAAAGCTAAAGTTGGCGGAGGTCGTATTTAAGCGCGAGTATCATCGCTTGGCCGATACTTTCGGCGGGTTAATACATCATTTGGCGGATCAATACGAATTGCAGCGCCTGGGGCACCCGTTCTACAATTCGCGGGCGGGGGGCGGAGAAGGTCACTTGGAAATCGCGAAGAATATTTACTATGCCAACCGGGATCTGGCGCACATGGTGCTCTCGCTGAAGCCCTTCGGATGCATGCCGTCCACCCAGTCCGACGCGGCGCAGACCGCCGTTGTTTCAAATCACAAGGATATGATTTATCTCCCCGTTGAGACGTCGGGCGAGGGAGAGATCAATGCGCACAGCCGGGTCCAGATGGCGCTGGGCGAAGCCAGAAGCAAGGCGAAGCTTGAGTTCGCCGAGGCTCTCCGCACCACCGGGCTCACGCTCGACCAGTGCCGCGACTTCGTAAATAGCCACCCCGAGATGAAGAAGCCTCTCTATCACGTTCCCCATCACAAGGGAGTCATTGGCGTGGCTGCGAATTTCGTAATGCACATCGGGCAGAGGATGAGTGCGGCAAGCCGCGCTCCGCGCCCGAAGTTCGCCGCTGCGAGCTGATTGCAGACTGACATGGGACGAAAACTTTCGATCGGAATAGACGTGGGGTCCACGACTGCCAAAGCGGTCGTGTTCGATGCTGTCACAGACCAACTCGTTTGGGCGGACTATCAACGCCATGACACTAAACAGCCCGAGACGATTCTGGGCTTCCTGAAACGATTCGAGACGGAGATCGAAGACTTCGACATTCGGGGGAGTCGCGCCTTCATCACGGGTTCCGGTGGAAGCTCGATGTGCCGGCATCTGGGCGCCAAATTCGTGCAGGAGGTCAACGCCGTCTCGTTTGCCGTGGAAAAACTCTATCCGGAATGCGGGTCTGTCGTGGAACTCGGCGGCCAGGACGCCAAGATTATTATTTTCAAGGAAGATCCCGCGACTGGCCGAAAACGGAAACTCCCGTCCATGAACGACAAGTGCGCCGGGGGAACCGGGGCCGTGATCGATAAGGTCAACGCCAAGCTTTGTATCCCTGCGGAAGAGCTTTGTAAGATGGGTTACACGGGATTAAAACTGCATCCCGTGGCCGGGAAGTGCGGCGTTTTCGCCGAAACCGACATCAACGGCCTGCAAAAGCTCGGCGTCCACGCGGATGAGTTGATGGCCTCCCTTTTTGAGGCCATCGTGATGCAGAACTTGTCGGTGCTGACGCGGGGGAATACGCTTCAGCCGGTAGTCCTTCTGTTGGGTGGGCCGAACACCTACATTCGCGGGCTCCAGGATTGCTGGAAAGCGAATATTCCAAAAATCTGGGCGGAACGAAACACTCCTCTTCCCCCGGGTGTTCCGCCGGAATCGTTGATTCGCGTTCCCGAAAACGCCCAGTACTTCGCCGCCATCGGAGCGATAGAATACGGTAAATCCGAAGACGACGAGGTGGGTGCGTATACCGGATGGCACGATCTTGAATACTACGTCGAGCATGGCAGGCGAGCTGAGAGCCTTACCCGCGATAAAGGACGCAGCATTGCCGGAAGTCCCGCCGAACTGGAGACCTTCAAAGATCGCTACCGCCGCAAGCAGTTTGTTCCCGCAGCGTTCGCACTAGGTGAGGTCGTCACCGGGTTCGTAGGAATCGACGGCGGTTCCACCTCCACCAAGGCCGTTCTCCTGTCGAAAGACAAACCTCGCCAAGTTCTGGCCAAGGTGTACCAGTTATCCCAGGGCAACCCGATCGCCGACGCGATTGAGGTGCTGGGTAAGTTAAGGAGTTCCATCGAGGAACAGGGCGCAACCCTCAACGTCCTGGGCGTCGGGACAACGGGCTATGCCAAAGACATGCTCCGCGACGTTATTTCGGCGGACGTCGCACTCGTGGAGACTGTCGCGCACACTGAAGCGGGCCTCCACTTCTACAAGAATGTGGACGTCATCTGCGATGTGGGTGGACAAGACATCAAGATCATCGTGCTCAAGGACGGGCGCGTAAAGGATTTCCGCCTCAACACCCAGTGCTCGGCCGGTAACGGATACTTCCTGCAGTCGACGGCGCAATCGTTTCGCGTACCCGTGGAGCAGTATGCGGACAAAGCTTTCTCGGCGGACCGATTTCCTGAGTTCGGCTACGGTTGTGCCGTATTCATGCAGTCGGATATCGTCGATTTTCAGCGCCAGGGCTGGCAAGCCGAAGAAATCATGGCCGGCCTGTGCAATGTGCTGCCGAAAAACATCTGGCTCTACGTGGCGCAGATCCCGAATCTTTCGGCGTTGGGAAGCCGTTTCCTTTTACAGGGTGGAACACAGTACAATCTCGCCGCGGTCAAGACCCAAATTGATTTTATCGAGTCGCGTTTCAAGGGGAAAGCGGCCCCCTCCATCACGGTTCACGAGTATTGTGGTGAGGCTGGAGCCATCGGCGCAGGACTCGAAGCCGGCCGCCTCTGGGATAACGGTCGCAAGTCAACATTCATCGGGCTGGATCGCGTGCAGCGACTCAGCTATATGACCACGCGCGAAGAAGCCACTCGCTGTAATTTTTGCAAGAACGATTGCCTGAGGACCTTCATCGACGTCAAAACGGATGTAGTCGTGAAGATACAGTCGCCCCGGCCAAGCAAAGTCCCGCTCGCGGAAGGAGCGCAGCGATTTATAATCGCGACTTGCGAAAAGGGCACGGTCGAAAACGTGACCGAGATGCGCGAGATTAAGGGCGCTATGGACAGTATTAAGAAGGAGCATCCGAATCTGGTCGAGATCGCCGCCAACGAAGTTTTCAGGCGACCGGACCTTCCCATAGTGGCGGATACAGTGCCTCGTCTGCTACTCACCGGCACGCAAAAGAAGCGGGCACAACAAATCCGGAACCGGGGAAAACTGCGGATCGGGATTCCGCGTGTCCTGAACCTGTACTCAACCGCGCCGCTCTTTACCGGTTATCTTGTCTCACTGGGGATTAAGGCCGAAAATATCGTCTTTTCCGAGTTTACTGACGAACAACTTTACAAAGACGGCGGCAAGCGGGGCTCGGTCGATCCTTGTTTCCCGTCCAAGCTGGGAATTCCGCATGTGCATAATCTGCTGATGGTCGCGCATGCCCGCAAGCCGCTGGACATGATCTTCTTCCCCATGATCGATTGTCTGCCTGCTGCACTCAGTGGAACTCAGGCAAGCAGAGCTTGTCCGACCGTTACCGCCACCCCTGCGGCAGTCAAGGCCGCGTTCACGAAGGAGGGCGATCTTTTCGCCGAGAAGGGCGTTCGATTTCTGGACACTTTTGTCAACGTCTCCAAGCCTCAGATGCTGGAGCGTCAGATGCTTCAGCAGTTTCAGGACATCCTGGGCCTGTCTGCGGAAGAGAATCATCGCGCCGTCCTCGCGGGGTACCAGAATCTGGACCGCTACGACCGCGGACTCCGCCAGCGCGCGCGCGAAATCCTGGACCGGCTGGAGCGGGAAGACCGGATTGGCATTGTTCTGTTGGGTCGCCCGTATCACAACGACCCCGGAATTAATCACGGCATCCTCGAAGAGTTGCAAATGCTCGGCTACCCGATATTTACGCAGGACTCGCTTCCGCAGGACGAGGACATCCTCCAGCGCTTATTCGGCGAAGAAGTGAATTCGGGGGAAATCTCGGATCCTCGCTCAATCGCCGACGTCTGGAAAAATTCCTACAGTGAGAATACCTCCCGCAAGGTGTGGGCCGCTAAATATGTGGCGCGTCATCCCAACCTGGTTGCCATTGAGCTGTCGAATTTCAAGTGCGGCCACGATGCGCCAATCTACTCGGTCGTGGAGGAGATCGTGGAGCAGTCGGGCACGCCTTACTTCTGCTTCAAGGATATTGACGAGAACAAGCCAGCGGGATCGATCAAAATCAGGATTCAGACGATTGACTATTTCCTTCGGCGCTACCGAGAAGACTTTGTCTTGAACAAAGACAAGAAGCACAAGATCGAGGAGAAGCTGGCAAAGATTGAGGCGCGGTTGCGGCAGGAGCACATGCGCGACAAGCTCGCCCACAGCGAAGCGGTCTTCCGGCAGGGCCATATTGTCACCATCGATGTTCCTCTGAAGTCTCTGATGGACAGCGGGCTGTGCGCGGTCGGCGTGGCTGACCTAAAGCAGAATCCCGAGCATTTCCAATCACGGGACGACGTCTTTTCCAACGCGGAATGAGGCTGAAAAGTCGCTTAAACAGGGTGTATACTGTTCGGAAGGTGAAAAATGGAAACTCCGGTTCCGACGAGACGGCAACTTTTGACCATGATCCTGCCCGCGTGCGTAGGGATTCAGCCCGGCTTGGCAGCGAACCGGCGCGGCGCGAAGCTCTACCCGGACAAAGAGACGACAGCGGACATGTCCGGGGTGAAAACCGTTTTCGTTGGATGGGCCGACTTCAAAGAGGACGATTGGGCGATGCATGGTTATACCAGCAAGCCCGAGTGGGCTAATGTCAACATCGGGTTGAACGGTACGCTTCTGCAGCGCTGTCAGGTCAAACTCGTAGGCAAGACGGTCGATGGAGCCAAACAAAAGGGCGATGAAAATTCTGCTGGCCACGATCTCTACATCAAGATCTCGGACGTGCTCGTCGATTACAACAAATACCATCTCTATATGTCACTCCACTTTATAGACCCCAAAGCGAACACGGAACTGGGCGTGATTCCCGTTAGACCCTATTTTGGGAACGACTGGGGACTTGTGAATTACCTGAAAGCTGCACTGGACGAGGCGAGCGACAAGGTCAAGGTCGAAATCCTGGGCAATGAAGATAAGAAGAAGCGAAAAATTCCTTTAATTGGCAAGAAGGGTTGACCTGTGAGCGAATGGGCTGAAACGACGGAGTTCCAAGCTTTGGATTTTTGCGGCAAACGAAAACTGCGCTTTGGCGAGAAGAACACGGCTCTGGAAAAAACGCCCTGCGCGGATCGAAGGTAGGTAATTGAAGGTAAACTGGCACCCTGCCGGTGGCAAAATGGAAATCCCGGATCAATCGTAAGACGTCGTCAAGACTGCGTTACCACGGGAGATCAAGGAGAGAGAAGATGAAGAGTATTTTGTCGATTATGTTGGGGCTTTTTCTTGCTTTTCCCGTCGTTGCGGGCAAGGTGGAAGGCCGAGGCCGGGAGTGGCTTGATGAGCACAAAGACTCTCCCCTGGTAAATGTCACGGGAACTTGGACGTCTTCCGATTGGAGTGGTCCACTCACCTTGACTCAGGCGGAAGGAAGCCGGGAGGTGAGCGGAACGGACAGAAGGTTCGAACTCACCGCCGTCGTCAGCGGAAGGAGCCTCTATTTACTTTTTGCCCATGACAATGGCACTGTAGGTTTTTGCGCCACCTTGACCGCTGACTCTGACGACAGCTTGATCGGAACGTACTCTTATCCAGTGTCCCGATTAAAGCTGGGTCATGGCCTTTGTCAGGATAAAGGCTATCGTCTGCGCATGAAGAGGTCTTCGCCCGCTCCAGCGCCACACAAGTAATCGCACTTCGCTCTGTGCCAAGACAAATAATTGCGATGCGCCGGTCTCGGCGCATCGCAATTGACGAGGCCGGGCAAACCCCATCGTCAGACTCGGAGAGAGACCCGTAAGTGAAAAGCGGCGATAACCGATACCGGGCGGGTCATCGTCTGAAGCAACACGCAGAAGCGGTGGCGCCAATGAGGAAACCGAGTAGCGCTATTTTGTCGCGTCCTGTCGTTGCATGCCCAAATGGAACCTGAACATCGCCTGGAGAACCGAACCCCAGTATTCCCACGTGTGTGCCCCCGGACCGGTAGACCAAATATGCGGGATTCCTAACCCTTCGAGCGTGCGGTGCAACTGTAGCATCGTGTTGAACTGGCGGTGATCGTCGGTTCCACAAGCCAACAAGAGTCTCGGAATGGGACCCGGCACAACTACGGTGCTCCTGCCTCTGCCGTGAGCGTCCACAGTCTCGGAGGCCGGTGCCTGTCCGGGCCAGAAGCTCCATTGCGGATCGACCAGACCGCTGATGACGCTAACGCTGGCAAACCGCCCCGGATAGCGCCTTCCGACGTCGAGCGATAAATATCCGCCGAACGAGAATCCACCAATGGCCCACCGATCCCGCTCGAATGGAATCTTGTAGTGCTGCGAAACGATCCCGGCGACTTCCTCCGGAACCAGCGTGAGATAGCGGGGAAACGGTATATGTCTGGAGTTCACACGGTAGAAATTCTTGAATCGAACGTCCGGAATGACTACAATGGCGGGTTTCAACTCACCGCGCGCCAGCATTGCGGAGTAGACCTCGTCGACCTTGAGGTATTTCAGCAAATACTCCGGTCGGTCGAACCATCCATGGTTCAAAATGAAAGCCGCTTCCGGGGGAGTTGCTGCTTTCGGAACTAATGCGAGGAAGTAGCGGGGCTCGCTCATCTCATTCGACCAGAACCTGATGCGCTCAACTTTGAGGCTGGGAGTCTCGGAGACCGTGGCGATTTGCTGCTGACCACGGGCAATCGGAACTTTTTCAAAAGGGTACTTACGCCAGCAACTGCATAAAGAGAGGACAGCGAATGTAAAAGGGATTCCGCGCAACTGCGACAATCTGCTCATCCAAGCGCTTCCGGTGGTATTCAGATCGTGGAGGCTACTACCGTGCCTTTATCCAGCTTCCGCTGAATCAACAGCGTGATCGCTTCTATCGTATCCAGGCGATGTGCGTCAACTTCTTTCGGCCCGAACTGAAATCCGAACCGGCGTTCAATGAATCGAATGAGGTCGACCATGCCAATTGAATCAATCAGACCGCCCGTTATGAGTGGTGTCGTATCGTCCAGCGGCCAGCCGAGCATGATACCAACTTGCTCGTTCAGAACATGCTCACGCATATAACGTCGGATCTCGTCCCTAATCTCCATCCTGGCGCGCCTCCGCGGCCCCCTTCAGGGCCGCATAATCGATCTTACCCCGGTTGCCCCTCGGAATTTTATCCACAAACAAAATGTAATCGGGCAGCATGTAGGAAGGCAGAAACCTTGCGCAGTGAGCCTTCGCGTCGATCAGAGTGAAACTCTCCGCAGATCGCACTCTGACAAAGACAGCGATGGTTGCTCCGAGGTTCGGCTTGTCCCAAGCGACTGCAGCTGCCTCCATTACGGCATCGTGACGAACCATCGCGGCTTCGATCTCACCCAACTCGATGCGAAATCCTCTCCGCTTTACCTGACGATCCAGCCGTCCCAAAAAGGTGTAGTTGCCCGAAGCGTCCACCGACGCGTGATCGCCCGTTCGATAGTAACGTTTACCCTCCACGATGACGAACGCGCGGGCAGTCTCGTCGGGGCGGTTCCAGTATCCGATCATCGTCGATTCGCCGCCAGCCAGTAGCTCCCCACATGACGTGTCCAGCATCACTTCCGCATATGGGCAGTGGCCGCCGATTGGCAGGATGCCAGACGGATTGAAGCCGGACGGCACACGATGCCAAGTAACTACATTGGTCTCGGTCGGACCATAGAGATTTGCACAGACCGCCTGTGGATTGGCGGCCTGGAGCCACGCGACGTTGGAACTCGCGAAGACTTCTCCGGCAAACAACACGAGTCTCAGGTCGGGATTAGCAAGGTCTGAGAAACCTCCATCCCGCAACATCCCCGCTAGAATGGAAGGCACCGAGTACCAGCAGGTGATTCGCTCCTTGCGGACGAAATCGACGAGAAATCGGGGCATCCAGACAATGTGGTCGGGAACCAGCACGCAGGTTGCGCCGCGCAATGCCATGTTGAAGATGTCGAACGTGGAGAGATCGAAACCCAGTGGCGAAGGAACCGCGATTCGGTCTTCTGAACTGATCCGAAACTGACGTGCGGTCCATTTCACAAACGCGCCAACGGCGTCGTGGGAGAGCACCACCCCCTTAGGCTGGCCCGTAGATCCGGAGGTGAACAGAATAACCGCAGGGTTCTCGGGTCGAACATCCCGCGTTGAGTAAGCATCTGGCCGTGACGCCACCACCTCATTCCATCCGATGGTCTTCCCGTTGTTGCGATCTGTGATTCGTGCCAGCCCGTCAGGCACGGTGATGACAACACGAGGTGTGCAGTCTTCCAGGATAGCTTCGATTCGCTCGATTGGCCAGCGAGGCTGAATGGGAACGTAGATTGCGCCCGAAAGGAGGGACGCAAAAACCGAAATAATTGCCTCTGTCGTCTTGGACAGAACGAGGGCAATTCGGTCCCCTTGGCGCACTCCGAGTTCGGTCAACGTCGCAGCCAAGGACTCTGCATGCGCCAGCAACTCTGCAAAAGACGTCAACCTGTCTTCCTCGATAATGGCCGCGGAATTCGGGGCTGCCCCCGCAGTATGCCGGAGCCATTCGTGAAGGAGTCGCCCCTCAGGCTCTGGCAAGCGTCACCCCCCAAGTGAAACCGATGCCTGCGGAGGCGAAGAGCACCACTTGTCCTGGAAGAATGCGGCCTTCACGGCGGAGGTTGGTGTAATTGATGACTAGATCGCTAGCGAAAGTATGGCCGTATTCGGCCATGGCCGTTGGAGACTGGTTTGCCTCGCGCAGCCCTACCATGCGATTGAAACTCTCGCGATCCCTTTGACTGATGTTCGAATAAATAAAGTGATCCACGTCTGGCAGACTAAGCGATGCCTTTGCCAGGACCTTATCGATCAGGCGCAACAGGTTGAGGTAGTAAATCGGCATTACCTCACCCTCGATGCGGGCGGCATCGACGCGGATCTCAAGACGGCCATGGATCGCCGTTAGCGCGATGGCCTCATGCAAATGGCCTAAAGTCATTGCCTCTACACCCAGCACCCGAGGTCCGTCGGAACCTGGCCTTCGCAGGACCACGGCGCTCCCGGCGTCGCCTTGCACCGTAACCGGTAGCAGCGATCGGTTGCCATCCGGCGGTGTATCGCCAGCCACCAGCAAGGCCGTTAGGATGTCAGGATCGACGCTCATCCAGGCAAGCGCAGTTTTCATAGCAAGGTGCAGACCGGCGCACCCGCCCGCCTTGAAGCTCAAATTGAGTGAGTGCTCGGCTCCCAAATCAGTACTGAGTTTGTGGGCAAGCGACATGAATTGCGATCATTCGCCTGGCATTGTACTGTAATCGATGATCAGGTGGACATTCGGGCCGGATAACCCGGCCTCAGCGAGTGCCGCCGAAGCAGCTTCCAAAATCAGGTCGTACGGTTGCGTGCTGCCACAAACGTGGACACGGCTCAACCCAAGCCCCTCCAGGGCCTTCTTCCGGGCCTGTTCACCTAGCGGAGCCAAAGCCGTCTCGATTCTTGCCCTTTCACGTTCCATGACAGCTCCTACTGTCTCCACAGAAGGTGGCACGGCATACGCGGTTGACGCAATCCGGGCATCGGCAATCATCACGGCAACTCCATCAGAAGGGCGGCGAAACCCGCAGCGGCGGACCCTCCCAGCAACAGAATCGGCACACCACGGGGGGCGTAACTCAAGGCGACACTGAGCCGAGCCAAAGCGCCGGTATCTCCCAATCCAGTAGCAATGGCATCCGGCGGGAGTATTGTCATGTTCTCGCGCAGGATTTCCCGAAGGGAGGCCATTGCGGTCTGTCCTACGCCATATGCCGTACCGATACAGCTGATTCCCTGGCCCGGTGACAGTTCGTTCAGCACCTTACGGATCACGGTGGCCGGGTCAGCGCCCGAGGCGGAAAGGCCCGACCTAAGGTTCGCATACGAATGGAATGCGCTCGCCCGATGACCCGAGACGGCTGGTTCCAACAACATCGCCGTCACGCCCTCGCTGGGGATAAACCCGCTCCCTTCCATGATCGGCTCCGAGTTAAAGCACGCGGGAGATAACATTCCTGCTGTCTCATACCATTCATAGGAGGTTCGGGTGAGCGTGTCGCCGGAAAGGATGAGGACGAGGTCCGCTTGTCGATTCCTGAGCAATGACGCCGCATGGAGGAGGGCGCATTCGGCCGCAATCCCCTTGCTGCCGACCGTTATATTCGGTCCGCGCAGATCGAGATGCCGCGCCACGTGGCTAGCTGGCGCATTGCCGAGCGTTTCGGGGAAGATGATGGGGTCGGTCTGGTACCAGCCGTGGGCCGCTGCGCTCCCAAAGAAGGCTTCGGTGAGTTCAATGCAGCCGAGACCAGTCGCGCAAACCACTGCAACCCGGGAGCGATCCATCTGGACCAGATCGATGCCGGAGTCCTTGATGGCCAGCGATGCGGCGACCAGGGACCACACGGAAAGGCGGTCCAGACGTCGCGTCTTCAGTCCCGGCACAACGTCTAGCGGGCGAAACGGCTCCACCAAGTGTGCTCTGCGCACACCCGCCACTGGCCACGCAGTAATGAGGCGCGGCTGGAGTTGCCGCGGCGCGATCGCGCCTGAGAGCGTCCCATATGGACTCACGGAGCCGATTCCCGTGATGCATGGCAAATTCGAGGTCATGCGTCGCACCGTCCGAAAACAAGCACGGCATTGCTGCCACCAAAACCCGCCGAAACCGTCATGGCCAGTGGTAGCGGCTCGTAACGCGGTCCACCCATTAGCCAGTCGACACACGGGCTTTCAATCGGATCGCTCAACCGGAGGGTGGGGAAAAGAGATCCGGAACGAACTCCCGAGATAGTCGCCGCCGCCTCCAGCGCGCCGGCAGCTCCCAGACAATGCCCGAAATAGGATTTTGTGGAAGAGACCGGAACAGGCCTTTCGCGAACACCGAACGCGGACTCATAGGCCTTGGTTTCGGCGGCATCATTCAGGGGTGTACCGGTGCCGTGAGCATTCACGTAGCCGATCTCATCGGGGCTCACACCCGCCATCTCCATGGCTGAATTCATGCAGGCGGCCAGGCCGCGACCTTGGTTGTGAGGCGCCGTCGGATGAAAGGCATCGTTGTTCATGGCCCATCCCCGTAGGACAGCCAGAATTCGGGCGTGACGCGCTGACGCGCTCCTGAAAGTTTCGAGGATCAGGATGGCCGCACCTTCGCCCAGATTCAGGCCTGCCCGGCCGTTGTCGAACGGGCGGCAAGGGCTTGCATCCAGCGCTTGCAGCGCATTGAATCCGCTCAATGTAAAGGGGCACAAAGCGTCACTCCCGCCAGCTAGCACTACGGCGGCAACTCCGTCCAGGAGCATATTTGCGGCTAAAGCGATAGACATGGCACCCGAAGCGCAAGCGACGGTTACCGCACAACGAGGCCCGCGAATGCCCAGGTATTCACCTACCGCATCCGCGACGTGCGTCACCGGGTAGGAACTCGCTCTGGATAGGCCACCATGTCGATACCAGGCCGCCGGATCCTGAATGATCGCCGGGTCTATCTCCGTGAGGCCGGCTACCGTGCTGGCCATTACGATGCCTCCTTCCGAGAAAACCTCGTGGCTGATGCCGGATGTGACCATAGCGTCGCGGGCCGCAACCACAGCAAGCTGATCCGTCCGTGAAGGCCGCAAATGTGGCTTCCGCGCCAGAGGTGTCAGGCCCCGAACCTGGGCAATCGTGCCTTGAAAGCCGGAATAAAGACCCGCCGATGGCTCCAGGCAGCACCGGCCCGCGAGCAATCCAGCCTCAAGATTATCCACACCGACTCCATAAGGGCTGATCACACCGATCCCTGTAACCACGATTCCGTGAGGATTCTCATTCATGGGGGCCAGCCGACCAAAACTCAAAGAAATTAAACCATTGATCGTCGTGGGTTTTCAAGGTATCTTCCAGATATCTTACGGCCTGACCCAGTCCGGTCTTCAGATCGGCGTCCTGGTCGCCAGTGCTTACTGGCAGAATGGGATCGCCCATCAGGGCACGGTATCGAAGCCAACCGTCACGGACCACAAAACCGGGTAGCACGGGAGCTCCGGAAACCAATGATAAAAGGAATGGCCCCAGCGGGAAGCTTGCATGGCCCGAGAAAAACGGGAGGTCGGCACTGAACCCTTGGTAGACGCGGTCCCCCTGCATGGCTACTATTTCGTTTCTGCGCAGTGCGTACAGCAGTTCGATTGTGGCTACCGCGCCCTGGCTCAAGTCGACGATACGCAAGCGCTCGTTCGTCATCAGGTCCCGTAACATCGCCTCTGCCGGATTGCTCTCCACGACGCGCGCCACATGAACAGTCTTACCGTGCATTTCAAGCAGCCTGGACGCAAACTCGAAATTCCCCAAGTGGGCCGTCCAGACGATTAGTCCATTGCCCTTTGCCAAACATCGTTCGATTTTGTCGGCGCCCCGCTCAGGGTCCACCAACATGTCAATCAACTGTGAGTGGCTGGCGTGAGGGACGTAGCAGTACGCAACGATCAAGTCGCAGAACGAATAAAAGGTCCTGTAGGTCTTCCACTTCAATGCCATTCCAGTGGATCCTTTAATGGGGTGCAGATTCTTCATTACAGCGCGGCGCTCGTGCGTCAGCATAATGTAGAAAACTAGGGCCGTCACCGCGGCAATGGGAGGGTGAAGGAATCGGGGCACCCTCGGCATGATCGCAAATACGATCTGATGTGAGGAGGGGGTGTGAAAGCGATGTTGATACCAGCGCTTCAACTCCAACCGACACCCCGGCGTGAGGCGGGTTTCCGTGCGATACCCGGACATTGTCGTCCCGCCCTCAAGAAAAGCATCCTTTACCGCCCGATTTCCGCGAGTCTGGTCTCGACCGTGGCGGCTAGCGTATTGATGCTTAACCACGCCTCTTGCTCGAACTTGCCCTTGACCAGCTTGATGCCGAAGTGACGTTCAATGTCGAGGATTAATTGCAGGATATCGATGGAGTCGAATTCCACATGTCCCCCGAGCAACGGCTGATGGCCACCGAGGAGCGGCCGATCATCTGGAAGATCTTCCGGTACGGCGTCGGTGATGCGCAAACTCTTCAGAATGATGAGCTTCAGTTGTTCTTTGATGTCGCGATCACTGGTCACCTATTGAGTATAACGTATCTCTGCACCGCACCCCGAAGCTGCGAGCGTGTTGGATTATGCAGCCACCTCGGACGTCCTGCTCTTCCGGTGGAGTTGAAAAGGTCAGTGCAAACAGCACAAGCGCAAATAAACATAAATCCGTCGCGTGGATCGCTTCACTTCAGAACCTCGGCTTAAGCCGGCTTGAACGCATCCGCTGTCAGATCCCCCAAGAGATGGTGCCAGGGATGGTCGGGATTCTGTTCCACGTCTGAAACCATCCTTCTCATTTTTTCAAGTACTGGTGGCTGAGCTTCATCGTAAACGTCACCCTGCAGAAGCTTGAGCACGTCGAGGCGATAACGCTGGTTGGTGATGAAATACGTAAACAAAACGTTCAACCGATAATACACGTTGATAAAGTCGTACCAGTTCTTCGTTCCAAGACCGATCACGGTTTCAAAATTCTTGAAGCTTGCGCGCGAAAAGTTGTTTCGATCGAGCGCACCCAGAATATCCTTGTGCGCGAATCGGGAGCTATTCAGCGCGATGCTGACCCCGGTCGAAAAAATCGGATCCACGAAACGTCCCGCGTCTCCCACCAGCAGAAAACGATCGCCGCAGAGCTGCGTCATTGCGTAACTGTAGTCGCCTTCTTCCTTGAAATCCCGCAAGCGCTCCGCCCGGCGCAAAGCATCCGCAATGCGCGGACGGCTCGCGACCGATTTCCAAAAGAATTGTTCTCGATCCTGTTTCGATCCGGCGAAATTCTTCTTCTGCGTGACGACGCCGATACTGGTGACCTCGTCGGTTATCGGAATCTGCCAAATCCAGCTATTCGAGATCGGGAGGAAATGAATATAGATGTAGTCGCCGTCTTCGGTTGATTTCGCCAATGACTGGCGATCAAAGCCGCCGAACCACGTGTGAATTGCGTACTGATCGAACACGGGGTCCTTCACTTTCAGCTTCAACTGATTCCCGAGCTGAGTGTGGCGTCCGCTCGCGTCAACTACCATGCGGACGTTCACTCCCATTTCCTTACGCCCCATGGTGAATCGGACGCTGGGCTGCTCTGGCGAAAAATCTACACCGCTCACCTTTACGCCTTCATAAACGGTGGCCCCCAGCTTATTCGCGTGCTGTAGCATGAGCAAGTCGAACTTGCCCCGGTCAACGTGGTAAGTATAATTCTTCTGTACGCCGGGCTGCTCCCGTTCGTCAAAACGGATGTTGGCATGACAATCCGGGCCGAGTCCCTCCCATTCCACGTCGTATGGCTTCGCTTGCTCATTGGCTGTCCAAACCGCGCCGAACTTGCGAGGGAACTTGGCGGCCTCCATTTGGTCCAGGAGGCCCAATTCATTGAACACCCTCGTGGATGAGGGTACCAGCGATTCGCCAACGTGAGGACGAGGAAATATCTCCCGTTCAAAGACAACGCATTTCACGCCCGCCTTGGCCAAATAGGCCGCGAGCGACGCTCCAGCCGGGCCGCCTCCAATGATGCCGACCTCGAAATCAGGCTTTGTATTTTCCATCCCATCCCGTCACGCCATGGCTTCGGCCGAGGGCAAGCAAATTTTTCCTTCGATTACAGCATCGTAACATGAGCGCGGCAAACCCTGGCTCCAGGGGTTCAGATGACTTGTTCTGGTTAGCCGCATCGACGCTCACCGCGATGAAAGCAACCTGGCCAATCGGCTGGGCGCTCATACGTAGCCGTCAAAATAGTGATACCCGGAAGGTCCTGAATTTTGAGGGGTGCTCCGAGTAGGCTTTCATGGCGGAGTGATATTCGTTCGATGTGGCTTCGAGGGAGTCGCGAAGGTCCGGATTTGTCATGAGTTGTCCGATCGTTCCCTGTCCCGCATTCATCTTGCCCACAGCGATGTCGAACTTCCTTGCGACTTCACTCAGTTGTTCTTTAAGCTCAGTGTCCTTCAGCAGCTTGCCGGCTGTGCCTCGACCCGCGTTCAAATCGTCCAGCAACTTCATCGCTTCGGCCATGCCGGACCGCGCATCAGACATCGTGGCTTGGGCCTCATCGTAGAGTTGTTGGTAGTCTGGCACCTTGCTGGCCGTATCACGCTTGATTCGGGCATTGTTCCTTTGGACGTCTGCCATCAAATCGTCCAGGCGCCGCATCGGCTTGCCCATTTCCTCGGACAACTCGGATAGATGACCGATGGCGCCGTCGCCGGCCTTGGCAGCGGTCAGCAGTTGGTGAACTTCGAGGGCGGTCGCATTCAATTTGTTCGCAAGCGAAGTATCTTTGAGCACCTTTCCCAGAGTCCCTTGTTCCTGCTCCGTTTCGTTCAATAATCCATCGACCCTGCCGAGAAGCCTTTGAACCTGCGTAAGCCAGTTGGAACCTTGTGCGAGGATTTCCGGAACGTCCTGCGTCAGTTGGGACCCGATTTCGCCGCCATTCTTGAGATATCGCGTGCTCGATCCGAGGGAAATATCGATGTACTTGTCGCCCAGCAGATTTGCCGCAGTGATTCCCGCTTTGGAATCTTCCGGGATCTTAGCCAAATACTTTTGGGAAATCAGCATATCCACTTCGATAGAGCGCTGAGGGTTGGCCGATCCGGAGAACATTATCTGTTTGATACGACCTATTGTTATGCCGCCCAGACGTACGGGCGCATTTTCGATCATCCCCGCTGAGTCCGTCATGAACGACCGGATCAGCGCCTGACCTTCGAACAAGGCACCGGCTCCGGTCAAAACGAATACCGCCGCAGCGATCAACACTGCAGCCACCGCGACAACGAACTTTAACGCGCGGGAATTCACTGGGAACGACCTCCTCGGGGTATCGATCTCTGGCCTTTGTGGCGACATCGGGAGGTTCATACGGCTTTAACCGGCGTTCCGATCAATTCGTCGCTGGCTCCCGTTTAACAAGGTTCGCATATCGCCCTAATTTGCGCATCAAGGCGGGGTAGTCGCGTCAAGAGAATAGTTTGCGCCATTGACTGGCAATCGGCGCGGAGTGTCAAGCCGGATCGCGAGGACTATATTGGAACGTCCGGCACTCAGCCGGAACGATTCTGGCGCGGATAAGATCACGATACGATGACGTGTACTTCCGCGCCACAGCGCCGAAGCCTGAATTACATCATCGAGTCGGCCGTAGTAACACTTCTCCATATTCTGAGGATACGAGTCTTAAGCCTGCCCAGCTTCTCACTGAGTAAGCTGAAAAACTCGCGAGTCCGCCCGTGAAGTGGCGGTCCTCGATCTGACACGCCGGAAGCGGCATTCTGGCATGTGCCCGTAATACTAATCCCGTAGGGGCAGACACAGCTACCGCAGGTGCCTTCACGAACACCGCTGCTGGACTTCGGGGTCCCCACTAAGGATTGCAATAAGGAGGCTGTCTCAAAAGAGTCGCGAGACTCGCGTCGGGTTAGCGAGGGGAGAGCCGCCCTACGCGGCCCTCCGCGTAGGTCCCGGCTCCAGTTGGAGGCGAAGTTTGGAAATCGCGCCCTGTTTGATTTGAGAGACGCGGCTTTCGTTGACGTGCAGTTCAGCAGCGACCTCGCTGCTCAGCCAGCCGAAGTCGTAGAGCAATCCGATCACGCGATCCTCTCTCGGGGAGAGGCATCGACGAGCCTCTCGAACTTCGGAGCGAATCATGAATGCGGGCTGTGCCGCAGAGGCTAGGCACCGTACCGGGATCTGATCCAGGCTGACCGTCGCGGGCGGAGTCCCGTAGCCTGTTGCACTGAGGGCCGGTGCGGACGCACGAACGCGCCGCCGTTCGGTTCGGGAAAGCGGGTCTTCATCGCGAAGGAAATCCTGCATCGCTCCCCAGATTCTGTGCTGCGCGTAGGTTCTGAATTTCAGACCACGGGTCTGATCGAAGCGGTCCACGGCCTGAATCAGGCCGATCATGCCGGCGCTGGCCAAATCGTCGAATGCAACGCACGGCGGTACACGGCGGTGGAAGTTTCTCGCGATTCTGTTGACGAGATCGAGATCCTGAAGGATTGCAGCGTCTCGGGCTGCGCCATGGTTCGGAATGCTTTCGGTATTGTTTCGGAGCTTCATTTTCGGTCCTTTTGTGCCCGTCTTGTTCGGGGCAACAAAAAGCGAGCGGACCTGCTCCCGAAGACTCCACGAGCGGAGGGGGATCACCCACTCGCCATGTGGCTTGAACCATCGGTTGGCCGCCGCGGCCATCGGATGGTTCAAAAAGGGCTGGGCAGGGATTCGCAGACCGGAGCCCGCGTTGAGCCGCGCGGGCTACGGTGGATGGAGCGATAAAGATAAGGAAGGACCGGGCCGCGCTAGGCGGCCCTGCTCGAATCACGGTCCAGGAGGCGCACCCGGAGTTTGGAGAGCGCCGATTGCTTAGGCGCTTCGCCAGCGCATGTACATGGGGTAGGTGCTGAACGATGGTCGCCTCTCTTATTGTCGGGGTTTGGGCATCACCATTAGCGAATCCCGTTGAGGTCACGTTGTTGAGGTACATTTCGTTTCTCCTTCGCCCCGTTTCGGTCGGGGCACCCCAGGAGCAAGCGGGAACGCTCCCAAGAGCGCAGCGGTGAGTCGAAGTGCTTTGTTGGGGGGAC